>PVMK01129788.1_pt1 | contig 17513 bp, 15 predicted proteins | sample 1853481 | NCBI WGS metagenome assembly PVMK01 (sample SAMN08533507, study PRJNA380276) | Marine sediment metagenome, whole genome shotgun sequencing project. | reverse complement strand
ATGCCGAAACTGATATGGAGCGAGCAAGTCTGCCGTGACTCTTGAGCAGATCGATTTCTTGATCCAGAGGGCAAAGGAGCATGGTACCTATATTTCTTATAAGGTGACAGAAGACAAGGTGGAAGAACCCTATGAAATTAATACCACATGGTGGAGTGCCATAAACCGGGCAGATAGCAATGAGGGGGTGGCCTTTCAAGTCAAGCGATATATTGCTTCGAGAAGTATTCTCCTCGTTCTCAAAGGGTGTCTGGTCTTTATACTCACGGGGTATTGGCACTGCCAAACGACTACGAGTTGGTGAAAACCACCAAGTCAGGAGGATGTCAACCGCGGGATAATTGATTCGGAGCTACTCTCTGATGCATTGGCCGATCCCGACTCAAAGAGATCCCGCTTGGTACCCATGTCCCGAAAGATCCATCTCACCCGCAAGGGGATCAGCGAGTCTTGATGATCTCTCCCGATGTTTTTGTCGTCTTGCGCGTCTCTCCCGAGAGCGATCAGCATATGCTGACCATGACCAACGTCACCGACAGGGAAAGCAGCATAGAGATTCCCCTTTCAGACCTCGGGCTGAAAGAGATACTGTGGCGCGATCTGATTACCGAAAAAGAATGGACGGTCGAAAAGGACCAACTATCGATCACGATGCACCCGTATGATGTGATCTGGTTGATGCCGGTCAGGGAGTGAGAGATGACGCGGGATGAATTTCATCTTTCCGGAACATTTCGGACAGATCAACGGATCTACTTCATATATTTTATCGAGGGAATCATTTTATCATGGCGGGATTTTCTTCTCGGGGGTCCAGGAGGCGCTAACGGATGACTGCAGACCACAGGTAGGCCCCGAAGTAAGAAGCGGTCTTGGCAGCATAATAAAAAGCCCCTCTAAAAAGAGGGGCATGAAATAAATCCCGGCGGCGACCTACTCTCCCACCCCGTCGCCAGGGCAGTACCATCGGCGCTGAAGAGCTTAACTTCCGTGTTCGGGATGGGAACGGGTGTATCCTCCTCGCCATAACCACCGGAAACCGGTTTATCTTTGCATTAAATGAATAGGGTACTGGCCACCGCATCGATTAGTAACCTAGCGATTATGGTCAAGCCGCACGGCCAATTAGTATCGGTTAGCTAAACACATTGCTGTGCTTACACACCCGACCTATCAACCTCGTAGTCTACAAGGGGCCTTCAGCCTCTCCCGCCGAAGCGAGAGAGAGGGGATATCTTATCTTGGGGTGGGCTTCCCGCTTAGATGCTTTCAGCGGTTATCCCTTCCGAACATAGCTACCCAGCGGTGCCACTGGCGTGACAACTGGTACACCAGAGGTTCGTCCATCCCGGTCCTCTCGTACTAGGGACAGCTCCCCTCAAATATCCTGCGCCCACGGCAGATAGGGACCAAACTGTCTCACGACGTTTTAAACCCAGCTCACGTACCGCTTTAATGGGCGAACAGCCCAACCCTTGGGACCTGCTTCAGCCCCAGGATGCGATGAGCCGACATCGAGGTGCCAAACCTCCCCGTCGATGTGAACTCTTGGGGGAGATAAGCCTGTTATCCCCGGCGTACCTTTTATCCGTTGAGCGACGGCCCTTCCATCCAGAACCGCCGGATCACTAAGACCGACTTTCGTCTCTGCTCGACTTGTAGGTCTCGCAGTCAGGCTCCCTTATGCCTTTACACTCTACGGCTGGTTTCCAATCAGCCTGAGGGAACCTTCGCGCGCCTCCGTTACGCTTTAGGAGGCGACCGCCCCAGTCAAACTACCCACCAGGCACTGTCCCTAACCCGGATAACGGGCCAAGGTTAGACTTCTAAAATAACAAGGGTGGTATTTCAAGGTTGACTCCATGGAAACTAGCGTCCCCATTTCAAAGTCTCCCACCTATCCTACACATGCTAGCCCAAAAGCCAATGCCAAGCTATAGTAAAGGTGCACGGGGTCTTTCCGTCTTGCCGCGGGTACTCGGTATCTTCACCGAGAATACAATTTCGCTGAGTCCCTGGTTGAGACAGCGGGGATGTCGTTACGCCATTCGTGCAGGTCGGAACTTACCCGACAAGGAATTTCGCTACCTTAGGACCGTTATAGTTACGGCCGCCGTTTACTGGGGCTTCGGTTCAACGCTTCTCCCGACGAGTCGGGATAACGCATCCCCTTAACCTTCCAGCACCGGGCAGGCGTCAGACCCTATACATCGTCTTACGACTTAGCAGAGTCCTGTGTTTTTAGTAAACAGTCGCAACCCCCTATTCTCTGCAACCCCCTTCGGCTCCACGAGCAAGTCGTTTCACCTGATGAGGGCACACCTTCTCCCGAAGTTACGGTGTCAATTTTGCCGAGTTCCTTAACCAGGGTTCTCTCAAGCGCCTTAGGGATACTCACCCCTGCCTACCTGTGTCGGTTTGCAGTACGGTCACCAAACGGACTCGCTAGAGGCTTTTCTTGGTAGCGTGGGATCAGCCAGTTTATGGGATAGTCCCTCCTCATCGCTTCTCGGTGTTAATAAGAGAGCTCCGGATTTGCCTAGAGCCTCCACCTACCGGCTTGAACCGGGACGTCCATCACCCGGATGGCCTACCCTTCTACGTCCCCCCATCACTCAAATGCCTGTTTGGTGGTACAGGAATATTAACCTGTTTTCCCATCACCTACGCCTTTCGGCCTCGGCTTAGGGGACCGACTAACCCTGAGAAGATTAGCTTTACTCAGGAAACCTTAGGCTTACGGCGAGCGGGTTTTCTCACCCGCATTATCGCTACTCATGTCAGCATAGTCTCTTCCATTCAGTCCAGCAGTCCTTACGGTCTGCCTTCAGCCCGGAATGGAATGCTCCCCTACCATCACCTGAATCCGAAGATTCAGACAATCCGCAGCTTCGGTAATGTGCTTTAGCCCCGTTACATTTTCGGCGCAGACTCACTTGACCAGTGAGCTGTTACGCTTTCTTTAAAGGATGGCTGCTTCTAAGCCAACCTCCTGGCTGTCTCAGCGCTTTCCACATCCTTTCCCACTTAGCACATATTTAGGGACCTTAGCTGGCGGTCTGGGCTGTTTCCCTTTCGACCACGGAACTTATCTCCCGCAGTCTCACTCCCGCAGTAAATAGTGACGGCATTCGGAGTTTGGTTGGGTTTGGTAATCTGGTGAGACCCCTAGCCCATCCAGTGCTCTACCCTCCCGCCATTCATCCTGCGAGGCTGCACCTAAATGCATTTCGGGGAGAACCAGCTATCTCCAGTTTTGATTAGCCTTTCACTCCGATCCACAGCTCATCCCCTAAGTTTTCAACCTTAGTGCGGTTCGGGCCTCCATCTCGTGTTACCGAGACTTCACCCTGGCCATGGATAGATCAACTGGCTTCGGGTCTACTCCACGCGACTCATCGCCCTATTCAGACTCGCTTTCGCTACGGCTACACCTAACGGCTTAACCTCGCCACGTAAAGTAACTCACTGACTCATTATGCAAAAGGCACGCGGTCGAGACAGACCGGCCAAAGGGCTAACCTTTGAGGCCGACCACAGTCCTCCCACAGCTTGCAAGCAAACGGTTTCAGGTACTATTTCACTCCCCTCACAGGGGTACTTTTCACCTTTCCCTCACGGTACTGGTTCACTATCGGTCGCGGAGTAGTATTTAGCCTTGGAAGATGGTCCTCCCAGATTCCCGCAGGGTTTCCCGTGTCCCGCGGTACTTGGGGACACCCTAGAGCAAGTTCAACGATTTCGCTTACGGGGCTATCACCCTCTATCGGCCGACCTTTCCAGAGCAGTTCAGCTATCCATTCACATTTTTGACTTGCCGAAGCACTGCATACTTCCGAGGCCCCGCAACCCGACATGGCAACGCATGCAGGCTTAACATATTCCGGTTTAGGCTGGTCCGCAGTTCGCTCGCCGCTACTATGCGGAATCGCGGTTGCTTTCTTTTCCTGCAGGGTACTTAGATGTTTCAGTTCCCCTGCGTTCGCCTCCATGACCTATGTATTCAGTGATGGATACCCCGACATTACCGGGGTGGGTTCCCCCATTCGGAAATCCCCGGGATCAAAGCCTGTTTAGCGGCTCGCCGAGGCTTATCGCAGCTAACCACGTCCTTCATCGCCATCTCGAGCGCCAAGGCATCCACCGTCTCGCCCTTAGTAGCTTGGCCATAAACTTTTTCCAGGTTACTAACGAGTCGATGGCCTTCGCCAGGCTACCCTCGATCAATTCGGCGCCTGTACCATATTCAGTTGTCAAAGAGCAATGGGCAGTGCGCCCTGAGCTGCAAAGCTCAAAGCTAAAAGGTGAAGCCAAACAAATGAACTTCAACTTTCCGGCTGCAACTTGAATCTATTTGGTGGAGGTGAACGGGCTCGAACCGATGACCTCCTGCGTGCAAAGCAGGTGCTCTCCCAGCTGAGCTACACCCCCAAAGACAAGTTTCGGATTTTGGAATTCGGACTATCGCTCTCATTGCCGCTTGCCGACGGCATGGCCCTATCCGCATTCCGAAACCCGAAATACGAGTCTGGTGGGCCTAAGTGGAGTTGAACCAACTGACCTCACGCTTATCAGGCGTGCGCTCTAACCGCAACTGAGCTATAGGCCCAACCGAATATTCAGAGTAACTGGCTAATCCTGAGTATTCCTGACCCGTATCATCACCAAATTGCCTAGCATCACCTTATCAAACGAGCAATACATTCGACCGGTATGATCGTTCAAAACTAAACAGCGTGCATCACGTGGGATTGACCTAGGATGTCCAGGCACTCATGTTACTGAGTGCCGGATGACTCCTTAGAAAGGAGGTGATCCAGCCGCAGGTTCCCCTACGGCTACCTTGTTACGACTTCACCCCAATTACCGGCCGTACCTTAGGCGCCTGCCCCCCCGCAAGCGGGGTTAGCCCAGCGACTTCTGGTACAGTCAGACTTTCGTGGTGTGACGGGCGGTGTGTACAAGGCCCGGGAACGTATTCACCGTGGCATGCTGATCCACGATTACTAGCGATTCCAACTTCACGGAGTCGAGTTGCAGACTCCGATCCGAACTGAGAACGCTTTTTTGGGATTTGCTACACCTCGCGGCGTGGCTACCCTTTGTGCCGCCCATTGTAGCACGTGTGTAGCCCTGGGCATAAAGGCCATGAGGACTTGACGTCGTCCCCACCTTCCTCCCGCGTTAACACGCGGCAGTCCCTCTAGAGTGCCCAACTGAATGACTGGCAACTAAAGGCAGGGGTTGCGCTCGTTGCGGGACTTAACCCAACATCTCACGACACGAGCTGACGACAGCCATGCAGCACCTGTCACCCGGTCCACCGAAGTGGAAGACCATGTTTCCAGGGTTGTCCGGGGATGTCAAGCCCAGGTAAGGTTCTTCGCGTTGCGTCGAATTAAACCACATGCTCCACCGCTTGTGCGGGCCCCCGTCAATTCCTTTGAGTTTTAGTCTTGCGACCGTAGTCCCCAGGCGGAGCACTTAATGCGTTAGCTACGGCACAGCAGGGGTCAATACCCGCTACACCTAGTGCTCATCGTTTACGGCGTGGACTACCAGGGTATCTAATCCTGTTTGCTCCCCACGCTTTCGCGTCTCAGCGTCAGTATCGGTCCAGAGGGGCGCCTTCGCCACTGGTATTCCTCCCGATATCTACGAATTTCACCTCTACACCGGGAATTCCCCCCTCCTCTCCCGTACTCAAGTCTGGTAGTTTCAAATGCACTTCCTGGGTTGAGCCCAGGGCTTTCACATCTGACTTACCGGACCGCCTACACGCTCTTTACGCCCAATAATTCCGAACAACGCTTGCACCCTCCGTATTACCGCGGCTGCTGGCACGGAGTTGGCCGGTGCTTCCTCTGGTGGTACCGTCAGGCTTCGACATTATTAGTATCGAAACGGTTCTTCCCACCTGACAGGGCTTTACGACCCGAAAGCCTTCTTCACCCACGCGGCGTTGCTGCGTCAGGGTTTCCCCCATTGCGCAAAATTCCTCACTGCTGCCTCCCGTAGGAGTCTGGACCGTGTTCCAGTTCCAGTGTGGCTGATCATCCTCTCAGACCAGCTAACCATCGTAGCCTTGGTAGGCCATTACCCCACCAACAAGCTAATGGTACGCGGGCCCGTCCTCGAACGGCAACTTCCATGGAGAGGTCACCTTTACCTCTGCCAAAAGCCGAGGCTGATGGAACGTATCCGGTATTAGTCCCGCTTTCGCGGGGTTATCCCAGATTCAAGGGTAGGGTTACCCACGCGTTACTCACCCGTGCGCCACTTTACTCTCTCCGAGCAAGCCCGGGAGTTTCTCGTTCGACTTGCATGTGTTAGGCACGCCGCCAGCGTTCGTTCTGAGCCAGGATCAAACTCTCCACTTAAACTTTAGAGGGCTTTTGACCCTATTTCTTTTTTTTAGAGACCTACACTACATCACTATTTAGTTTTCAAGGAACAAATGTCTTAAACCAATTCTTTAAATTTAAGGTATCCCCCTGCAAATGTCAAGCTCAAATTCAGCAAGTCATTTTGTTGGTGAAATGCAAAGGAAAAGAAGTTTATACCTGTGCCATTTAAAAATGTCAATCTTTTTTTTGCCATATCCTGAAAAAAATGCTTTTATTTTATCTGACCAATTTCGATACGGGAATAACATCAAATTCCTCTCTCAGTCTGTCCTGATATTTCTCTATAATTTCAAACGTTTCATTGTATGGGTGGCCAATTCCTATAGCCGAACCAAGATTTTCTGCAATTTCTAAAAGATGTTCAATTTGTACACATATCGCTTTGGGATCTGGGTTATTATCCAAAAATACGGTTCTTTCAGCCGTAGGTAGTCCGATTTTTCTTGCCTGCTCGAAACCAACTGTCCACCTTGTGGTCCGGCTGTCAACATAGAAAAGCCCTCGATTTTTCAATTCCTGGAGAATTACCTTCATTTTCTCCCGGTTTTCTGTAAAAGAAGATCCCATATGGTTGCTTACCCCCTTTGCCCCCGTAATTTCTTTCAAGTTTTTGTCTAAAACCTGCCGGATATCCATCTCATTCATTGAAAGAAGCAGTGCGCTACGCCCGGGATAGACAGATGGATAATCCTTTGGCTCCATAGGCTGGTGTAAAATAATCTCGCGCCCTTTTTTGTTGGCTTCTCGAACAATGATATCAGTGAAGGGGGCAGACGGGAGGATTGAAAGGCTGAGTTCCAGATTCAACTTGAGAAACGAAAAAGCTAAGTCAGAATTATATCCCAAATCATCAATAATAATGGCAATCTTTGGTCGAAGATCTTCTTCCTGGATACCACTCTTAGGCAGGGGCTTACGGATTTTATAATAGGTTTTATTTATTACATCGTAGGAATCGTTTATCGATGGGTGCATCTCTTCATAGATAGGCGGGGCGACCGTAATGGCAGTGGTCGAAATATAGAGATGTACACCAAGCAGAATGATAGCGACCAATGATGCAGGAAGAAGTATCAGGAGGAAAGGGCGCTTTTTCTTATTCATTGAGAAATTGTCAGGAGCCCGGTTTTATCTTCGAGAAGATGGTCCAGCTTTTCAGAAGCTGCAAGGCCTGACGAACCTGATTATCCCTCTCGAGAAGCTTCTTGACTTTCTGGTTTTTTTCATCCTTTGGTTTTTCTTCATCGGTTTTCTTGGCGTTGCCCTCTTCCAAAAGTATGTGACCTTTCAGATCTTCTTCCCTAATAAAATGGGGAGACTTCTTTTTCGCCTTTTCTTCAGTGACCACGAATGGCATCTCAATATCGGGAGTGATCCCGCTTGACTGAATCGATTTACCGCTTGGCGTATAGTACCGGGCCGTAGTTAGACGAAGGCCGGAACCATCGGAGAGAGGCAAAATCGACTGTACCGAGCCCTTCCCGAAAGTCCTACTCCCTAAAATTATTGCCTTTTTATTGTCCTGCAGGGCGCCCGCCACAATTTCCGCGGCGCTTGCGCTCCCCCCGTTGACTAAAACAATTATGGGGTATTCACTATCGTTCTTATTTTTGTGCGCTGTGGCCGTTATATCGTGAGTACTTTCCCTCCCTTTGGTACTGACAATGACACCAGAATCGAGAAATTGTTCAGAAACTTCTATGGCCTGGGATAGGAGCCCTCCAGGATTGTTCCTCAGATCTATAATCAGACCTTTCAACATTCCATCCTTGTCGAGTATTTCAAGGGCTGACGAGAGGTCATTAGACGTATTACTTTGAAAATTTGAAATTCTGACATATCCAATACCCGGAGAAAGGACGTAGTGCCGAACACTTTTCAGAGGGATTACTCCTCTTATAATTGAAAACTCCAAAGGCTTGGCCATACCTTCTCGAACAACGGTTAAGTTGACCTTGCTCCCTTCAGGACCTCTGATCTTCTTTACCGCCTCCATTATACCCATATCCTGTGTTGACTCACCCTCCACCTTAATAATTTTATCGCCCGCCTTCATTCCTGCTTTATAGGCCGGCGTTCCCTCTATGGGAGATACTACGGTCAGGATCTTGTCCTTAATAGTTATCTCAATTCCTATCCCGGAAAAGCTTCCCTTGGTTTCGGTCATTAACTCTTTATATTCTTCCTTTGTCATAAAGGATGAGTGGGGATCAAGGCTTTGAATCATCCCTTTTATGGCCCCGTAGATCAGTTTCTGAGAATCCTGGGGTTCAACATAGCTGTTTTCCACCTGTCTGAGGACTTCGGTGAAAATCTCAATATTCTTGTACACCTCTTCCGTATCAGCTTCGACCTTGGCATCATTGCCGTTAAAAAAAAGGAGGCCCCCCACAAAAAGAGCTATCAAGACAATATTTGCGACTAATTTTCCCTTAAACATCAACATATCCTCCTCCTTATCATTTAGCGCCTTTCTATTTCCCGCCGGGCCGGTTTGCCAGCTGTTTCCACTCGAAGTGTTCAATTCTCAGCACAAATTACGAGAGATCTAATTAATTTGGTCGGCAATGGCAACAAAAAAATGCTTGTCAAGCCTATTTAGTGCCTGAACGAAAACCCCTGTTCAGGCAAAATCCGAATATCGAAAACCGAAATCCGAAACAAATCCGAATATCAAATGATTCAATGTTTTAAACTTAACGCTTCGGAAATACTATGTTTTTGTAATTAGGACATTTGTGTTTTGATCATTGTTTAGCATTTCGTGCTTCGGATTTCTAATTTTTTGACCGAAAAAACAGGGTTTTCGGTCAAGCACTATCATAGGAGAAAGCACCATGAAACCACCCGAACTCCCTGAATACGATCATCAGGCCAAACATTACTCCGGTCCATCTCTTGAAGAGGTGATGGATATGCGCAAACGCCATCTGACCCCGGCTCTGGTCACTTATTATGAAAAACCTCTCATGATCGTTGAAGGTTCCATGCAGTATGTCTATGATGAAAAGGGGCGCAGGTACCTGGATGCCCTCGGCGGCATCGTCACAATAAGCGTGGGCCACTGTCACCCCTACGTGACTCGAAAGGCCCGCGAACAGATGGAACTTCTGCAGCATGCAACAACGATCTATCTTCATCCGAATATTGCCGAATACAGCAGGATGTTAGCCGACAAAATGCCGGGCGATCTGAGTGTCTGTTATTTTGTAAATTCGGGATCAGAGGCAAATGATCTGGCTCTCCTGATGGCCCGCCTCTATACAGGCAATTACGACATGATTGCACTGCGCAACGCCTACCATGGGGGAAACTCCTCGGCCATGGGTCTCACTGCCCACAGCACATGGAAATATAACTATCCCCACAGCTTCGGGATCCATCATTCCATTGCACCCGATCCCTACAGGGGGGCGTGGGGGCGAGATGATCCGGACGCCGGAACCAGGTATGCCGCTGACATCAAGGACCTTTTGGAGTTTGCCACACCAGGCCGTGTTGCCGGCTTTATTGCTGAATCCATACAGGGGGTTGGCGGGACCGTAATTTACCCTGACGGATTTCTGACAGCAGCTTATGATCATGTCCGCGAGGCCGGCGGGGTGTGCATAGCCGATGAGATCCAAACCGGTTTTGGTAGAATGGGGACACATTATTGGGGATTTGAGACCCAGGGTGTAATTCCCGATATTGTCACCCTCGCTAAAGGTATCGGAAATGGCGCCCCCCTGGCCGCGGTGATTACCACAGCGGATATTGCGCACTCTCTTGCAAATCGCATACACTTCAATACCTTTGGGGGAAACCCTGTATCCTGTGCCATGGGGAAGGCCGTCCTTGAGGTTATAGATCGTGAAAACCTTCAACAAAATTGTCTGGAAACGGGCGCGTATCTCTTGGAAGGACTAAAAAATCTCATGTCAGGACATGACCTGATTGGGGATGTGCGGGGCAGAGGGCTGATGACAGGGGTGGAACTTGTAAAGGATCGAAAGACCAAAGAACCTGCCAAAGACGAGTGCGCACGGGTTTTCGAAAGGACCAAGGAGATGGGTTTATTGATAGGGAAGGGCGGTCTTTACGGCAACGTGCTGCGGATAAAACCGCCCATGTGTATCACCCGCGAAGACGTGGATTTTATCATTGGGGTGTTGGATGCAGCCTTTGGAGAAATGTAGGCATGTGTGGAATCAATATCCTGACTTTTTCCCGGTCATACTCTCTACTTGAACCTTGATAACTGATAGATGATCTACCATCTTTTCCTTGTACTCATTTACCTGCCCTGAATAATGTTCCACAATAATATCTAATGCCCTCCTCTTTTCCTCAATTTCGTCTAAGAGAGATGCCCTCCCGTACCCGATAACACTCCGGAATTTCATGCTCGAGTCACATGGATTCTCAGCCCTGACCACTTCATGATCAATATCCATTTCAAAACAGACCCTGCTATTGGTTTTGATCATATCCGTTTTCTTACCGACTTTGGGTGTGTGAAAATAGAGACAACTGTCTCTGTAGCCGAAATTAAGTGGAACAATATAGGGGATGTTGTCAACAGAAAGACCGAGCCGGCAGACGTCTGCCTTGCTGATGATAGATTCCATCTCTTCCCTGCCCAAAATCTCTTTTTCCTTTCTTCTCATCTTTTTTCACCGTTTCACATAACGCCCAGTTCAGAAGGCAGATGTGATTTCCTTTTCTATTTTAGCATTGAAAAATATGCCAAGCCAATTCATATGGACACGTTATCAATTTCTCAATCCCATTCGCAGATTAGCAGATTTACACAGATTATTCAAACAGTATTGAAGGCGTAAGGCGCAAGACTCAAGGCGCAAGGCGCAAGGAACTTAACCCGCAACCCGTAACCCTCTGAATTGATGATTTATGATTGTTGATTGTTGATTGTCGATTGAAAAACCGAAAAGACACTGCACTTCAACCCGCAACCCTTAACTCGCAACAATCACCCAGTACCCAAGATCCAGTATCCAGTATCCAGCATCCATTCTCTCTTCTTTTTTCTTGACACGCGGCCTGTTTCTTTCTAAAATCGTTCTAAATGTTTAATTCCGTACAATCGTGTTATTTGCTTTATTCGTTTAAACGCCATTATTAAGTTTGGTAAGAAAGGGTGATATAATCATGAAAAACGACCTTTATACCGTTGGGCAGGCTGCGGAGTATTGCTCCCTCAGCAGGGGAACTGTCTGGAGATATATCAAATCCAAAGACCTGAAAGCCTCGCAAACACCCGGGGGACACTTCAGAATTCTGAGAAAGGATCTGGACATCTTTATCGTGGAAAGGGGGATGTACCCCCTGGCGAACAATTTTTCTTCAAACAACAAGATTCTTATCGTAGATGATGATCGCGAAATTCGGGATGTGCTTACCCAAATGCTCTCAGCGCACAAGTATGAAACAGAAACGGCCTCAAGCGGTTTTGCTGCCGGGGCCAAGATTGCCACATTTAGACCGGGACTCATTATTCTGGACCTGCTCATGCCGCAGATGAGTGGATTTGAGGTATGCAGACTGATAAAGGAAGATCCGCAGACCTCTCACATAAAAATCCTCGCCATCACAGGTTACGATACCGAAGAAAATAGAGATAAAATCATGAAGGCCGGCGCAGACGATTACATGGCAAAACCCCTTGTCTAAAGATGCCTTGCTTGGGCGCGTGGCAGGTCTGTTGAATGGAAAAAAGGGCGTCAGTTCAACATTTTGAGACCCGAGAGATAAATTGATCAATCGTCAATTCAAATGGGGATTTTCTAATGAGCAAGAGACCAACATATGAAGACTTAGAACAGAGGGTTCAAAAGTTAGAGGAAATGGCCTCTAAACGAAAGAGGGTTGAAGAGCAATTCAGGACTCTCTCAGAGTCAGCACCTTTTGGAATGTCCATTATGAAGCCGGATATGACCTTTGAATATTTCAACCCGAAATTTGAAGAGATCTTCGGCTATACCATCGAAGACCTTCCCCATAAGCAGGTCTGGTTTGAAAAGGCCTACCCCGATACACAATACAGAAACCAGGTTTTTGCCGCCTGGAAAAAAGATTCAGATGATGAATTAAAAAAGACAGAAAAAAAACCGAGGGCCTTTTCAGTAAGATGTAAGAATGGACAAAATAAACGCATACAGTTTACTGCGGTCGCTTTAGAGGATGGAAGGCAGCTGCTTACCTATCTCGATATAACAGAACAGGCAAAAACCCAAGAGGCGCTCAAGGAATCGCAGGAGCGGCTCAGGCGAATTTTCGATTCGGTGCAGGCCGGTATTGTGATCATAGACGTGGAAACTCATCGGATTGCCGATGTCAATGCTGTAGCTGCGGAGATCATTGGAGCCCCAAGAGAAGAGATAGTCGACAAAATATGCCACCAGTATATCTGCCCGGCCCAAGTGGGAAAATGCCCGATTACCGACCTGGGCCAGGAGATCGATAATGCGGAGCGTGTCCTTTTGAGGGCCAACGGTGAGAGCGTACCGATACTCAAGACCGTTGTCCCTATTATGCTTAATGGACACAGCTATTTACTTGGGAGTTTTGTTGATATTTCGGACCTCAAGGCTGCCCAGGAAATGACCAATAGGGAAACTGCAAAGCTTTCCGCCATGATTTCAGGCATGGAAGAGGGGGTCGTCTTTGCAGACGCAAATAACGTGATTGTCGAGGTCAATGATTATTTCTGCAGTTTTGTTGGAAAAAAGCGAGACGAGATTTTAGGGAGGACGTTAGAGACATTACATTCAAATGAAATAATGGAGAAGATACAAAACCATATCTCATCCTTCAGGAACGGCACGGACCGCAAACCCATTGTCACACAGAGACCTCTGGGCGGCGCAGAGGTTATCCTGCGAGTCCAGCCGATCTACAACAGAGATCGATACGACGGGGTACTCCTGAACGTCATCAATGTGACAGACCTTGTGGAGGCACACCGAAAGGCAGAGGAAATCTCACGGAAAGTAGGAGAATACGCCAGACAGTTGGAGATAAAGAACATTGAGTTAGACAATGCGCTCACTGCTTCCGAGGCGGCAACGAGGGCCAAGAGCAATTTTCTCGCCAATATGAGCCATGAGATCCGAACCCCCATGAACGCCATCATCGGTATGACAGACCTTCTTCTGGACACCGGTCTGGACCCGGAACAGCGTGAATACGCCGATATTGTAAGAAATGCGGGGGACGGGTTATTAAATCTTATCAATGACATACTTGATTTTTCCAAGATCGAATCGGGGCAATTAGAGTTTGAAGAGATCCCCTTTGACCTTCGCTATATTGTGGAAAGTGTCGGGGAACTTATGGCCCCAAATGCACAGGCCAAGGGTTTAGAACTGACCTGTTTTGTTCACCCGGAGAGCAAAGTGAAGCTGATCGGTGATCCGGAGCGTCTGCGCCAGGTACTTGTAAACCTGTCTTCAAATGCCATCAAATTTACGGAACAGGGCAATATTGACATCCGTGTAGAGACTTATCGAGAAGATGAGGAGGCAGTGTTTCTCCGCTTTGAGGTCATGGATACAGGGATCGGAATACCACAGGACCGCTTAGGGGCTATTTTTGAGAGCTTTACCCAGGCCGACGGATCAACTACTCGCCGCTTCGGGGGGGACGGGATTGGGGCTAAGCATTTCGACACGTCTCGTAGAACTTATGGGAGGTGAAATTGCTGCGGAGAGTGAAGAAGGAAAGGGGAGCACATTCCGGTTAATTATTCCTTTTAAAAAGCAGGAAGATATGGGAGCACCCGTTATGATCCGTCAAAGTGTTCGGGGCACCCATATCCTGATTGTGGACGATAATGACACCAACCGGGCCATCCTGAACAAAATCCTCGTATCGTTCGGGTGCTTTCCCGAAGAAGTGTCCAATGGCAAGGACGCCCTCTCCCTGTTAAACCGGTCAGTCGAAGAGGATCGCGCGTTCGATGCCGTAATCTTAGATCATCAGATGCCGGATATGGATGGAGAAGATGTGGCCCGGGCCATTCAGGCCAATCCCGGGTTAACCGGCGTTCGCATTTTGATCCTGACTTCCGCAGGCCAACGAGGTGACGCCAAGAAATTCAAAGACTTGGGTTGTTCAGCCTATTTGACAAAACCGGTGCGTCAGTCTCAACTATTAGACGCCTTAGCCGAGGCCTTGGTAGAAGTGGAAAAACCCGAAAAAGAAGCCGAAAAACCTTCCAGACCCGATATTATTACCCGGCACAGCCTGGGGGAAGGTTTGGCCCGTTCCGCCCGAATCCTTCTTGCCGAAGACAATATGGTCAATCAAAAAGTGGCCATACGGATCTTAGAGAAAGGCGGCCACCGGATAGATGCGGTAGCCAATGGAAAAGAAGCCCTGGAAGCCTTGAGCAGGGTGAAATATGACATCGTCCTGATGGATGTTCAGATGCCTGAAATGGATGGTTATGCCGCAACGCAGGAAATCCGCAGCCCCCAATCCGCAGTCCGCAATATACCGGTCATCGCCATGACCGCCCACGCCATGAAAGGGGACCGGGAAAAATGTCTCGCCGCAGGTATGGACGATTATATTGCCAAACCCGTTAAACCCAAAGAACTCCTCGAGATCGTCCAGCGGTGGGCCTGCAAACAGATTATCCACCCCGTAGTTGAAAATGATAAACCTCGTGCCTCCACGAACGTCCCTGTGGATATGAAGTACTTACAGGAAATTACGGACGGGGAAAAGGACTTTGAACGAGAAATATCCATACTCTTTCTTGAAGACACCATGAAGCATTTATCCGGGCTGAAAAAGGCCATTGATGAAGAAAATGCGTCAACCCTGGAAAGGGAGGCACATACCATAAAGGGTGCGGGACTAAATATAGGCGCCAATAAACTGGGTGAACTTGCCCTGGCCCTTGAGAAAAAAGGAAGCTCCGGTTCCTTCGAAGACGCAGAGAATATGCTGGTTAAGCTGGAATTGGAATTTCAGCGTGTTAAAGACTTTTTGGACAAGCAGCAAATCTGGAGGAGAAATAAACGATAAAATCAGCTAATCGGCAAAAACCTTCATATCAGCAAATCATCAAAAAACACTGGAGAGTGGCAACTTTTATCTGGAGGAACTGTTTATGGAATGTCCCCATTGCGGAAAGAGTGTTAACAAGGTGATCGATTCAAGGCCGTTTCAAGAAGGAATCGGGATTCAACGTCGCCGGCAATGTTTGGCTTGTGCAGGCAGGTTCAACACATATGAATCCACAGAAGGACAATTGGTACGGATTCTGATGAGAAGAGATGCACGACCTAAATCGGCCATAGCCACTGTGAGGGCAGTAGGGAAATCAATGACGAATGCTCTCAAAACCTTAACTGAAGAGACCGAAAATCTTATCGTGAAAATGAACGAGCTTGAGAAGCCTAAAGCTAAAACCGCCAAGAAATCTAAACACAGGGCCGCAGCGAAGATTCGATCTCAGAGAAAAGCAGGTGTGAAAAAGCCTCCTGCACGTAAAGCAAGAAGCCTGACGGATACCGCCCAGGTGCTCAATGTTATAAAAAGGCATAACAAGGGGGTTGACCTTAAAAAATTGAGCGACCAGACAGGCTTTCAGGACGATAAAATCAGGAATATTGTTTTCAGGGCATGTAAGGCAGGTAAAATCAAGAGGGTAAGTAGAGGTGTTTATATCGCAGCATAAGGTTAGTCTCATGCTAAAAACTTACGTGTCGAGGCTAAAGGATTTCATCGATAGGAAGACGACTCCCCCAGGCCTTACTACCGATGACGGAATAAGGTACTGGCAGGAACGTCTTCTGATGATCTTTGTGTTTGTCGGCGCTGTCTTTGGGTTTTTTGTTTATCTTCCCAGCGTTGCACTTTCCATTAAGGAAGATCTATGGAGCGTGGCAGTTGCTGATACGATTATATATGCCTGGGTAGTCATCCTCTTTTCTAACCGGTCTATTCCCTTTGCGGTTCGTGCTGTTTCGGTTTCCCTTATCGGTTATATCCTCGGCATGTTACTATTGCTGACCATAGGGCCTTTCGGTGGCGGTCCTACGTGGCTATTCGCTTTCCCGGTTATTGTGGCCATTCTCCTTGGTCTTCGGATGTCACTAATTGCTCTCGCAGTAAATGCAGGAACACTAATCATCATTGGTATATTATTGCAATTTGGTTACATGGATTGGGACTACTCCACAATCAATCCTGTTGAAAAATGGGTAGTCATAAGCCTGAATTTTCTGCTCTTAAACAGCGTAGTCACCATAGCCATTGCACTTATCTCAGGAGGCATCCAGGATTTACTAAAGCGCCAAAAGTCAATGCTGGAATCATTGGAAAAAAGTGAAGAAAAATTTAGAGTTCTCTTTGAATTAGCGCCTGATGCATACTATTTGAGTAATTTGGAAGGCACTTTCATGGCCGGCAATAGATCTGCGGAGAAATTACTGGGTTATAAAAAAGAAGAGTTACTCGGGAAAAATTTTTTTGATCTGAATCTTCTGTCGCCAGACCAATTCCCAAAAGCAGGTGAGCTCTTGAATAAGAATTTAGAGGGAAAAGAGACCGGACCGGATGAGCTCATTTTGAACAGGAAAAATGGCGAAACGGTTTTGGTAGAAATAAGGACCCTCCCCACAAAAATAGACGGGCAAGACATTGTTTTAGGTATTGCACGGGACGTTTCAGAACGTAAGCGTTTAGAAACTAGCCTTCACAAAGCCGAAAAGATGGAGGCCATAGGAACGCTTGCAGGCGGGGTGGCACACGATCTCAACAATATCCTTGGTGGTCTTGTAGGTTATCCTGAACTGTTATTAATGCAAATCCCGGAAGACAGCCCATTAAGAAAGAACATCCTGGCAATTCAAAAATCAGGAGAAAAGGCAGCCGCGGTTGTTCAGGATCTATTAACATTGGCGAGGAGAGGCGTTGTTACCACTGAAGTGGTTAACCTGAACAGGGTTATCTCTGAATACTTGGAAAGTCCCGAGCATGAAAAACTTCAATCGTACCATCCCGGAATTCAAATAGAAACCCATCTTGAAAAAGACACCCTCAACATATTGGGATCATCCACTCACCTCTCCAAGACCGTCATGAACCTGG
>PVMK01177103.1_pt1 | contig 17516 bp, 20 predicted proteins | sample 1853481 | NCBI WGS metagenome assembly PVMK01 (sample SAMN08533507, study PRJNA380276) | Marine sediment metagenome, whole genome shotgun sequencing project. | reverse complement strand
CGCCTGCCGCGCCGAGGCCGAGGGCATGGTGCCCGATCCCGACGAGGCGGAACGGCTGGTGACGCCGCGCAGCCGGGCGATCGTCCTCATCAGTCCCAACAACCCGACCGGCACCATCCTCACCAACGAGCGCCTGGCGGCGTTCTACCGCCTCGCCGAGCGTCACGGTCTCGCCCTCATCCTGGACGAGACCTATAAGGACTTCCGGCCCCGGGAGGACGGTGGGGAAGACGGCGGGGAGGAGGGCGGCGAGGCCGGGCCGCCCCACGCGCTGTTCCGAGAGGACAGCTGGCGGGATGTCTTGATCCAGCTCTACAGCTTCTCGAAAGCCTATAGCTTGACCGGCTACCGGGTCGGCTCGCTGGTCGCCGGCGGACATGTCATGGCGGCGGTTTCCAAGATCGCCGATACCGTCACCATCTGCCCGCCGCACATCGGCCAGCTCGCCGCCCTCTACGGGCTCGAGCATCTCACCGACTGGCGAGAGGAGAAGCGCTCGCGGGTGCTGAGCCTGATCACCAGCCTGGACAGCGCCTTTCGAGACCACGCGCCGCCCTATCAGCTGGTCGCCCGCGGCGCTTTCTTCGCCTACCTCCGCCATCCCTTTGCCGGGCGATCCTCGATCGAGGTGGCAAAGGCCTTGGCGAGAAACCAGGGCCTTCTGGTGCTACCCGGCGAATTTTTCGGGGAGAGCCAAAAAGACTATCTGCGCGTCGCCTTCGCCAACGCCAGCGCCGAACAGCTCGAGGATCTCGCCCGCCGTCTGGCGACGAGCGAGCCGATCTAGTTGATAGATCTCGGCGCCGGCCCTCGCCCCTACCCGACCACCCCAATGATACTGCCGTGGGCGCGCGAAGCGCGAGTGCTACGCACTGGGTGGGGGCGAGGGCTGGACCCGCGACACCATCACGCGGGCCGGCGCCGAGACCCAGCAAAGGCGTGCCGGGTGTGCATGAAAAGGTTGTGGGAGTCGCCGAGCGGTGGAACGCCGCCGGCCCTTCGTGAGAATACCGTTGAACCGGGAGGTCATGCGGCGAAGAATAGCTGGACAGGGGGCATTTCTCGCGGGCGACCGCACTCTGATTCGAACCAAGAAGGAAAGAGATCATGTCGGCGAACGACGGTAATGATGGGAACGGCCACGCCTGCTGCGGGCCCGGCTACGCCTCGCCGGCCGAGGCCATGCAGGCCGAACGAGAAAAGCTGCTCTATACCATCGCGCTCTACGTCGGCACCGGGATCGAGAAACCGGACTACCTAGCGACTATCGACGTCGACCCGGACTCGCCGACCTATTCCCAGATCATCCACCGTACGGAAATGCCCAACGTGGGCGACGAGCTGCACCACTTCGCCTGGAACGTCTGCAGTTCCTGCCACGGGGATGCCAGCAAGTCACGCCGCTTCCTGATCGTACCCGGCCAGCGATCGAGCCGGATCCACATCATCGACACCGCCGACGAGCGCGCGCCGAAGATCCACAAGGTGATCGAGCCGGAAGAGATCAAGGAGAAGACAAACCTGACGGCGCCGCACACGGTCCACTGCCTCGCGGACAAGCTGATGATCTCCATGCTGGGCGATTCCAAAGGCGAAGGGCCCGGTGGTTTCCTGACGATGGACGAAGACTTCAACATCACCGGCCGCTGGGAAGCGAAGACGGGCGCCATGAGGTTCAACTACGACTTCTGGTATCAGCCGCGCCACAACGTGATGGTCAGCAGCGAATGGGCCGCGCCCAAGACCTACTATCCGGGCTTCGACCTGGACGACGTGGCGGAGGACAGGTATGGCCGGCAGATCCACTTCTGGGACTGGGAGACCCATGAGATCGCTCAGACGTTCGATCTCGGCGAGGAGGGCATGATCCCGCTCGAGGTCCGCTTCCTCCACCAGCCGGACTCGGTCCACGGCTACGTCGGCGCCGCACTCAGCAGCAACATGTTCCACTACTACAAGGAAGATGGCGCCTGGCATGTCGACAAGGTGATCGACGTCGAATCGGTCGACATGGAGGAATGGCCCTTCCCGCTGCCCGGCCTGATCACCGATCTGTTGATCTCGATGGACGACCGCTTCCTCTACTTCTCCAACTGGCTGCACGGCGACATCCGCCAGTACGACATCTCCGATCCCTTCAGCCCGAAGCTGGTCGGCCAGGTCTGGTGCGGCGGCCTGCTCGGCAAGAGCCCAACGATTCGCGGCAATGAGCTGGTCGGCGGCCCGCAGATGATCCAGCTCAGCCTGGACGGCAAGCGGCTCTACGTCACCTCGTCGCTGTTCAGCACCTGGGACAACCAGTTCTATCCGGGCATGGTGGAGGCCGGCTCCTGGATGCTGCAGATCGACTGCGATACGGAAGACGGCGGGCTGTCGATCAACGAGGACTTCTTCGTCGACTTCGGCAAGGAACCGCACGGGCCGGCCCGCGCCCACGAAATGCGCTATCCGGGCGGCGATTGCACGTCGGACATCTGGATCTGAGGGGGCCGGAGGCCGCGCCGGACGCGCGATGACCCGCCTGCACAGCGTCACACTGGTCAACCGCGGCGATCGGACCGCCGGGGTCCGCGAGGACCAGTCGATCCTGGAGGCCTTCGAAAGCCTGGGCGAGGCGCTGCCCGCCGGTTGCCGTTACGGCGCCTGCGTCACCTGTGCCGCGCGGCTGATCGAGGGGCGGGTCGACCAGTCCAGGGGCAAGGCCCTCAAGGAGGCCCAGAAGGACAAGGGTTTCGTTCTGCTCTGCGTCGCCCAGCCACGGTCCGACTGCAAGCTTCTGGTCGGCGTGGAAAGCCAGGCGGGGCTCTACAAGAACCCCTTCCAGCACCCCTCCAAGATCCAATCCAAGTTCTAGCTCGGCACGGCGGCGGCCCGCTTGCGGCGGGCGGTCCCTGGATTGACCCTCGGCGCCGATCATCTTACGGTCGGGCCCGATTGGCGGGCCCGATTGGCGGGCCCGGCCGACGCGGCGAAGGGCAGATAGACAGCCGGGGCCGCGGGCCAACCACGGAAAAAAAGGGGGAGGAGGTGCGCCAATGGTCGATCCCATGTTCATGAAGTTTGACACGCTCTCCGTACACGGTGGGCAGCAGCCGGATCCGACGACCGGGGCGCGCGCGGTGCCGATCTATCAGACCGTGGCCTATGCCTTCCAGGATGCGGATCACGCCGCCTCGCTGTTCAATCTGGAGCGCGCCGGCAACATCTATTCGCGCATTTCCAATCCGACGGTCTCGGTTCTGGAGGAACGCATCTCCGCGCTCGAAGGCGGGGTGGGGGCCGTGGCGACGGCGAGCGGTCACGCGGCGTTGCACCTGGCCATCGTCACTTTGATGGACGCCGGCTCGCACATCGTCGCCTCCAAGTCCCTTTATGGCGGCAGCGTCAACCTCTTGAAGCTGACCCTGCCCCGCTTCGGCATCACCACGACCTTCGTCGATCCGCGCGACCCACAGGCCTTCGCCGATGCGATCCGCCCGGAAACCCGCCTCCTGTTTGGCGAGACCATCGGCAACCCGGGTCTCGAGATCATGGACATTCCGAAGATCGCCGAGATCGCCCACGACAATGGCCTGCCGCTCCTGATGGACGCGACATTCACGACGCCCTATCTCTGCCGGTCGATCGACCTGGGCGTCGACCTGGTGCTGTCGTCGGCCACCAAGTGGCTGGGCGGCCATGGCATCGCGATGGGCGGGATCCTGGTCGACAGCGGCCGTTTCGACTGGGAGGCCTCGGGCAAGTTCCCCACCATGACGGACCCCTACAAGGGCTATCACAGCCTCGACTATGTCGACACTTTCGGGCCGCAGGCCTTCATCATGCGCGCCCGGACCGAGGGCCTGCGGGATTTCGGCGCCTGCATGAGCCCACAAAACGCCTTTTACATCCTGCAAGGCCTGGAGACCCTGCCGCTTCGCATGGAGCGGCACATGAAGAATACCGCGGCGGTGCTCGAGTTCCTGGTGAGCAACGAGCACGTCGCCTGGGTCCTCCACCCCTCCCTGAAGAGCCATACGGACTACAAGCTGGCCAAGAAGCTGCTGCCCAAGGGGGCCGGCAGCATCGTCAGTCTCGGCGTCAAAGGGGGCTTCGAAGCCGGCCGGCGATTCATCAAGGCCTGCAAGCTGGCCTCGCACCTGGCCAACGTCGGCGATGCCAAGACACTGGTGATTCACCCGGCCTCGACCACCCATCTGCAGGTCGGCGTCAAGCAGTTGAAGGAATGCGGCGTGGGCGACGACATGATCCGCTTGTCCGTCGGGCTGGAGGACCCTGTGGACATCATCAACGACCTGCGCGCCGCGCTGCGGGCATCGCAGCGAGGCTGAGCGGGCGGCCATGTACCTGAACGTCGAACGCAAGCAGATTTACGCCACGACCGCCGGCAAGCCCTTCGATCTGAGCCAGCCCTCCGTGGTTTTCGTTCACGGGGCCGGCATGGACCAGTCGGTCTGGGCCCTGCAGTCGCGCTATTTGGCCTATCACGGCCACAATATCTTCGCGCTCAATCTGCCGGGCCACGGCCGCCACGCCGAGCACAAGACGAAGGAATCGTCGGGCACCGGCTTCAAGGTCGCACCGAAGCACCTCGACAAGCACTGGATCTCCGCCAAGCTGTCGCTAAGCGCCAAGCCGGCCTATTCGGAAGGCGCGCCGCGCGCCTCGATCACCGAAATCGCCGACTGGCTGCCGAAGTACTTCGACGCGGCCGGGCTTAAGAAGCCCCTCTTGGTCGGACACTCGATGGGTGCGTTGGCGGCGATGGAATGCGCCGCCCGGCACCCGGAGCGGGTTTCGAAGCTGGCGCTGCTAGGTGTGGCGCCCCACATGTCCGTGCATCCGGCGCTGCTGGAAGCGGCCAAGAACGACGACCATCTGGCCTATGAGCTGGTGACGGCCTGGGGGCACGGACCCTCCGGCCACTTCGGCGGCAACCGGGCGCCGGGCCTGTGGATGATGGGCAACGCCATTCAGATCATGGCCCGCTCGGCCACCAAGGTGCTCTACGTCGACCTCTTGGCCTGCGATGTCTACGCGGCCGGCCTGGAGGCCGCGGCGAAGGTGAGCTGTCCCACCCTGGTAATCGCCGGGCGGGCGGACCGCATGTCGCCCGCCAAGGCGGCGGCCCAGCTCGCCGCGGCTATGCCCGACGCCACCCTGGTCACCCTGCCGGACTGCGGGCACATGATGATGGTGGAAAAGCCCGACGCGACCCTGGACGCGCTGATCGATTTCTTCATTTGATGGACCGCGGCGGTCGGGTTGGAGATGCGGGAATAGAGGTGTCCGGCGCGCTCCAGGTTGAACAGCGCCGCGGCACGATCGGTGTCCCGGAAGACATAGGAGGTGGTCTGGTAGATCGGCACCGCCCGCGACCCATGGACCGGACCGGCTGCTGGCCCGCACAGCAGCATTCGGCGCGCCCAGCAAGCCCAAGGGACGGGTGCGTCTTGGTTTGAAATCCTGCCGTCCCCTCTTTGATGTCTGGAGTTGGAGGGATACCGGTCGTGCTTGAAAGTCGGCCCAGACGGCGAGTTGTAACCAGAAGTGGACATTCGGGGATTTCGTTTTAACGCCACGCCTCTCCGCAGCCGTTCGGGCGTTGTTTTCGCTTTACGACTAGGTAGAGGCCAACGCCAAGCGCCATCACGATGATGACCAGTCCAATGACTCCAGGCCCGGCAAACCAACCGAAGATCGACGCGAGCGCCGAGCCGACGAAAGCAGGCCCAAGGATGCAGACGGCACAGATCGGGGCGATAGCTAGGGCGGCGACGAGTGCGGCAACTGGCTTTTCACTCATTCCGTGCTCCTGGAAAAACGTGTGAACTTTCCCCAGATCCGCTCCGGCAGAAGCCACAGGACGCCGTAGCCGCCCACCACAATCGTGATCCCAAGCCAGATCCAGCCGTTCGCGCCGAGCCAAAGGATGCTCGTACCGTGCAGCGCCACGGCAACGGCCATGATCAGGAAGAAGGGACCCGTGAAGTAGCAGTGCGTCCGGCCGCAGCGAGTTGCGTTGGCTATGCAGGCCACTCCCATCCAAAGCAGAGAGAGGGACCAGATGAGCGTCCTCGCAGGCGGCGGCAGGAAGATCGCGATGACGAGAGCGGCCGCAGGGACGCCCCACGCGAAAAACCGGCTCAGCGGGCTACTGATCCAGTCTCGTTGCTGTCGTGCTGAGCCGCCCATCAGCCGTCATGCGAGGGTTTTGCGCCGGCGAAAAAGAGAGACGCGTTCTGGTGAACCAGGCCAAGCAAGACCCCGGATACAACGGACAGGACTGCAAGAACGCCGGCTATATGAGGCTGCGCAGGGCCGGTGAGCCCGAGAGGCTGTAGCCAGCCAAACAGCAATCCCGGTGGGGCGCCCTTTGCAATCATGAAGGTGTTGAACAGGCCGAAATAAATCGTCGCGCCCAGGAAAGCTTGGGGCATCGCGATGAAATGGTAGTCCCCCAGAAAGCGCCACTTCGTCGAAAGGACCAGGATCAAGACGATGATGCCCATGGCCAGCCCCATGGCGACGGGATCGCCTTTGAAGCCAGTTGTCCAGATCGACACGGCGATCCAACTCACAACGGCGCCTAGCAATAGACCCTTAATCGACTTGGGACCGTTGTTGCACCGCTCGTGACAGGCGAGACCGCCGACCGCGTAATAGCCCGCCATGCCAACCATGCCAGGCCATCCCGGGATCTTCAGATAGACCATCGTGACATAGACCCAACAGAACCCGACGATCAGGGCGAGCGGGGCGGCGACGGTGTAGAAATCGAGCTTCTTGAACATGGGGCGCTCCCGCCTTCGCTCTTCTTCCTAGCCCGCACAACAGGACAGTTTGGTCACGTCTTTCTCGAAGGTTTGCGCGGCCAGCTTGAGGCCTTCCACCGTGGTCAGGTACGGGAAGATCGTCTGGCTCAGATCGTCAACGCTCAGGCCATGCTTGATCGCAAGCGCCGCCGTCTGAATGCTGTCTGCCCCTTCCGGGGCGAGGATATGCGCGCCGAGCAGGCGACCGTCCGAGGCCGCGACGAGCTTGATCAAGCCGCGTGTGTCGCGGGCGGCCAGGGCGCGAGGGACGTAGCTCAACGGTAAGGTCGTGCTGCGGACCTGGAGGCCCTGTTCCCGTGCCTCGCGTTCGGTCAAACCCACGCTTGCCACCTGCGGGTCGGTGAAGACCACGGACGGCATGGCCGTCGCGTCATAACGCCGGGCGTCCCCGTTCAGGGCGTTCTCGGCCGCAATCTTCGCGCCATAAGCCGCCATGTACACGTATTGGTCCCGCCCGGTCACGTCACCAGCCGCATAGACTCCCGCCTTCGAGGTCTTCATCAAATCATCGACGACGATCCCACCGTTCTCCAGGACCTCGACTCCCGCTTCCTCGAGGCCAAGGCCGTCCGTGTTCGGCTGCCGGCCTGTTGCTATCAGCGTTACCTCGGCGTCCAGTCGAACCTCACCACCGGTCTCGTCGACGGTGAGTGAGAAGCCGTTCTCTCCGCGACCGATTTCCTTGTAGGCAAGCCCCTCATGCACCGAGATCCCTTCGTCCCGGAAATAACCGACCAGGGCCTCGCTGATCTCCGGCTCGGCTTTGGGCAAGAGACTGCTGCGGCAAACAATGGTCACCTCCACACCCGCACGCGCGAACATCTGTGCAAGCTCGCAGCCGATGTACCCGCCACCGATCACCAGCAAAGACTTTGGCAGGCGCTCCAACTCCAGCGCCGTCGTGCTGGTGAGATACGGCACTTGCTCGATGCCGGGTATGGCCGGAGCCGCGGGTCGCGCCCCGGTCGTGATGATCACCTTTTCCGTCTCAATCACACTGCCGTTGACGGCCACGCCGCCGTCCACGAGGCGCGCCTGGCCTTCTCGGTAGGCGACAGTGTTATAGGCCGGCAGGAGGTCCACGTATTTGGCCTGCCGCAGCGACGAGACCAACTCGTCCTTCTGTTCGATCACGGACCGCCAATCCGTGATCTTCGCCCGACCGCGAATCCCGGCAAAGCGCGATGCCGTCTCCGCTTGGTGCAAAGCCTCAGCCGCACGGATGAGTGTCTTGGACGGGACGCAACCCACGTTGACGCAAGTCCCACCGATGGTGCCGTGACCGATCAGTGCCACCTGAGCGCCGAGCTCGGCTGCTGTAATCGCCGCCGAAAACCCGGCTGAGCCAGCGCCGATGACGGCCAGGTCGTAACGGTCGTTCGCCTTCCTGCCGCTCGATCCGCAGCAATCCTGGTTGGGCGCAGTCATGAAGGTTGCTCCCATTCTTCCACGTCCGCTCCCTGAGCCGCATTTCGCCGCCAGCGGTAAAGACCGTAGGCCGTCATCGCGAGGAAAATCGCCAATGCTGGAAAAAGGACATAATCGAGCCAGCCCAGCCAAGCCGATAGGCCCACAACCCCAAGCAACACGACCAGGACCGGCGTGAAGCAGCAAACCGCTACAATTACCGATCCAACGATCCCGGTCCGCAGAATGGTACGATCTTTCATGTCATCCACCTTGCTCAATGAGCCTCGACGGGAACCCCACGCTTCCGGTCGCCTCGGTCAGGGCCGCGACATCGGTCTCGGTATCCTCGAAGGTCACGACGGCGGTCTTGGTTTCGTAGGAGACCTCGACGACCCTTACTCCCGGCACACGCGTGAGCACCTGCTTCACGATGTACGGGCAGGTGGCGCAGAACAGGTTGTCCACCGCGAGGGTCACGGTCTGCTCATCCGCCCACGACGGGCTGCTGGTCATCAACACGGCCGCTAGGCCGGCGGCCCCAAGGATGTGTCTCATTTTTGGCACTCTCCAGATTCAGGCATCCAGCAACAGCGGTGCGTAGTAGGGGAAGGCCATGGCCGCCGCGACCAGCACAGTCGCCACCCAGAGGGCGATTTTCACGGTTCGCCTCGGGCTCTGTCGCGCGCAGGCTTGATTCTCGGCATGGGCGGCCTTGGGCTTGCGGTAGACGAGGTAGTACCCGTAGCCGAGGAAACCGAGCGTGATGATGATGAAGATCGGCTGATACGGCGCGAGGGCCGCGAGATTGCCGATCCACACGCCGCTTACACCCAGACTGAACAGCACCAGGGGCACGACGCAGCAGGACGAGGCCGCAATCGCTCCCAACAGGCCTCCTGCCGCGGCAATCCCTTGTTTCCTGTCCCCACTGCCGGCACCGGTAGTGACCGGTCCTCGCGCCGTCTCGGCCACGCCGAGCAGATGTTCGTCGCGTCTGCTCATGCCGAACCTGTCACCTTCGTTCCGTTCTCATGCTAATATGGGACCTGTAGCTACTACAGCTTCAAGGGGATTCTTTATGGAATCGATCACAATCGGCAGGCTGTCGAAGCGCACTAGGGTCAACATCGAGACGATCCGCTATTACGAGCGCATTGGCGTGCTGCCGGCGCCGCCGCGCACGAGCGGTGGCCACCGCCTCTATGGTGAGGACCACCTAAAGCGGCTCACCTTCGTTCGTCGCAGCCGGGAGCTGGGGTTCCCGCTGGAAGAAGTCCGGGGCCTGTTGCGGATGGTCGACGGAGATGGCTACACCTGTGACGAGGTAAAGGCTCTGACCCTCGATCACCTCGCGGAAATCCGGGGGAAGGTAGCCGACCTCAGAAAGCTGGAGAAGGTCCTCAAAGACATGGCCGCGCAGTGCGAGGGCGGGAGCGTTCCCGATTGCCCCATCATCGACGCGCTGTTCGAGACGAGGTTTTGAAGGACCGCCTTCTTGGATCAGCGGGCCACGGATCAACGGGCCACGGATCAACGGACAAGAGAACGACCGTAAGCGGCCATTTTTAGGGTTTGCGTCGTTTTTAGGACTCCATCACTCCGCGTGTTTGACGCTATCGAGAAACCGCAAATAGGCTTCGGGCAGGCCGTGTGCCCGCGCGCCCTCGCAAAGCAAGGCGATGTAACGCTGTGATGGGTTGCCATCCCGCTCCTTGCCATCTGCGATGTAGGTGACGATGCGCAGGCCATTGCCATCGATGTCCTCGGCATTGGCCCACAGGTGTCGATATCGCCGGCCCGGAACGCCTTCCGTCCAATCCAGATGAAGCAGATCGGCCCGCGTGATCCTGTAGAGCACGCCCCAAACTTCGGCATCGGGATCGGGAGAAATGTTGGCCGGCGCCGCCTTCCCTTTAGGCCGCCCTTCCAAGTTAAAGCGCAACCGGTATCCCTTGACCCGTCCGGGACGCCACTCGATCGGCTGCATGGCCCGGCGCTCGCGGAAGGCGCTGTCGTGCATGTTTGCACCGAAGGCAAAGTACCAGACCTCGTCCTCCGGCCGGCCAGCCAGGCGAATGCCGTGCCAGCGATAGTAGAGGCAAGAGAGCAACCACGAGCTCTTCATTACTCGGCGCAGCAGTCCGATCGCCGGGCGGAGCTTAATCATGCCTCTGCACGCGCGGCTGACAGGCCGCGCAGACGCCGGACGGTGAGGTACTGGAGCATCGCCGCTCCGAGACTCACCACAAAGACCCCGGAAAGGGACGTGGCCTCGACGATCGCCGCGCCCGCGACCGGCAGCAGCGCCGCCGGCGCGACCAGGGCGTTGAAATAGCCGCTGTAGGCGGGTCTCCGGTCGTCAGGGGAGATTTCCATCAGGTAGCCCAGCATGGCGATGGTGATGCCGTTTCCAAGCGCGCCGAGGACCAAGAAGATGACGGCGAAACCCGCCAGTGTCGGAACGGCCCACGTCACGGCAACCCAGCTCCAAACCAAGGTGAGCAAAGGCGGTGCGGTTCGCAGGGCAGCCACGCCTTCCAGAAGGCTACGCTTGCCGTGATGATCTCCCCACCAGCCCCACAGGGCATTCGACAAGAGCGCGCCGGCCGTCTGCGCACCGAGCAGGAACGCCACGTCTGCGCCGGTCGCCCGGAAAGCTATCGCTTGCAGGATGTAAAACGGCAAAGCCATCATCACGGCCCCGCCAAGCCACTGTGAATACACGAAAATACGAAAGTGGTTGTCGGCACGGAACACCTGAACTCCTTCACGCATGAAGGCGACAAACCCAGTGGACTCGCTGGTCGGAACCGGGACGCTGGGCTCACCGGAGGAGACGAAGGAAAACGAGGATGCGTAAAGTAGAACCGCGCCAAGGAGCACGATGGCGCCGTAGCCGCTTGGAAACGGCATAGCACTCAGAAATCGGTGCGCAACGGCCGCCACGCCGAGCGCCAGCAGGCCACCGCCGAAGAACCGGACGACTAGCAGACGGCTGCGTTTCGTGGAGGGGATGGAGCGGCCGACGATGTCGTTATAAGGGACAGCGACGACCCCGCTGACGAAGGAATAGGTGACCCACAAGCCGAAGAACAGGCCGATCACGACACCATTCGGCAGGCCCTCCGCCATCGCCAGCACGCCGGCGAGCGCGGCCAGGCAGGTCGCGCGGCCGAAGGCGCCGACCATGTAATACGGCAAGCGCCGCGTGGAGCGTTGCGCGAAGTAGGCCACGAAGAGCTGCGGGGAGAGCCAACCGAAGCGCAGAATCGCGCTCGCGGCCCCGACCGCGAAGGCGCTCCCGGTCAGGCCATGGACCAGAGCGGCGATGATCGTGCTGGAATCGACGGCGGCCGCTCCACCCTGGAAAAAGATTCCCGCGGCCGATATGCGCCAAAACCGCCTTTTGGTCTCACGATCTTTCAACGCCGTTTCCTTTGGTCAGATGCAACTCATCGAGGGCGATGCCGCTGCGCCACAAGGCGAACGCGCCGATGGCGGCGGTCGCCAGCAGGCTCGAGAACTGAACGAGCAGCACCATGACCAAGGCTTGCTCGTCAGGGACGCCCAGCAGGTCGAGCGCAAAGATCGCACCGACCAAGAACCCTCCGGGAATTCGCGCAAGGCGACTGAGGATGATGAGAAATCCAAGGAAGACGACCAGGAAGACGTAGTCCAAGGCGTTCAGAACGAGCCCGAAGGCAAGACCCGCCCATAGGAAATGGGTGATCGCGATCAGTTTGATCACGATACTGGCAAGCACGATGCCCGCCCCGCGCCAGGCCTCGTGCGGCCATACAACGCCCTCGGCAAAGGACCGCATGACCCTTTTGACGGGCTCGGCAAATCGCACCGGCAATCGGTCGGCAATTCGCGTCAGCCACGCATCCGGCAAGCTCACCCGCCGTTTGTAGCGAGCAAGTGCGACCAGAAGGCATGTGAACAGCGCGAGGCTGCCGACTCCGCCGACGATCAGTCCAAGGTGGATGGTCCCACTCGGATCGGGAAAGCCAGAAAAAGCCAGAGCAACCGCCACGAAGCCCGTGAAGATCAGGCCGTCGACAAGCCGATCGATGGCGGCCGTTGCCAGCACCGCGCTCATCTTCAGCGCTTCGAGTCGCGCCACCAGCCAGGACCGAACGAACGGGCTGATACCCAAGGGGACCAGGAGGTTGGCAAAATAGCCGGCCATGATCGCACCAAAAAGCCGAAGCGTGCCGACCGGCCGGATCGCATACAGCAACTGCCGCCACTTCCACGCTCGCACGAGCTGCTCTAGAGCGATTGCGAACGGCACCATGAACACGAAGATGACATTGGCTTGATCAAGCACGTCGAGCATACGGTCGTATTCGACGCGCCAGAACACCCAGACCAGGGCTAACAACCCGGTTATCGCTCCTCCGATCGACCACCAGCGTTGCCAATGAGGACGCCCAGACATCTCGGTTACTCGTTAGCCCCCGGCCGCCACTTCTGAATGCGGTTGTTGCCGAAGTCGGCCACGAACACGGTGCCATCCGCGGCTACGGCAACAGCCATCGGGTATTCGAACTGTCCCGAGCCATTGCCCCGCCGCCCGAAGCTCGTCAGGAATGTGCCGTCAGGAGCAAATTTCTGGATTCGGTGATTGTAGAAATCGGCAACGAAGACGTTCCCTTGGGGCCCGATGGCTATGCTGGTGACCGTCGTGAACCAACCGTTGAACGGCCCGAAGATGTTCATCGCAAACGGCCCCCCCCACCTGTGGGAGAACGCGCCGTCGGGATCGAAAGCCTGGATCCTGTCGCCGTAACCGTCGGCCACATACAAGGTACCATCGGCGGCCAGGGCCGCGTCGGTGGGATAGTTGAAGTGGCCCACCGAAATCCCGATCTCTCCCGTCGTGCCCCACTGTCGGACAAACACTCCGTCGTGCCGAAGCTGCTGAACCCGCTGGTTATAGAAGTCGGCGACGAACAGCATCCCATCCTGAGCGACGGCAACGCCGCCCGGTGCACTGAACCGACCGGGGCCGTCGCCGGGTCCACCGATAATTCGCCTCGGCGATCCATCCAAGGCGAAGACCTGAACGCGGTCGTTGAAGTACTCGGGGACGTAAAGCTCGCCGCCATGCACGGTGAGGTTCATGGGACGACCCAAGTCGCCCGGGCCCTTGCCCGGCCGCCCGAACGCCCGCAGGAAGCTGCCGTCATAATCGAACACCTGAATCCGGCCGTTGCGCGCATCGGACACAAAGACTTCATTGTCGGCGACAGCAATCCCAGTCGGGTCGTGAAATTGCCCTGGTTCCGTTCCCTTCTCACCCCAAGCGGCAACAGACTCGTAGGCCGGCTCTTTGGCGAAGGGCACGAAGGCGAGCCACCCGGCCCCGAGCAGGAAAACCAGAACGACGATGATCCCGCCTGTAATCCTGAGAAGTCTCCTTCGCACCCCCGGCCTCCTCAGAAATTGAACCGGAACCCGGCGCGGAAGATGTAGTCCTTCTCGAGCGCCGTGCCATTCAGGTCCTGCACGACCGGGATCTGGACGCCGGCCTCGACAATCCACCGCTTGGTGACGTACTGGAGGCCCGGCAGGACGAGGAGGCTAAAGCCGCCGGAATTGGGGTCGTTCTTGCCGCCGATCCGGTTCTTGTCTTGATGGATCAGATTGGCTTCCAAGACGCCGTAGAGGAACCCCGGGACGCCCGCGCCTAACTCGCGGGGCCACAGGCGATACTGCAGCGAGCCGTCGAGCCGCGCCACGTCGCCGAACTCAAAGCCGTTGGCCTCCGTGTTGGCCTTGTAACTGGCCTGGGCGTCGACCTGGAAGTCGAGTGATTGATAGGTCAGGACCAGACCGCCGAATGGATCCCAAGAGCCGGAGCCGGGTTGCACGCTCGGTGGCAGGCGCCCGAAGCCATCGCGCCCATCGTCCTCGCCCGTCGGGAGTTCCAACCCCACGAAGGGCGCGACCCGCAGGGTCCGGCCAGGCCAGTCTCGATGGTAGACCGTGTAACGGCCGAACAGGCTGGCATCGCCAAGCCCACTGGCGCTCCGCTCGCGCCGAACTCCGCCTTGGGTGGCCTTCAGGGTCTTGTCGACGTATGGGACGATTCCGAACAGCGCCAGGTCTGGCGTCGCCCCGTAACCGAGGACCGAAACGAGGGCCCACGCCGTCCGGTCACGGTCGGCAGCGCTCGGGTCATCGCCAGACTGGTCGAGGACGAACTGTTCGCGGAAGACGAACTCGCCCTTGGCCACCGGAAGCGCGGTGTTGAAGGTCTGTGGGGCGGCCAGAGCTGGCGAGACCCAGCTAATTGCAAAGAGACAGACCAGATAGGCGCTGGCCAGGCGAGCCCTCATTCACCCGCCCCTTGGCCCTGGAACCCCCGCAGCGTGAAGCCGGCGGCTTCTACGGCCTTTCGAGCGGCGTCTTCATCGAGGGTCGATCCGGGTGCCATGGTCACGATCACGGCGCCCGATTTGATGTCGGTCTCGACTGTTTGCACGCCTTCAATGGCGAGAAGCTGCTTCTCGATGCCGTAGGCGCAGAAGGGGCAGGCCAGGCCGTCGACCTCAACCGTGTAAGCGGGCTTCGTTTCTTGGGCTTGACCTGGCGTTGCCAGCAGAGCCGCCGCCAGGACGGCGCCGAGCAGGCCAGCCAAGAGAGCTAATTTCCGCATTGGAGTTGGCTACGACGGGGGCTGTCCCAGGCCCGCTGCCTGAAGAACGGCCTCATCCGGTCCGCGGCCTGTACAGCAATCGGCCAGCTTGCCGGCGACGGCGACGGCGGGGACCGAGCGCACCCCAAGATCCTTCGCACGCTGGGCGATACCCGTGTCCTTCATGTCCAGGACGACGACCTCGCAGGATGGGCAGGTGAGGTCCTGAATCCGAGTTATGGTTTCCTCGCAGGCGGGGCGGCCCGCGCTGAAGATCTCGATCCTGCGTTTCGCGTTCATGGTTCCGTCTCCTGACATCGGTCGGCTGGCGCCCTTTCTACCTCTCGGGTCCCCAGGGCTTCGAGGATCGAGCAGCAGCGTGCCGCCGGGCCTCGTCCTGGACACGCACCGATGAGGTCCTGAAGGGCGGCTTGGATCGCGTTGAGCCGAGCGATCTTCTCGTTCACATCCTCGAGCTTCGCGCTCGCGCGCGCCCGAACGTCGGCGCAGTCCGCCGATGGATCGGCCCTCAGCGAAAGCAGCTCATCGATCTCTTTGAGGGAGAATCCCAGGTCTTGTGCCTGGCGGATGAAGCGGATTCGGCGCACCGTCTCGATCGGGTAATCGCGGAAGCCAGAGTCCTTTGGTTTGGGCGGCTGCTCGATCAGGAGCTTGCGCTCGTAAAATCGGATGGTCTCGAGACCGACGCCCGCTAAGCGGGCCGCCTGGCTTATCGTCACACGGTTCATCTCATTCACCTCAAACAGCAACGTAGTCTCCGTACCATGATACGGAGTCAAGATAGCATGACAACAATCAGCGGGTTAATTTGGCTGCGCCTGCTGGTCGGGCCGTCGCGGGCACGGACTATCATTCAGGGTGGACATGTACGAAAATGGGTTTCTCGTCCCGCGAATGGCCGCTTCGGGTCAAAACTCCCCGTTCACCGAGGGTCTCCGCAACGTCCGAACCTGGGGGCAAACCAATCGTAATCGACGGGTTTCCGGACATCAGCGAGAGAATGTCCATTATCGGGGAGTAATACCAAAGGTCCTTGATATTGACTCATTTCACCGCCCTCAAAGGCCGTCTCGCTAGGCGCGGTCTGCGCCGCGGTGTGGTGCACCGCAAGCGGGCCGCCCCATGTATCCAAAGGGGGCGGCGAGACGGCCTTTGAGGGCGGTGAAATGAGTCAATATCAAGGACCTTTGGTATAAGCCGCCGCTCCAACGCACCCGTCAGGACGTCTGCTCATGGTTGAGAGGCGCCATTTGGGGGTTTTGGTGACGATGGACCCGGTTAGACTCATTTCACCGCAGTCCGGTAGGATGAGCGTGATCAATACCATGCTTGCGAGGCGTCTGGAGGGGCGTTGTGGCGGCATTGCACATCCGCTTGTTTGGAGGGTTCGAGGTCCGCCTGGGATCGGGTGAGACGCTGCCGCTCAAGGGCCGCAAGACCCAGGCGCTCGTCGCCTACCTGGCCCTTAGCCCCGGCCAACCGCGCTCGCGAGAGGAGCTGGTCGCTTTGTTGTGGGGCGATAGGGGCGAGCAGCAGGCGCGGTCCAGCCTGCGGCAATCCCTTTCCGAGTTGCGCAAGGCGTTAGGGAATGCCGATCCGTCGCCGCTTGTTTCCGAGCGCGATTCCGTGTTGCTCGATGCCGACGCACTCGACGTGGACGTGACCGAGTTCGAGCAGTTGATCGACGACGGCGCGCCCACGGCGCTCGAACGGGCAGCTGAGCTCCACCGAGGAGATATCCTCGACGGTATCGGCGTCCACGACCCGGCCTTCGAGGACTGGCTGCGTGATGAGCGCCAACGCCTCAACGAGCGCGCCTGCGAGGGGCTCTCCAAACTGCTCGACCACCAGGCGGTCGGGGATAGCGAGCCGGCGATTGCCACGGCCCGGCGGCTGCTCGCGCTCGATCCCTTGCGGGAGCCCACCCACCGGGCGCTCATGAGGCTCTATGATAGCAAGGGCGAAAGGACGCTGGCGCTCAAGCAGTATCAGACATGCCGTGATGTGCTCGCCGCCGAGCTCGGGCTTTCGCCGGAGACCGAGACCGAGGAGCTCGCCGAAGGGATCCGCGCCGGCGCGGCGCGAACGGAAGAAGCCGCCGATCCTGTGTCCGATCGAAGGGCGTCGCGGGCCGAACCGTTGCCGCTCCCGGACAAGCCGTCGATCGCCGTGCTGCCATTTACCAACATGTCGGGCGACCCCGCGCAGGAGCATTTCACCGACGGCATAACCGAAGACATCATCACGGCGCTATCTCGAATCTCTGGACTTCTTGTCGTCGCTAGGCACTCGACAACGGTCTACAAGGGCAAAGCGGTCGATGTCAAAACAGTTGGCCGGGAACAGGGCGTGCGCCATGTGCTGGAGGGTAGCGTGCGTAAGGGTGGCAACCGCATCAGGGTCACTGCGCAGTTGATCGATGCCACGACGGGAGATCATCAATGGGCAGAGCACTACGACGGCAAGCTCGACGACATCTTCAAGGTGCAGGACGAAATAACGAAGAAGGTGACGACTGAATTAAACGTCCAGTTGGCACGGGGTGAGGAAGCTCGGGCCAACTGGACGTTTAATTCAGTCGTCACCTTCTTCGTTATTTCGTC
>PVMK01125976.1_pt1 | contig 17518 bp, 16 predicted proteins | sample 1853481 | NCBI WGS metagenome assembly PVMK01 (sample SAMN08533507, study PRJNA380276) | Marine sediment metagenome, whole genome shotgun sequencing project. | reverse complement strand
GAGGACTTCGAGTTCGAGGTCGAGCGGTTCATCATCAAGTACGAATTTTCCGACCAGTTCAAGCTGTCCGCAGGTCGGTACCACACGCCGATTGGCTACTGGAATTCAGCGTTCCACCACGGCAGCTGGCTGCAGACGACTATCGCGCGACCGGAGACGGTCAAGTTCGGCAGCAACGTCATCCCAATCCATTTCGTGGGCCTGTTGCTGGAAGGAAAGATCCGCGAGTCAGACTTTGGCTATCGATTAGGCTTCGGTAACGGGCGCGCCGAGCAGATCAACGATCCGGGCGACCTGGGCGACGACAACGACGAACCGGCCTACCTTGGTTCTTTCTACTATCGGCCGCTCGAAAGTACCGCCTCGAGACCGGCGTTAGTGTCTACGTGGATACCGCGACACCCGAGGTCGGCCCTGAGGTCGATGAGGTGATTTACAGTGGCTACATTGCATTGCAGGGAGAGACGCCGGAAGTAATCGTCGAGTTCGACTACGCAGACCACCAACGCACCGACACACCTGGGCCAGATGGGTCTACCAGTTCGGTCTACGGTCAACTCGCGTATCGTTTGCCCGGTCGAGCCGCCAACTTCAAGCCTTACCTGCGCGCGGAACACCTCGATGTTGAAGACGACGACCCCTTGTTGAGTCCTCTCGTGGACAGCTACGATGGCGTGACGGCGGCCTGCGCTGGGATTTCTCGCCCTACGCCGCACTCAAGGCCGAGGTGCGCAACGAAGAGTTCGACAATGCAGACGATGAAATGAGCTTCTGGTTGCAACTGGCGGTTGTCTTTGATCCTCGACGTGGACCCATCACCCGGCGCAGTGTTCAATCGGAGATGCGATGAGCGCCGTAGTTCGCCACATTCTGCTGCTCGCCCTCGCCATTATCGGAGCGGTGGCACCGGCGAGCGCGCAGGAGGCAGCCGCGGGTGACCAGGCGGTTGCCATTGTGGTACACAGTGGAACCAGCATCGACGATGTGTCTCTGACACAGCTGCGTCGGATTTTCCTCGCGGAGCAGCAATTCTGGCCCGACCGGTCCCGGATAACGCTATTGGTGCGGGCCCCCGGGGCCTACGAGCGCGAATTCGTACTTGAGCGCATTTATCAGATGAGCGAAAACCAGTTTCGTAAGTATTGGATCGCGAAAATGTTTCGCTCCGAGGTCCCCTCAGGCCCACGAATCGTATTCAGCAACAACATGGCGGTTGAATTGGTTACGGCGATCCCCGGGTCGATCACGTTCATGAAAGCCTCTGAAATCAGCGACACCGTGAAAGTGGTGCGGGTAGAGGGGTTGTTGCCGGGCGACGACGGCTATCCGCTGAAGTAGCTAGTCTTCCTGGTCATCCAGATCGTGTATGCGTTTGTACTCTTCGATGAGTTCCAGGGTCTGTTGGTAGTAGGCCATGAGTTCCATTTCCGACAGGGTGATGTCAGCGACAAAACGCGTGGCATTGGATAGCGAGACCTCCAGGCGATCCTCCGCCAGGTTCATCGGCGCCAGCAGTGCGCTGTTGCCATTTCGCGAGACTTCGTCGAAGCGGAACTGGGTGCTGTAGGTGAGTGACAGGGCCGACACAAGCTCGTAGTTCATTCGACTCAACACGCCCGTCGCCACGGCAGTCTGCCAGGCACTGGCCAGCAACACGGCAGGTTGCAGCGCTTCCATGATGTTGCGGAACTCGTTTATCGAGGTCATGCCACCGTTGGCTATGCGCCGTTCGAGAATATGATGTAGACCTTCGTGATACGGGCGTACGGCTTCCACGCGGTCGTGGTTCTGCTGGAGCTCGTGGGCGAAGCTGGCCACGGAACGGTCGACGAGTTCCTGAATTTCCCGGTCTTCCCGCCATTCGTCCAGCGCCAACGCACCCATGATGCTGACCACAATGAGCAGCGACTCGACAAGGGTTCGCGACAACCAGACGGAAACATGCGGCGTTCCGGGCATGTTGGGTAGAATGCCTCGACAGTCAGACGTGCAACGATCTGAATCTTAACAGGATGTGGCAATGACGAAACGGATACGAGCATTCGATGCCGAAGCGATCCACGCGGGCAATCGGGGGCTCGAGATTGATCATGACGCTGTTGCGACGACTGTGGATGGCTTGCTCGCCCGGATGACGCTTGCTCAGAAGATGCACGAGATTCGCGGTTGTCAGCCCGAGTCGATCGACGGGCTGTACTACGCCGGCGGCGACGAATCGCTCGGCATACCCCCCTTCAAAATGGTCGACGGGCCGCGCGGCGCTCGTGCAGGAACGGCCACCGCTTTTCCGGTAGCCATGGCTCGGGCGGCGACTTTCGATGTCGAGCTGGAGCGCCGAGTTGGGTTGGCCATTGGTTTGGAGGTGGCCGCGAAGGGTGGCAACGTGTTGCTCGCGCCGACCATCAATCTGTTGCGTCATCCGGGTTGGGGTCGTGCCCAGGAGACCTATTCAGAAGATCCCTTCCACATGGGCGCCATGGCCGTGGCGTTCGTCAGTGGCGCGCAGAATCACGTGCTGACCAGCCCCAAGCACTTCGCCGCCAACAACCTCGAAAATACGCGATTCGACCTGAGCGCAAACATCGATGCCCGGTCGTTGCACGAACTCTACCTGCCGCATTTCAAACGCGTCGTCACCGAAGCCGCGGCCGCGTCAATCATGAGCGCTTACAATCGGCTCAACGGGGTGTATTGCGGTGAGCACCCGGAGCTGCTTACCCGTATTTTGCGCGACGACTGGGGCTTCAAAGGGTTCGTCGAATCCGACTGGTTTCTGGGTACCCGCTCGACATCCAAAGCGCTGACGGCCGGCCTCGACATCGAAATGCCGGCAGCTTATCGATTCTCCGATGAACGGCTGACCGAAGCGCTTGAATCGGGAGAACTGAACGAGGAAGTCATTCATCGGAACGCCCGCCACGGGCTGTATCAGAAAATCGCCTGGCAGCTGGATCGGCCCGAGACAACCGATCCCAGCGTGGTCGAATGCGCGGAGCACGTCGCGCTGGCACGCGAGGTGGCCGAGAAATCCATCGTACTGTTGAAGAACGATGCAAGGGTGTTGCCTCTTGATGACCGCACGGGCATGCGAATTGCGATTGTCGGCGATCTGGCGGACACCGCCAACCTGGGTGATCGCGGCAGCAGCTTCGTCACGTCCAGCGAGGTAACCACGCTGCTCGCCGGCATCCACGCCTGCGTGCACCAGGCCGACGTCCAGTTTTTCGGCTCGGCATCAGATCTCGCAGGGCTCGCCGAATTCGACGTCAGCGTCGTGATCGCAGGCCTGACCTATCAGGATGAAGGCGAGTTCATCCCCACTGCGCAACAGGAAGCCGAGGGCGGCAACCTGGCACGGGGTGGCGATCGCGCAACGCTGGGTCTGCCCGAGTCCCAGCAGCAGCTGATCGAGCGAGTGGCCGCATTGTCGGAACGAACCGTCGTGGTGCTCGAAGGTGGCAGCGCCATCGTAGTGCACGATTGGTTGGATCGCGTTGAAGGATTGCTGATGGCCTGGTACCCCGGCCGCGAAGGAGGTCACGCGATAGCGGACGTGTTGTTCGGCCGCGCCAATCCGTCGGGGAAACTCCCGGTTTGCATCCCGACCGCCGACGACCAGCTCATGGCTTGGGATATCACCACCCTCGACGTACCCCACGACCTGCTTCACGGCTACCGCTACCTGGACCATCACGGGCGTACGGCAGAATTCCCGTTTGGATTCGGACTCAGCTATACCGACTTCGAGCTGGGTGACGCATCGATTTCGCGCCAGGAGGACGGGTTTCGGGTGCTGATCCCGGTCAGCAATATTGGATCGCGTGCCGGCGCCGCGGTCGTGCAGCTCTACGTCGGTTGTACTGAATCGGCGGTCTTTCGTCCTGCAAAGGAACTCAAGGGATTCGGGCGCGTGGAACTCGATGCCAACGAGACGGCTGAGCTGGAGTTCGAGCTGGCGGATGCCGATCTCTGCTACTTCGATGCGGAAACCGACCAATGGCGTCTCGAAGCCTGCGGCTACACCATCAGCCTGGGTTTCTCAGCCGACGAGCGACCTATCGGCGATGCCTGGACGTTCGACGGAACCGACTGGCGTGTGCGCCTGCCCGGTTAGTACCCCTCGAGCTTCAGGCGCTGTTCATCGATCAGCTCGCGGGCCGCATCGGGAGGCAGGCCCACCTGTTCCAGCACCAGCTGACCGAGATGCAGCCCGGATTCAAGCACCTCGGGGACCACAGTCGTGGCCCCCAGTCCGGTCAGACGTGCAGCGTGCGAATGATCTCGAGCGCGCGCCAGTATCGGCAGGTCGGGCGCAATCTGTCGCGCCGTTCTGAGGACCCGTTCGGCGGCGTCCGCATCGTCCATGCTGACGATCATGGCCAGGGCCTGATCCAGATTCGCACGCTGCAGGATCGCCGGGCGGCTGGCGTCACCGAGAAACACCGGTGCGCCCTGCGCACGAATCTGGGCTACACGGTTGGCATCCAGATCCAGCGCGACATGGGCGACCTGTTGACGATCAAGCAGATCCGCCAGCAGATGCCCGGTGCGACCGTAACCAACGATTACCACATGGCCTTCGATGTCCTGATCAATGTCCGGTTCTGTGCCGGGCAACGCGGCGATTCGACGCGAGTCAGCAGCGCCGATGCGTCGGCCAACACTGGCCAACAGGGGTGTCAGGAACATCGTGCAGCCCACCACGATCAGCATGAACTGTCCGGTCGGTTCCGGCAGCAAGCCATGGCCAACGGCCAATGCAACGACGATGAAGGCGAACTCGCCACCCTGTCCGAGCAGCAACCCGACTTCTATGGCTTGCGCACGCCGCAAGCCAAACAACCCAGCAAGACTCCCGGTAACCGCCGTTTTCAACGCAATCAGGCCGGCGACTGATACGAATATCCACAGCGAGTTGTGAAGCACATCGGCAGGATCGATGATCATTCCGATCGACATGAAAAACAGCCCCAATAGCAGACCTTTAAACGGTTCGATATTGGCTTCGACTTCGTGACGATATTCTGTTTCTGCGAGCAGGAGCCCGATCAGAAAGGCACCCAGGGCTGCGGATAACCCGGCCGCGTGGGTCACCACAGCAGTACTGATGATGACCAGCAGCGTGCTGGCGACGAATACTTCTGGCCCACTGCTTGCGGCCAGCCGGAACAGTGGCCGAAGCAGCAACCGGCCGACTACCAGGATGAGTACGACTGCCACGGCGGCCTGGCCCAGAGACAGAAGAAACCCCAGCGCGGGCGTGGCTTGCCCGCTACCACTGAGTATCTCGACCATAAACAGGATGGGCACCACCGCAAGATCCTGGGCCAACAACACCGCGAACGTGCTGCGGCCCACCGTGGTACCGAAGCGACCCTGCTCAATGAGCAGTTGGCTGACGATCGCGGTGGATGACAGCGCCAGGCAGCCACCGAGAATCACCGACGCGGCGGTGGAATTGCCAAACCCGTAGGCAATTGCCGCGATGATGCTGCCGGTAATGACGATCTGCAGGCCGCCGAGCCCCACCACCAAACGGCGCATGGCCATCAGCCGCTCTGGCGACAGTCCAAGACCAATCATGAACAACAGAAATACGATGCCGAGCTCGGCCAGGGCGCGCACCCCTTCGACATCGGTTATTACAGCCAGCTCCAACCACGGCGTCTCCGCGACGAGTCGGCCGATGCCGTTCGGACCCACCAGAAGGCCCATCAACAGAAAGCCTAGCACCGGACTCAGCCGCAGGCGCTTGCCGAGCGGAATGACCACGCCCGCGGCAACCAGAAAAACGACCACCTCTTGTAGCCTGAGATCTTCCATTCGTACGATCAGCTCCGATCCGGTTGCTCGTGTGACATGCCGCGCGTCAGAAGGCTAGCATCGGACACATACGTTAGAGTATCTGTTTGTTTGGCTGGTCCGGGTTATACATGGCGGCGATTTCACTCTCTCGAATTCTTGCGTTCTGGGCGGCCCAGCAACCTGATTCGGTTGCGCTTCGTCACGAAGAAGACTCGGTGAGCTGGTTGGAGCTGGATCTGCATACCAATCGACTGGCCCGTGCCTATCAGGACCTTGGCGTCGGCCAGGATGATTTCGTCACGGTGGCGCTGCCGAATGGCATCGAGTTCTTCCAAGCGTGCTTCGCGGCATGGAAGATTGGCGCGACTCCTGCGCCAATCTCGGCGAGGCTACCGAAATTCGAGCGCGATCAGATTGTCGAACTCGGCAACCCGGCGCTGGTGGTGGGTGTGCCCGACGGTGAGTACGCCGACTTCGTCACCCTGGCGCCAGGATTTGGGCCAGACCCCGATCTGAGCGACGACTCGCTCGAACAGCGCACCGCCACCTACTACAAGGCGATGACCTCGGGGGGCAGCACAGGACGGCCGAAACTCATCGTCTCGAAAAATGCGGCCGAAACTGATCCGCAGAGTGATGTACTGAATTTCGGCATGCAGGGCTCCGTTCTTATCCCTGGCCCGCTGTATCACAACGGACCCTTCATGTGGGCAATGGCTGGTTTGTTCAAAGGCAACCGGGTCACCGTCACGACCCGGTTCAACGCAGAACAGACGCTATCGCTGATCGACTCGGAACGGGTCGACACCGTCTACATGGTACCCACGATGATGCAGCGCATCTGGAGTCTGCCGCCCGAGGTTCGCCAGGGCTTCGACGTGTCGTGCTTGCGTACGCTCTGGCATCTGGCCGCACCGTGTCCCCCGTGGTTGAAGGAAGCATTCATGGAGTGGTTGGGGCCGAATGTGATCTGGGAGCTCTACGGAGGGACCGAAGGGCAGGGCGGCACGGTGATTACCGGACCGGAATGGTTGGAACACAAGGGCTCGGTCGGCAAGGTCAACCCCGGCTGCGAGATGAAGGTTGTCAATGAGCAAGGCGAGAGCCTGCCGGTGGGTGAGGTGGGCGAGATCTACATCCGGCCACTGGCGGGAGCTGGCACCACCTACCACTACATTGGCGCCGAACCGCGTTCTCTGGAGGGTGGCTGGGAGAGCATCGGCGATATGGGGCGCTTTGATGACGAGGGTTATCTGTATCTGTCGGACCGACGCACCGACATGATTCTCTCCGGAGGGGCCAACATCTATCCGGCCGAGGTGGAAGCCGCCATCGATGCCTATCCGGGCGTGCGCTCATCAGCCGTCATAGGCTTGCCCCACGAAGATCTGGGCGACGCCGTGCACGGCATCGTCGATGCGCCAGATGGCGACGTCTCGGAACCCGCGTTGATCGAGCATCTCGCTGAACGCGTGGCGCGGTACAAGATTCCGCGCAGCTTCGAGTTCGTTGATCAACCGCTGCGGGACGACGCGGGTAAGGTTCGTCGTACGGCGTTGCGAGCTGAGCGCGTGTAACAACACTGGCGCGTATCACCCAAAACCGTCAGAATTGATTTTTTTATAGCCTTGGAGCAGTCGTGAGCACGATTGAAGACCTTTTTGGCCTCGCGGGCGAGGTTGCCGTGGTAACTGGCGCCGGTCGGGGTATTGGCGAGGGGATAGCAAAGACATTGGCCGGCGCTGGGGCGAGCGTCGTGTGTGCTGCTCGTCGGACGCAGGAGATCGAGCGCGTCGCTGGTGAAATCTGCGAAGCCGGCGGCCAGGCGATCGCCGTTACTACCGATGTGACGGATCAAGCGGCGGTTGAAGCGCTCGCTCAGGCGGCGCTCGATACCTGGGGCAAGCTCAATATCTGGGTCAACAACGCCGGCGGCTCTCCGTTGCAGGTGCCGCTGACGGAACTTCCGCGGGAAGAGTGGGACGCGACGATTGCGCTCAATCTCACCGCAATCTGGGCCGGTAGTCGCGCTGCCGCGGCAAACATGGAAGACGGCGGTCGCATCGTGAACATCTCTTCGATCGCTGCGGAAATTATCGTTCCCGGAAGCGGCCACTACAGTGCCGCCAAAGCGGGTACCAACATGTTGACCCGAACCTTCGCCCAGGAGCTCGGGCCTCGAATTCGGGTCAATTGTGTGATGCCGGGCGCCGTGCCAACGCAAATCATGATGAAGGCGATGAACCTCACGGACGAAGATCTGCCCGGTTTCGAAAAAATGATACGACTGCCAGCGGGCCGGTTGGGAACACCACAGGATCTGGGCGCTGCCGTACTGTATTTCTCCAGCAAAGCCACCGAATGGGTGACCGGCCAGTGCATCCGGGTCTCCGGGGGACCCTGAGATGGACCAGACGAAGATGAATCGGCGCATTACCCTCGCGCGCCGGCCCAACGGCCGGCCGGTGACCGACGATTTTCAGTTGGAAGAGGTGGCCATTCCCGAGCTGGGTGCGGATCAGGTGTTGATTGAGGTGTCACATCTGTCGATCGATGCGTTCATCCGTACCACCCTCGAAGACGGTGGCTTCCATGAGACCTCCGGGCTTGGCAACCCGGTGACCGCGCTCGGCGTCGGCCAGGTCAAGGACAGCACCTTCGCAGGCCTCGAACCCGGTGATTGGGTATCGGGCCCGGTTATGGCCCAGACGCATGCAGTGATGCCCGGTGCCATGTACGCCAAGATCGACACGTCCGTTGCTCCCGCGTCGGCCTACCTCGGACCGCTCGGCATGACCACGGGCCTGACCGCTTACTTTGGGATGCTGGATGTCGGCGACGTGCGTGAAGGCGATACCGTGGTGGTGTCCGCCGCAGCGGGTGCCGTTGGAACCATGGCTTCACAAATTGCTAGAATCAAAGGCGCTCGAGTCATTGGTATTGCCGGCGGACCCGACAAAGTGGCTTACCTGGTGGACACTATCGGTCTCGACGGCGCCATCGACTACAAGGGCGAAGATGTAGGGGCCCGGTTAGACGAGCTGGCACCCGACGGGGTGGACGTGTTCTTCGACAATGTCGGCGGTGAGCTGCTCGATACCGTGCTGGATCGCATTCGCATGGGCGCTCGGGTTTCTATCTGCGGGGCCATTTCCCAGTATGATGATCTGAAGGATGTTCGCGGGCCCAAGCTGTACCTGCGGCTGGCCGAACGAAATGCACGCATGGGCGGTTTCACCGTCGATCACTTCATGGGACGGTTTCCCGAAGCCGTTGCAGATATCACGAACTGGATGAAAGAGGGGCGGCTGACCTTGCCGGAACATGTCGAACAGGGGATCGAGCGCTTCCCCGACGCGCTGCTCATGCTGTTCAGCGGCGGTCATATGGGCAAGTTGCTGGTCGCACCCTGACTTCTCACTATCGCAGACGGTGTCGTGCGGGTCGCCCGGGCGCCGCTCCTATTTTCCTGAATCGGAGCCACGGCAGGTGCCGAATGGCGTTTTCGAAAACATGACACCGCGCTCGATTGTCGCGGCATGGGCACTCTGTGCTACCGCATCGGCGGGCGCTGCAGTGGTGCTCGACGTAACCCCTGACGAAGCCATCGATCTGGTTCGCGTCGAGGCCAGCAGCGTCGAGATCAAGATCGACGGCAAGCTCGACGAGGCGATATGGGAAACGCTACCGGAATACGACAACTTTCGGGTCATCGAACCGGACACGCTGATTGTGCCCCCCTACGCGACCAGGGTTCGGTTTTTCTACACGATGCGCGGGCTGTATGTCGGTATCGACATGGTGCAGCCAGCGGATACGCTGATCAGCCGGCTCTCCGGACGGGATGACTTCCAAGTCAATCGTGACTCTGTCGGCTTGACGCTGGATACCTCGGGCGAGGGACGTTACGGCTACTGGTTCGAAGTCGCTCTGGGTGACTCGATTTCGGACGGAACGTTGCTGCCCGAACGCCAGTACTCCAGAAACTGGGACGGGCCCTGGCGTGGCGCAAGCGACAAGACCGACGACGGTTGGACCGCCGAGTTGATGATTCCCTGGAGCACGGTCAGCATGCCGAACGACGACGGCCAGCGCCGCATGGGCTTGTACATGTCGCGTAAGGTCGCCCACCGGGATGAGCGTTGGGGATGGCCGGCGCTGCCTCGGACGCAACCAAAATTCATGTCGGCGCTGCAAACGCTGGAAATGACGGGCGTAGCGCCCCGCCAGCAATACAATATCTATCCCTTCGGCTCCGTCACGACGGATGAAGTCGACAACAAAACCCGCTACAAGGCAGGTGTCGACATCTTCTGGCGACCTTCAACCAGCACCCAACTGATGGCGACGCTCAACCCCGACTTCGGAACCGTGGAGTCGGACGATGTGGTAATCAATCTGACAGCTACGGAGACGTTCTTTCCTGAAAAACGACTGTTCTTTCTTGAAGGCCAGGAAATCTTCGTGGCCACGCCCAGAGCTGAAACACGCACTTTTGGTGTGGGGCGGGGTGGCGCCCCATACACCATGGTCAATACGCGCCGCATTGGCGGCGCTCCTCGTGAGCCGGAACTCGATGACAACCATGAACTCGATGAACGCGAACTGTTGAAGCCTGTCGAGTTGTTGGGCGCCGCAAAGGTTACGGGTCAATCGGGCCGATTTCGCTATGGCGTGCTCGCCGCCTTCGAAGAAGACTACTCACTGCCGGGTGTCCTCAACGAGGACGAGTTCGTCGCGATCGACCGTGATGGCAACGACTACGGGATCGCGCGACTGCTGTATGAAGACAGTGTCGGCGGCGCCTATCGCGCGATCGGAGTGTTGTCGACCGCGGTGCTGAACCCCGAAAGGGATGCGATAGTTCACGGCATTGACTTCCACTACCTGACTGCAGACGCCAAGTTCAAGATGGATGGGCAGACCTTCCTATCCGACATCACGGACGAACAGACCGGATACGGCGGCTTCGTCGACTTCGAATACACGTTTCGCCAGGGCGTTAAGCAGCGGCTGGGAATCGAATACTTCGATGAGCACGTGGACATCAACGACCTGGGATTTCTGGAGCGAAATGACAGCCTGCGTATCCGTACCGCGCACAGCCGCTCTCGTTCGGATCTGGACTGGGCCCGCAACAACGACTTCGATGTCCGCGGCTTCGCGCAACGCAACAGCGACGGCGATTTCACCGGCGGTGGGGTTTTCGTTTCCGATCGGTTGACGCTGAATAACCTTTCACGGGTGATCACCCGGGCGAGCTACTTTCCAAAGAGCTATGACGATTTGAACAGCTTCGGCAATGGCACGTATCGAATCGAGCAGCGAGGGGAGGTCGCCGCATTCTTTGAATCCGATTCCAGCAAACCGCTTCAGGTCGGTTTCGGGGGCGGGTGGCGGCAGGAGAATCTGGGTGGTGACAGCTATCGCGGGCAGGTCAGAGTGTCCTGGCGTCCCAGCGATCGATTCAGCTTGCGTCTGGATGTGGCCTATGAAGATCGACACGGCTGGCTGCTGCATCAGGAAGGCGCGTTGATGAACACCTTCGATGCCGAACAATGGACACCAAAGTTCAGCGCCGATTACTTCCTGACCGCACACCAGCAGTTTCGCGTGTCGCTGCAATGGGTAGGAATCAAAGCGATACAGGATGAGACATTCCTCATTCCGGATGAGCCCGACGACCTGATACCGATTCCGCGTCCAGGACCTGCACAGGATTTCTCGATCTCCCAAATCAGCCTGCAGTTGCGTTACCGCTGGGAAATGGCGCCTCTGTCCGATCTGTTCATTGTCTACACGCGACTCGCCGATGAGGGGCGGCCTCTACGTGGCGAGAGCTTCAAGGATCTGTTCAACGACGCCTACGACGAGCCGCTGGTCGATGGTGTGGTGGTGAAGCTACGCTATCGACTCGGCTCCTGATCTCGACCCGATTACGTCCCGCGGTACTGCGGCTCGCGTTTCTCCAGATAGGCGGCAACGCTTTCCTTATGGTCTGCAGTTCGCATCAGTTCCGCGAGCGCATCCCGCGCATGCGTCTCGAGCTCCTTGCTGCTGCGGCGGGCCAGCTGCAGGGCTTGCTTGGCACGACGCACCGCCAGCGGCGGATTACAGGCAATTCGTGCGGCCAGCGTGCGCGCTTCCTCCAACAACAACTCGGATGGGAACACGGCCGAAACTACTCCCAATTCCAGGGCACGTTGGGCGTTGATCAGATCACCCGTCAGCAACAGCTCTGCTGCGCCGGCTGGCCCGAGCAGTTGATTGAGCGAAGTAAAGCTCGACGCCCCCGCGACCAGACCACGCTTAATGAACATCTGTGAAAATTTAGCCGTGTCGGCGGCAATGCGAATATCCGCCAGCAACGCGATCTCGAAACCGTAACCCACTGCCGCGCCATTGACGGCGGCGATAATCGGCCGATCCGTTCGAGCCATGATCACCCCGGGGATCTCAAAACGCGGCGCATCCTTGGACGATAGACTTTCGAGGCCATCACCACCCATCAACTCCTCGACGTCGTCTCCGCTGCAGAAGCCGCGGCCAGCACCCGTGAGAATGATGCAACGGACCTCGGGATCCGCGTCTGCCTGGTAGAACGCTTCGGTGGTTTGCTGATAGCTCTGGGTGTTGAAGGCGTTCAGGCGGTGAGGACGGTTCAAGGTAATCGTTGCGACGTGGTCGCTGACCTCATACAGACACAAGGGTTGGTTGCTCATTCGTTGCGTACTCCGCCTGATGCGACGCCACCGACGGGATCGAACTGCCCGGTGTTGGCGGTAATTCCCCCATCTACGGGCAGAATGGCGCCGGTGATGAAACTCGCTGCCGGAGATAGCAGGAAACAGTGGGCCGCGGCCTGTTCGCTGGCCAGTCCCCACCGTTGCATCGGTACGCGCTTGCGCAGCGATTCGCTGATCGGGTTAGGCCCGCTGGCGAGGAGTCCCTGCGTCATCCCGGTCTCGGTCGGGCCCGGCGCCACGGCGTTTACCCGGATATTCTCGTGCGCCAACTCGACTCCGAGCGATCGCACCAGGTTGATGACCGCGCCTTTGGCCGCGTTGTAGGTCCACATCGACGGGTCGCCACCGATACCACTGGTCGACGCGGTAACCGTGAAGGCACCGTTACCGTTACTTCGAAAAGCGGGCAGGGCAGCGCGAACGCCAAGCACCACGCCAACCAGGTTGACCTCGAGGTGGAGTCGCAACTGGTCCAAACCCTTGGGATCGTCGATGGCGATCGCACCGGTAACGCCCGCGTTGAGCGCCGCTCCGGTAAGCTTGCCAAAGCGATCAACCGCCGTAGAGACTGCAGCGGCGTTCGCCGACTCGTCGGTTACGTCACAAACCATGGTCTCGATGTTGTTGAGTCCGTCCGCCCAGCTGAGTTGTTGTTCGGCGACATCGGTGGCCAGAACCTTGGCCCCTTGTTCGACCAGCATCTCGGCTGTGGCACGTCCGATGCCGGACGCCGCACCGGTAACCCAGATGACGCTGTCCTCGTGAGGCGAGTATCGGTCGGTCATGCGTGCTCCCTATCCCTCATGAACGACCATTATAGCCGAGCCCTGTGGCACTGAGTCAGCTACCAGACTCGCCCAGTCGTGTACCTGTGTCGTCGATGTCCGGGTGCCGGCGTGACCTGGCGATACAGGCATGAGACAGTGGTGCTTTAAACCACGATTGGCGTGACCATGAGTGAGTCTGCGGCACCCGCCGATGCAAACAGGGCACTGTTCTGCGATTTCGAGAACATCGCGCTGGGCGTCCGAGATGCCAAGTACGCGAAGTTCGACATCCAGAAAGTGGTAGAGCGGCTGCTGGTGAAAGGCAGCATTGTCGTCAAGAAGGCGTACTGCGACTGGGAACGCTACAAGACCTTCAAGCCGGCCATGCACGAGGCCGCCTTCGAGCTGATCGAAATTCCCCACGTCCGCCAATCCGGCAAAGAACTCCGCCGACATTCGGATGGTGGTCGATGCGCTGGACCTCTGCTACACGAAAGAGCACATCGACACGTTTGTCATCATCAGTGGCGATTCAGACTTCTCACCGCTGGTCAGCAAGCTGCGGGAAAATGCCAAGGCGGTGATCGGTGTGGGCGTCAGGAACTCTGCATCTGATCTGCTGATGAGCAATGTTGACGAGTTCATCTTCTACGAAGACCTGGTCTCCGGTTCGGGCACGAAGAAGCGCCGGCGCAGGCGCACCAAGAGCGAAGATGGCGAAACGGCAACCTCGGAGAGCGCCTCTGAAGACAAGGCCCAGGAAGGAATCGATCTGGTCGTGGAGACTGCGGAGGCGCTCTATGCGGAGCGTGGCGATCGCGACAAACTCTGGGGTTCGATGATCAAGCAGACGTTGAAGCGCCGTAGACCGGGTTTCAACGAGTCGTCCTATGGGTTTCATTCATTCAGCGACCTGTTGGAAGAAGCCGCCAAGCGCAATCAGTTGGAATTGGAGAAGGATGACAAGGCGGGTGGCTACATCATCCGACGGATTGTCAGAGAAGAATGAAACCTAAGCTTCAATCCATCTTTATAATAGTTATATAACGTATTGATAAATATATCTATTAGGGCTCTGAATCTGCTCACGTTTCGCGGGAGACGACCAAGCCGCGACCTTCACCGTCCGATTCAGGGCCGATTTAGTAGTGGCATTTACGCCATCTTGAAGGTATTACTCACCCTGTAGCGCGGGAGAGTCGGTAGATTGATGGGTGTGGGGGCGATCAAGCGCGAAACCGCCTGATTGAACACTGCGTCCAGCAGCACTTCTTGGAGCAAGGACAGGGAGCGTCGCCATCAGTTTCTTTGACACACACGCCAGGCGATTGTTCCGTGCGGTGAATCGGCTTGAACGGCTGATGTTACCCGTTCCTCCCGACTTCGATGAATTGAACACGCGCATCTACAAGAGTTGCGCGAAGTTCACGATGACTTCCCCAGAGCGGGTGGGCGCTCTCGTTGAGGCCGTCAAATACATCGTCAAAGAGGGAATCAGCGGTGACATCGTCGAATGCGGCGTATGGAAAGGCGGGTCCGCAATGGCGGTATCGATGGCGCTGCAGGAAATGGGGGACGAGGATCGGCAGATTTTCCTCTATGACACCTATGCCGGTATGAGTTCGCCCTCCCACCGTGATACTTCGGTAGGAGGTGGTTCGGCGCAAAAGAAGTTCTCGGAACTCAAGACTTCCGAAGACACCTCGGACTGGTGTTTTTCGCCGCTGGGCGAGGTCAAAAAGAATGTGCTCAGCGTTGGTTACCCAAAACAGAACTTCCATTTCATCGAGGGCAAGGTTGAAGACACGATACCGGGATGCGTTCCAGACACTATCGCCTTGCTCAGACTGGACACCGACTGGTATGAGTCTACCAAACACGAATTGATCCACCTTTTCCCTAGGCTTGCGCCTCGAGGCGTCATCATCATTGATGACTACGGACACTGGCATGGTGCGCGCCAAGCGGTCGATGAGTACGTTTGCGAAAACAACGTAGCTATTTTTCTGAACCGAATCGATACGTCGGGGCGCATTGGAATCAAACTCTGATCGCGCAGTGCATCGCCTTCGGCTGGCGAGCGTCAACCTGCCCGGCCGGTTCAATCCACCGTCCTACCTGGATACTCGAATCGAGGTATACGCGTATCTGGTAATCACACCATCCGACATCCTGCTCATCGACACCGGGGTGGGTGAAGGCAATGCGTATATCGAACGCACGTTCGAACCACGCAGGAATCCGATCACCGAGCAACTGACCCAGTTTGGACTGGAGACGACGGATGTGAGCATGCTGATTAACTCGCACCTGCACTTTGATCATTGCGGCAACAATCGGCTATTCCCCGACGCAGAGATCTTCGTGCACGCCAACGAACTATCGATCGCAAGCACTCCGGGGTACACGGTGGCCGAGTGGTTCGACTACGAGGGTGCACGAATAACGCCGGTGTCCGAGGACACGGAGATCAGCCCTGGTGTAACGCTGATACAGAGCCCCGGACACACACCCGGTCACCAATCCGTACTGGTCGAGACGGCGGGCGGCGGCACGCTGGTTGCGGCTCAAGCCGCATACACCGCTGATGAATACGGGCGTGGCGGTGACCCAACCGAACAGGCCCACGAAGGCCTGAACGAACAGTACGTCCAATCAATTTCGCGACTCAAATCACTTGCCGCGCAGCGTGTGTACTTCAGCCACGATACCGCGCAATGGCCAGTATCGGAGTAAGCGAAGATCACGGGGTGAATATATTTCTGCTCAGGTGCATCCAAACCCAGGTGAACGGCATCTCTAAGGGTACGGACAATCAGCACCACAGGAGCAGCATATGGAGAACGTAGATCTTACGGGAGGTATATCGGCTATGGCGGACATGGGATTGGGCGTCGGCCTGGCGGCCATCGCGTTCTGGGGCTTTGTTGCAGTTTGCGTAATTGCCGGCGTCTGGAACGGCATCCGCAAGCGGGACGCCCAACACGAAACCGTACGCCGCCTGATTGAAAGCGGTCAGCCCGTCGATGAAGCGCTGCTGGAAAAGCTATCGCTGGTGAGCAGCAGTAGCAATGAGCGCCACGATCGGGCGTTCTATGTGACTGGCCTGTGGTTACTGCCAACAGCCGTGGGGCTGGCAGTATTTGCCCTCATTCTCGGCAACCTGGAGCCTGACGCCGTGCCACCGATACTGGGGGCGTCCGCATTGGTTGCCTGTATTGGCATCGGCGCGTTGATAGCAGGCAAAATCGCGGCGCGCTGGTACACGGTGAGCGGCGACTGAGCCGGACGGGTACCGGAGCAGTATTTGTGCAGAGAGCACAGGACCACTACCCGGATTGCCCCGAAGCAATGATCGTTGGCTTGGCACAATCTGGCGACCGCAGCGCGTTTGAAGAGTTGGTGCGGCGCCGCCAATCCTCGATCCGCAATCTGATGAGGCGTTGCTGCGGTGATACCGCATTGGCCGACGACCTGGCGCAACAGGTTTTTCTACAAGTGTGGATGAAAATACGCACGCTGAAACAAACCAATGCGTTCGGCGGCTGGCTGAAGCGGGTCGCCATTTCGGTCTGGCTTCAGCATCAGCGCAAAAGGGACGCACTGCGGGGTGCCGATGAGCTTGCAGACGCGGAGCTTGCTCAGCACGATTCGACGGGCATGGGAATGGATCTGAACCGAGCCCTGGAGACGCTGTCAGGCCCCGTGCGGCTGTGTATTGTCCTGTCCTATCAGGAAGGCATGAGCCATGCGGAAATAGCCGACGCAATGGACATACCTCTAGGCACGGCAAAGTCCAATATTCTTCGCGGCACTAAACGCCTACAGCAGATACTCTCAGCTTACCGGGAGGACTCATGATGACAGACGATCGGGATCAAAGGCTGCAAGCCCTGTTCGCCGAAGCTCAGCATGAACTGGACGGGGAGACCTTTACCGCGCGGGTCATGGCGAAATCGCGTTTCCTGAGGTACCGGGTTTTAGCGCTCTGGATTGGCATGGCCTTCGTGCTGGCGGCCGGCGCGTGGTATCTGGCGATCCCGCTGGAAGTCGCACAGCTCATGGCGCAGGCACTGACCACAACACTGATTGATCTGGGCGATGGTTGGCTGGCCTGGGTGTTCTCGCCGGTGAATAACATCGCGGCGCTGCTCGTATTGTTCGTCAAAGCGATTCGCGTCGGCCGGAAACGAATTATTG
>PVMK01127400.1_pt1 | contig 17519 bp, 14 predicted proteins | sample 1853481 | NCBI WGS metagenome assembly PVMK01 (sample SAMN08533507, study PRJNA380276) | Marine sediment metagenome, whole genome shotgun sequencing project. | reverse complement strand
CTTTCAACCGACTGGAAAAATAACCGGAGATGCGGTCAACTGTTTTCTGGTCGTCGATCACCAGTCTCAATTTCGCGATCCGCTCATCGATTTGTCGGGTGTACTCATCGTTAGATAGCAATATAGAGCCCGCAGAGCCAGGTTCAGGGTTAAGTTGAGCGAGCAGAGACGCGACTGACCTGATCAACGCAGTCCGGTTAGTGGTTTCCAGGATGCTCGACAATGGCGCACCTACGACAAATGACTCTGCAAAGTATTTGAATGGTCCGCTGACACCCTGCGTGAGTGGGCGAGGAAACGCCACGGTCGCGTTTCCACGATTCTTCATTAAATATTCCAGCATCTCAGCATTGTTTTTTTCTGAAAGATCCGCTGACAGATTCAGGGGAACTCTCAAAATAAAATCACGCTGGCCGCTACCTGCGCGTATGATGAGTTTCTCCTTGCGACTGATCAAGATGTCGGTTACCGCCATTTTCGAGGCTGACGTATCGATGCCACCATCGACGCAACTCAACATGCTTTCCAAAATACTTCCGGGCCCGCTGTCCCGCGACTCCGTGATGAACGCGAAGGCCGGAGCTAAAAATCGACTCTCATTTATTCTGCTTTTTAGCGAGCGCGAAGTACGTGTCCGCCGAAATATCGCCAAGCCGCCCAATGGCGACATTCGATGGAGGAACGAACGACCGCGCATCAATCCGAGCGTACGGGGTGACCTGAAGCCTTCTTTCTGCAGGGATCTTCGATATTCATAGTAAGAGTGGCCAACTCCTTTTCCGAGATGAGGCTGCCCGGATCCCTGCCACTTATCGGCAGCGGGCAGGATGCCTGGCAGCTTGAAGCGGTTCCGGCCGGCTTTGTTTTCGCCAATCAGAACGAGTTGGCCTTCCGGTTTTAGAACTCGTCGAACCTCCTTCAGAATCCGACCAAGAGGGATTTTTCGTCGCTCTTGGAATCCGCCTGATGCGGTAGCGCTGGTGGCCGACATCAAGCGTTCGTCAGGGATCTCGAAATCGCTATCCAAAGGAAAAGGAAAAGTGACTAAATCAAAAGAGTTTTCCGAAAAGGGAAGTTTGGAGTAGTCATCGCATGCGACAAGAACGGTGTTATCGAGCAAGCCATAATGAGCGAATCTATGCGTGGCGATCTTAAGCGCAGTCAGGCTTTGGTCGACAGCGGTCAGAATTCTGCCCTGTGCCGCAATATTCTGACTGAACAGGCCCGTCCCACAATTTAAGTCCATGATATTGGCGTGCTCGATATCGTCAATAAAGAATCGCCAGGCGCATCGTCCATCGACACTGATGCGATATAAAAGATCGTTTGGTGTGTCGGATCGCCGAGCAATATCGCGTACAAGTTCGGGCCACGTGCCTCGTCGAACGTTTTGACTTACATGAAATGTCTCCTGACGTTCATCCTTATCGGCATTTTCAAAAAGCCGAAAGTCGATGATTGACTCTATGATCGGAAATGACGAACCACAGCTATTGCAGGTAAGAGATTGTACTCTAGCCTCAAATCGTCCTGAGCAGTTGGGGCAATTCAAATGTGAAAGCATATTTTTCACGAGTGGATTGTGTGAGCGAATGGTCCAAAAAATATTTGGAATGGGGGCGATCGTAGAAAGAAATTAGGTGCGCAGATCAAGAATTATCATCAAGTTAATCAGCTGTATGGCTTCAGCAGGAGAAACCCTGCCAGTTGACTGGCGATTGGATTCGACAAGATTCCTGAGCATTGTTACGTCAAAAATATGGGAGACGCTTGATGATTGGCGTGAAATGAGATCAACAATTTCACTCTGATGTTGCCGAATTAATCGCGCATGATCGATCACTGGCGGTGAGTGCATTGGTTGACCGCGCAGACGTTGCCAAAGATGATCCAAAAGCGTCGCGCGTCTTTGAGAATCTCCGGTTACCCGGTTTTCCTGGCTTGGGAACAAACGCGGAAAGCGATCTTTACAATAGCTTAGGTAAAGATTTTGTTGATGAAAATCTTCATAAGGCAAATTTGCCCAAAAGTTAATTAAATCTTCGTCGTAAAAAAACATCACCGGAGTAATGAATCGACTGATTATATTGGGTTGTGATGCGACCCGCCTCCGTTGTCGACCAAATAGGTCGCCATGCAGCGCTTGCTGAAACGGGAAGCGGAATTCGTACCCGGAAAGTTCCGCTCGTAGATTCTCGACCAACTCGTCTTCCGAACTCTGCTTGATTTCCGACATGACGTAACTGGAGTGCAGTGAACCGCGTTGCGCAATCTCCCAATTGATCCACGAAGTCATCCAGTCATCGTTTTTTAACGAGCTGTGAATTTTTGTGATTTTCTTTCCTGTCAAAGCATCCCCGAGATAGCCAATGACCACGAATTCCGATCGTGCTCTCAGGAGCGATAGCCAGGCTTGTGTCCAGCCCGCAAATTGCAGCATCCCGCATGACCCAAGCACGTTGACGCGGTCTACCCAGTCGGACCAGGTTGAACTAACAATAGGGAATAGCTGAGTGGATTTATCCAGTCTTCTGGCAACTCGATTGGCTCCGGCGATCTCTTGGCTGTCAGGATGTCCGAACGTGAATAAACTTGTATCAATTCCCCGGCGCTGGAGACAAGCCAAAGCGGTTCTGGAGTCGTAACCCGCTGAGAATGACAATACGACCTCGGCGTCGAAAGAACTGATTTGTTGATCAATTATTCGGTTGAATATATCGTCAAGGCGGCTGAATTTCTGCTCTTTCGACAGCTTAGCGTTCGCATCGCCGTATTGAATGGATCGCTGTTGGGTACTCTTCAGACCATTTGACGTTAACTCTGTGACACTGCCCGGGGATACGATACTGATGTCCTGAAAAATAGTCTGGTTGCCGAAACTACGTCCCAGGCTGAACTCAGCCATCAATGCTTCGTTGTTTAATTGTGGCGCGTTTGGCAAACTGCGAGCTAATGCGCCGAAATCACTGGAAAAAAAATATCCGTGGGGTATTCGCGCAACGAACAACCATGCCAGACCCATCAGGTCATTGCTGACTCGAAGTATTCTGCTTTTTGAATTGTAATAAACACTGAGCCATCGACCAACCACTTTGTCGTTCGAGTATTGCCAATCGGTTAGCCGAGTCGTGCTCGATCTGACCGATGCGACGTTGTACGGAATTTCGCCGAATAGCCACAAACATTCTAGTTCATTTTTTCCGATCAAGTGAGACGTAACGTATCCTGCGGGCCGCTTAATGGAATACAAAGACAGCCTGTCATCCTGAAACTCACAGGTTGCCGAAAGTTGGGGATACCTGGCGGTGGCGGCTGCAAGTTTTGCCGCCTCATCCTTTCCTGCCCACGTGTCGCTCAAGCTAAGCGCGCCTGCCAATAAAACCATTTGATCTTGTATATCGAAGGGGTAAGGTTGGATAATTAACCATGATCAGAGCCGAGTGTAACCTACATACTTGGCCATGCACATTATCAAGCACTTCGACCGGCGAGTTGAAATGAAGAAAATGGTGAATCGATTTAAAAACCGCTGGCTGGCGTGTTACATAAGGTACTTTAGTCGCGGACGATGCGCTGAAACTAGAAATCGAGGTAAATGTAGATGCTCGTGATCTGTAATGGTGCGATCAAAAGTGGCTCGACCTGGTTGTTCAATATTTTGAGTAATCTCAGGCCCTTCTCGCGCCCGGACGATCAGTACCTCACGTTGAACAATGAAAGGCACCCGTGCATTAGACCAGACATGCTTCGGCGCTTTCTGTCAGCCGAGGACTACGTCGCCAACGACTATTTGTCCAAGAACCATCTGAGTGACGCCAAGCATAGAGACATGCTCGCTCTTAATAGTCACGTTTATGTCTTCGATATTGAGCGAGATCCTAAGGATGTCATCGTATCCAATTATTACCATGACTGCTTTCGAAACGGATATAGCAGAGATTTCTCTCGCTACTATTGGGAGGTCGGTCGCGACGTCGCCGCCAGTTTGGCTTGTTACCATGATCTGTGGCGAAATATCGGCCCACGGGCCTATACGACATCGTATGAGAATTTGCATTCTGCATTTGCCGAAGAGGTTCGGTGTATTGCTAATGTGCTGAATGTGGACGTCAGTGATCACGATATCGAGCGAATAAAGGAAGAAACGTCACTTCGACAATTGCGTTCGCAGTATCAGAGCGAGCCGAAATTTGAAGGTGAGAAGTTTTTTCGCAAGGGGGAAATTGGTGACTGGAAAAATCATTTTGATGAGGCGATGTTGGTCGACATAGAAAAGATTGAGAGAGGTGGTATCGGAGCGTTCGACTTCATGAGAATTCGGAATCGCGTTCGAGCCCTTTTCAACGGTTGACCGTCTGTTCGATCCCTGTTGCTGGCATGTGAACATCTGCAGATGTTGACTATATTTAGAGTGATACCTGATGTTGGGCGTCGAGCGTTCCGGATATTGCGAGGCTTGTTCAGTCGTCGACACGTCTTCAGGCCACACTATAGCGATCGGCAATTTCTTGATTTTCTAGGTGGAAATTCGCCTGATTACAAGGATTTCCGCGCTTCGCGCCCGTCTACCCCTGCTGTTGATGATCGTGCAATTGTCGAACGTTACTTTCGCAAACCGAGCCGGCCGATCTTCTTTTGCAGGCCAGAGGACGTTCGCGGAGCACTGAAGCGCATTCCGGTAGATTATCCGGTTTGGCACGAGGCACTCGTTACCAGGGTCCAGGAGCAGACAACAAGGCATGCACTGGTCTATGGCAGGCGCGAGCCTCCACTTGGGCCGAATTTTCCGTGGGGCGACATCGAGCCAGGCCCGGGCGGCGATAAGCTATATCGGAAGCAGCCTCATCGGTGGGCGTTCGCCCCGAGTTTTGCGTTAGCCGTTGTCAGTGGAAGGTTGACTGTCGGCGATCTTTTTTCCCTGCTGAACGACTGGGCCATGTTTGCCAAAAGCCGGTCGAACAGTATCGCCTTTGACAGTAACCTTGCCGTAATTCAGCGTGTATTGGCGCTGACATGGGCGTGGTTGTTTCTCGCGTCCCGCGACATCGATTCATCCATTGACAGCGAATATATCGAATTTTCATTGCTGAAGGTGATTGAGACCGATATCCGTTTCCTGACATCGCGTATCGGCAACGCTTATGCGAACAATCACTTGCTGGGCGACTTCTTCATCGGTTGGTTTGTCGGTTTTATATGGCCAGAATTGGCAACAGCGGATGCGCTTCCCGCAAATTGTGAGGCGCGTTTCCTCGAGGAAATGGAGAGGCAAATCTTGCCGGATGGGACGAGTTTCGAACATTCGACGCACTACCATGAATTTGCATGCGAAATGCTCGCGTCCTACGTACTTCTGCAGAGGTGTAACGGGCGAGATGTGTCTTCGACGGTCCGGTCGAAACTGCGACGAATGCTTAAATTTCAGATCGACGTCGCTGGCCCCGCCGCGACTTGCCTGGGGCTTGGCGACGCGACGGAGGAGACTTTTATTGCACTGGGTGCGCCCGGCCAGCCGGGGCCGGCCGCCTGGCACGAGATATATCGAGCGCTCTACGATTCGCAGGTACCGGCGCCTCGAGCGGGCACGCTGAATCTGGAACCCGCATACTGGATGCTTGGCGGCCGACTTCCACCAGACATCTCGCTGCCGGGCAAGCCACTGGCGGTGAGTTCGTTGACAAGTTACCCGAACGGGGGCCTGTATATTTTCGAGAGCGTGAAACCTGATGCGCGGTTAACGTTCAGGACGGGTCCGACAAAAGGGCAACCGATTTGCGCCGGACATATACACGCGGATTTGATGAGCCTCTACCTGACAGTCGAGGATGTGCGTGTCATCACGGACTCGGGAACATATACCTATCGCTCTCATCCCGACACGTGGCCGGAGGGGTCTCCATCATGGCGCCGTTACTTTGCAGGGCCACGCGCCCACAATGCGTTGGCCATTGGCAAACACGATCCGTACGGAGATCCGGAGGGTGATTTTCGTGACGCATCGATAGGACTGCACGCCGGGACGCGCAGAAGTTTTGACAGCCCGATATGCCAGTGGGTGGAGTCAGAGTTATCTGGCAGCGGCATTTATAGTGGTTACCGGCGGGGTATCGTCCGCTCACCGGACGAATACTGGCTGGTTTATGACATCATCCCGGTGGCAGCTGACGAGGATGAGCGGGATCTCGGGCTTCAGTTTTCGGCCGGAGCACGGGTGACCGTTCGATCTCCCACGCATGTATCGATCTCGGTCGAGAATGTCGTGCTGGGACTGGATTTGAGTAACGGACTTTGCTGCTCGAAGCCGTGGGTTGGGAGTATTGAACCGATTGCTGGCTGGGTTTCTGATCAATACGGTGCGATTGAGGCCGCTCCTCAGCTGCGCATGAAGATTGCCGATGGCCAGCGATCTACTGCCTTCGTCATGCGTACGGGCACTCATGACGACGAGCCCTTTCATGTCGAAGTGCAAGTCATTGAACGGGGGGCGTGCATCCTGGTCGAACGCGGGGGAATACAGGACGTTTGGTTAATTCGGACCGTTGGTGAGAGCAAGCCCATGGTATGGGAAGACTATCGGTTCGACGGCGATCTATTATGGTTGCGCAAGGCGGGGTCACGTATACTGAATCTTCGTTGGATGTGCGCCAAAATATTCTCGGACGAAACTCAAGATCTTTCAATTTGCAGCCAATCGATCACCGAGTCGTTGGAAATTCAGTTTGATGGACGCGATTCACGTGTCACGCAATTCAGCGGCGCGGACGTGTCGATATCGTGGGTTAATACCTGATGGTCGGCCGCGTTATGCCGGATTCTGATACCGCGGCTGCAACCTTGATCCCACCGCTTTTTATGTTCGGATTCGAGCGCAGTGGTACGACGCTGCTATCGATGATGGTTGGCGCGCATCCCTCTATCGCGGTGCCACTTAGCGTAACGGGTCTGTGGTATCAATATGAGCGCCGTCTCGGGGATTTCAATCATTTAAAGACCAGGAAAGATCTTGAATTACTCGTCACCCACTTGCTTGGGGAAGAACGGATTCGCCTGTGGGATGTACGCTTGCAGCCTGATGACGTTCTCGATGGTCTTGCCACGTCAAGTTTCCCGGAGGTGGTCAGGAAATTTCATAATCTGTACGCCAAGGAAAAGTGCAAGCCGTACTGGGCGAATCTCGATATTGCGACGCTTGACGGGATGGATACGGCCAACCGATGGTTTCCTGATGCGCGTTTTATTCATATCGTCCGCGATGGGCGCGATGTTGCGCTCTCGCACGAAACTATGCCTTATGGCGTCGCCAATATGGCAGAGTGCGCTGAGCACTGGGTACACCGTCTAACGGTTAACATGAAGATGGGCGCTATTCTGGGTGAGCAACGGTACCTGGCCATCAGGTATGAGGATCTTATATTGGAGACCGTGGCGACATTGGAGAAGATATGTGCCTTCATCGGCGCGAGTTTTTCTCGAGATATGCTCGCCTACCAGGAAATGGTTAGAGAGAAGGTACCTGATGACAAGCGCTGGCTGTGGCCGGCCTTGGATAAGCCGCCAGACGCCAGCAAGGTATATGCTGGGAAAAATAAAATGTCCCGGGCCAAGCGGCTTGTCTTCGAGGACACGGCAGGCGATATGCTGAAGCGATTGAACTATGAAGCGTTGGACAGTGTGCCCCCTAGCGTGGGCCGCTACCTGTTGGAGTTCTGGTGTTTCCTGGGCCGAGGTGGGCGCATGAAGCGGATCGCCAGAAAATTCGGCGTCAACAGGGTCAGCTCACTTGAGCGAAGAGCGCGGCGAGGCAGACAAAAATGACCACCGGTGAGGACGATGCGATTCATCAGGAGGCGTTTGGCGATCTGGTAAGGAAAGGCGTGTATGGCGCGGAGTTTTCGCATCCGCCACACGCGCAGGCATTTTTTCGACAGGTATTCACCGCGGAATTGACCCGGTTCCCGTGTGACCGCGCACTTTCGGTGCTCGATTGTGGTTGCGGCCCCGGAGCGTGGTTGGCGCTGGCATCTGATATCGCACGGTCAGAGGGGATCGAGAACACCGTTTGTTTTGGTTTTGACGTCACCCGTGAAATGGTAGAAGTTGCGAGACGGCGCCTCGCGCAAGTTGTTCCAGAAGAAAACATTCACGAGGGAAACATGCTTCACGATACGTCTTATGGTTTTCCCGGCGGCGCGGATAGTTTTGACATAATTTTCACCTATGATGTGATTCAGCAGTTACCCGGGAGGGAGCAGTTTAAGGCGCTGCTTGCCATGGTCAGCAGGTTGACACCCGACGGTGTTGTAATTATTTTTGACCAGGATTGTCGTACGTCCTTTGGACGAAAAATGGCCTTCAAGAAATTTATGACTCGCTACCTTGGAATGGATATGGTGCCTCGATATTATTGCAATGCGAGCTATCCTCCGCTGGCAAAATTTGGCGCCCGCATGGCTCAGCAGGGCAGATACTTACCAGACATTAAGATTGCTGATGAGGGGCAGAAGCGAGCTTTGGTTATTCGTGCCGTCTGACCGCTTCGACTGATTATTGTGTTAAACGCAATTCGAAATTTTCGTGACAACCTCCGGTTGCCTGCTCGAGCCAGACTTGCTCGAAGTCAGGACCGGCAGGGAGTACCCGATTTCGATCCTGGCATCGATTTATTCGTCGATGAATGTGCTCGATGGTTAGGCCGGGCTCAGGACCATTCTAGAACCGAGGACGGCGGCGTTGCGAGGCACTTTGGCCTGATCGATGGATGGTCCGCCTCCTATCCGGAAACGACAGGCTATATCGTGCCGACGATGTTGGATTGTTCCAGCCGGTTGGGCGTGGATCAATATCGTGTTCGCGCTCGGCGGATGCTCGATTGGCTTGCCAGCATTCAGCTTTCGGGCGGGGGCTTTCAGGGGGGAATGGTCGATGCGACGCCGGTCGTGCCGGTCACTTTTAATACCGGGCAAATAGTGCTTGGCTTGTGTGCCGGGCTTAAGGAATTTGGTGACTATGAAGACTCTTTAGTTGCTGCCTGTGATTGGCTGGTGAATTCACAAGATCCCGATGGGTGCTGGCGAAAGCATCCAACTCCATTCGCTGCGCCTGGTGAAAAGGTCTACGAAACCCATGTTTCCTGGGGCTTGTTCGAGGCCGAGCGTCTGCGGCCAGGCCGGGGCTACGGTGATGCAGGCATAAAGCAGGTCGAGTGGGCCCTGACCAAGCAACGTGACGATGGTTGGTTCGACGAATGTTGTCTAAATGATCCGGATCGGCCGCTTACGCACACGATCGGTTACGCGCTAAGAGGGATAGTCGAAGCATATCTCCTTACCCGTGATTCCCGGTTTCTGGATGCAGCCGTCCGGTGTTCGGATGGCCTTCTTCAGGTAGTCGAACCGGATGGAGAGCTGCCTGGGCGATTGTCGCCAGGGTGGTTAGCGGGCACCAGTTGGAGTTGCCTGACCGGGAACGTTCAAATAGCACATAGCTGGCTGTTGCTTGATCAGGTGACTGGCGTAGCGAAATATCGTGATGCGGCTTATGATGCGAACCGATTTGTGCGCCGAGTGACCGCAATGGATGGGCGCCCGGAGATCAGAGGTGGTGTGAAGGGTGCTTTCCCTGTCGATGGGGCATACGGGGCATTTCAATATCTCAATTGGGCGGCGAAATTTGCAATCGACTCCAACTTCATGGAGTTCGACGTTCGACAGGCCGAAGCGAGTTCGCATGGGTCAATGTCGAGGACCTGAAAATGTTCCTTCGTAAGAATTCAATTCACCGAATTCCTGAAATTGCATCATTCAGGGCAATTGTCGTGCTAGCAGGAGCCGCGGCGTGCTTTCTTGCTTCGGCATCGTTACATGCGGGTCCTTGCTCTGCCAACCAGACGATGCAGGATCTGATGGATAGGCAATCGAGAAATATCGTGATCGCTGCTCATCGAGGCGGTCATCAGCATGACTGGGAGTACAGGGCACCCGAGAACTCCCTTGCAAACCTGGAGAAGGCTGTAGAGTTGGAATTCGAGATCTATGAGACAGACATCCACCGCTCGAAGGATGGTGTGTTCGTAGTGATGCACGACCCAACGGTGGATCGGACGACGAATGGAACCGGGACGCGTGGAGGATCTCTACGCAACCGATTTGCAGAATCTTCGGCTCAGGTATCAGAATGGTCATCTGGCAGATGAGACTGTGCCGACATTCGAGGAACTGTTGCGGCGCGGCCGGGACCGAATTGTATTTAAAGTGGATTATAAGGCACCTCTTGCCCATTTCCCGGAGGTTGTCAAGTTGGTCGATGCGGTCGGTACATTAGATCAGGTCATCTTCAGATTTTGGTTTAATGCTGAAAACGCAGATCGCCTGCAGGATTTTATTGATCAAGGCATGCCATACACTTCAACTTTGCTGATGTTCCGTACGAAATCGATCCAGGAAATCGATGATGTGATCGAAGAGTTTGACGTATCCTTGATCGAGGTCAGTATGACTTCCGAGGAACTCACCGAGGAACGCCGGGACGCGATACGACACGCCCGTGACTCGGGTCTTGTCGTTGAGACTCACGCATTCGGGTGGCCCTGTCGAGTGGGGTGCCTTGATATCTGCCGGCATTCGAATTTTTCACAGCAAGGAACCCGAGCAGATGAAGCGTTATCTTCGCTCGAGGAACCTTGATGCCTGCAGGAATGGATCAGCCTCGCTGGTTCGTGAATCGCGTGACGCTCATTAGTCGTTTGCGGTACCAGTTGAACTTAAGTCGCAGTTTTTTGTATAACATAATGATATCATTATGTTATTGCGGTTTAGATTAATCCGCATACATCCTATAATATGACGTCGTTATAAATAGAACCCCGTTGGGATTTAGTAATAAATGCAGGCTCGCGATCAAAATTCTGTTTCCGATTCTCACGAGCCCGAGTACTTCGATCCGCTGAAAGACGTTTTGATGGCGCAATTCGCAAAACCCGCTGAGATGGGTGCGGTGAATTTGCGAGCCCTCAACCCGTTTCAACGTGCAATGCTGATAATTGATGGGACGGTCACGACCTTCCTCGAGGTGTACACGTTAGAGCCCGTAGAACTGAAGCTGCTAAGCCATATGTCGACGACGTTGACCGCTGACAACGAATGGCTGGATGTCGAGAAGGGCTCTGAAGTAGTGCTCAGAGAGGTAATGATTCAAGGCCGTCAGAGTCACGCATTATATGCTTACGCTGTTGCATCGGTTGCACTTGAAAGACTGCCCGATGAAGTTAGCGAGAAGCTTGCGGCACCAGGCGGGTCGTTAGGGCGGGTTCTGAATGAGCAGAAAATAGAAACCAGGAGAGAGCTCCTTTGGTACGGACGCGAGAAAAATGAAAATTTGCCCGCCGTTGTCCGCAAGCTGCATGATGGATCCTTCGTGTGCCGTACCTATCGTATTTTTTCCGGCGGCATGCCAATTGCATTGATTCATGAGAAATTTCCGGCATCAATAGATAGGTTTTCATCCCTTGAATAGGGAATAATCAAGCATCTAGTATTCGCGTGGGGGCGAAATATGGAATTCGTTTTCCGTGATCCGTTTATTGAGACACTGCGCCGCGAAGTGCTCGTGGAGTTGCAGCTGAAGCGGCTGCAGTTGGACGTACTGCAGCCAGTGCTTGAGGGAAATGATTTCTACCGGCGGAAATTGATTTCGGCAGGTGTTGAGCACTGGTGGGATATTCAAACCCGCGAGGATTTGCAGAACCTCCCGTTTACCAATAAGGCGGAGCTGTCCGAGGACCAGGTGAGCAATCCGCGCTTTGGATCGAACCTGACCTATCCCGAAGAGAAATATATTCGCTTGCATCAAACCTCCGGGACGACCGGAGAACCGCTCTTGTGGCTTGATACGCGGGAGAGCTGGGACTGGTGGGCCCGATGTTGGGCCACGGTATATCGTGCGGCAGGTGTGACCCCACAGGATCGAATTTTCTTCGCATTCTCCTTTGGTCCATTTATTGGATTCTGGAGCGCCTACGAGGGTGCGAGGAAGATGAATTCGTTGGCTATTCCCGGCGGAGGGATGTCTTCGTACCAGCGGGCCAAATCAATAATTGCGAACGAGATATCAGTATTGGTTTGCACGCCTACATACGCGTTGCACCTCGCTGAAGTGGCGGAAGAGGAGGGGCTCGACATCGCGAAATCGAACGTTCGAATTTCGATACATGCTGGCGAACCCGGTGCCAGCCTGCCCGGAACCAAGCGACGAATCGAAGATGCCTGGGGCGCTCGCTGTTACGATCATGTCGGCGCGACCGAGGTCGGTGCTTGGGGCTTCGAATGTCAGGCATCGTCCGGCGTTCACGTCAACGAGGGCGAGTTTATTTGCGAAGTCATTGATCCCGAAACAGAGCAGCCAGCCGATGAAGGAGAGTTGGTTATTACCAACCTGGGACGGGCCGGAATGCCGTTGATAAGATATCGGACCGGAGACAGGGTTAAGGCGAATGCGGAGCCTTGCGCCTGTGGCCGGTCATTTCTGCGGTTCGAGGGTGGTGTTATCGGTCGAATCGATGGGGCGCTGAACGTTCGTGGGATTAATATTTTCCCCAGCGCTATCGAGAACATTATTCGCCGATTTCCCGAGATCGGCGAATTCGCGGTGAATGTGCGCACCCTACGATCGCTGGATGAAATGGGGATCGAAATTGAGCTGAAAAGTGGTGATCCAGACGAATTGACTGCAGCCGTCGTAAAGGGCATGCGCGACGGGGTCGGGTTGCGGGTTACCGTGCAATCCGTACCGGTCGGTACGTTGCCTCGTTTCGACATGAAAGCCAAGCGATTTACTGATCACCGAAAATTCTCCTAGTCCGGCACTTGATGGCCATGGTTCGTTTGCCGAGCCATTGCGGTTCGGTGTAAACCACTTCCCGCCACTCTGAAGAAGCAAAAGATTCGTACAAATTTATGACCACTATCGACTCAGCCGATAAACTTGCCTCAGAAGAAAGCCGGACCTTTGGGTCACCGGTCGTTGCGCGCCTGATGCAGTCTCTGCTGATCGTGGTGCAGCTTGGGCTGCTCGTCATCGTTATTCGTCAGTTTCAGCTCGTAAACAGCGCTTTCATACGAGTTGTGTTGCTGGCTTTCGGTGGATTCCTTATTCACCAGTTTCTTCCGATGCGCGCCCGTATGCCCTTTTTTCTGGCGTTATCTTTGGCCGGAATCGGCCTGGTTTTCGGACCTGTGGCTGGCGCCTGGTTGATCGCCGTTGGGTTGGTTCTTGTCGGTATCTGTTATTTGCCCATCGTATTCTCAGGCCGAATAGCGCTGCTCCTGGCTGTCGGTGCAGGTTTAGTGGCAGTCCGAGCCGGCTGGGTAGAAGGGCCATGGTCCGACGCGATATGGCCAATATTGGGTTCGATGTTTATGTTCCGACTGATCGTCTACCTGTATGACACGCGTGAAGACAGCAACAAAGAGCCAATCGTTCGGACGCTTTGCTACTTTTTTATGCTACCGAACGTCTGTTTCCCATTGTTTCCGGTTATCGACTATACCCGCTTCAGGCGAAATTATTTTGATGCCGATGATCACCGAATTTATCAGGTCGGTGTCAAATGGATGGCTCGCGGTGTAACGCACCTGATCGCGTACCGGATCATTTATCTATACGCGACCATCGCCCCATCAGAGGTTACAAATGCGCTGGAGTTGCTCAGGTATTTGGTTGCGACGTTTCTTCTGTATCTTCAAATATCCGGGCAGTTTCACCTGATCGTCGGTATGCTGCACCTGTTTGGCTTTAATCTGCCGGAAACCAACAATAGGTACCTGCTCTCTTCGAGTTTCAACGACTTCTGGCGGCGGATCAATATTTACTGGAAAGACTTCATGTTGAAGGTTTTCTACTATCCGGTGTATTTTTCATTGCGTCGATTGGGAGAGACTCGCGCGATTATCTTGTCGACGCTGATCGTTTTTATGGCGACCTGGCTGTTGCATTCTTACCAGTGGTTTTGGCTTCGAGGAACATTTCCTCTAATTTGGCAGGATGGTGTCTACTGGATGACGCTGTCGATTTTTGTCGCGCTCAATTCAATATTCGAAATGAAATATGGTGGTAAACGCGCGCTGGGTGCTGGTTTGCCTCCACTGATCGGCGGACTTCTCCTCGGTCTGAGAATTCTCGGAACGATGAGTTTCGTATTGATACTGTGGTCTTTATGGATGGCCGAGTCTTTTTCCGCATGGATGGCGCTATGGGATGCAATATAGTGGCGATGGAACTATCAATTCTGTGTGAGGTGAGGGTCTCGGTGTTCTGTCAAGTGAATATTTTTATTCCGCAGGGATGCAAGCATGGATTCAGCCCTTAAATTCTGGAAGACAACCGGGGCGACCATGGCAGTGCTCGTTCTGTTGGCCGCGACTGGGATTTCTGCAGTCTATTCACGCTTGCCACCGGATATCGCGAATTTCATCGTTTCGCTTCGCAGTGGCCAGTTGAGTCGCCTTGATCGGGCAACGTTGGAGCGCGGTTACTACGAGGACCTGACCCGCGTAAACCGCTTCAATGACGAGCTTTGGAAAGTCTATATGAGTAGGCCCAATGATTGGCTGGACGTGACCGGAACCGGGCTGACGCGATTTACCGGTGATTTCCTGCAAATAGAGTTGATGCCGTCGTTTATGGCTCGAACGAGCTGGAGTGACATCAGTACGAATCGTTGGGGTATGCGGGATAAGGATTACAGCAGGCAGCCGGCGAGCGGCGTTTATCGGATCGCACTGCTCGGTGCGTCACTTGAGATGGGGTGGGGCGTCGCTGACCACGAGACCTACGAATCGCTGGTCGAGTCTATGCTAAATGATTCTGATCCGGGCGACGCCGATCGCCAATTCGAAATTCTGAATTTTTCCGTGCCAGGCTTTTATCCGCTCCAGCAGATGGCTTCGCTCGATCGCGCGTTTGAGTTTGAGCCGAATACCGTGGTGTATGTAGCGCACGGCTTGGAGCTGACCAGGGCGGCGGACTACCTGTTTGAGGTCGTAAAGAAAAAAATTGACATTCCGTATCCGGAGCTTCGTGACATCGTTGATTCAGCCGGCGTGACTCCCGGAACAGCTGACACGGTGGCGAGACGTATGTTGGCGCCTTACCGGCGCGATATTCTGTCCTTCGCGTACTCGAAGATTGCTAGAAGTTGTGGAGAGCGTGGAATTATTCCCGTTCTGTTTTTTTTCGAACATGATACGTCCGGCATTTCCGGTGCGCGCGAAATTCCGGAAACACTTGAGACGGCCAGGGAGGCTGGCTTGGCGGTGATCGAGCTGGAAGGAGTCTATGACGGTTATGAGATGGTCGAAGTGCAGCTCGCGGAATGGGATAATCATCCCAATGCACTTGGACACAGACTTGTGGCGGAGAAGTTATTTTACGCGCTAACGATCAACCCTGAATTGTTAGCGGCCCCATCGGCAGTCCACGAGTCGGACTGATTATTTTTCTCAGGTATAGGCTGGAGGTCATCAGATATTGAATGCACAAGATATAGGGAGTGCCATCAAGGATTTTATTCTTACAGAATTCCTGCCTGATGAGTCTCCGGACAGTATTGACAAGTCTACGTCGCTGATTTCAGGGGGCGTGCTTAATTCGTTGGCGACACTTCAACTCGTGACATTCCTCGAAGACACGTTTGACATCAGCATCAAGGCGCGAGAAGTGGGCATCGACTACATGGACACGATCGCGGATATTGAGTCGTTGGTTATCTCCAAGCAGAAATCCTAAATTTATCCAAATGAAAACCAGCTCCAAGCGGACGCTACAGTTCGAATTGCAAGCGAGACTGGAGTCAGCGCCCGATGACAAGGCGCTGACATTCGTCGATGCGCGCGGTCGATTCCAGTGGCGGAGTTTCGAGAGCGTATATGAGCGTGCCGCAAAATTCGGTTCGGTGCTGGCAGACAGGGGATTGCAGAGTGGGCAATCATGTGTGCTGGTTCTACCGTCCGATGAGAACGCGTGTTACGCCGTCCTTGCTTGTTTGCTGGTCGGTGCCCGGCCGGTTCTTGTTGCGCCTCCTGTAATTCGTGGAGTGCATTCAAATCTTGGTGAGGTCATTCTGCATGTCGCGCACAAAACGTCATCACATGTTCTCGTTGTCGGTGACGATGCGGTCGAAATTGGTGAGAAGTTTCGGGAGCGAAAGACGGGCATCAGTGTAGTATTCAGTCCTGATGACATGGAGGAAGGCGATGCCGATCGTGCGCCGATTGCATTTCCGGCGGGCGACGGCATCGCAGCCTACCAGTTGACGTCTGGAACCACCGGTTTCCCAAAAATATGCGTGTGGAGGCAACAAGGCGTGCTGGCTTCTCTGGATGGGATGGTCGCGGCAATGGATCTGCACGTCGACGACATGTTTCTTAATTGGACGCCGCTCTATCACGATATGGGACTTGTTAACAATTTTCTACTATGTATGGTACATCGAGTTCCGCTCGCAATGATTGAGACTATGGAGTTTCTGAAGCGGCCGTCGTTGTGGTTGCGAGCGTTATCGGTCACTGGCGCCAACACAACCTGGTCGCCTAATTTCGGTTTTTCTCTTGCCGCCCAACGAATTTCAGAGCGTGAGTTGCAGGAGGTGAAGCTGGACCATGTGCGAGGGTTTTGGAACGCGGCAGAACGAATCCACTTGGAAACGATGCGTGAATTTCATCGCCGATTTTGTGACTATGGAGTGACACTGCGCGCTTTAAAGACCAATTTTGGTTGCGCCGAAAATGTGGGTGGAGCAACGTTTAGCGATCCCCATGGAGACTTCGTGACCGAACGGGTCAGTAGTCGTCGTCTATACGACCACGGGATCGCCAAGCCCGTCGGAGGAGTGGTGGGCCAGGAAAATGAGGACGCGGTCGAAATCGTTAGTGTCGGACGTCCGTTCCCGGGTATGTCGATAAAGATCTTTTCGCGAAATGGCCGTGAATTGGCTGACGGAAAGGTCGGGGAGATCGCTCTGGATACACCTTCCCGGATGGTCGGGTACTTAGGGAATAGCCGAGAAACCAACCGTGCGATTAAGGATGGCGCCGTTCGTACCGGAGACCTTGGCTACAAACGCGGCGAGGAAATTTTCTGGGTAGGCCGAGTCAAAGAACGCATCAATCTGCATGGCAAAAAATTTGACCCGAGCGATTTCGAGCAGGCTCTCCTCGAAGTGGGTGGTCTGCGCAAGGGGTGTTTTGCTGCGTTCGGTGTTGACGATGAAAAAACCGGGACTCAGAAACTCGTTATCGTTTCGGAGACTGCCAAGAAAAACCCATATCCTGACGATGAAATTGTGAAAGGAATCAAAGAGTATGTGGCGCAGCGGGTCGGGATCGGGGTGGACGAAATGGTGCTTCTGGCTCATGGGACGATGTCGAAAACGTCGAGCGGCAAACGCCGTCATCGATTTTATCGGCAGCAGTACATCGACGGCAAATTACAGTCATTGCCAGGAGCACGTTTGTTCGCGGCATAAC
>PVMK01179594.1_pt1 | contig 17524 bp, 18 predicted proteins | sample 1853481 | NCBI WGS metagenome assembly PVMK01 (sample SAMN08533507, study PRJNA380276) | Marine sediment metagenome, whole genome shotgun sequencing project. | reverse complement strand
GCAAGGTGGCAGAACTGGCGCGGCGCATCGACATGAACCGCTCGCACCTGCAGACCCTGTTGAAAAAGCACGGTATCAGTTCAAGGGATTTCCGCGCCAAGGCCGGGCCGGCAGCGCCGCCAAGGCCTGAGGCGCTTTCCTCTCTTTAACCCAATGCGTTGCTGCCGGCGAGGGCCTGGTTGACGGTGACGCTGATCTGGGCGTCACCGGCCTGCACGTTGACCACATTCAGCTGGTTCTGGTATACCGTCTGCTGAATCATCTTGTCGATGTAGTTGTTGGTCTCGTAGTTGTTGACCTCGAAGTTTTCGAAGTTAAAGAACTGATTGACCACGGGCGTCTGCGGGCGACCGGCGCCTGGCGACATAAACAGGTAGCCGCTGGAGACGCCCCGGCCGCTTACCCTGGCCTGCGCTTTGCGGTCCAGGTCCTGTATGTCTTTGAGATCCGCAATGAAAATGTGCTTGCTCATGTTGTTGCTCCGTAGTCATAAAAGTAAAAGATCGTATTCCTATAATACTATGCATATAACGTGCCATATTTCCCATGACGATCTTCATTAGCTCAAGTGGTTGATATATATAGCTGTGCGCGCGTAGCCGTGCAGATGACGGCCTGCCCTACGGGTTCTGAAGTTGCTCCCGTGCCAACTTTCACTCCAATTGTGTTGGTAGAAACCGACCAGTAGCGCGATTTGCAGTGGCCCTTGCCAATCTGCTTGATTGGCGTAAAAAAATAAAATCTATAAAAAACAATAAGATAAAAAATATTCTCGCAGCTTCCTCGTAGTTGGCACGACGCCTGCAACTGTCTATTCATGAGCGCCGAAGCGTTCATTGCTTCACCACCCAACTACTGACATTGAGAGGAACCAAACATGTTGAAGATTACTGACCTGACAGCCAGCAAAGAAATAGATAGCAAGGAAATGGGTCGCATCCGCGGCGGAATGAATCCCTTTGCCATCATCGATTTCTCCACCGGTATCACCAACAAAGTCGCAGCTGTTACCCAGGGTTTTGATATTGCCCTGGCTCAGGGCAATGTAGGCACTGTGACTAACAACCAGAAGATCATGGGCGGCAACGGCTTCGCGCTGGCTCCGGTTGATCAGTCCCAGTTCCAGGACAACTGGATGGACGTCAGCTATGTGGGCAACGTCTCCGTAAGCTGAATATTGAGCTGAAAACCAACGGGGCGGCAGGCCAGGCGCCTGCAGCCCCGGACCACCCAACCAATTTGAATATGAGGAAACTGATAATGTTGAAAATTACTGATCTCACTACAAGCAGGGAACTGGACAGCGCGGAACTGGCCGGCGTACACGGCGGTGCTTCAGAGCTGGAAAGCCTGTCGGCGCTTATCGACTTCTCCACCTCCCTGCATAATCAGGTAGCTGATATTAACCAGGGTTTTGGTTTCAGCCTGGCCCAGGGTAACAGCGGCGCGGTGACCAATAACCAGACCATCATCGGTGGCAACGGTATCGTCTATGCACCGGTGACCCAGAGCCAGACCCAGAGCAATGCCATGGCGATCTTCGAAATTGGCAGGACGCTGCTGGGCTAACAGCCCACTACTGAACCATTAACCACTACACATATTTTAAGGAACTTAACGATGTTGAAAATTACTGATCTGACTACAAGCAAGAGCATGAAAACCCGCGAAATGGCCGAGGTTCGAGGAGGAATGGACCCATTCGCACTGATTGACTTCTCCACCAAGTTTGATAACAAGGTAGCTGCTGTCAACCAGGCCTTTGCCTTCCAGTTCGCCCAGGGTAATGCTGGCGCGGTGACCAACAACCAGGCGATAGCTGGCGGCAACGGCATCACCTACGCCCCGGTTCACCAGAGCCAGAGCCAATACAATGACCTGTATGTGAGCGATATCGGCAACGTTACAGTCAGCTGATAACTGCCTGTCATTGCACAGCGAGGGTGGGGGCCAGTGGCCTCCGCCTTCGCTGTTTTGTTGTGCTAAACTAACGTGATACTACAGTGTCTTGCACGCAGGAGATTGACCATGAGTAAAATCTCGATTAAGGACCTAGCCGACAGTATCGAACTGGACCAGGCGGCCATGAGTGCTATCCTGGGGGGCGCGAGAACCTCGCGGAACAGGCAGCAGCAGTTGTTGCGCAGGCGGCAAGCACAATCCCGCTCCCCGATGCGCTTGTTTGACCTGGCGCGCAATAAGCAGATGGCTCGCCGCTAACCGCTCTATTGCCTCACCGCCGACGGTGCATCTGCCGTCGGCACTATCTATTTTCAGCCTCAATGGTGTGATGGCTCACGTCTTCCCTTGCGTTAGGCCCGACACGTGTTGGCTTTGGGCGAACATTTCCTGAAGGGCGTATGCCAGAATCCAACAACTTACCATCGTTCCGTCCCGCCGACTAATTCTACAAACTGCTGAAGTGTAGATAAACTCTTTATAATCAATTGCTTATAAATTATTTTCTGGATTTCTCTGAGTTGGCACGCGGCATGCAATATCCATCGCAAGAGACGCTACACAGTGGCGTCATCAAGCCAGCATCAATACAGAGGATATCAGCATGACCTATACAGCAGAAGTACACGGCGATGACTTCACCGGCTCCGGATATGGCTGCTCCCGCGACTCCGGATTCCACGGTGTCCAAGATTGCCCCTCCGATTGGGCGGTCGGGAGCGATGAAGCCGGTAATCTTATTTACTGCGAGGCGGCGATAAGCGACTTTCTACAGCGCGACATCTCCTGAATGATCATGTCGCCCGATCTTCGCAGGCGTGGTGTCCCCAGTCCCGGGCGGCCCCTATCCTGCCAAGCCCTATAACATTGAGTAATTAGGCGCTATGGGTGATGGAACTCAACGCTCTACTCGATCTGTTGTGGAGCTCTGTGGTATGGACTATGCTCATTGTACTGCATGGATAGTGGCGATAAGGAATGTAATGATGAAATCAATTCCCGTCGTAACCGATAAACCTGCAGTCTCTCCTCGAAACAGGATAGCGCTGACGGCAATCGTTTGCCTATCTGTTATATTTTCCGGTTGTGAAACAACCCCCAGCGGGAATGCTGGCAGTGTCAAAGCACTGACCGAAAACAATAGCGGAGCGGCGGAAGAATTTTTCATTGTCGATTGCCTGCTCCCGGGCCAGGTGCGTCAGCTGGGCAGCAGTATTACCTACCTGACCCAGCGGCGGCCGATCAAGACCGCCCAGAGCGATTGTGAGATTCGCGGCGGAGAGTACGTCGCCTACGATCGGGCTGATTACAGCACTGCACTGCGCATCTGGCTACCCCTGGCCAAGGCCGGTGATGCCAGTGCCCAGACCTATGTCGGCGAAATCTATGAGAAGGGCCTCGGCCTGACCGCAGATTATGTCGTGGCAGCCCACTGGTACGGGGAAGCTGATAAACAGGGTTATTCCCGCGCCCAGATCAATCTTGGCAATCTCTACGAGAAGGGTCTCGGTGTGCAGCAGGACAAGCAGAAGGCCTTGAACCTGTATCGCAGTGCCTCCGGCTTGGGCGCAGACCACCTGTTGTACGCATCCACTCTCAGCACAACCTATGTCCCCCGGCAGGAATATGAAACCGTGCGGCGCGAGCTGGTGGTGGAGCAGCAGCGCAGTGATCAGCTGCGTCGCAAACTGGGCCGGGTCAGCAGTGACCTCGACCAGCAGTCCTTGGTGCTGACTGCGGCCGAGGAGGAGTTGCGAACAATCCAGACAAAACTTGAACAGGCCATTGCCGCAGAAGGTCGTGTCAGTACTGGCGCCGAGACCCGGGGTTGCATCCCCTGAGGAGCTGGAACTGTTGGCCGGTGTCGAGCAGATGGAAAGTTATCAGCGCGATCTCGAGTCGCAGATGGCGCAATTGCAGCGACAGAACAGCGAACTGTCCAGCAGCCAGCAGGCGCTGGTGGCACAGCTGTCGGGCAATGAACGCGCTAAAAACCAGTATCAGCAGCAGATAGAGCAGCTGGAACAGCAATTATCACTGTCCAGGCAGGAAGTGAGTCGATCGGAGCGGGAACAGGCTGCCGTCAGCGCGAAACTCGCACAGCAGCAGTCCCGGGAAGAGGCTCTCAGCCCCGGAATTTATTGGGTTACAGCGCGATCTGGAGGCCAAAAACCAGGCCCTGTCCGCGGAGCAGGTCAGGCTGGCGCAGCTGGAGTCGGAGCGCAAGGCGCTGGCCGGACAGCTCGCTGTCACCGATGCGAAAATGGCAGAGTACCAGCTGCACATCGATAAGATGCAGCGGCAGATGGATCAGGAGCAACAGCGCATGCTCGTCGCTGAGCAGGAGGTCGCGGCACTCAAGGCCCAGTTGACTGGTCAGCGCTCGAAGGCGGCTGAACTCACGCCGGCTCTGCTGGCTTTACAGCGTGATCTCGAACTGAAGAACAGTACGCTGCAAGAGCAGCGCAGAACCTATGCCCTGTTGGCAGAGGAAAAGCAGTCCCTCGCCGAGCAAATCGCCGGCTCAGAGCGTCGCCGAAGTGACAACGAGAGCCAGATTGCAGGGCTGGAGAAGCAGCTGGCCTCGACCAATCAGGGCTATGCCGATTCCCGCCGGGAGGTCGCGGCTCTGCGTGCAGAGCTGGCCGAAGTGCAAGCCAGGGAATTGTCCCTGACACCGGAACTGCTCAGTCTGCAGCGCGAGTTGGAGGAGAAAACCAGGGCTCTGACCGAGGAGAGGGTAAAGCTGGCCACACTGGAGTCACAGAATCTGTCCAGCAACAGCAACTGTCGGATTCCCTGACAGAGCTCGATCGCACCTCCGTGCGCCTGGTGTCGGCTGACAGCAGTTACAACCCGGGAGAAGGCCGGCCTCGATGCCCTGCTGGTGGAGAGGGAGCAGGAATTGGAGGAAATTCGCCACCAGCTGTTACTGTCCCGAGCGTCCATGCACATGGAAAGGTCCAATAGTGAGCAGGCGCTGGCGCAGCAGACCGAGACCCACGAGCGGACACTCAGTGCACAGCAGGCGGAGGTCCAGCAGCTCACTTTACAGCTGACAACCCAGTTAGAGTTGGTCAGATCCCAGAAGCGGGAGATTGCGCGTCTGGGGCAGGAAGCCAGGTCCTATGAAGCGGAACTGACCTTGGTGGACAATGCCCGTGCCCGCCCCGCAGCACTGCAGATAGCCGCGCTTGACAGCGCTGGCCCTTCTATAGAGATCATCGAGCCACCGGTGGTGCTGACCCGCAGCCAGGCGACGGTGCGTTTGCGCACTTTCCGGGGCGAGAGGCAGGTGATCGGCAGGATATCAGCGCCTGCTGGGCTGTTCTCTTTGAGTGTCAATGGTGAAACCCCGCAGCTTACCGAGAACAACCTGTTCCGCACTTCCGTGCCGCTGACAGAAGATCCGACGCCGGTGGAGGTCGTGCTGGTTGATAACGAGGGTCGCAGGGCCGCTGTGTCTTTCTCGTTGAGCGACCGGGAGGAGAACAATGCTGGTGGCGCCTCGCAACCGATCGTGGCCACGGCGCGTTTCAGCAACACCGGTAAATTCTCCGTACCCATGGGTGATTATCATGCTCTGGTGATCGGCAATAATGAATACCGCAACTTTTCTACCCTGGTCACGGCTGTCCACGATGCCCGGGAAACAGAGAAATTGCTGCGGGAAAAGTACCGGTTCAAAACCAAATTGCTGCTCAATGCCGACCGCTACACTATTCTGTCGGCATTGAACGAGCTGCGAGAAACACTGGACGAGAACGACAACCTGCTGATCTATTATGCAGGACACGGCAAACTCGATGAGAGCAATGACCTGGGTTACTGGTTGCCGGTTGACGCGGAGCAGGACAACAGCATCAACTGGATCTCCAACAAGGTCATCACCGACATCCTGAATGTGATCCAGGCCAAGCATATTCTGGTGGTGGCGGATTCCTGCTACGCCGGCACCCTGACCCAGACACCCATCGCCCGGGTACAGGCCGACGTGCCCGACGATGTCCGCGCCGAGTGGATCAAGATCATGGCTGAAACCCGGGCCCGGATCACCCTGACCTCCGGTGGCGTGGAGCCCGTGCTGGACGGCGGTGGTGGCCGGCACTCGGTATTTGCCAAGGCGTTCCTTGGGGCTCTGCGCAATAATGATGGGGTCCTTGAGGGTTATACACTCTACTCCAAGGTGCTCGAGGCCATGGCCTCGCAATCCTCCCCCCTGGCGCAACTGCAGATGCCCCAATATGCGCCCATCCATCTCGCCGGCCACGAATCCGGGGAATTCTTTTTCAATCCGGTCTCTGGCTGATTGGTCCTGGTCTCGTGGCTATCCCTTCGCCGGTCGGGCCGTCGGACGGCGCTGGCAGGGGCAGTGGTCACGATTTCCTTCTTTCCTCAGCATTGCATACACTAGGGCTGTGTCAGGGCGGCGTCAGCGCCATTGCAAATAGTGGACCCGCCAATGATGCGGGTGGAAAGATAAATTGAGAGACCCCGATAAGCTGGGCAAATATCGCATTGTGGGAATCCTTGGGGAAGGCGCCATGGGCGTCGTATACCATGGCATCGACGAGGGTCTCGGTCGCAAGGTGGCCATTAAAACCGTCCGTCCCGGCCTCCTCAAGGGCAAGGCCGGTCGGCAACTTCTCGAGCGCTTCCGGCGCGAGGCCCAGGCCGAAGGACGCCTCAATCACCCCAATATCGTCGCCATTTATGAGTTTCAGGGCGGCGAGGAGGAGATGCCGTTTTTCGTCATGGAGTATGTTGACGGCAAGTCTCTCAAGGAATACCTGTCTCGCGGCATGCACTTCAATCTCGAGATGTCGCTACGTATCGTAGTGCAGCTACTCAGTGCCCTGTCCCACTCACACAGCCAGGGAATCATTCATCGCGATATCAAGCCGGCCAATATACTGTTACAGGAAGACGACTCGGTCAAGATTGCGGATTTTGGCATTGCCCGCATAGAGGATTCGGAATACACCGAGACAGGGCAGGTGATAGGTACTCCGCAGTATTTCTCGCCGGAGCAAAGCCAGGGGAAAAAAATCGATGCCCGCAGTGACCTGTACTCAGCCGCGCTGGTGTTTTACGAGTTATTGACCGGCGAGAAGCTGTTCTCCCGCCAGTTCAAAGTGGCAAACAATCACCAGGTTACCGAGGAGCTTCTCGTCAAGCTCGATGTATACCCGCCGGACTGCCAGCGAGTTCTGAAAGTGACACTGATCCGGGCGCTGGCGAAAGAGCCGGAGAAGAGATTCCAGAGTGCGGAGGATTTTTCTACCGCGTTGCAGCCTTTGATGGTTGAGACGGAGGAGCCGGTCAAGCGGAGTAGCAAGTGGCTGATAACCTCTACTGCGGTACTGGGGGTGGTGCTTTTGGCGGCAGTCTACTTCGTATCCCGGCAAGAGATTCTCTGGAGTGATATATGGTCGAATATGCGTAATGGTCCGGTAAGTACAGCGGCCCCAACAGAGCTGTCAGCCCCCGAACAGGAACGCTTGAATCGCCTGCTCAAGGTCGGGGAGATTCACCTGATGGTGGGGCGATTAATACTGCCGGACGGCAGTAACGCCTACCATGCCTACCAGATGGCCCTGGAGATCGCGCCGGGTAATAGCGCTGCACGGGCAGGTATGGTAAAGGTACAGGACCGGCTGTTACAGCAGATGCGACAACTTGTGGCAGAGGGCGATATCGACAGCGCACGTGACCAGATGAGCCTGGCCCAGCGCCTGTTTCCCGACAACCGCCAACTGAGGGCGCTGCGGGAGGAAATTGGAGAATAAAGCTGTCTGTTGTCGCGGGCAGCCGTCACCTGGCCTGGGGGTAGAAGGTTAGAGTGGCATCCAGATCAACGTCGCCGGCCGCGATGGGCCGGCCTATGATAAAGGAAATATTGTCCCTCGCCCTGCGGTTCAGGCAAAGATTGAGTAGCTGGTCAGAGCTCTGCCAGATGTCCCCGGCCAGCATGCCCGAGAGTATCTCCTGGTCAGCGACCTCGTTGTAGAGACCATCACTGCACAACAGAAAGGTATCTCCGGGCCTGATGTCAAAGGTTTCGCTGTCCAGGTTCAAACTGGTGGACGCGCCGACCGCGCGGGTTATGATGTTGGAGGAGGGGTGGTTGACCGCTTCTTCAGAAGACAGTTGCCCGGCGCGAACCATGTCTGCGACGTGGCTGTGGTCGCCTGTAAGTTGCTGCAATTGACCGTCTCGGGCGCGGTACAGTCGGGAATCGCCCGCCCACACACAGGCGCCGGTGGAGCCCTCAGCCATCATTACCACAACGGTGCTGCCAATGGTCTGGCCATCCAGCTTGCGTCTGGCGTAGTCGATCATGTCGCCGTTACAGCGCGTGATTGATGCTTTTACCTGAGCCAGTGCGTCGTACAGGTCGTCAGCCAGTTGCAGCGCGCCCAGTTTCTCGGCCAGCATCCTGCTGGCCACGTCGCCGCCTTGATGGCCGCCCATGCCGTCTGCAATCATGAGGAGTGGATATCGCTTTTCTACCAGCAGCGCGTCTTCATTGATACGGCGAACATTGCCGCAATGGGTTTGAGTCGCGATCTGCCAATCCATGTCCGGTGTATCCTGCGGGAGTGGTCCAGTGGTTTGTTTGATGGTGAACCAGAACCGTAGTCACTAAATACAATCTCGTCAACAATTGTTCCGTTAATGTTGGCGCGCCGGGTCGGCCGGCAACATGAGCAGCCTGCTTGCCAGCACGGCTTCGTCGTTGAAGCGCCGCAGTGCTTCCAGGCGGTCTCGCTGTAGCAGCATTTCTTTGTCGATGAGGGTCAGAAACAGTGTTGTTTTCTTCCCGGCTTGCCCCGGCAGCGGCTGCAGCAAGCTGGCCACCTCGCGCGCCAGTCTGTTGGCTTCGGTCAATTCCCCGGCGCGCTGGCGGAATTCGTTGTTTACTGCAAAATTTTGCCGCATCCTCCCGTCAATGCCACCATGGCTGTGATAACTACCCCAAAGGTGGCCGGCATGCTGCAACTGCTGCGATGCGTTGTCCGCCAATAGGTCCCGTGCCAGCTTGAAATCACTTTCCAGTCGTCCCCAGAAAAACTGGTCTTGCAGTGGATCCAGCCCCAGATAGAACGCCAGTAGTGCTTGTGGATAGGCCGGGTCAGTAGCTTGCCCGGACAGTGTCTCGTAATCCTTCACCACCCGCGAATAGTGATGCAGCATTGCCTCGGCCTGTGCGTTACCGCGTTCGGTAGCCAGCTGTTTTACCGCGGTGATCGCTGCCACCAGCTCGCCCGTTCGCCATGCATCCCCGGCGCTGGTCAAGTGCTGGATCAAAGCGGGGGAGCCCAGATCCCCGTCGATATGGTGACGGGCCGCCTGTTCAAACAGTGTGGAGTGGAAAGTATGGGCCCGGCGAGCTTCTGCCAGATCCAGCAGACGCCCGCTTTGTTGCAGGTAAAGCATATCGCGGTAGTGGGTGGCGTCTCGCAGAAGGGCCCGAATATCGGCGTTATCCGGCTGCATGCGGGCCTGGCTGAGCAGCAGGGCTGGAAGGGTGTCCACCTCGCCTTCATCAATGGCGAGCTCGGCCAGCGTCAGTGTATTGCGGTAGGCGTCGGCCTGTGCTTGGGCCTTATCGATGGCTGGCGGCTGCCGGTTGAAGATGTAGTACACAAGCAATATTGACAAGGCAATCGACAGGACCCCGACGGCGATCCACCGGGACAATGGCCACGTTTTCCCACGGGATGGCCTGGGTGCTACCACCGTCCCTTTGACCGTGGGAGGGCCGAGATGGATCTCGGTTATCGTATCGGCCGGGTCTGTCCGGGAACCGGCATCCCTTTCCTGGCCCAGGATCTCGGTGGCGTCGTCTTCTCCTGGCATCAGCTCCTCCGCGCCACCTTGGTCGCCAGGATCGAAATCAGGATGCCGAGCATGAGATAGCCGGTGACCACTTCTACCATCACCAGGGCAGCGGCCACCCACGTTCGGGGAGTGATATCGCCAAATCCCAGGGTAGTGAAGGTCACCACGCTGTAGTACATCATGGTGAACGGGCTCCAGCCGAGACTCTCCGTGTGCGAGATCTCAAAGGCGTCTTCACCCAGGGAGTAGAATATCAGGCCAAAAACAATGGCGAGGCCGGCAGACCAGAGCATCACCCGGGTCATGGAGCGGCCGCAGTCGGTCAGTCCCAGCCACAGTGCGTAGGAGAGCGGATGTGCCTCCTTGAATTCCTCGATGTAGTCCTGGTCTTCGGCATAGCGGCGAAACCGGCTGCTGCCATAACAGCTCCCCACCCGGATACCCCTGAAGCGGGCTTTGCGGTCATAGCGGATGCCGTCTACCTTGGCATCGGCGAAATTGGCGGACTGCATGGATGCCCCGGAGACATTCGCGCCACTGAGTGTGGCGCCCTGCAGGTTGGTGTGAATCATCGCGGCGCCACTGAGATTGGCCCCGGTCAAATCGCTGCCCTGCAAGTTGGCACCGTTAAGGTTGGCGCCGGAGAAATCGAGTTCTGAAAGGTCGTTATTGGCGATATTGGCGCGTTCCAGATTCGCGTCCGCCAGTTTCGCTCCGGACAAACTGGCACCGGAAAAATCCGAGATGTAGCAGTAGGCGGCGCGGAGGTCAGCCTCGCGCAAATCCGCATCCTTGAAGCGGGGGCCACGCGGTGTCTGACCCAATTCCTGGTCTGACAGCGAAGGAGTTGTTGCTGACAGTTGTGCGCCACGCAAGTCAGCGGCGGTGAAATCAGTCAGTAGCAGATTGGCCCGGGCAAGGCACGCGCCCTGCAGGGAGGCATCGCTCAGGTCGGTGTGAATCAATCGCGAGTCTGAGAGGTCGGCGCCCTGCAGCGAGGCCCCATGCATCACAGCGCCACTCAGGTCAGCGCCGGAGAAATCGATACCATCCAGGTGCGCGCCAGACAGGTCAGCACGGCTGCCGTTTTTTCTGCCCGATTTCAGCCACTGGCGGTGCTGCTCCAGTATTCTTGCAAGCTCCTCGCTCTTGCCCATCGGTTGCACCATGGATTGGGTCGGTTGATCTCGATATTACACGACGCCACTGGCAAGTAACAGCCGGCCCGCTGGGTCGGCCCGATGGCTGTATCAAGCGTTGTAGCGTGGCGAGCGGCAGCAGCCATGCGCAGCGCGCGTATTGACGTCCGGCCCCCGGATACTGCACGATTGGGGGGTAGATGGTGGCACCGTACTATCGGGTGCCGGCTTTCGAGGGTAATTGAGGAATTTTGATGCTGAAGTTGCAGCTTCGTGATCAGCCGGGGAGTATTGTCAAACTGTCAGTTGCGACGGTTACGCTGGGACGGGATGAAGGCAATGATGTGGTGATCGACTCGCCCTCGGTTTCCGACTTTCATGCGGAGATTACCACCGACGCCCAGCGTCCCCTGATAGTTGACCTGCTCAGTGCAAACGGCACATTCGTCAACGAGCGCCGCATCAGCGGCCGCTGTCAGTTGCAGGCCTGGGACGTGATTCGCCTCGGCACGGTCGAGCTGGAAGTCACCGATCCCAATACCCACCGGCCACAGGACTGGGCGCTGCGGACCGAGTCGGACCTGCTGGCCAGCCAGTTTCACGTGCTGCAGCCCAGGACGGTGGTCGGCCGGGATCCTGTCTGTGATCTGACCATCGACAGCAATCTGTTATCCCGGCGTCATGCTGAGCTCATTATCGAGGATGATCACCTGAAGGTTATCGACCTGGGCTCCGTCAATGGCACCTTTGTCAATGGTGAGAGAATTGAGGAAGCCGATGCCTGGCCTGGCGATGAATTGCGCTTTGATAAGCAGAGGTTCATCGTCATCGGACCCAGCCCAGCGAAAGCGTCATCCAATGAATCCTCCGAGGACATGACTGTGGTGCGCGGACTGCCGGGCGAAGCGACGGTCATCGCCGACGGGGCGCAGGAAAGCGATGCGGTGACTGCTCTGGACCGCACCGATTTGGATGGCGACACGGCACTGATGGCCAGTGAGGAAACCCTGTTGTTCGTGGCGCCTCCCCCGATCGCTGTGCTATCTGAAATCGGTACTGGCGATGAGCAGCGCAGTATTACTCTGGAAAACGACACACAGCGGATAGGGCGGGGCGACGATTGTGATATCGTGCTCGCCGACAAAAGTGTTTCCAAACTGCATGCCGAGTTTGCATTTGAACACGGGGGTTGGTTTGTCAGGGATTTGGGTTCGAGTAACGGCGTGCTGGTCAATGGCGAGCGTATCGAGAATGTTGAGCTGCAAACTGGCGATCGGGTGCAGCTGGGGCGGATGCATTTTGATTTCAGCATTGCCGGAGAAAGCATCGATGAAAGGGAGCCTGTCACCATGATTTTCCAGCCGCCGGCCCCGGCGGCCGGTCAGGATCAGGGTGTCCGCGCCTGGAAGAAAATAACAAAAGCCAGGGTTTATCTCTGGCTGGTTGGCCTGATTGGCCTGGTTGGTGTGGTTACAGGGGCGGCGCTCTGGTTTTTAAGCCGGTAATACCTTCAGCCCCGGGGACAATGCCGGGTAGGTTCAGTCGGGGGCGGCGGTACTGATCTGATACTCGATGATGTCCTGGACGTTTTCCGGGCTCTTGCCCCCGAAAAACAGTTTGCCGCTTCCGGACAGATTGGTCGATTGTCGGCTGAGGGCGAGTACTTCACTGTACTGATTCTCGACGTAGGTTCCGTTGGTACTCTGATCAAGCAGTACATAGTTATCCTTTCCTGCATCGATAAGCGCATGGTTTCTGGAGCAACGGTTCCCTTGCAGTACAATGTGGCAATCGGGAGCACGGCCAATCAGCAACTTGCCGGAGTCGGGAGAGACGAAGAATTCCCTGTCTCCCTGAGTGAGGAACAAATATCTCGGTTCAGTGGAGACGTCGTCGACATGCATGTCGTAACCCAGGAGTGTCTGTTCTCCGGCCTGCTTTTTACAAGCGTAAATCGCACTCTCCGGAGCCTTGTTCCCGCTCGGGTTGCCCTGCAACCGAACACATTGATCCCGAAAGTGGTCGCAAAGGTAAGGTAGGGTGCCACCCGTCAGTAACAGCTCGCCCGGTCCGGCGTTGTTACAGGTCTGGTCGGCTTTACTGGCTATACTGTCGTACGGTCGATGGTGGTCATCACAGGTGGTTCCGTAGTGCAGCCCCGCTCTGGCCTGCAGTCCCTGACGCAGTCCCGTATTCAACACTTTCATGGCGACAGAGAAGGCGGTGTCCGCCAGGGTGAACCTGGTGGTAAAGCTTGAAGGTCCTGATTTGATGGTAGAGCCTTTGAGTCGGGTGGCGGTCTCGGCAGCTGCAGCGATAAAATCCTGTCCCACTTGATGGCTCCTGCCCATAGCTGTAGGTGTGGGGGCCCCGTTGTTACAGAGCTCAATGCATAGAATCGCGCAGTGCTGCTTGGGGCCGGCCATTGAGTGTTGCCTCTTTAAAGGGTGTATCCGTAGAGTTCCCCCGTACTGACAAGTATACAATCGAGGTGATCCGCCTGATTTAGCATAGTGCCCTAAAGCTCCATACGGATTCCTATTGTGAACAAGTGCGTGGTCAGTTCGTCCAGGCCCAGTAAAGTGTCGTAATTGAAAAATGCCTGCATGCCCCCTTTGAATACGGCTGACATTCCGATGCCCAGTTCAGCGTAGTCTTCATCCGGTTCATCGGTACGCGCTCGCAGGATATTCTTCCGTGGATCCTCAACGTAAACCGCCGTCATTTCAGTGGCGTCATTTTCGAATTGGTGGGTCCACCCGATGCGAGCATGTGGCACCAACACGCCAAAGTCGCGATTCAGTGCATAGTTGACCTGCACCCCCAGCACCGTCGTCATCGACTCCCACTCCTGGCCGTCTACATCGAGATTCAAGCCGGAGAGCTCCGCGCCCTTTTCACGGTAATCATCGATATCCACATTGATGTAGGTCGCCCGGAAATAGGGTCCCCAATTCAAGGCATCGCGATTAAAGTTGTAGCCGGCACCAATGCCGAAGGTGTAGTCGTCACTCTCAGGGCTGGCCGTGGCAGTTTCTTTTATGTCTGAAATCGCAGGGTTATTGGAGGGGATAAAAATTTTTCGGTCTGTATCATAATCTGATGATGCGTAGCCCGCGACGGCATCAATATAGAAATTCTCCTTATACCAGGTACCGTAGACACTTCCGCCCCAACCCTCGGCGTCAATGCTGCCGCCAGATACGGTGGGCTTTTTATCGAAATCCGCATCGATCTCATAATAGTTGATTGCGGCGCCAAGTACGAAATCGTCGCCAAATCGATAGTCCAGACCCACGGTGATGTTATAGCTGTCAAAATCAAAACTGTTCGCCCTGTCCGTATTATCCCGGTCACCTGTGCCATAGCTGCCGTTGATAAATCCGCCCAGTCGGCTACCGAGTTCATCGCCGGCCGCACCGCCGAGCGCGGCATTGGAGCCCAACTGGCGGTTTGCCAGGAGTGCCTCAGCATCAGCGCCTGGAACAAGTCCCGCCACACCGAACCCTCTCACGCCGCTGCGCAGCTCCACTAAGCGGGTGATGACAGGATCCATCCTGCTGCTGGAGATGTCGCTGGCCATTGACTCCGTCGCAGCAAATTCCTCTGTGGCAATCTGCTGCAGGGAGTCGGCCAACTGTTCCTGGGTCAGGCCGAGGCTAAGAGCTGTATTTTGGCCATTATCTGCCAGGTCGTTGGCGGTGTGGACCATGGTGCCGCAGGTGAAAAACAGGGGTATCTCATTCACATCGGCGCCGTCCGCGATAAAGCCTCCGCAGGTTATTTGAACGGCATCGCCCGTATCCTGTTGTAATTGCGTATCACCAAAGCTGCCGAGCGTGGTTTCTGCAGCCCATGCCTGCTGCGCCAGGCATACTGCCAGGCCGCAGCCTAATGCTCTTATTCCATAAATCATGATTTAATTTCCTTTTAGGATCTTTTGGTTATCAATCTACACGAATATTGCGCTCACCCACAATTCTGTCGTGTACCCGCCTTCAGATGACTCTGCCAGGCAATAACGCCTGACAAATATAGTGTAGGAGTTTTACCGATTTTTTCCACATATTGCAGGCAGGCCCATCGGCAAGCCGGCCGGTATCGACACCTTACGCTTAACCGATGCTTGCCGTTAGGTAGACTTTGTCAGAACAAGACACTGAAAAACTCCCGGCTCAGAGCACAGTTGCTTCGATAATGAGGAATATTCTATTCTCCGCCTGTTGCCGCCCATGGTTTTTCCGCGAGGATTTCAGGCCATAGTTCCAGCCAGCAACAGGCGTGATCGAAATCCGGGTAGTATCGGGAAAATTGCGTATCCAGTCCGGAGGTGTAGGACTCAGTCACGGCAACCGGAACGATTTTGTCTTGTAATCCTGCCAGGTGCAGTTGCGGGATATGCGCTGTATCGGCGCGGTAGTGGATGGGGTTGAGCGACCCTTCCAGTGGCAGGAAACCCCGTAACTCTGTCCATAGTTCAGTGTCAAGATTTGCGGCTATAGTTAAGAGAAATACCGGCTGTTGCAGGTCCCGGGCAAGCAGGGTCGCCAGTGTGCCGCCACCGCTGTAACCTATCAGGACAATTTTTTTAGCAGCATAAACTTGCTGGTAATGGCGAATGACACTCAGCATGCTTGCGACAACTTCTGGTGAATAGCGTCTGGACGTCCAGAATTCCACGCCGCAGTTGGCAGATGATTCCAGGCCAAAATAACAGGGTCTTCCCAAATAGATGGCCGGTGCAGGATCCTCTGACATCATTTCCAGTGCGATTGGCCGCCTTGGCGTCGGGTCTGCAGCCGGGTATCGACCGTCTACCCAGGGCGTGCCGTCCCCATCGATATAAATGTGGAATTCCGGTGTGGGGTATGCGCCGGGTTGATGTTCATAAACGATATGTTCAAAATCCTTCCCCGGGACGAGTCGTCTGGCAAAGCCGGCATCTTCCGCGAGAAGGTTTGCCCTGCTTTGGGATGTGGCGCATCCCATTGAGCCCAGGATAGACAGGGCCAGTGTTGCCGCCACAAAATACTTTGCAGGAATAAGCTTCATTGCAACAGGTGAAAGTTCATAGCAGTCAGCTGGCACAGCAGCGTCTGCCATAGAATTCCCCCCTTGTTAATTGATCATCGCAGCAACCCATTAAAGGCGAATATCTACCGCATAGCAATAAACCGACGGCTTCGGGGTCTTATCCCTACAGGGTTTCCCGGGGTCAGGCAAACACCCCGTGGATATACCATTGCCGGGCCAGGCGGTCGCGGAACACCCAGTAGTGTTGGCCGCCGCTGTCTGCGGCGATGTAATAGTCCCGGCTGACCGCTTCGCGCCACCAGTTGTCCTCGATACGCTCCGGTCCCGTACACCAGGCTCAGGGCGCCGTTCCAGTACAGGCGGTTGTGATGTTGCCGTAAAACCTGTGGTTGTGGCATCAGCCAGAAGGGCCGTTGTGCGCAGTGCCCGCCGGCGCTGAGTTCGTCGCCCGGGTGGTCGCTGTCGATATGCACTGCAAATTCCGGGCAGGTGTTCGTCCCTGCAGCCCACTTTTTCAATAGCTTGCAGGCCCAGGCGACTGCGCAGCCTGTCCAGCAGACTGGCCAGGGGCTCGCGCTGGTTGCGGGGGCTGAACAGGTCGATACTTTCCTGCTGGCCGGGGCGCAATTGCCGGCAGGCCAGGGCCAGGCCCTCCACACTGCTTACCAGTTGTAACTGCTCGAAAGCGGATGCAGGTGAGCTGGTACCAGTTTTTCCAGTCGCTGTGGCTGGAGGCGCTGCGCACACAGACCTCGCGCAACTGTGTGGTCTATACCCGCCAGCTGCCAGTTGATCTCCGTTGTTTGCAACTGGGTATTGCGCAAAAAACGGCACAGGGACTGTAGCAATAACTGCACCGCCGGCAGTAATTCCTCGTTGGTTTTCACCTCGTAGCCAAACCAGTACTCATCGCTGAAGGTCGCGGGGGGCTGGTAATCCGCCTGCAGATCCTCCCGTTGCCCCAGCACTTGCTGCAGGAAGTGGGTAAATTTCACACCGCAACGCCGGCCCAGCGCCGCGCTCGGCAGCGTCAGAATGTCGCCCAGGGTATGCAGTCCCCGCCCGGCGCAGGGAATCCACCGTGGCGGCGAACTCATCCAGCAGCTTGAGGGGGAGGGGGCTGAGTCGTTCCTCCAGCGGTTGCTGTATCGCCGTGGCTGTATCGCCCGTGGCAAAAGAGAGTAGCCAGGCGGCTTTGGGGGTTGGTGCCAGCCCATACTGCGCCTGGTATCCACGGCCGCCGATGCCGCTGGCCACTTCCGCCAGCAGGGTATCCAGCCCCCGGAACAGGTTCAGGCAGCCGCCAATTTCCAGTTGCAGACAATCCTTGCGCCAGGTATGCAGGGTAGGGGTGACGCTGTAGGCCCAGCAACACAGTTGCTCCAGGCAGCGCTGTTCGGCGCGTTCATCCCGCTCCAGCAACTGCACCGGCTCGGCGCCTGCCAGTGTCCGCACCGTTGCTGTACCCATGCCCTCGCGTATGCCCAGCGCGCTGGCGCAGTCGTTGGCGCATATCACACGCTGTCTGGCCAGCACGGCTACCGGTT
>PVMK01117573.1_pt1 | contig 17525 bp, 9 predicted proteins | sample 1853481 | NCBI WGS metagenome assembly PVMK01 (sample SAMN08533507, study PRJNA380276) | Marine sediment metagenome, whole genome shotgun sequencing project. | reverse complement strand
GTATCCCCGATCTGGACCTCGTCGCCGATTCGGGCTAGCATGTGTTCATGGAGAGTTCACCGGAGGTGTTAGCGGCGTCAACCGGGCACGAGGTGGTGCTTCGCTATCGAGACGGGCACCTGCACCGCTGCATGCTGACGAGGGAGTTCACGCCGTTGGACTTCGCGGTTGAGGCAGAGGGGATGGCGGCGAGACGATCCAGGTCAACATCTCGGATCTCAAGGCAATCTTCTTCCTCAAGGATCCCCGCCGCCGTGAGGCCGAGATGCAACTCGGCGCCACGGTCGGTGATTCGCCCGCGGGCGCGCCGGCCCGGGTCGAGTTCTTTGACGGCGAGATCGTCCACGGCCGGGTCGAGGAGTACCGGATGGAGAACAGCGGTTTCTTCCTCTACCCGACCTCGTCCGAGAGCAACAACGAGATGATTTTCGTGGTTGCCCGCTCCATCAACACCCTCAGTCTCGAGGGTTGATGAAAATCGGTCTGGCGGCGGCCGTCATCGGAGCATTGGCTTCCACGGTCGCGGCGGGGGGCGGCGGGATGGAAGCTCTCGAGGAGCTCGCGTCCTGCGCGGCGCACCGGCCTGGCAGGGCGAGTACCGCCAGGAGTACATCTCGGCGGGAATGAGTTCCGGTGAGGTTCTCGTCGGCGAGGTACTGACGGCATGGCCCGACCGCGCGCTCTTCCACACCGGCGACCCGACCACCCAGCTGATGGGTCTTGACGGCCGGGTCGTGCGCCTGGTTGATCTTTCGGTCCCCAGCTGTGATGAACACCTGCTGGACGACGATGAATGGGCGAGGATTCCACTGGCCGCCGTCCTCGATCCGAAATCTGCGCTGCTTCATTTCACAGTTCTTGAGCACGGTGAGCACGGGTTTGCGCTCGTGCCCCGTGAGCCCGGAGGGGTGGCACGCCTCGAGGTGGTGCTGAACGATGCGAATCTCCCGCAGGAGGTGGTGGTGATCGATCCTCAAGGCGCCACCAACCGCCTCGTGTTCACCAACTGGCGATCAAGCGACGGCCCCCCGGGCGGCTCCTGGCTGCCAGACCCACCTCCCGGCCTCGACTGCGTAGGCGACAACTCCTAGCCCGCCCGCCATCCCTGCGCTCTTCGAAAGCGCAGGAGTAACTAAAAACTCAAAACTTTAAACTCAAAACTATCGCAGGGTTGGCAGGCGGATCGAGCATCCAGCATCCAGCATCGAGCATCCAGGTGAGCGGGTGCATCTTGCATCTTGCATCTTGTATCCGGGCGGCGGCCGCCCGCCGCCCTACACTCCCCGATCGAGGAGCATCTCGCTCGCGTGGATGAGCGCGTCGCGCTCGAATCCGGGCGGGAAGGCGTCGACCTGCTCCGCGGCCCTGGCCGCATACTTCCTGGCCCGTCGGCGGACTTCGTCGAGGACTCCCGACGTGCGGACCATATCGAGGACCTCTTCTTCCGAGATGGTATCGAAGACGCCGCGCGACACGACATCCTCGAGACGTTCTCGATTGCGCCGGTCGAGCCGCGGCAGGAGCAGGATGATCGGGAGGGTCGCGCGGCCCTCGCGAAGGTCTGCCATTACGGGTTTTCCGAGATCGGCCCTCGCGGCCGTGAAATCCAGAAGATCATCGACCAGCTGGAATGAGATCCCTACGTTGCGGCCGAACTCGAGCAGGCGTTCGGTGAGGTGGAGGGTGGCGGGTTGAAACAAAGCCGGCAACGCGCATGCGGCGGAAAACAGCTCGGCTGTCTTTCGTTGGGTGATGTCCATGTAGGTGGACTCGTCGATATCGAGCCGGCCGCGAACCTGATCGGCCAGGATCTCGCCCTCGGTCATCCTCAGAGTCGCCGAGGTGAGAATCCTCATGACATCCACGTCCCCGAGCTCGAGGCACAGATCCATGGTTCGGGTGTACAGCCAATCGCCGACCAGAACCGACGTCTCGTTGCCCCACATTTTGCTGGCCGTCGGTTGGCCCCGCCGCAAATCCGATTCATCAATGATGTCGTCGTGGATCAGGGTTGCCGTGTGGATCATCTCCACCACCGCGCCGTAACGCACGTCCCGCTCGCCCGTGTAGCCGAGCATTCGGCTGACCAGAAGCACGAACGCCGGCCGCAACCGTTTCCCACCGCTGCCGAGGACATAGGTAGCGACCTCGCGAACCATCGGTTGGGCACGCTCGAACTCACGGGTGAAGAACTCCTCGACCTGGTCGAGACGTTCGAGGACAGGACCGAAAACCTGTCGTATCTGCCGTGCCTGTCGGAGAGAACTCACCGTCGCTTTCACGTGCGGAGGATAGCACGGAGGGGGATTAGGAATCAGTTCTTAGTTTTGAGTTATGAGTTTTGAGTTACGCCCGTCTACCCCAGTTCTCAGTTCTCAGTTCTCAATTTTCAATTTTGAATTCCCGACCGCTTCCCACCGACTGGGAACGCATCGGTGGGGCGGCATGTATGCCGCCCCCATCGGTGACCATGTCGCGCGGTGATGGCATTGAGAATTGAGAAATGAGAATTGAGAAATGGACTTTCAATCAACTCCCAAACGGCTAGGAGTCTCCCCAGGGAAGTTCGCGCTCTTTGTGCGTGGGGATGTACCGAGTCATGACCGCAAAGATTGATGACTTTGCGATAACAATCGACAGCAGCTTGCTCATCTTCTCGACAGTGATGACGGAGGTGCCCCTTCATTAACCAGGCTTCTGTGTGGCGTGGGTCTACCTTCAGGATTCGGTCGAGGAAGATCTCGGCAACATCCCATCTTTCTTCGGATATTGCCCGTGCAGCGTGTGAACGATAAATCCGAATCTGCGAGTCATTTTCCCATTTCTTGGTACGCGGTTCGCGGTGAAATATATCGAAGGTTTTCATCTCTTTCGATTCGAGAATGTCTCATTTTGAAAATTTGTCAAGAAATATTCAAAAGAAACCCACATTTATTGTGGCGAGCGGGGGGAATATTTTTCGACTCCGACCATCGAGAGTTTTTTTCGATGTGCGTTGGGTCGGTTCGTGCATCTCGTTTCCATCGTAAGTAGTGGGTGATATCGTCCCAGATTGAGATCGGAATTTGGCTGAGAAAATATGCGAGAAAATCTGGCCTCAGTCGGCCGGGCGGCCACGGTTTCCTGGGGCGCCACGAGGCGGGACCCGGCGGGAGAAGAGTCGGGTATGATGGCGCCATGAGCCGAGGGTCCGAGACGCCGCCGTTCGTCCATCTTCACCTGCACAGCCACTACTCGCTGCTCGACGCAGCGATTCGGATCCCGGAGCTGGCGGAGCAGGTCGCGAGGATGGGAATGTCGGCGGTCGCGATCACGGATCACGGCAATATTTTTGGGGCCTTCCAGTTTCATCGTGCCGCCATCAAGGCGGGCGTGCGCCCGGTTATCGGATGCGAGGTGTATGTGGCCCCCGGGGATCATCGTGAGCGCGCACCGGTAGCGGGCCGCCGCAAGCCGTACGACCACCTCGTCCTTTTGGCCGAGAATGACGTGGGCTACAGCAACCTGGTTCGTCTGGTGAGTGCGGGCTACCTGGAGGGCTTCTACCACAAGCCGCGGATCTCCAGGGACCTCTTGGCGGATCACAGCGACGGCCTGATCGGTCTCTCCGCGTGCCTTTCGGGGGAAATCCCACGGCTACTCCTGGTTCGTGACGGTGACGGCGCTCGGAGGGCGGCCGAGACCTACCGCGAGATCCTCGGCAAGGACAACTTCTTTCTCGAGATCCAGGACCATGGCCTCGCGGACGAGGAGTTCGTGCGCGACGGCCTGTCCGAGCTGTCGCGGGCCACCGGAATCGAGCTGGTGGCCACCAACGATTGCCACTTTCACAAGAGGGAGGACACCTTCGCCCACCGGGTCCTGATCGGTATCGGCCTCAATCGGGACCTCGAGGATCTGCAGCGCAGTTACCCCTACAACGCCGAGTTCTACGTCAAGTCCCCCGAGGAGATGTATGAGCTTTTTGCGGATTATCCCGGCGCGTGCGAACGTACCGCCGAGATCGCATCCCGCTGCCATGTGCGGTTTGACACCGACTCGCTTCACCTTCCGAAATTCAAGGTTCCAGATGGGTCGAATCTGGAGGCCTTTCTGGCCGAAAAGGCTGCGGACGGGCTTCTAGAACGTCTCGCTAATGGAGCGGTCAGACAACGACCAGTCGAGGATTACACCAAGCGCTTGGAAACCGAGCTCGACACCATCCGCAAGATGGGTTTTCCTGGATATTTCCTGGTCGTCTGGGATTTCATCCGGTTTGCCCAGGAGGAGGGTATTCCGGTGGGCCCGGGACGAGGCTCGGCGGCCGGTTCTTTGGTTTCGTACGCCCTCGGGATCACTGATATCGATCCGCTCGAGTTCGATCTCCTCTTCGAAAGGTTTCTCAATCCGGATCGGATTTCCATGCCGGATATCGACATCGATTTCTGCCAGCGGCGACGCGACGAGGTCATCGACTACGTGCGCCGTCTTTATGGCGAGGAATCGGTGTCACAGATCGCGACCTTCAACATTCTCAAGGCCAAGTCGGCGGTGCGAGATGTCGGTCGGGTGATGGGGATGCCTTTCGGGGATGTGGACCGCATTGCGAAGCTCATTCCCGATGACCTCAACATCACGATATCGCGGGCAATGGATGACTCCCCTCAGCTACGCGAGCTGGCCGAAGGCGACGAGGACGTCAATCTGCTGATTGAGACCGCCGGTCGGCTGGAAGGGCTCGCCCGCCACTGCGGGGTGCATGCGGCGGGAGTCGTGATCGCGCCGGAGCCGTTGGTCAACCTCGTGCCGTTGAACCGCAGCTCCCACGGCGAGGTCACGACCCAGTTCGACAAGGACGACGTGGAGGCCCTCGGACTGCTCAAGATGGACTTCCTCGGGCTGCGGACCCTGACCGTGATCCATGACGCGGTCGAGTCCATCCGACGCGCAGAAAACCCCGATCTCGATATGGATACTATTCCCTTTGACGACCCGGAGGTCTTCTCCCTCTTCTCTGCCGGCGAGACCGACGGCGTCTTCCAGTTCGAGTCTGCCGGCATGAAGGATGTCCTGCGCAGGGTACAGCCGCAGAGCTTTCTCGACATCGCGGCCCTCAACGCGCTCTACCGGCCCGGCCCGATGCAGTTCATCGACGACTACGCCGATCGGAAACAGGGCCACAAGGCCATCACCTATATCTTCCCTGAGCTCGAGGAGATCCTCGGCGAGACCTACGGGATCATCGTCTACCAGGAACAGGTGATGCGCATTGCGGTCGAGATCGCCGGATTCTCCCTGGCCAAGGCGGACACGCTGCGCAAGGCGATGGGCAAGAAGCAAAAGGAGATCATCGATCGCGAGGGCGAGAACTTCATCAGCGGCGCGACCGCGAAGGGCCATCCGAAGGACAAGGCGCGCCAGCTGTGGAACCAGATCGTCCCGTTCGCCAAGTACGGGTTCAACAAATCCCACTCGGTGGCCTACGCGCACGTCGCCTATCTCACCGCCTACCTCAAGGCGCACTACCCCCCCCACTTCATGGCGGCCATGCTGACCTCGGAGGTGGCGAACACCGACAAACTCAGCCAGTACCTGGTGCGCTCCCGACAGATGGGTCTCAACATCCTGCCTCCGGGCGTCAACGCCTCGATGCCCTTCTTCACCGTCGAGGATGGGGGGATAAGGTTCGGGCTCGCCGCCATCAAGGGGGTCGGCTTGGCGGCCGTGGAGCCCCTCCTCGCCGCTCGCGAGCGCGAAGGCAGCTTCACCGCTCTCTCACAGTGCCTGCGTTCGCTGCCCGCCCGCTCGATGAACCAGAAGGCCCTCGAGTGCCTGACCAAGGCGGGGTGTTTCGACGATTTCGGCATCACGCGTAAGGGCATTCTCGACAACCTCGAAAACTTCCTGGAGATGACCGGCCGAGAGCGCGAGCAGAGCGAGTTGGGGCAGGGGTTCTTGTTTGACGACATGCCGTCGGAAAACCTCGAGCAAGAGCTCCGCAGCGCCGGCCACGCCGACCAATCTGATCGTCTCGCATGGGAGCGAGAGGTGCTCGGCTTCTATCTCACCGGCCATCCGCTGGAGGCATTCGCCGAGCAGCTCGACCGCTACTCGGATTGCACCGTGGAGGAGCTTGGCGAGCGTTTTGCAGCCGGGTCCGAGCACGTCACGGTCGGCGGTCTGGTGACCGGCCTGAAGATCATGCCGATCAAGAAGGAGGGTCGCAACCACGGCCGCCGGATGGGGATCTTCCTGCTCGAGGGTCCGGCGAGCACGGTGCGGGTGGTGGCCTTTCCGGACGTCTTCGAGGCCCACGAGCGTCTGCTTCAAGACGGCGCGGCCGTGCTGGTGGTGGCGAATCTCAAGGGCGAGGGCGACCACGTCGAGCTTATGGCCGACGAGATCGTGGCCCTCGATGGCATCGACTCCCGCCGGGCGGTGGCCCTGAGGGTCGTGCTCGATTTGGACGAGATGGACGAGGGGCGCCTCGAGGCCATTCGCGAGTTCCTGCTCGATCATCCCGGCGACCTGCCGGTCCGGTTCGAGCTCCTGCGCCGCGGGCGGTACAGCGCCCGTCTGGTGCCGCCGCCGGCGCTCACCGTCGATCCGAAGGCGGCCACCCGGGACGGGTTGAAGCGACTTCTCGGCAGCGGCTGGTGCAAGTACGAGTTCGACACCAAGGCACGAAACGGCAACGGCAAGGTAGAGCGCTTACCAACCCCACCACTCGATGGCAATTCTGCTGAACTCGTCAACTGAACGCGCGGGAAAAAAGTTTAGAGTTGAGAGTTAAGAGTTAAGAGTTAAGGCCGCACACTTCCAGTCCTCAACGCTCAACTCATAACTCTCAACTCTTTCGGCGGTCAATGTCTTGTACCGCCCTTCAAGCCAGCGCGCTATGTCGGTCTTGTACCAACGTGAAAAGCGTCGTCCGGAGGGGCCGCCGGCGAGGGCGGTTCGTGCCGAGTCGTCGCCGAGATCGGTGATGAATCGCCACGACGGGGTGAAGGTGGTCTGCCTGTCGTGGGAGGTGAATATGCCGCCCTGGACCACCGTGGCGCGGTTGCCCGGGAGCTCGACCGGGCCGTGGTCAAAGCCCAGCCACGGCGGCAGCCGGCCTTCGAAGAAGATGTTCTTCATGACCATCTGCTGCCGCCGTCCCCACGGCGTGATGGCGCCGAGGTCGACCTCGGTCAAGACCTCCTCCAGCACGCGCGAGAACAACTGTTGCCGGCCCTCCGCGCCGAACCATGAGGGATCGTCGCCGAGGAGGGCGTTGTCGAAGAGGTGGTAGTAGTCGGCGAGGATTGCAGTCGACCTGACGGTGGCGTCCCACGCCGCCTCCCCAAACAATCCTGTACCGAAGACCTCACGTAGGAGGGCGTGGTAGACGGCCTCGAAGAGGGTGGCGCCGCGCGACGCGGTGTCGTACCGGAGATCCCAACCCGCAAGGATTCGCCCGGCGAATGTCGCCGGCAGAAGCGGGCGCAGAATCGCCATGAAACGCTCGGCCTGCAGCGAATGGAGGTCGTTTTGGATCCGCTCCATGTCATCGAGGGTGCAGCTCGTGGTTTCTGAGAGCAGCGCCCTGATCCGGTCGGCTCGGTAGGAACCCATCGGGAGGTTGATGACGAGCGGCCCCTCGGGCGGGTTGTGGTCGTCGTTTGCCGTTACCAGGAAGCCCTCCGAGGGGTTGAGGACCGAGTGCAGCCGCTCGCTCGGCACCAGACCCCGCCAGTGCCACCGTTCGTCCCATGCGGGGACTGGGTGGAGGCCCGAGTGACGGCGGTCGGGGAGAAGGCCCGACTGTTGGTAGCCGATGTTGCCCTGGCGATCCGCGAGAAGCCAGTTGCAGGAGATCGTGACCTCGCGCAGCAGGACCTGGGCCTCGGAGACGGTTTTCGCCTCGGGGAGTTGGGCGAGGGCCTCGAGCGAACGAGCGGCGCCGTCCCGGTGGCCCGACCACGCGCGGGTGAGGTAGAAACCGTCGCTCAGCTCCTCCGCGAAAACATCCGCCTCCAGCACGCCAAGATCGTTCTCGCGGACGGTGATTCGGACGGGTTCCTCGCCTTTGCGGCGTATGGTCTCGGTGCGGACCTCGAGCGGCAGGTAGTCGTCACCTCGGCGGCAGGCGTCGTCGCGGCAGTCCTCGAGGAAGTAGTCGACCATGTCCATGAAGCCGTAGGTGAAGCCGAAGCTGAGGCGGCTGGTGCGGCCCATGACGAGGCCGGGAATCCCGGGCATCGTCGCACCCATACGGTAGTCGTTGCCGGTGTGCATCACCGTCTCGTACCAGACGGCGGGCAGGCGGTTGCACTCGAGGTGGGGGTCGTTGCATTGAAATGGCATTCCCGAAGAGGTACGCGAACCGGCCACCGCCCAGTTGTTGCTGGCCACGATCCTCGGCATCGCGGTCAACCATCGAACGGGCTCCGGCAGCAGCGGTTGCACGAAGCGCAGCTTGCCGAGCTTTTCTGCCACCACGTCGTCGAGCCCGTCGAGATAGGGTGCGACCAGCTTCTTCAGTTTGGCGGCGGGCACCCCGGCGCCCAGCGCCTGGATCAGGTATTTCTCCATGTCCTGCTGTGATTGGGCAAGCCCGAAGTAGGACATGAGCTTGATCGTGAGCAGGGTGTCGGCGACGGTCCAGGGATCCGGCCGGTAGCGGACCAGCGCCAGCTCCAGCGGCCGCCGCTTGCCGGCGAGGTAGGAGTTGACCCCCTCCGCATATGCCTCGGCCAGCCGCCTCGCGTCGGCGCCGAGCCGGCCGACCTCCTTCTCGGCCTCCCGCCGCAAACCCATCCCGCGCATGAACACGTCGATGGCGAGGGTGTCGTCGTCACTCATCAGGTACTCGCTCAACCGCCCCCGACCGGCCAGCCGCAACAACATCATCTGCACCATGCGGTCGTGGGCATGTGCAAACCCGAGACCCCGGGCGAGACCTAGGTCGTCGTCCGCTCGAAGCCGCATCACGCCATCTGAAGTGCGCGAGAGCTGGACTCGAGCCCCGTTGATGTCGATCTCTCGAGATCTTCCGGAAATGTGCATTCGACCTCCGTAGGAATTGCCTTCAAGGAGGATAGCGCACTGTCGAGTCGCGCCCGTGCCCCTGCCCCTGCCCGTGCCCGTCTCCGTTTCCGTCTCCGTGCCCGACCGTACCCGTATCCCGTTCCCCCTCCCGGCGGGCACATAGCCATCCGGGCACGGGCACGGAAACGGAGACGGAGACGAATGGTCCTGGGTTGCTCAGGATCACAGATGGCGCGGCATGATGCGGGTTATGCTTGGAGGGGCATGAAATCAAGCACCGATCAGCTCAAGCTCGACATCGTGGCGGCGCTCAAAGAGGAGCGGTGGGGCGATGCTCTCAGCGATCTGGAAACGTGGTGCGAGCAGTTTCCGGACCACGCCCGGTCGTGGTTGAACCGCGGCTACTGCCTGGTGCGTCTGGGCCGGTTCAACGAGGCCGTTTCCGCCCTGGACCGATGCCTCGAGCTCGACCCCGAGTCGGAGGGTGCACAGGGTTGGCGAGCCCGCGCACTTGCCCAGCTCGACCAGCCGCACACGGTGTCACGGGACCTGCGGCCGGACCGCACGGGGACCGTGGCGGCACGGCCTATCGCGCCTGACGTGACCGAACCCGAGCCGTCCGAGTCGGTGGCCCCGCCGACCTACGCCACCATCTCCGTCCCCGAGAGCGGGCGCAGCTGGCTCGCCGGTTCAGTTGTGGACGGGCGCTACGAGGTGCAAAGGGTAGCGCGGGGCGGGATGGCGGTGGTGGCCATCGCCTTCGACCGCGAGCTGCGGCGAATGGTGGCCGTGAAGACTCCTCTGCCATCGGTGCTCGCCACCGCCGATGGCCGCGCGCGCTTCCAGCGCGAGGCGGAGTCGTGGATCGCTCTCGGCGTTCATCCGAACATCTGTTGCGCGTACTATCTGCAGCAGATCGGCGGCATGCCGAGGCTCTTCATCGAGTATGTGGACGGTGGCGACCTCAGCCAGTGGCTGAAACGTGAGGCGGATGCGAGCCTCGATCAGCGGCTCGACATCGCGATTCAGATTGCGAGCGGTCTCGATTACACCCACAGCTTCCTGTGGACCGACGACGACGGTGTCGAGCACCAGGGTGTGGTCCACCGGGATATCAAACCGGCCAACGTGCTGATGACCGCCGACGGCATCGCCCGGATCACGGACTTCGGGCTGGTCCGGTGTGAAGGCGTCGGGGACGTCGCTGACGAGGACGTGCGCACACAAATCGAGCCGGAGCTGCCGCACACCGGACGCCTCGACGACAGTGTGGCGACTGGGTCGTGGCAGACCGTGACCGTCGCTGGCGGCCTCGTGGGCACTCCGCCCTACATGGCGCCGGAGCTGTGGAAGCAGTCGCTGCGCGGCACCATCGCCACTGACGTCTACGCCTTCGGCTGCATGCTCTACGAGCTCGTGTGCGGGCGTCGTCCGTTCGTGATGAAAGGCAGCTCCGCATCGCAGACCCGCGAGGCCCATCTCGGCAAGTGGATGCGAATGCACTTGAAGGATGAGCCGCCGGACCCGGCGTCCTTCGTCCCTTCCGTGACATCCCGGCTGGGTGTGGTCATGCGGTCGTGTATCGCCAAGGATGCCGGCCGGCGCCCGCAGTCCTTCGCCGTTCTCCGGGGCTGGCTGGTCGAGGCGTTCGAGGAGGTGGCGGGGCAGCCGTATCCGCGCCCCGAGCCGCAGCGCACCCAGCTCCTTGCCGACTCGCTCAACAATCGGGGCGCATCCTTCGTCACCCTTGGCCTCGCCGATCGGGCGGATATGAGCTTCCGCGAGGCGCTTGGGATCGATCCCCGTCACCTCGAAGCCACCTTCAACTCCGGCCTCCTCGAATGGCGGCGGGACGGTCTCACCGATGCCGAGCTCGAGCGACGACTCAGCGAGGCGGAGCGAGCCACCGGAAACGCCGCTCGCGCCGGCCTCTTGCGGGCGCGGCTGCGTCTTCTGCTTGACGATCCGCAGGGCGCCATGGAGGCGCTGGGCGCGCTTCCACAGGCCGAACGAGGCGCTCTGTCGGCACGGCGCGAGCTCTCTTTCGCGCTCCTCGCCCGGGCCCGGGAATCGGCGGATCCCGAAGGTCTCGGCGAGGCGCGCACCCTGCTGACGACGGTTCTCAAAGAAAGTCCCTCCGACCTCACTGCCGTGATCGGGTTCGCCGAGACCTGTTCCCTCCTCGGTGAAGAGACGGTGGCGGCCGAGGCCTACACCGCTGTGCGCTCGCTCGATCGGGACCTTCCAGAGGATCTCGCCCAAGCCGCGGCGGCGATTCTTCCCGGCCACCGGGTCAGCCGAACGATGGCCCACCATGCGCCGGTGCAAAATCTCCGTGCCCTGCCCGACGACTGGATTGTCGTGCGGACCGGCAACTCCGACGCGGTGGTGTGGAAACCAACCGGCGACCGGCCGGTGCATCGTATCGATCTTGGCGGCACGGCCCGGCAAGGCCGATCGATGGCGGTTGCCGACGGCGTTCTCGTGGTGTGCCTCGAGAACGGACCCCTGACCCTCTTCGACCTCGAGATCGGCCAGCGGCTGCGCAGCCTGCGGATCCACCCCGGGGTGGCGATATGCGTCGAGCTGTCACCGGACGGCCGGATGGTGGCGAGCGGCGGGTCGGACCGGGCCCTGCGTCTGTGGAACCTCGAAAGCGGAGAGTGCGAAAGGACGCTCCAGGGTCACGAAGCGTTCATCAGCGGGCTGGCGTGGCATCCGACCGAGCCACGGATATTGACCGCGAGCGCCGATGGGACTCTCAGAGTCTGGAACCTCGATCAGGGACGGTGCGTTGATATTCTCGAAGGACACCGGGGAGCGGTACGCGATCTTGCCCTCGATGCCGACCGGCGGATGATCGTGTCTGCAGGGCAGGACGGGGCGGTCGGATTCTGGGATCTGGCCACCGGTTCGAACATCAGGTTCCTTCGCGGCCACCGGGGAGCGGTGACATCGGTTGCCCTGGTCGGAGATTGTGTCGCGGCGGGCGGCGACGACGGCACCGTCCGTATCTGGAGAGCCGACGGCGGTGAGGCGTTGCGCGTCATCAGGTTGGCGCACCCGGTGCAGGATCTCGTGGCGACGGCCGACGGCGCCGCCATGCTCGCCGCCTTCGGTTCGTCGGTCGTCCGGCTCGAGTTGCCCGAGCCGCTGGCGGCACGGCTGCCGCTTGTCCTCGCCGATTCGGCGGCCTCAGGCGAGCTCGCCGGCTGGGAGCTGGAGTTCCGCAAAGGACTCGATGTCGCTCGAGAGCACATCGAGGCGGGCCGCATGGAAGAGGCCATCGAGCCCCTACGGAAGGCGAGAGAGGTGCCGGGCTACGAGCTGCACGAGGAGGCGCTCGCGCTGTGGAACAGGGTGCTGGCCTTTTTCCCCAAGGTTGCGCCTCGCGCGGTGGTCGAGCTGCGGCGCTTCGGGGACGGGCGTGGCGTCGTCGCCGCGTGCGCACTGACGCCGGATGGATCGAGCTGCCTTGCCGGAAGCGGAGACGGTTCGCTGCGCCTCTTCGAGACCGACACCGGAGAAGAGATCCTCACGATGGACGGGCACGATCAGGGCCTGTTGGCGGTTGCGGCGGACGGCGATGGCCGATGGCTGGCGTCGGCCGGCCGCGACGGCGCGGTGAGGGTGTGGGAGGCCGGCAGCGGCGAGCTCAGGCACGATTACGCGGGGCACGAGGGCGCCGTCCATTCTCTTGCGTTCGCCCCCGATAGCAGTGTCGTGGTGTCGGCCGGCGACGACCGGACCCTGCGGGTATGGCCGCTCGATGATTCAGCCCTGCCGGAGCTGCTCGGTAGCGCCGACGATGCGGTGTCGGCGGTTGCCGTGAGCGCGGACGGACGTTTCGTGGTCAGCGGCGGCTGGGACAATCGGGTCACCGTGTGGAGCCTGCCTCGGCGGGCAGAGCTACGGCGGATGGAAGGCCATGAGGGGCCGGTTCACGCGGTGGCCGTCAGTCCCGATTGCCGGGTGGTCGCGTCGGCGGGTGAGGACGGAACGGTTCAACTGTGGGACCTCGAGGGGGGGCGGCGGTGGCGCGTGCTCTCGGGACATGACGGGGCTGTTCACGCGGTGGCGTTCACGCCGGACGCCCGCTTCGTGCTGTCGGCGGGAAAAGACGCGACGCTGAGACTGTGGGACGTACGAACCGGGACCGCGGTCCGCGTGATCGAGGGACACGCCGGGTCGGTCACCGATGTCGTCGTGAGCCGCAACGGCGGTGCCGCCGTCTCTGCCGGATCAGATACGAGCCTCCGCCTGTGGTTCCTCGATTGGGAGCCCGAGCTTCCCGAGGGAGGGCGCTGGGACGACCGCGTGCGGCCTTTTCTCAAGGTCTTTCTCCGTCGTCGTGAGCACACCGGGACCGCCGGAGGGATGCCGACGTGGAGCGAGGACGATGTGCGGGAGCTGGTCGAGGACCTCGAGACTCGCGGTTTCGGGTGGCTCGCGTCGGAACGGGTAGAAAAGGAGCTTGAATCACTCGCCCGTGACCACGACGAGAGCCGAACAGAGGAGCAGGAGCACACTCAGGAGCTGGCCAGGAAACGGCAGCGCCAGCAGCGCGTCGCGCCGGTCAAACGCCTGGTCGGGATCCTCACCCGGAATCTCGGTATCAAGATAGCCGGGGCGGCCACGGTCTTCGTCCTCGTCCTGCTGGGTGTGGCCAGCCTGCGCACGCCGGATAGCGGCGTAGCGGAGTTCAATCGGCGTCTGCGTGGAGACATGGCGATGCTGGTCCGCGAGCGCGGAATGCGTCTCGGGCGGGGCACGGTGCTCGCGTACCAGAACCGGCCCACCATCGGCGCCTCGGATTGTGGCGAAGACTCGTTCGTGGCTCTCGTCGATCTCGCGCTCAACGTGGAGAAAATGCACTCGCCGCCGCTCGATCCCGGCGTGCCGGCTTCCGAAGAGGGCATGCGCGTGCGGTACTCCAACGCCGTCAACTGCATCGGCACCCTGGGGGATCTGGAGCTGGTCGAGCCCGTATTGTTGCGGGCCAGGACGGGTCGTCTCCACCCCTTCCGGCTCGAAGACCTCCTCGGCGTCTTGGTGAGAATCGGCGCATCCGGCGACCCCCATATCCAGGCGGCGATCACCGACAACTCGGAGACCGTCCGCCACCTCGCAGCGCTCACCCTCCTGCACGGATCCGAACCGAGTGGCCGCAAGCATTTGTTCGACGCTCTTTCCGGCGAGGAGATGAAAGGCGTTGAGGCGGCCAGCTTCGTGCTCCCCGAGCTGATCTCCATCGGCGCCATCGACGATGAGTTCGCCTTCGAGACCGTACGCCGATTGAGCGCCAACATCGATCCCCATGTCCGCCGCAACGCGGTCAGGGCGCTGGTTCTCTTCGAAAACAAGGGGCCGGTGCGGGGGGTGCTGAAGGACGCGTTGGACGATAACGATCCCGAGGTCGCTGCAACCGCGGAGAAGGTCCAAGCCACCATGAGGAGCGCTAAGCTCAACGAGCTCTTCGGCTGACCGGCCATTTATTTCGAATTTCGAATTTCGAATTTGCCGGCGCGGGGGAGGGCGGTCTGGGCCTTGCTGCCTATTGCCCACGATTGGGCGCGCAAGCTGGACGAGGGGAGATCTCGGGTCTCGGATCGCGGATTTCCCACCCAGCCACCCGGTTACTAGCGGTCCACGGGCTTTCCGGGACGCCGTAGGCGGGTCGTTCACGGCCCACCGCTCGGGAACCTCCGGGCAGCATCGGGTTTGAAGCAGCCGACGAGATTCGAGCGGCGGGCCCTGAAGGACCCGCCTACTTGAGACGATCGCGACGATCAGGGGAGGGCAACCAATCCGACATCCAAAATTCGAAATTCGAAATTCAAAATCTTCCGATCCGTGTATGATGCTTCGTCGTAAAGGGAGATTTTTTGGGTGCTGAGACCTCGATGATCGGGAAAACCTGCCTCGTTACCGGCGCCAACTCCGGAATCGGTAAGGAGATCGCGCGCGGGTTGGCGGCCGAGGGCGCCAGGGTGCTCATGGTCGCGCGCAGTCCGGAGCGCGGCGAGGCGGCACGGGCGGAGGTGGCCGAGTCGACGGACAACGACTCCGTCGAGCTCCTGCTGTGCGATCTTTCTTCGCAGCGCCAGGTGCGGGGGCTCGCCGACGAGGTCCTCGAACGATGCGGGGAGCTGCACGTCCTGGTCAACAATGCGGGGCTGACCCTCGGTGAAAGGACGCTCACTGAGGACGGTATCGAGGCGACGTTCGCCATTAACCACCTGGCGCCCTTCCTGCTGACAGAGTTTTTACGTGAGAGGCTCGTCGCGAGCGCTCCGGCGCGGGTGGTCACGGTCGCATCCGACGCCCACCGAGGATCGAAAATCGATTTCGAAGACCCCTCGGGTGAGCGAAAGTTCAGCTCCTGGGGCGCTTACGGCCAGTCGAAGCTCGCGAACATCCTCTTCACCTCCGAGCTGGCGCGACGCCTCGATGGGACCGATGTCACCGCCACATGCCTCCATCCGGGGGTCGTAAGGACCGGTTTCGGCCGCCAGGGACCGGCGTTTGTTCGGGCCTTCCTCATGGTCGCCGGGGTCTTTCTCTTGACGCCGGAACGCGGCGCCGATACCGCCATCTGGCTCGCTGCCTCATCGGAGGTGGACGGGGCGAGTGGCGGGTACTACGTGAAACGTCGGCTCGCCGAACCGTCGCGGAACGCCCGCGATCCCGAGTCGGCTCGAAGATTGTGGCGGTTGAGCGAGCGTCTAACCGGTCTGCAGCCGGCGGACGGTTAGGTTGGGACGACCATGCGACTGGTGAAGGGAATTCTGCTGGTCGCGCTGCTCGCAGCCGGCTGTGCGCTCGATCCGCCGGCGCCGACCACGCTGCGTATCGCGTACCCATACGAGATAGTGACTTTGGACCCCCATGCACACGTCGACATGGTCACCAATGCCGTACTGGGGGCGGTCTACGAGGGACTGGTCCACTTCGAGCCGGGACTGCAGGTGCAGCCGTGGTTGGCCGACAGCTGGACGACTCCGGACGACACCACGTGGGTTCTCCACATCCGCGAAGATGTGAGCTTCCACGATGGGACGACGCTGGAACCCGCTGACGTGGTCGCGTCGATATCGCGCGCCCGCGCGAGCAGGGTCATGGGCCATCAGCTCGACGAAATCGATCAGGTGCGTGTGATCGACGAGGTCGCAAGGATCGTCGAGATCACGACCACCCGGCCGGCGCCGCTCCTGCTCACGCGCCTCGAGACGGTGGCGATGGTACCGAGGGGCTTCGATCCCGCAAATCCGGTCGGCACCGGTCCCTACCAGTGGCGAACGGGATCGACCCGGGGGCCGATCCAGTTGCGGCGGTGGGACGGCTACTGGCGGGGAGCGCCCGATTTCGACGAGGTGATCATCCGGTTCGTGACTTTCCTCGAAGACCTGGACGACCTCGTCCATGAGAATGAGCTCGACGTGGTCGCGTCGGTGACGGTGAGCTATTTTCGGGACCACGATCATCAGGACGATTGGCGATTGGTGGCAAGCCCGGCGGTAATCACCACCTATCTGGGTCTCAACGTGACCCAATCGCCGCTTGACAATCTCGGAGTCCGCAAGGCGATCGACCTGGCCATCGACCGTCGGCAATTGGTGGCGGACCTCTTTCCGGAGGGTACCGCCAGGGCGGCGCGGTCGTTGGTGCCTCCGGAGATCTTCGGTTACAGTCCCCGCCACCGCCGGCACGATGCCGATCCGGAACGCGCCCGTGAGATCTTGGCCGAGATCGGGCTGCCGGCAGGGACGACCCTGAATTTGGATTACATTGAACGCTATGCCGAGGTGGCCGAGTCGATCTCGGCCTCCCTGGTCGCGGTGGGTCTGGAAACCGAGGCGAGGGCCGTCTCGATCGAGGAGTTCTACCGTGGTCTCGACAAAAAAACGAACCAGCTTTTTCTCATTTCCTGGACCTTCGGGGTTGCGGACGCGTCTCCATTTCTGGACACCATCGTTCACAGCCACGATCCGGAGCGGGGACTGGGGAGATTTAACGGCACGGGTTTTTCCGACCCGACCCTCGATGCCCTGATCGATGAGGCGGCCCACGAGCCGAGATCAGCGATCAGGCTCGAGCGCCTCCAGCAGACGCTCGCAATGTTGGGGGCGATTGAAATTTATTTGCCGCTCTACCAACCGTCGACCTTGGCCCTCGTCCACGACGGCTTTGTTTTCGATGCCTTTGCGGGTTCCGTCGTGCGGCCGCAGGAAGTGCGTAGGGTGCGCGAGCGCTGACCCGCACTTGACATGACCGGAGCTCCTCACTACAACCAATGCGGCGCTCATCACTGCTCGTTGGTCTGAGCGCCTCGACATCACTGGAGGTACGAAATGAACGACAAGAACGCGGACCTCGCCGGTCCTGGTATCAGCACCTACGAAGAGGTGGAGAAGATTCTGCCCGATGACTACGAGCCCCTGCAGACGCCGCTCGAGCGGATGAAGGCGGTTTCCGAGGTCAAGCAGTACATCGAAAAGCACCTCGGCGAGGAG
>PVMK01188305.1_pt1 | contig 17528 bp, 15 predicted proteins | sample 1853481 | NCBI WGS metagenome assembly PVMK01 (sample SAMN08533507, study PRJNA380276) | Marine sediment metagenome, whole genome shotgun sequencing project. | reverse complement strand
AACTGGAGCGGGAATACAGGGAGCATGCCAGGGCTGTTAAGGCTTACGGAGTTGATGTGGCACGTAGGTACATCCAGCGCATCAATATCATCAAACAGGCGCATGATTTTGAAGAATTGATGGCTTTGCCAGCTTTAAGATGCCATGCTTTGAAAGGATTTCGTACCGGGCAGTATGCAGCAAAATTAACTGGATTTTATAGATTGATATTCACCCTCAAAGGCGATGCACCTGAAATTGCACAAATTGAGGAGGTGAGCAAACATTATGGAGACTGATTACGCTAATCAAGTTTTATATTCCGATCTGCCTATACCTCCCGGTGAATACCTTGAAGAGGTTATTAGGGAGCTCGGAATGAGCAAAGAGGAACTTGCCAAGCGCATGAACCGTCCCGCCCCCAAACTCAGCGCCATTTTTAAGGGTGATAAATCGATTACACCCGATACTGCGTTACAGCTGGAAAAGGTGGTGGGTGTTCCTGCCCATATCTGGACGGGTCTTGAAGCCGAATACCGGTTGACCCAAGCGAGAAGGCAGGAGGCTCGGGAACAACAAAGGCTTAAGGAGGAAAGCTATCTGGTGAAATGTTTCTGTTATGCCGATCTTGTCAGATTGGGCATGGCTGAGAAAAGAACTCGTCCAATAGAAAAAGTGTTGGAACTTCAAAAATTTTTTGGAGTAACTTCATTAAAAACAATCTGCAACCTACGTCGTTACCAGGTAGCCTTCCGCTCCGCTAAGCGGAAAAGGTCTCCAGAAGCCGTTGCCGCCTGGTTGCGCATCGGTGAATTGCAAGCCCAAAAAAGAGACTGTGCCTCTTTTCAGAAAACTAAGCTAAGGGGCGTTTTAAATCATATAAGAAACATGACTCGGCAATCACCTGTTCAATTCCAGAGTGTTTTGCAGCAAATACTAGCTGATAGTGGTGTGGCTCTTGTACTTTGCCCACATCTTCGTGGTACATTTTCACATGGCGCAATTTTCTGGCTCGGTCGGGATAAAGCTGTAGTGATGATGACTCTTCGATACAAGTGGGCAGATATTTTTTGGTTCACTCTATTTCATGAACTGGGTCATATTTTGTTGCATAACCGTCAGATCGTAATTCTTGAAGGGGAAGACGGTGATCAAGCATCTAATCAGCTGGGGGCAGAAGCCGACCGGTTTGCCGCCGATACTCTTATCCCTTTATCTAAATACAAAGAATTTATAAAAACACGGCGCTTTTATCCGCAAGATATCGAACGTTTTGCTTCGAGTATAGGTATATCTTCAGGGATTGTAGTCGGCAGGCTTCAGAAAGATAATTATTTAGCTCCTTCATGGCACAATAGTCTTCGCGTACGCTTTGAATGGGACTTGAACTAATTAAGATTTGCCAAAATTAAATTGTTAATTATATTACTGAAATCAAATAAATTTAGATGAGGGTTTTGGTATGCCGCCTGGAAAAGGCAAGATCGTTCTGATGGGCTCCGGCGAACTGACCGCTACCATGGTTGAGGTTCACAAAGAATCGCTGGGGCGAACGGCAGCGGTGCCCAAAGCTGTTTTTTTAGATACACCGGCCGGTTTTCAGCTCAACGTTGATCAAATTTCAAAAAAGGCCCAGGACTATTTCCAGGTTCATGTCCAGCATGCCTTATCCGTTGCCTCCTTCAAATCAACCGAAACCATTACGCCCTATGAAGCCGAGCAGGCCTACCATACATTGCGGGAAGCCGATTTTGTTTTGATCGGCCCCGGAAGCCCGACCTATGCCGTGCACCAATGGCGGCAATCATCCATTCCGGAAATCCTGATCAACCGCATCAAGGATGGTGGGTGCCTGGTGGCTGCCAGCGCGGCCGCATTGACGGTGGGACGCTTTACGCTTCCGGTTTATGAGATCTATAAGGTCGGTCAAGAGCTGCATTGGGTGGATGGCATGGATATTCTCAAGCAATTCGGTTTCAATCTTGTGGTGGTTCCGCACTGGAACAATGCGGAAGGGGGCAATCATGATACGCGTTTTTGCTTTATGGGCCAGCCCCGATTCAGCCGGCTGGTCTCTCTTTTGCCGGAAGACGTATCGATTCTGGGTTTGGATGAACACACCGCCTGCATCCTGGATTTTAAAAACGATGAAGCCGTCATCAAGGGGATCGGCACGGTCACCCTTCAGCGTTCGGGCAGTCAAATGGTTTTTGATACGGCAGAACGCTTTTCTCTTGAGGTGCTTCGCGGCGGGGATGGCGGCAAGGAATGGAAACAGACATCCCCTGCGCCGCATGATTCAGAAACGGACTCTGTGACGGAGAGCGATGCGTTCTGGAATCAAATCCATCAGCTTGAAACTGATTTTTATAATGGACTTGAGACCCACGATTCCAAAAAAACCACCAATGCCCTTCTTGAACTCGATCGCATAATATCCCGGGCGCAACAGGATTTAGAAAATGAGGAATTTATCACCCAGGCGCGAGACACCTTGCGGGAGCTGATTGCCATACTTGGAACTCATCTGGGGGCAACGCCGCGCAGTGAAACCGATTGTCTGGCTCCGGTTGTGCAACAACTGCTCGATGTGAGAGAGCGATTTAGAAAACAAAAACTATTCGATGAGGCCGATGCCATTCGAGACAGCCTTCAGAGGGCAAACATCTTCATTGAAGATACCGAAGATGGCTCACGCTGGCGGCTGATGTCGTAAATAAGGTTTCGAGCCTTCGCCGCGCCGTAACGGCTTCGGCCGCGCAGGCGGGTTTCAGGAAAAAGCAGGCTTCAGGTGTCAGGGGAAGAAGGGCTGTAACTGAAACCTGAACACTGACACCTGAAATCTGGTATTTGAAAGATACCTGAGACCTGAAACTTTGACTTGGACTCCGAGATGTTAATGTCTGTGAACCCTAATTACACCGTAACCAAAGAGACCTTTGATTCAATAGCTTCTTACTGGCTTGATTCCCGGCTCTCTCTAAGCTGGGAATGTCTTTTCGTATTACCTGCATGGTTAAAGGTATGGTGGGGCGAATTCGGTTCAGGGCGGACTCCTTATCTGTGGTCGGTGCGGCATAAAGATGAACTGATCGGAATCGCACCTTTAATGATTCAAGGAGAATCCGCCCGTCTAATGGGTGATTCGAATGTCTGCGACTATATGGATGTTATTGTTACTCCCGGAAGAGGAACAGAGTTTTTTGAAGTTCTTTTACAGCATTTAAGACTGCAGGGCATTTCCCGGCTGGATATGGGGGCTTCGCGCGCCGATTCAATTGTATTCAGCAACCTTTTCGCAGCCGCAAAACGTCTTAATTACACGGTTTTCAGTGAGCCGGAAGATGTTACCATGGAACTCGAACTGCCGTCGACGTGGGACGAATTTTTAAAACATTTGACGGGAAAGGAACGACATGAAATAAGACGCAAGCTCAGGCGACTCAATGAGGCCGCCCGCGTAAATTTTCGGGTCGTCGAGAGCAAGGCTGAAGTCAGCGAGGAGATCGACCTGTTTTTAGAGCTTTTTAAGTTGAATCGATCGGACAAGTCGGACTTTATGACCGATCAACGGGCTTCTTTTTTTCGTTCCCTGGCGGGAGCAATGGCAGAGGCTCGAATTTTAAAACTTTTTTTTCTCGATCTTGATGAGACACCTGTTGCTGCTGTGATGTGTTTTGACTACAATTCGACGGTGTATCTTTACAATAATGGCTATGACAATCGGTATCGCTCGTTGAGCGTCGGATTGCTCAGTAAAGTCTTTACGATACAGGATAGTATTCGGCGGGGCAAAAATAAATACGATTTTCTTAAAGGTACCGAAGTATACAAGCATCGTTTAGGGGGCAAACCGGTGCAGTTATATAGATGTCAGGTTAAACTTGGGTAACGCAGAATTCGAATCTTGAACTCCAGGTGAGCGCAAAACAGGAGGGAACACATTTGAAACGAGATCAGTTGCAGATTGCGATGTTCAGCATCCATTCGAGCCCGATTGGTGAGCTGGGGACAAAAAATACGGGAGGTATGAGTGTGTATATCCGCGAACTTGCCCGGCAATTGGGAACCCGCGGCCATTGTGTTGATATATACACCCGGCTTAACGGCAGCAAACATAACCAGATCATTGATCTGTATGACAATGTGCGCGTAATTCATTTAAGTGCCGGCAACAATGGGTATGTCCACAAACTGGCACTTTATTACTATCTGTCGGATTTTTTTAGAGCCCTTGAACGATTCAAACATCAGGAAAACCTGCACTACGATTTGATTCACAGCCATTACTGGTTGTCCGGTCGTCTGGGCAGCTGGGTACAGGATCGCTGGAACCTGCCCCACCTTGTCATGTTTCATACGCTGGGAACCGTGAAAAACATTGCCGGTGTGGCCGACCAAGAGCCCGATCTTCGCATCGCCACTGAAAAAAAATTGACCAGAACCTGTCAGCGCATTCTGGCGCCTACCGAAAGGGAAAAGGATAATCTGATAACCTATTATAAGGCGCCTTCAGAAAAAATCGGTGTCGCTCCCTGTGGTGTCAATCTGGATCTATTCCAGCCCATGGACCGGGCGGCCGCCAGGCAGTGTTTGGGGTTTGATGATAATGAATCAATCGTGTTGTATGTCGGCAGATTCGATCCCATAAAAGGGATTGACAGGCTGCTTGAGGCTGCAACCCATCTGCAAGATCACCGGCGGCTCCGGCTGGTCATCATTGGCGGTGATGGGCCCGATACGCCCGAGTATCAAAACCTGCAAAAGATGACGCGCAAATTGGGCATTCAAAATACGGTGACCTTTGCCGGGCGAATAGAGCAAAATCATCTGCCTCCATATTACAGCGCGGCAGATGTTCTGGTCGTACCGTCTTACTATGAAAGCTTTGGATTGGTTGGACTCGAGTCCCTGGCCTGCGGGACACCGGTGGTGGCCACCGAAGTAGGTGCGATGCGCAGCATTCTGCGGGATGGTGAAACCGGGCAAATTGTCACGCATGCCAATCCGCGCTCACTGGCGAAAGCTATCGAAATATTTATAACCGGATCCGGCGCGAAGAAAGTGTCCGCCGATATGATTCGCGCATCGGTTCTCAAGTTTGGCTGGTCAAACGTGGCCGCGGCGGTTATTGATGAATACGACACGCTATTCCGACAGATGAATTATGAAGCTTTAGATAACGCTTCCGCAAAAGTTTCTTCGCTTTAATCCATGTCTGTAAGTTTTGATAATTCCCAAACGACTTTGTTCATCGTAAGGTCAAAATGGCAAATTGATCCCCTCCTTCGATCTATTTCCATCATTGCGGTTGAATTTCGCACTGCCTATAATTTGAATCCAAAATTCCGTATAATAGCCTGTTATATCTGCATTTACATTCTGCGATTTTATGCCAGAGCCTGAACCCGCTTCATTTGATGAAATACGCTTATTTTAATATTGACATATCAAAGGGTTCCTGCAATTGTTCTGCCATGTATATGAAAAGGCACTATTATGAGGACGTTCAGCTTTTTACCTCCGGTGTGATTGTCTTCTGGTTTAGTGCCTTCATCGTTTTTCTGGGCCTGTTTCCCTTCCTTTTTAAAAATTATTATGTCTATGTGGCCAATTACCTGGCCATCAATGTCATTGTTGTGGTCGGCCTCAATCTTCTGGTGGGGTACACCGGACAGATTTCCCTCGGCCATGCCGGGTTTTTTGCGATCGGTGCCTATGGCACGATTGTGCTGATGAGCAAGGCCCATTTTCCGTTTATGCTGGCGTTGCCCGCCGCAGCCCTGGTGGCCGCGCTGTTCGGATTCCTGCTGGGTTTGCCGGCCCTGCGGCTTGAAGGGCCCTATCTGGCGATTGCCACGCTCGGGTTTGGGCTGACCGTCACCCAGGTTATCGGTCGTATCGGGTTTTTCGGCGGCCGGCAAGGGCTGCATGCCCCCGAGCTGATCATCGGCCCCTGGAATTTAGATACAGACAGGGGCTTTTATTATCTTTTAATAACGATTACGGTGCTGATGACCGTTGCGGCTCGTAATCTCATCAAAACCCGGGTGGGTCGGGCCTTTATTGCCCTGCGTGATGCCGATATCGCGGCTGAAACCATGGGGGTCAATCTTGTTCTTTACAAAACCCTGGCATTCGCGGTGAGCGCATTTTACGCGGGTATTGGCGGCGGCCTGTATGCCTTTGTCCTGCGCTTTATTGAACCGGAGATATTTACGCTTTTGATGTCGATTATGTTCCTGTCGATGGTGGTGGTTGGCGGCCTCGGTTCCATTATGGGCTCCATCGCCGGTGCGTGCCTGCTCAGCTGGATGGATCTTCAACTGAGAAACATCCTGAGTATTCCCTATGTGGGTGAATGGCTGGAGGCTTTGTCGAAAAGCTATTTTTCCATAACCGGCATTTCAAATATCCAGTATATCATATTCGGAACCATACTGGTTTTGATCATGCTGTTTGAACCCCTGGGGATATTCGGGATCTGGATTCGGACCAAGAAGTACTGGAAGACATGGCCTTTTTAGCGGGTATTGATTTTTAATCTTTAGATCACCCTCAGGATGAGTTGAAGATCTTGGTTTACAATACCGATTTGTACAAATTCGAAATCAGAAACCCGAAACCCGAAACAAATTCGAATACCAAATGACAAAAATTCAAAACATGGTTTCGAACCTTCGAATTTAGAATTTTGAAATTGTTTCGAATTTCGATATTCGAATTTCGGTTTTCGACATAGAACCTGGTGCTATAAAACCTAATTTGTTGATCGAAATTCCAATTAATCGGAGAAAATTTTAGAGACTAAATATATGATAGATTTTTTTCAGATGATCGCCAGCGGTATTGCGGTTGGCAGCTCTTATGCGCTGATGGGTCTGGCCATGGTGATTATTTACAAGACCTCGGAGGTGCCCAACTTTGCCCAGGGTGAAATGGCGTTGATTTCGTCTTTCTTCGCCTTTATGCTTCTGGACCAGTACGGCTTGCCGTATCACCTGGCGTTTCCGGCGGCATTGATATTTTCAATTTTGCTGGGATTTTTTCTGGAATTTGCCATCCTGCGCAGAGCCAAGGAGCCCAATATCCTGGGAATGATCGTCATTACCATCGGCATTGAAATGATACTTCTGGGGCTGGTTTCCTGGAGGTTTGGTGCCGATCCCAAGACCATGCCCTTTCCCATATCGCCCTGGGACAGTGTCGCCATCGGGGAAGTCTTTGTCACCGGGCTTGAAATGCTGACCCTGGGCGTGGCGCTGGTCATTATGATCATCCTGTTTATCTTCCTGCGCTATTCAAAGCTGGGTGTGGCCATGAAAGCCACCCAGCAAAACTACATGGCAGCCCGCATTATGGGCATTCGGACCCATCGAATTCTGATGACCACCTGGGGGATCTCATCTTTTGTGGGTTGCGTGGCCGGCCTGCTGATTTCGCCGGTCATCATGCAACCGTTTATGATGTGGGATCCGCTGCTGAAAGGTTTTGCAGCCGCGGTCATGGGGGGCATGACGTCCCTGCCCGGTGTCGTGGTTGCGGCTTATCTGCTGGGCATTATCGAAAACTTATTCGGCGGCTATGTTTCGATCGAATTTAAATCGGCGGTGGCTTTTGCCATCATCGTGCTGGTGTTGTGCATAAAACCGAGCGGATTGTTCGCGAGACACTATGTCAAAAAGGTTTAGGGAGTTAAACACTAAACACTAAATGCTAAATACTAAACCAAAAAGGAGCGAAGGTATGAAAAAGACAGGCTGTTGGTTTTTGGCGGCAATGGTTGTCATGGTTTTCGGATTTACATTTAATGCCATGGCAGAGGAGGGTGTCACCGACACCGAAATCCATTTGGGTCAATGGGGCCCGCAGACCGGACCGGTCGCAGCATGGGGATCGGTATCCCGGGGCACCGGTGATTACTTCAAAATGATCAACGCCGAAGGCGGTATTAACGGCCGCAAGATTGTTTACCACATGTTTGACGATGCCTACAATCCGGCCAAAACAAAAGCGGGCGTCAAAGAGTTGCAGGAAGGCACCGGCATATTCGCCTGGGCGTCTGGCGTGGGTACATCAACCGGTCTGGCGGTACGGGATTATATCCTGAAACGCAAGATCCCCTGGGTTGGCCCGGCCACAGGGTCCTCACATTGGATCGACCCGCCGAACAAGTACCTATTCGCTGTCTATCCATTATATTATATCGAGGCCAAGGTCCTGGTTCGACACGCGGTTGAAAACATGGGTCTCAAGCGAGTGGCGATCGCTTACCTGAACGATGGCTACGGCAAAAACGGCCTTGCAGCTGCCAGAAAAGAACTCACTGCCCATGGCCTGAAACTGGTGGCCGAAGTACCGGTGGAAGTCAAGGATCAGGATTTGAAACCCCATGTCATGAAGCTGCGCCAAGCCAAGGCTGACATGGTCTTAATGTGGGTTGGACCGGGCCATGCAGTTAGAATTGTCGGCATCAGCAAAGCCATGAAGTTTACACCGCAATTCATGACCGTCAGCACCTGCTCGGACTTCCCTATGATGATGAGTATCAGCAAAGGTGCGTTCCAGGGGGTTATTGCGACCACCTTCGGTGTACTGCCGGATTCCACTTTGCCGCTGATTCAGAAGTACAAAAAGGATGTCCATGGTCAATTTGCTGCCAAGGACGAGAGATGGGGGCTGTTTTATTATGCGGGCATTGTATTTGTAGAGCCGCTTGTTGAAGGTCTCAAAAGAGCCGGACGCGATCTGACCCGTGAAGGTCTGGTATCCGCCATGGAGTCTATAAAAGGATTCAAAGGAATCGGCGGCGAAATCAGTTACGGTATTTTTAATCCCAAAAATGGCTACGCAACCCGTGGAGGGATGAAAGAAGTCTATATGATTCAAGCCCTGGAAGGTGGCAAGGCCAAGAAATTGACAGAGTGGACGAAAGTCTCATACCCTTAATGCAAAATCATTTAGAAGAAGATCACGGAGATTGGAGGATTTAACTCCTCCAGTCTCCGGTTAATTTACGCCTTTAAAGATTGACTCGAAATACCCACTATGGCTTTTTTCGATGTTCAAAATCTTGTGATTTCCTTTGGGGGTCTGACGGCCCTGCAGGATATTTCTTTTGAGATCAAGCGCGGTGAGATTTATGCCATCATCGGTCCTAACGGGGCCGGTAAGACCACCTTGTTTAACTGTATCAACGGCATCTATAAGCCGGATGAGGGGGCGATTCGGTTCAAGGACCACCCCATCAATGGTTTGAAGCCGGATCACGTCGCCCGACTGGGTATTGCCCGCACGTTTCAAAATATTGAGCTTTTCAGCCACATGAACACCATGGAAAACATAATGCTCGGCCGCCATTTGCACATGCAAACCGGTCTTTTTAGGGGCATTTGCCTGTGGGGCAAGCGCTCTTTTGCCGGCAAAGAAGAAATCGCTCACCGGCGTAAGGTCGAGGAAATCATCGATTTTCTGGATCTGCAGACGACCCGCAATCAACTGGTCGGCGGGCTGCCGTACGGCATCCAGAAACAAATTGAACTGGGGCGGGCCCTGGCGCTGGAACCGGAGTTGTTATTGCTGGATGAGCCCTGCGCCGGCATGAACGCCGAAGAAAAGCAGGACATGATTTTCTGGGTCAAAGATATCCAGGATGAGCTGGGGGTCACGATTTTGCTAATCGAACATGATATGACCATGGTCATGGATATCTCCGACCGCATTCTGGCCATAAACTTTGGCTGTATGATTACAGAGGGAACCCCTGAGGAAGTCCAAAAACATCCGGAGGTTCTGAAAGCCTACCTTGGCGAAGAGGAATAGGAATTGGGAAGTCGGAATGCGGAAGTCGGGAGTAATTGAAGTCGGAATTAACTAATCAACTAATCAACCTGTCAACCCATTTATGGCTGCGCTGCTGGAAATAAAAAATATCGAAACCTATTATGATCTGATTTATGCGATCCGGGGCACCTCGCTGACTGTTGATGAAGGAACCATTACGGCCATCCTGGGTACCAATGGAGCCGGTAAATCAACCATCCTCAAAACGGTCATGGGGCTGATTGACGATCAGCCGGATAAAGGTACGATTGAATTCAAAGGCAAGCGCATTGACGGCAAAGATACCGAAGAAATCGTGCGTATGGGAATATCGTATGTCCCTGAAGGGCGGGAAGTTTTTGAAGAGCTTAGCGTTAAAGAAAATTTGCTGATGGGTGCCTATACCCGCAAAGACCGCCACAACATTGCGAAAGACTTTGATCGCATATACAGCTACTTTCAGGTTCTCAAGGAACGGCACAACCAGTGGGCCGGCACTTTGTCCGGTGGTGAGCAGCAGATGCTGGCCATCGGAAGGGCGCTAATGAGCCGACCGCAGCTGCTTTTTTTAGATGAACCTTCTCTGGGGCTTTCTCCCATTTTGGTTAAAGAAATTTTTGAAATTATCAAAACGATTAATGCCGAAGGCGTCACCATTTTGCTGGTCGAGCAAAATGCCCGCATGGCATTATCCATTGCGGATGTTGGGCTTATCATCGAAAACGGCCGCTTTGTGATGAAAGGCAAAGCCAAGGGAACTGATGGAAGATAAGGATGTCAAGGAGTTTTATATGGGGGTGCGTTCGGAGGCGTCGGTTAAGGGGTATCAGAGGTGGAAGAGAAAGAAAGCCTGTAGATAAAATTGGTTTTCAACCAATTTTATATTTTATTTTTCTAAGTTTAAAGATTTTTTATCTTTCAGGCGATGTGCTTTCGCCTGTTCAACACAATGAATATCGAATATCGAATCACGCTAAAGACGTGATCTAAAGTCAAGAATATCGAACAGCAGAAGTTTTCTAGCGCATTAAAAATCCCTCTTTCACTTCGATATTCTGCGGTTCCTTGTTCGACTCGGCTGCTTTCGACATGAGGTCAGGCCCCGAGCATGCCGAGGGGAGCTCATCGCAGGCCGTTTCGAAATGCTCGAACATCGCGGCAAGATGCCGCTCCCACATTTTTTTGTTAGAATATTACAAAAGAGCAATATGAGGTTTTAGAAAGAGTGGGAGTGGCTTCCAGCCACGAGGTGTACGTGTACGCTCCGCTTTTGAACCAAATCACGCCTTGTTGAACACATTAATTTCTAAAATCAGGACGTGAAATCCCGCCACCTGGCGGGGCCCTTGAACAAAAGCTAAATTTTTAAAACCACTTTTACACTCTAAATAATCAAATGATAATTAAGAATAAATGCAGAATGGATTGAAATCCATGACATATAACTCAAAAGAGACGGTGCCGAGTCGGTTTTTGAAAGTAGTGGAAAAGTGGGGTGACCGGGTGGCCATGCGCAAAAAGGAGTATGGCCTCTGGCATGACATTTCCTGGAACGATTACCAAGATCAGGTCAGATCCGTTGCCTGTGCCTTGATGTTGCTGGGCCTTAAAAAAGGCGACACTGTGGCGATTATCGGCGATAACTGCCCCGAATGGGTTTTCACCGACCTGGGCATTCAATGCTGCGGGGCGGTAACAACCGGGGTCTATGCCACCAATGCATGGCAGCAGGTTGAATATGTCGTTGAAAATTCAGAAGCCAAGTTCTTTTTTGTCGAAAATGAAGAACAGCTGGATAAGTGGCTGCGGTTTAAAGACAATGTTCCCAAACTAAAGAAGGTTATCGTATGGGACACTGAAGGATTGCGGCATTTTAAAGACCCCATGGTCATGACTTTTGATGAGCTGGTTGAAACCGGCAGCAAGATGGCCGCCGACAATCCGGAGATGTTTGCAAAGCGCATTGCAGGCATTGAGCCGGATGACCTTTCGGTCCTCATCTATACGTCGGGAACCACCGGCCCGCCCAAAGGCGCCATGCTGACGCATGGCAACTGTATCTGGATGGGGCGTGCCATCACCACCGACAATCCCATGACCTCAGAAGACGAGGTCATGTCTTTTTTGCCCCTGTGCCATATTTTTGAGCAGCTGTTTACCGTGCTGGGCCACATCACCTGCGGGTTCATCGTCAATTTCATAGAAAGCCCGGATACAGTTGCCGAAAACATGATGGAAATATCACCCACCGTGGGGTACGCCGTTCCGCGAATCTGGGAAAAATATTATTCCGCCATCCAGATCCGTATGTCCGATGCGACCTGGTTTAAACGGCTTATCTTCTTTATGGCGCTTAAAATCGGTAAGAAACGGGCCAGCTTGAAGATGGATTTTAAAGCGGTGCCCTTTTATCTGGAGGTTGTCTATCAGCTGGCCTATTTTGCTGTTTTTCGAAAATTGAGGGAGCGCATGGGGTTTGACAGGATACGGGTGACTATATCCGGCGCGGCACCCATTGCTCCGGAAATTCTTCGATTTTATCAATCCATCGGCGTGAATCTGGTTGAGGCCTACGGTCAGACCGAAGGCACGGGGGTCACCAGCGTCTCAAGAATCGGGCGAGTCAAGTTCGGCGCTGTCGGCCAGCCGCTTACCGGTTTAGAAGTAAAAATTGCAGAAGACGGTGAGATCCTGGTAAAGTCGCCGGGTGTTTTCAAAGGCTACTTCAAGAACCCAGAAGCGACCGCCGAAACGCTCGTTGATGGTTGGCTGCACTCCGGCGATGTGGGGGAACTTGATGAAGACGGTTTTTTAAAGATCACCGATCGTAAAAAAGATATTATCGTCACCGCCGGCGGCAAGAATATTACGCCGCAGTATATTGAAAATAAACTCAAGGCCAGCGTCTATATCAATGATGCGGTCGTCATCGGCGATCGGCGCAAATATTTGACCTGCTTGATTATGATTGACGAAGACAATGTGGTCAAATATGCCCAGGATCAAAAAATTCAGTTTTCAACATACAAAGATCTGACGCTGCATGACGATATCAGAAAACTGATTCAGGATGAAATAAAAGCGGTGAACGAGTCGCTGGCAAGAGTTGAACAGGTCAAAAAGTTTTGTATCCTGCCCAAAAAACTATACGAGGAAGATGGCAAAGTTACCCCCACCATGAAGGTCAAGCGCAAGTTTGTCAATGAGGCGTTTTGCGAATTAATCGACAGCATGTATTGATTACTGAGGGCAGAGGACAGAAGTCAGAGGCCAGAAGTCAGAGGACTGAGTGCTGAGGACTGAGGACTAAGTAAGGTCCGTGCCCGCCGGAGACTAGAAGCCAGAAGTAGGGCAGCCCTCCGCGGCTGCCAGAACCAAGTGACCAGAACCAAGTGACCAGCAACCAGCTGCCAGAAGACAGATGTCAGAGAACAGATGTCAGAGAACAGAGGTCAGAAGACAGAGGTCAGCAGCCGGCGGGCAGAATTCACAGGGTGGGTGAATGGATTGGTTTGAACCAAAAGCGTTTACTTCGTAAAGGTCAGCTTGCAGAATATTTAAATGCATTAACGACACCGTGACAGCTGCAGGCGGTGCTGATCATTAACGGCGCCCGGGTGGCCTTAATTTCTTTCAACGCTTCAAACAATGCCTCGGGTTTATATCCGCCGACTCCGGGTGCCAGCTGATGGCTGCGGATCACAACGGATTTAAAGTCTTTGAGCTGAATTGATTTCAAAAATTCATGCAGGATCATTGACCGGGGTTTGCCGGTATAGGTGCAGATTTCATCAGGCTCAGGGCAACTTTCGGGACATTTAAAATCGGCGATACTGATATAAAGTTGACCGATTTCTGCGTTTATCGGATTGGGAAGTGCGGTGACTAAATCATTCGGTACGGTGATCCCCTCTATTACGTACCTTGCCGACATTTTGGCCCTGATCCATTCATAAGCCACATGCAAAGGGATGGCGGGAACAATCCAGTCCGGATAATGCGCGCTGATTAAGTGGCGGTCAAGATATTGAAGTCCATCCATGCAAACCGTCTGATAGCCCAGCTTGCGGATTTGCCTGCAGACTGTTTTTTCGTGCTCCACGAGGGTTATCTGATCTGACGGATTTGCTTTGCAAAGTTCTTTGGCCGCCTTCAGGCCAAACTTCCCGCCACCGATGATCCAAAAATGTTGCATGGCTGAATACCTTGACCCATTTTCAAGCACCGAAACCGGAAACAACTGTTCAATCGGCAATTGCTTTGCGCCCAGCTGTTCTTAAGCGCTTTTCTAAAAACTTCAACGAAGGCTTGAGGTCATCAAATGAGAAGACTTCAAGTGACACGCTTCCGGTAAATCGTTTTAATAGTGCCAGAACCGGTTCTATAAATTTATCCGGCAATTTGTCTAGCGCCAAATGGTCGTGACCGTTTTTAACGCCATGAAGGTGAATAATAGAGGTTATATCGAAATATTTGTTGAACAGGGCGTTTAGGTCATATCCGTGCGCAATCAGGTGCCCGATGTCCAGACATACGCGCAGGTTAAGCTCGGCAAGGATATCATTCAGCAGATCAAATCGATAATCCAGGGTTTCTACCGCGATGGATTCCGCCGGTATTCCGCCGGCCAGTATTTTTTCGAGATTTTTAAACACTCGGCTCTGCCAGCTTTTTACGGTATCGTTGTCAAATGATTTTTTGTTATACGGAATATGCAGCGCATAAGCTGTGGGAGCAAGAGGGGAGACCTTATCGATAACGCTTAAAACCGTATTCACTGCATGTTGTTGTTTTTCAGGTTTCTCATCGCTGATGGATACATCTGTGGGCAGGTGTATATTGTAAGTCAGGCCATATTCGCGGGCCAGATGGGAAAGTTCCGCTATAATCGCTTTTGAGGGCAGCGCATCGCCGGGCAAACTTTCAAATAACAGCAATTCGATTTCATCCAGATAGGGCCCCAGCATTTTGACGTTGGGGATATAGTGATCCGGATATATAAACGATGTCGTGCCGAGCTTGAAGGCGAAAATCCCTTTATACGATCTGGCCAATGCAGGATACATGCGCACCAATGGTTGCGTTAACGCCTATTGCTCATTATCGACGATACGGTAATTACTTTCAAAGCCGGCGTTTAACGAGGCCATGGCGCTGCAGTACTTTGTTTCCGACAACTGGATGGCCTGTTCCACAGCGCCAGGCTTGATGCCTTTTCCGCTCAGAACGTACTCGATCCGAATACTCGTATAGCGCTTCGGGTGTTCTTCAGCGCGCTCACCGGTGATCTTGACCTGAAAATCGGTAACGTTGGCCCGCTTTTTTTGCATGATCGAAATCACGTCCACCGCCGTGCAGCTGGCGATGCCGATCAAGACCAGCTGCATCGGGCTTGCGCCACCCTTGCTTTCGGGATTGTCGATCACAACAGCAGGGCTATCTCCCGCCCGGGCGATGAACTGCATGCCATCTATCCATTTGAGGTCAGCCTGTATTGTCATGTCCGTCTTCCTTTAAAATGAATGCAAGTTGTGTGGTTTGATTTTTTAATCAAGCCACGGGATTAGAAAGGCATAATTAGGAAAAAGCAAGCCGTGTGTCAAGTTTAACCTCTCTTTATAATTTTTTATTGACACAATTGACACAATGTATCAACAATTATGCGCATGCAAACAGTAGGTGAACCTGAATTGTTTGCTGAAACCTCAGCACACCGTTGCCCTGTTTTTTGGGCTTGAAACTCAATGACCCTTTTTTCAGCGTGACCGAAGGTACAGATGCGCAATTGAAGGTGAAAAATTTCGATGGAGGGCGAAGATGCACAAAAAAAAGAATTATCGTTTCGACACCCAGGTTATCCACGCCGGCCAGTCGCCTGAAGACTGGCAAGGGGCTACATTATCACCGATTTATCAAACGGCTTCTCATTTACATCCCACGGCTGAGAATCTGACCCAAACCTTTGCCGGCAAACGCGATGACCATATCTACATGCGGCTTACCAATCCGACCAACCGGGTTTTGGAAGAAAAGCTGGCTGCTCTGGAAGGTGGCCCCGGCGCCGTGGTGATGTCTTCGGGCATGGCAGCCATCACCAATACCTGTATGGCCTTGCTTCGCGCTGGAGATGAGTTTGTGACCGGGAACTCCCTTTTCGTGACGACATATAATCTTTTCATCAAAGTCTTTAGTAAGTATGGCATCACCGCTCGTCTGGTTGAGTCTACTGATACCGAGGCGATTGAAAAGGCCATCAATTCCAAGACCCGCTTTGTCTATCTGGAAACCATCGGCAATCCCAAAATGGATGTTCCGGATCTGGAACAAGTCGCTTCCATCGCTCACCGGCACGGCATTCCATTGGTGGTGGACAATACCTTGCCGACCCCCTATCTTTTACGTCCGTTGGATATGGGGGTTGATGTGGTGATACATTCTACCACAAAGTATTTTAGCGGGCACGGTGGCTCAATGGGCGGTGTGGTCATTGACGGCGGAAATTTTACGTGGTCGCAAGAACGATTTCCCGATTTCAAGGCTTTTATCGACCGCAAGGGACCCCTGGCCCTGCTGGACAAAATCTGGCGGGAGTATCATATAAATTTTGGAACGACCCAGGCACCGCTGCACGCTTATCTTACCATGATCGGTCTCGACACATTGGCGCTTCGCATGGAACGACACCTGAAAAATGCAATGAAAGTGGCGCACTACCTAAAAGAGAGACCTGAGGTGCTGTGGGTCAATTATCCCGGTTTGGAGGATCATCCCTCACACGGGGTGGCTCTGAAACAGTTTGGGGGCAAGGGATTCGGCGGGATGCTCACCTTTGGCCTCAAGGATCAGGCGGCTTGCTTTCGATTCATTAACAGCCTCCAATTGATCTATCATCTGGCCAACCTGGGTGACAGCAAGACTCTGGTGATTCATCCTTACTCTTCCCAGTATTACGCCCAGGATGAGCCCACCAGACAGGCGCTGTCCGTCCCTGACAATATGATCCGTTTTTCTACAGGTATCGAGGCCGTGGAGGATATCTGTGAGGATATCGGTCAGGCACTGGACAGTTTATGATCGTCAGATTTTATCCGCCGGCAATAGCAGGCAACATTGTGATTTCATCCTTATTCTGAATTTTGGTGTTTAATTCATCCAGAGAACGGATATTTTTTTCGTTTAATATGATAACAACGTGATCATTTAAAGCTCCCGTTTTTTTAACCAAAACGGTTTTAATATCTTCTCCAAATTTTTCAAATAATTTCGCAAATACATCATTGATGGTTGAGTTATCTTCTAAATCCATATTTAACTCTTTGACACCAATTCTATCCTTTAACAACGATAAGAAAGATATTTTAACAGCAATCATATTGAATCATCTCCAGCAGGGCATAAAATTATCAGATATCTAGTGTTGCGTCGTGCAAGTAATTTGCAAAACACGGTTTTATTTTAGGTGTCAGGTGTCGGGTGTCAGGTGTCAGAAAACAGATGACAGAAAAAAGAAACAGTCTGCCCTTTGTCTTCTGCCATCTGTTTTCTGTGCTCGACTCGGCTGCCTTCGACAAGCTCAGGCCCCGAGCATGCCGAGGGGAGCTCGTCGCAGGCTGTCCTCTGTATTTCCTGACACCTGAACACTGACACCTAAAATAAAACCGTGTTTTGCAAATTACTTGCACGACGCAACACTAGATATCTGATAATTTTATGCCCTGCTGGAGATG
>PVMK01140840.1_pt1 | contig 17530 bp, 10 predicted proteins | sample 1853481 | NCBI WGS metagenome assembly PVMK01 (sample SAMN08533507, study PRJNA380276) | Marine sediment metagenome, whole genome shotgun sequencing project. | reverse complement strand
ATAGAATAGATTCGAATAATACGCCTAAAAAAATGGCACATAACGAAGAAAGTCAGAGGTGCTAAGATATAGTATTTCGCTTCTATTTGGAGGTAACATTTTAATCAACGAACTCTATTCTGAATTCCTCGATAAACTCCTGATATGCTATATTGAGCCGATCAATCTCATCAGTCATGTTATCAAGAATGGCACTGCGTCCGTTCGCTTCTATCTCGGCGCTAATAGCTTGGACTTTTTCCGCTCCAATATTTGCACTCATCGACTTTATGGCGTGAGCTGTACGATACAGTGATTCTGAATCACCAGATTGTCTATTTTTTTCTATTTCTATTAACTTTTCAACCATCTGGTTTATAAAGCCCTCAAAAATGGAGGGTAAGATCGATTTCCCTGTTTGATTCTCTACCTCTTTTATATTCTCTATAGCGGAAAGGTTGAGTACTTTATTTGTACTAAAGCTGTTGGAAGACTGGGTTTGGATCTTAGTCGGAACGTTGAAGTGGGGAGCAGGTTTTCTGCTCGGTATTGCTTTCGAATCCAAGTATAACTTTATAGTCCTGTCTATGTCCGAAATAGAAAATGGCTTTGTGATGTAATGATTCATTCCTGCAGACTTGCAGCGTGCCTTGTCTTGCTTATCAAATCCTGCTGTTAGTGCGATGATTGGAACAGTGGGAGCGCTAAGCCTTTTTTCGATTTCCCTAATTTTTCGAGTTGCTTGATAGCCATCTAAAACCGGCATTTGGCAATCCATAAAAATCAGGTCGTATTTATTGGATTGATATTTGTCGACAGCCTCACTGCCGTTATTTGCTATATCTATTGCATGGCCTAGCATGTGAATCATTTCCAAAATGATCTTTTGATTAGTTTTTACATCTTCCGCAACAAGGATTCGTATCTGCCTGCCTACAGTATTCCAGGGAGATTTGAGCGGGGTGTCTGAAGACAAATCTATTGGTTCTGCATTTTTATCTAAACAGTTTTTTAAAGCTTGCGTGGTAATTGGTTTTGTAAGAGGAGTCCAGTTTGGTAACTTTTTTGTTGTATCCAGTCCGCTCAGTGGCGTCAAAACTATTCGGGCAAGAATGTTAACCTTATCCAATGCGCGCCAAATGGCATTTTGATTTTTGGTGGGCTCATAATCAATGATAAAAATCGTATCACTCCAATTTGTATCAGATGAAAAGTCTATTTCTGTCAGCGGGGTCGACTCAACGCCGAGAAGTAGTAAGTGGCTTTCGAGCATTTCATAAGTTGCTGGATTGGAGGACGAAAGTATAACCCTATATGGTTTTTTCTCTCTAACTTTATTGCCTTGAGTCGGCGAAACTTCCATGGGTATTGAAATTGTTATTTTTGTACCTACGCCAGGAGTTGAGTTAACTACTATGTCCCCGCCCATCAGGTCTATATAATTCCGTGAGATTGCCAAACCCAACCCAGTGCCGCCATACTCTCTCGTGGTGCTGGCATCGGCCTGTGTAAAAGCTTCGAAAACTCGTTGTTGAGTTTCTTCATCCATGCCGATGCCTTCATCTTCGACGGTGACGTGTATCATGGACTGTCTGCTTCTATATGAGTTGGGCCTAGAAGAGATGCGCACATTGACATTTCCGGTGTGGGTGAATTTAATTGAATTACTTACCAGGTTCATTACGACCTGGCGTATTTTTGTTGGATCTCCTATTAATATGTCTGGTACGGATATGTCACAAATGTTGTTTAGAGATAATCCTCTCCTATCGGCTGGCTCACCTTGTAAGTAACAGATATCATCAATTAGCTCGACTATGCTGAATTCTATTTGCTCCAGTTCGGTTTTTGATGCTTCTACTTTAGAAAAATCCAGTATCTCATTTATTAGATTCAGTAATGACTCCCCACTACTGTGGGCGGCACTTGCAAATTGCCGTTGCTGGCCGGTTAGGTTTGTGTGTAATAGCAATTCTGTCATCCCTATCATGCCGTGCATAGGGGTCCGGATTTCGTGGCTCATGGTAGCAAGAAATTCTGATTTGGCCTTGTTAGCTTCTTCTGCTGCTTTTCTGGCCTCCTGAAGGTCGGTAGTACGCTCGTCTACTTTGTGCTCCAGTTCTCTTTGTCGCTCTAATCCCAGCTGAGCTTGTTTTGATTGCCTCAAATACAGCAACACTATTGCTGCGGCTATCAGAAGGAAATAAAAGACGTATGCAATAGGGCTGCGCCATGGAGGAGGGTTTACAATAATTGGAAGACTAACGCCCTCCCAATTCCAGGTTCCGTCGGGGCTAGCGGCGGCCAGCTTCAAGTTATAAGCACCTGGGGGGAGTGTTGTAAAAGAAGCAATTCGAGCATCTGGCGAGATAACCCAATCCGGGTTTATTCCTTCCAATTTATATGCATAGTTCAACAAATCTGGGTTAGAGTAATCTGCGGCAAAAAATTCCACTGACAGCATGCGGTCTTCATATTCGAGTACGATCTCCTCTAGTGCATAATATGGTACGTCAAACTCGCGCCGTTCGTTCATTACTTTAATTTGAGATATCGATACGGTGGGAGGGGTTCGTTCTTCATCTAATATGTCAGGGTCGATGGTGTTAAATCCCATGCCACCACCAAAGTAGATGATTCCAGATTGAGACTTGAATGAAGCGCCTTGATTGAACTCTGTGCCTTGAAGACCATCTGGTACACTATAATATTGTGATTTTAGTGTAATCGGATTTAGCCTGGTGACCCCTCTATTATGGGACAGCCATATAAAGCCCTGAGAGTCGCCTTGAATTCCATAAATACTTGAGCTGGGGAGAGATATATTCTCTGAATAGTGATCAAATTTAACTTTAGAGCCAAGCCCTTCTTTCAGCTTCAACCGGTTCAGCCCTCCGCCTGCGGTACCAAGCCATAGGTTTTTATTATCATCCTCGTAGAAGGCCCATACCATATTATTTGAGATACTATTGGGGTTATCCCGCTCGGTGTGATACCAGTCAAAGGTCCTGGTATCAGGGTGAAATCGATTTAATCCATTCTCAGTGCCAACCCACACCATCCCAAGAGAGTCCTCATAAATGGAGAGAACCATATTGTTGCTGATGGTTGATGATCGATTGGGATCATTTTTGAAGTTTATAAAATCGTTACTATCTTCCCGATATAGGCTCAGCCCTCCGCCATAAGTACCTATTAGTAGTTCGCCGGATGACAGTTGAATAATCGAAGTTATTCCGTTGGCTCCAATACTGTTATCATTAATAGCACTGTATCGGTAGACTTCAACAGTGCCTTTCGCTATATCGATTTTGTTTAACCCTCCACTGTAAGTTCCTGCCCACAGTGTTTCTTCGATACCGTATAAACTCATCACGATCGGATCGGAAATTGCTGGCTTAGTAGTCTCGTTGATCCACTCAAAGTCGGTGGAGCCTAGGCGGAGTCTGTTCAAACCATCATCAGTGCCGACCCAGAGGCTACCGTCACTAGTTTCTCCAAATGCGTTTATTGAGCTGTTAGAAAGGTTGCTGGTTCTACTATCAAATTTTTGAAATTCTGTACTCATGCCGGAGGCCAAACCGGCTACTGTTCCTATCCAATATTTCCCTTCGCGAGTTTGATAAATACTAAATATTGAATCTGCTGGCAAATCAGTATTTTGCTGAGTGTGTCGGAGAAAACTATTAGTCTTTGGAAGGAATAGATCCAAGCCCTCGTGACTCCCTATCCATATGTTTCCATTCATATCCTCATACACATCATGAGTTTTATTAGATGATAATGAGCTGGTATCTGATTCGGAGTGGGTAAAGCTAATTGCGGTATTTTCTCGCGGATTGTACACGCTTACACCCGCATCCCGAGATGCAATCCATATATCGTCATTCTTGTCGGAGGCTATGCGGGAAAGTGAATTTGAAACTATAGAATTAGGTTCATCCTTTTCATGTGTGTGGACATTGATTTGGTGGGTGTCGGGGCTTATTCGGAGCAAGCCGCTGGTTTGTGTTGCAGCCCAAATCGCTCCATCAGAGGTTTGAGTGAAGTCGGTGACTTCACCCAGGTGGGGAATTCCACTGGAATTAGATATATAGTGATGAAACGAACGTTTAATAGGGTCGAACGCGCTAAAACCATCTGAGTAGCCAAGCCAAATGGTGCCATCGCTATCAGAAAAAACCGTATAGATATCGTTTGAATAGGGCGAGTTGTGATTGTTTGGGTCGGAATAAAAGGGCTGAAAACTATTATTGATGGGGTTGTAAGAAGCGAGGCCTCTGCCAAGAGTAGATATCCAAAGGGTGCCGTCCTTACCCTCAGCTATTCTAGTAATATTATCGGTAGTTAGAGAGCCTGGGTTTGTAAGCGAGTATCTGTAATTCTCAAGTTCATTTCCGGTGTATCTGTTCAGTCCCTCCTGAGTTACAAGCCAAAGTGTGCCTCTGGAGTCCTGTAGCGACTGTCGAACACTTTGCTGGGTTAATTTTTTTGAGAACGTCGAAAGAGAGAAATTGATATTTGGAGGAGGTAGCTCTGCGCTATTCACCCGAGACGCCTGGGTTATCAGTAGAGCAATGATAAATGCCCAGAGCTTCATAAGCTTATGATTTCGTGAGTTATTTGGATAGCTGACAGTCTAATTGATATTTTCACCCTTATCTAGATGTTGTGATCTGTAAGTGATTTTACGGGAACCCCCGAACGAAAACAGGCGCTTGGCAAGCTGGGGGAAGGCTTCCCCAACCTGCGCAAGCGCCTAGAAATTTATAACTAACGCGGAGCGGGACTCGGCCCTAGCGAATGCCCCACTTGTATGCGGCTTGGTCTGCGTAGTTCCGAATGCCCCACTTGTATGCGGCCTGGTCTGCGTAGTTCCGAATGCCCCACTTGTATGCGGCCTGGTCTGCGTAGTTCCGAATGCCCCACTTGTATGCGGCCTGGCCTGTGTAGTTCCGAATGCCCCACTTGTATGCAGCCTGGCCTGAGTGGTTCATAGTGCGCCACTGATAGGCTGCTGCTCCAGCATAGGATTGATCAGGTTCAGAAGTTGATGAATCCTTCCATTTGTAACCGCTACGAGGACTTCTCGAATCTGCCCAGCGTACATCAGACGTGCTAGATTCAATCTGTTTCCCCCACTTGTAGCCAGTACTCTCGCTGCTTGTATAGCTCTGGGTGACTGCGAGCGAGCGGCCAACTCTATGTACGAGGTTGCTTGCCCCGGCGCCATTAGCTGCATTGGCATGCTCTACTTCAGCCATGCTTATAGATGGAGTAAGTACGCTCATGGTGATGCTGATGAAGCTTGCGCATCCAATTGTCTTGAGTGTGTTCATATTCTTTGCCCGCCTTCGTTCGTTTTTTTTCTGTCTTCTTTCGTCAGTGTGACCTGGTTCTTATTAACAGATCTTCCTATGAGATCTGTTTCACACCTCTGTTCATGGGTGCTTGACTTCGTTATACGAGGCATTGCCCGGCAAATGAAGGTGTGGATATAACCTTTTTGGGGTAGGTCGAATTCGGCTTGTGTATGGATGCCTGGGGGGAGTGTTGCGAAACTCTCATAACGTATTGTATTAAAAGGGAAAATATTAATTTTCGGGAGTGGGGTCTATCAATAACCCCAATGGGTATATTGTGCTTGGTGGGGGAGGGCGGCTGCGTACAGCCTCGCAATTTACTGCGAGGATTCCTGGGCCAGATTTTCTATGGTTGCTTTTTCTTGCATGTAAATTTGTGGCCAATCGAAGGGTGGTCTCCCATTCGGCTTGGCAGTGGGTGTAGCAGGGCCTGGCCGCTCGATATGATCTTTTACACCCCACTTGCGTGTTTTGCTCAATCCTTTCTCACTAGGCCTGGGAGAGACCATTTTTTTGAGCCCGGGTAAGCTGGCGCTGCCATCAGCCTCGACTATGGCGGGGCCCTGAAGATGCTCCTCATTGGACAGATCAAGTTTTATACTCAGGTCAGAGTTACCGCAGCCACTTTGGCCCAGAGTCACTGCCCTGGTGGCGTTTACTTGCCCATGACCTTGCTGGAACGGACTGTACGCCAGTAGTCCGTCGCCATTGATGGCCGGTTCTGCGCTGCTAGTCAATTTACATTTGATTTCATCGGCGCTCAGCTGGGGCTCCAGTTGTAACAACAAGGCAATGATTCCCGAAACAAGCGCTGCAGCCTGCGAAGAGCCGGTCATGACGAATTCACCCGTACTTAGCATATATTCCGGATGCTCTTGTGTCAGAGTGGACTCCGGGCGAGCGATGCCGGTTATATGCCCACCTGGAGCTACAATGTCGGGCTTGATATGAGCGCTGGGGGTTGGGCCGCGGGACGAAAAGTCAGGAATGTAGTCATCATCCCTGCTGTCCGGGGTCCAGGAGTCGGTTATGGCGCCCACGGTTATGATGTAGGGGATGTTTCCGGGCGAGCCTATGGTCATCGGTTCGGGTCCCTCATTTCCCGCTGCCGCTACCACAGTGATACCAGCGGCCCAGGCGCGCATAACGGCCTGGTTGATGGGGTCCTCCCAATAGTGCCAGCGCGGCCGTTGCGAAAAAGACAGGTTGAGTACCCGAATATTGTAGGCTTCCTGGTTGTCTACCACCCACTGCACTGCACGCACAATATCCAGGAGGGCCCCCTGGCCTTCCACGTTGAATGCTTTAACTGCCACCAGGTTGGCATCGGGTGCTATGCCTTTAAAGGTGCCCGTCGGGTTGCCATTTACGGTGACGGCCCCGCTATGGGCAATAACACTGGTCATATGAGTGCCGTGTCCGCTTTCGTCAAATACCTCGGTCTCCGTGGTATTTTTTATGGCGTCATATCGGGCCAGTACGCGAGGTTTGCCTGAAGTGTTGGTCGCCAGTGCTTCAGTTTCCCACAATCCCGAATCCAGCACGGCGACTGTGACGCCCCTGCCGGTTATGCCTTGTAAGTGAAGGGCGGCAGCCCCGGCGACTGACGCATAGTGGAAGTTTTCATGATTGTTCTCGTAGCCTGGAATAAGTTCGGCTGAGCAATCCCCGTGGAAGCTCACCTCAATGGTGAAGTCTCTTTGCTGCAGGGCCGCATGGGGCGAGCGGGAGAGGGGCGGTTTGAAGTCCACCCGCAAATCACCCCTCCCGCTCAGCATCGGGGCGTTTGACCCGGTGAACTGAATTTCCAGGGGGCCGGATTTTATGTCGCGGTACAGCCCCGGGTTTATGGTCTTGTTCCCCAGTGATATTCTTTCGACAGTGCCCAGTGCGGTTGGCCATGTGAGTTTTAGGGCCTCGAGAGTGGCCGGTGCCGGTAGCTTGTTGTACAGGGTCCAGCCGATCCCCTTTTTGTTGTAAACAAGTTCCAGTGCCCCACCCACATCACAGCTACTATCGAGCGCCTGCTCGGGTGGCTCTGAAGTCGACAAATCATCGATGTGACGGATGATCAATGGGGATTTGAGAACTTCATCCAGTTGCGCCTGTGTCAGCAGGGCGCCAACGGCATTTATAATATGCAAGTCATGAGATATGGTGCCGCCATGGCTTTCGACTAGCTCGGTCAGCTCCAGGGAAGAGCCACCCTGCAGCATGACTTGCAGCGTTTCTGCCTCTGGCGCAGGCGTGGATTGCGCTGCAGAGATATTCAGTAAGCACACCGACAATCCTGCAGCGGCGAGGGTGCGGGACTTCATCTGCTCAGGCTATTCTCTGGACTATTTCACTTGCTTCTTCGAGTTGTTTGCTGAAATTCTGGCGCAGCATGGAAGGTACGTCTTCCGGATAGATTGGGCGGGAGAAGAGGAAGCCCTGCAGCAAGTCGCAGTCTTTTTTTACCAGGTATGCTAGCTGGCGTTCATTCTCTATGCCCTCGGCGATCACCCGTAAATTGAGCGTCTTCGCCAGCGCCAGTACGGCATCGACGATGGCCGCGCCGTCGGGGCTATCCAGGTCGGCGATAAAACTCTGGTCGATCTTGAGAGTGTCGATGGGGAATCGCTTGAGGTAGCTGAGCGAGGAATAGCCTGTGCCAAAGTCGTCAACTGCCAGATCCACCCCGATTGCCTTGAGTTCCCGCAGTTTCTCGATATTCGTTTCCGCATCGGTCATGATGGCACTTTCTGTGAGTTCCAGTTCCAGTCGCTCCGGTGGCAGCCCGGATTGCCCCAGGAAGTCCTTAATCCATTTGGATAGATTGTTCTGGTTGAATTGTAGCGGCGAGATATTGACACAAACGCGGAATGGCTTCAGCCCGAGAGAGTCCCAGTAAAGGCAATGCCTGGCGACTTCGGTCATTACCCATTCCCCCAGCTCAATAATCTGGCCGGTGCTTTCGGCCACGGGAATAAACTCCAGCGGCGAAACCATGCCGCGAATCGGGTGCTTCCAGCGCACCAGCGCCTCCATACTGACAACTTCACCGGTTTTGATGTCCACCTGGGGTTGGTAGCGCAGCTCCAACTCGTTGTTGCGCATGGCCTCGCGCAGTTCCTCTTCCATCTTGAGTTGTTCGACTGCCTTGGCGTTCATGGCTTCGTCGTAAAAACGGTAGCAGGCTCGTCCCTCTGCTTTGGCAACGTACATCGCGGTATCCGCGTTGCGCACCAGGGTGTCGGGATCCTGGCCGTCCTGAGGGAAGATCGCGATACCGATGCTGGGCGTGACGACCGGGTTGTGGGATTGTAGCGCTATGGGCTCGGAAAGGGCGTCGAGTATGCGCCTGGCCACACCTTCGATGTCGGCAATGTCGGCGACGTCGGATAGCACTACGGTGAATTCATCCCCTCCCAATCTGGCTATTTCAGTGCTTCCGGCGGAATCTTCCATTTCCTCAGCACTATTGTCGGTAAAATAATTGATGGCATCGTCTTCGCGCAGTTCCATGGTCAGCCGCTTGGCGATTTCCACCAGCAGGCGGTCTCCCCGGGCATGACCAATAGAGTCGTTGATGCGTTTGAAATGATCCAGATCGATAAACAGCAGCGCCGCGTTGGTTTTGTGGCGCTGGCTGCGTTTGAGTATACGGTTCAGTTGTTCAGTAAAGCTGCGCCGGTTGGGCAAGCTGGTCAGTGGATCATAGTAAGCCAGATAGCGCAGGCGATCCTCCTGTCGCTTCAGGGAGTTGAAGGCATTGCTGGCGCGCAGCATATATTGCACATCACGGCCCAGCAGTGACCAGTTGACCGGTTTGGTCTTGTACTGGGTGGCGCCCGCCTCGAACCCCTGATCTATGGACTTTCGGTCGTCCGAGCCGGTAACGATCATGATGGGGATGGACTCGCCCTGCGGCATCTGCCTGATTCGCTGGCAGACCTCCAGGCCGGTCATGCCTGGCATTTCCACATCGAGGAATACCAGGTCCGGCCGCTCCCGTACGAACACATCTATCGCTTCAAGCCCGTTGGCGGCCTCCACCACGACCATATCTTCAGCTTCAAGGCATTGGCGTGTCAGGATGCGGACATTCAGGTCGTCGTCACAGACAAGAATTTTAGCTTGGTGGTGGGCGTGATGATCGCTACTGGACATTTATTGCCGGGGTAATGTTTCTTGCGGTAGTTGTAGGCTATCATCACTCAGACCTCGCGCCTAGTGTTAGATAAGAGAGTGCAGATGAGAGCGTGCAGATGAGAAATACGGGCTGTTGGTGAGGATCTAGAGAAATTTGATTATCAATCTGTGTTGGCGGGAGAGAAAAGAGCGGTGCGAATGTATCCGGCGGCACTAATCAAGCTGTTAGTGCCGGCTGTGCTGATCAGCGCAGCCTCCTGGGCGCGCACCCATACAGGCACACTGGGCGGTGATGCGCAGGTTATCCTGAATATACTGCCCTACCTGATTTGTGCGCTTGCGGCGTTCATGGCCTATCAATTCAATCGCAGCAGGCTGCTGTTGGCAGCATGTGGTGTCGCCTTGTTTTACTGGCTGGTACAGAATCATTTGCAGGTCAGTTTGTCCCAGCCTGATGCAAGTCGCCTCTATCTGGCGGCTAGCCTGGCCTTACCCCTGCTGGGGATTTTTCTCCTGCTATTGCCGGAGCGCGGAATCTGGAATCTTTATGGCCTGACCTATTGTTTGGTATCTGCCCTGTTGGGGCTGGCCTGTTTTGTGCTCAGCGGTTTGATGCAGCCCGAAAGTGAGCCAATCGCGGGCTATTTTGCGGCGCGCCCCTCCGCAGGTTATGTTCTATCCTATGGGGCTACCGTGCTGGTCGGTCTGGTAGCTGTGGCTGGCCTGCTGCTGTTGCTGATTCGTAACGATGAAGCCGAGCCGTCGATACTGGGAGTTATTGGGGCGCTATATCTGGCTCTGGCGCAGCTGCATCTGGACTATATTTCTGTCGTAATGTGTGTGGCTGCGGCCCTTTGTGTGGTTTGGGGCCTGTTACGCGGAACTTACAGCATGGCCTATCGTGACGATCTGACCGGCCTGCTGAGCCGCAGGGCGCTGAATGAACGATTACAGTCGCTGCGTCGCAGTTACACCATAGCAATGCTGGATGTGGACCATTTCAAGCGTTTCAACGATACCCACGGCCACGATGTGGGGGATGAAGTGCTCAGGTTGGTCGCTTCGCGTGTGCGTCAGGTGGGCGGCGGGGGCACCGCTTATCGCTACGGTGGTGAGGAGTTTTGCATTATCTTTCCCCGCAAGAACGTAGAGGATTGTGTGGAAGCTCTGGATCAGGTGCGGGAGCAGATTGCCAATTACAAGATGTCTATTCGCGATCATAGCATGCGCCCGGTACGCGCCAGGGAGGGCACTGGCAAGCGCGGTGCCACTCGCATAAAGAGCTCACACGTCTCGGTAACAGTGAGTGCCGGCGTGGCCTCCCGGGGCGAGAACTACCCCAGTGTTGAATCGGTTATTGTGGCGGCGGATGACAAGCTCTATCGGGCAAAGAAGGCCGGTAGGAATCGCGTGGTGTACTAATCGTCCGACCTCAGGAAAACAGCTGCTCGCGGCGTTTGAAGCGCTGCTCCTGCACAAAGCGCGGCAATTGTTGCAGGGGAATGGCCGGGCTGTAGTAGAACCCCTGCACCTGCTGGCAGTGGTGCTCGCGAAGGAATTCAATCTGCTCGTGGGTTTCGGCGCCCTCAGCCACCACCAGCATTCCCAGCCGGCGGCCCATTTCAATGATCATGGTGCAAACTGCTTCCTGATGCTCGTTGTGCGGTAAATCACGAATAAAACAGGCGTCGATCTTCAGTGCCGAGATGGGCAGTTCGGTGAGGTGCGAGAGTTGCGAGAAGCCGGTGCCGAAATCGTCCAGTGAGAAAGAAATTCCAAGTTGGCGTAATTCGTTCATGCGCTCTTTTATAGCGCCGGGGCTTTTCAGGATGGTGGATTCTGTGAGCTCGAACTCAAGGCAGGAGGCGTCTGCTCCACTGCGCGCGATGATGTCTTTTACTATTTCAACGAAGCGGTCGTCTTGTATCTGGGAAAAGGAGATATTGACTGCAACATCAACATTGTGCAGTTTCTGTTCTTCCAACCAGACCTGGGCACTGCAGGCGTGCTGTATCACCTGGAATCCGATGGTTTTCATCAGGCCCATATCTTCACAGGCAGATATAAATTCCCCCGGGTAGACCAGGCCGCGCTGCGGGTGATTCCAGCGCAACAGGGCCTCAAGGCCAACCAGTTGCCCACTGGCTAGATCCACCCTGGGCTGGTAGTGCAGCTCAAACTGGTTCTTGCGCACGGCGGTGCGCAGTTCAGCGGCCAGGGAGCTGTTGCCGGCGACGTCGAAGGTGAGCCGTTCGCAATAGCGAATGTATTTGCCGCCCTCTACGCTCTTGGCCTGTTGCATGGCGCTGCGTGCGTACTCAACCAGGTCGGAAAATTCCTGGCCGTCGTCTGGATAAATAGCCGCGCCGATGCTCGCTTCCACCGCTACCTGCTGTTCACTGAGAATCATTGGGGCGGAAATGGATTTCAGCATTTTCTCTGCAAGAAGATCCACGTCTGCCGCGGAGCTGACATCTTCCAGTACCACAGCGAACTCATCTCCGCCGAGGCGGGCAATACTGTCGGTGTTGCGCATTTTGTTGATCAGGCGCCGCGAGATAGATTTGATCATCAGGTCGCCATCGGCCTCGCCATAATGATCATTGATATTGGCGAACTGGTCGATATTGATGTAGAGGAGGGCGGTATTGAAGCCGTAGCGCTTGGAGCGATCCATGGCGCGCTCCAGGTGCGCGCGAAAGCCGACTCGATTGAGCGCGCCGGTCAACGTGTCACGATTGGACAGTTGCTGGATTGTCTCCCGGGCCTGTTTCAGTTGAATACTGTAATCAAGAATTCGGTGAACCAGTGCGTCCTGCAGTTGGCCGCGAACCAGGTAATCCTGGGCGCCGTATTCGCGCATTTGGGCAATAATTGCGTCATCAGCCTCATCCAACAGGAGAATCAGGGGTACCGTCGCTTCGTTTTTCTGGGCCAGACGCAGCAGGTATTCGGTTTCCGGTCCGTAGGCCATGATCACCGCATCGATCACGGGATCCAGCAGTGCTTCCAGCGGGCGTTCGATAGATTCCGAGGAGGCCAGGTGATACCTCCCGGGCAGCGCGCGCTCGAGACAGGCGGACAGAACCAGGTGGTCTGTCTTGTTCTCCGAGATGATCAGTACGGTGTGCTGTTCCACTAATGGTCCCTGGATTCCTGCTCGTTTTGAAACACCTGTTATCGCACATTTGCCATCGGGGAACCCCTCTCCCCTCAAAACCCTGTGCGATAGTGTGCTTATTCTTTATATAACATGAAGTTATACGGAATAATTCAGTGAAATTCTAGTGAATGTTTATTGAAAATTACCAACTGCGACAAAGACGGTGATATGTGGCCGATTGTGGCGGCTGGGGCGACAGTCTCAGCCGAGCCGGGCCGAACTGGTGGTATGGACCCCAAGCGCCTCGCCGTGCTGCGGGTTCCGGGCGCTTAACACCGCGCCAAACTGTGGTAAACTTAACGCCCGTTTTATCCCGCCTTTTTGATTAGTATGAGTCTAGCCTCCGACAAACTGGAAACCATTCGCCAGCAGGTAGAGTACCACCTGGATCACGCTGAGCAGAAAAAACTGAGCCCCGAGCAGGAGAGGTCCCTCAAGGATCGGATCAAAGCTCGGCTGGAGCAGGAGAAAGCGGTTATCGTGGCACACTACTACACGTCACCGGCCATTCAGTCCCTGGCGGAGGAGACCGGGGGTTGCGTGTCAGACTCCCTCGAGATGGCGCGGTTTGGCCACGACCACCCGGCCGAGACGCTGGTGGTCGCCGGTGTCAAGTTCATGGGTGAGACCGCCAAGATTCTCACCCCGCAGAAGAAGGTGCTAATGCCCACCCTGGAGGCCACCTGTTCGCTGGACCTGGGCTGTCCCATAGAAGAGTTTTCCACCTTCTGTGACGAGCACCCCGAACGCAAGGTGGTGGTATATGCCAATACCTCCGCAGCGGTGAAAGCCAGAGCTGACTGGGTGGTCACGTCAAGTATCGCACTGGACGTCGTTGAGCACCTGGCGGAGCGCGGCGAAAAGATTATCTGGGCGCCGGACCAGTATCTGGGGGATTATGTGCGTCGTGAAACCGGTGCGGACATCCTTATGTGGGACGGCGCCTGCATCGTGCACGAGGAGTTCAAGGCCCGCGGTATTGCCGATCTAAAACGGGTTTATCCGGATGCCGCCGTGCTGGTCCATCCTGAATCCCCGGCCGCAGTAGTGGATCTGGCTGACCGGGTGGGTTCAACCACCCAGATTATTCGCGCCGCCTGTGAAATGGATAACCAGCGTTTTATCGTAGCCACGGATCAGGGCATATTTTACCAGCTACAAAAGCAGGCCCCGGACAAGGAGTTCATTATCGCGCCCACTGCCGGTAAAGGCGCCACCTGCCACAGTTGTGCCCATTGCCCGTGGATGGCCATGAACGATCTCGAAACCCTGGCCGGTGTTTTTGATCGCGACGACAATGAGATTATTGTGGATCCCGTCCTCGGTGAACAGGCCATGGTGCCGCTGCGCCGCATGCTGGATTTCGCAACGGAAATACAGGTGGCAGTGAAGGGTAGCGCCTGATTCCTCTCTGCCTCGGTTAAAAGCTGTCCATCTGCTCTCGCATCCTGGTTATATCCGTGAGTCGCTGCCTGATCTTGGCGGTAGTCAGGTAGTCTTTGCGGCTTAGTTTGAGGGCGTAGGTCAGCTGCTTCTCCGCTTCATCAAGTATGCCGTTGAGGATAAAATACTCAGCTCGTGATTGGTGTAGCCCGACTATATTGCCGGACAGTCCCTGCACCTCCGCCAACAGGTACCACAGGCCCGGGTCGTTGGGCCTGCGCCTGCTCTGCTCCACCAACACTTCCTCGGCGATGTGGGGTTGCTGGTTTTGCATCAGCGCATTGGCATAGGCCATGGTGAGCGGGTGGTTGTCTGGCGACAGCGCCAATTGCGCCGCCAGTTTATCCGCCGCTTTTTCCGGCTTGTTGCGCACCATGTCAATTTCGGCATCGGCGATGATGTACTCAAGACGGTCGGGGCTGCCAGACCAGATGCCGTCCAACTCCAGGCTGGCCTCATTCGTCCGGCCCGCCTCGGTCAGCGCCAGCACCAGGCCATATACGGCCGCCTCCCGAGAGCGCGGGGTGCCGTCGAGTTCACCACGAAATTTTTGTACCGCCTCCTCCGGAGTATCGGCCAGTTCGTTGACCGCCCTGGCTCGCATCAACTGATAGCTCAGGTTGACCTGTCGAATCTGCTTGGGGTACTGCCTGGCCCTGTTACGGGTATCCGCTATGCGATTTTCTGACAGGGGGTGGGAGCGCAGGAACTCGGGCATGCTATTGGCACTGGAATAGCGCGATGCCTGCATCATGCGCTCAAACATCGTGGGGGCGGCGTGTGGATCCATTCCCGCAGCGACCATGGTTTGCATGCCGACCCGGTCCGCCTCTGACTCATTACTACGGCTGTAGCGCAGTGCGGAATCCTGTGCCGCTGCCTGGGTGGCGGAAAGCGCTGCCATTCCCACATCTGCCCCGACGGTGGCCATGAGCACCAGGCTGGTTAGCATAGCGGCCAGGGTCAGGGGTTGTTGTTTCTGCTGGAATTCCACTCCCCGTGAGAAATGGCGCTGGCTTAAGTGAGCGATTTCGTGTGCCAGCACTGTGGCCAATTCATCCTCGGTCTGGGCCCAGAGCAACAGCCCGTTGTGAAGCCCGATGACACCCCCGGGCACAGCAAAGGCATTAATCGTCGGGTTGTCCACGATAACTAACTCTACCCGGCGATCTTCCAGCTTGCTGTATCTCACCAGCTGGTAGATGAGATTCTCCAGATAGTCGAACAACAGCGGGTCATTGACAGTGGGAACCTGGCTGCGGAAGACGCGCAGCCAGGTTCGGCCCAATTGATGCTCGAACTCTGATGAGAACATACTGGTGCTGGACTCCCCAAGATTGGGCAGTTTCAGCTCCTGGGATGTCGCGGAACTGGCGATAAATAATAGTGAGGACAGCAGTACAGCTGTCGCAGACCGACGCAGCGGTGCCGTTATCCCTGCGCACTGCGCCGCGGTGCCGCACCACGTGCGGCGAACGAATTTTGGGGCTCTCAATGGCACAGTAAGAGTGACAGGTTCCTGCTAATTGAATTGTCCTGCATTGTACTTCATGCGCGCTTTGGAGTGTTCCGCTATTAGAAAGTTCATTGTGAGCCGGTGAATGGCTTATACTGGCGCGCGGGTAGTACGGGAGCAAAGAGTCGGTATGAGCGAGTTGCCAATGGTTGAACTGGATACGAAGGGGCTGGATTGCCCTATGCCGCTGTTAAAGGCCAAGCGCGCCCTGAATGCCATGGCGCCAGGGCAGCAGCTGCGGGTGCTGGCCACTGACCAGGGCTCGGTGCGCGATTTTCGTGTGTTCGCTGAGCAGTCCGGCCATTTGCTGCTTGCCAGCGATGAGACAGACGGTGTCTACACGCACCTGTTACAAAAAAGCTGAACGGAAGACGCTATGCTCGACATATTCTCTATCCCGCATCATGGGCCAAGGCGGAACAAGCCGGGCCACACACACCAAAAATAACACTGTATATAAAGAAGAAAGAAAGCAAGCTAGACCAACAGAGACCATTGCAAGCCATCCATTTTGTGAGTAACATTGTGAGTAACTTCCAGACACGTGGAAAGTTGCCCACATGGCCCTCACCGATACTAAGCTCAAAACCGCCAAAGCCAGAGACAAGGTTTACCGCATGGCCGACGAGAAAGGGTTGTGCATTGAGGTGCGCCCCAACGGCTCCAAGCTGTGGCGGTATCGTTACAGGCTGGACGGCAAGGCCAGCATGTTCTCCCTCGGTGCCTACCCCGGGGTAACCCTGGAGGATGCCCGTATAGCCAGGAACGCTGCTCGCGATCTGGTAAAGGCCGGTATTCACCCGGTACACGATAAGAAGGCCAAAGCGGTGGCCGATAAGGCGGGGAGGGACAATACGTTCAAAGCGGTGGCCGAGAGGTGGCTGGCTGAGAATAAACCCCACTGGTCAGCAGGAACGTACTACAACGCTGAGGGGGCTTTTAAGCGTTGGTTCTACCCTGACCTGGGCGATCTGCCGATTACGCAGGTTACGGCACCACTGCTCCGGGACGCCCTCAAGACGGCGGAACAGAACGCCCCCACAATTGCTATCTTGCTGCGACAGCATACGTCTGGCGTGTTTCGCTACGCGGTGATGCACGACCTTGCGGACCACGACCCCGCGGCGGCCTTGAAGGGCTTGATTAAGCGTCCCGCGGTACGGCATAACCCTCCCCTGCAGCAGAAAGAAATACCCAGGCTACTGGCCAAGCTGGACAAGTACGGCGGCCTCACCACTACCAAAATAGCAGTCCGACTGTTAATGCTCACCTTCGTGCGCACCATCGAGCTACGGGGGGCGCAGTGGTCTGAGATTGATTTAGGCAACGCGGTATGGCGCATCCCTAAGGAGCGAATGAAGAAGCGAGTGGGGCACGTGGTACCGCTATCCGATCAGGCTGTGGAGCTGTTGAAGCAGCTGCAGGCACTGACAGGCAATCGAGAGCACCTGTTTCCGAATAGCCGCAACCCGAAAACCCACATGGCAGACGCTACCATTAACCGGACGCTGCAGCGACTCGGCTATTCCAATGTGTTTTCAGCGCATGGCTTCCGATCCACCGCCAGCACCATGCTGAATGAACTGGGTTACCGCTCGGATCTGATCGAAAAGCAGTTGGCGCATACTGAGCGAAACATGGTGAGGGCCAGCTACAACCAGGCCCAGTATCTGGATGAACGAAAGAACATGATGCAGGGCTGGGCCGACCTGATAGATCAGCTTGAGAGTGGTAGCAATGTCGTTCCAGGGGAGTTCAGGCGGGCAAAAAATTCTGCCTGAAAGAGCAGTAATCGCCCCATGGTTGCCACCTTTCTATCGTCAGGCCGCTAAACCTGGCGATGGTGCTGCCACTACACCATAATTGGACTACAGCGCCCTAGACTGATCATCGAAAGGCCGTTCCCTTAGCGGCTTGGGCGTTGTTTCTCTT
>PVMK01128774.1_pt1 | contig 17530 bp, 16 predicted proteins | sample 1853481 | NCBI WGS metagenome assembly PVMK01 (sample SAMN08533507, study PRJNA380276) | Marine sediment metagenome, whole genome shotgun sequencing project. | reverse complement strand
TATCTGTTCCTGAAAATGCATTAGCGCTGAAACCGGCCAATACGATCGTTCGAGGGTGCAGCGGCCGTACCTTATACGGCAGTCACCGCCCTGCAGGGTCTTCGCGATGATGGACAGATTCAGCCCGGGCAAAAGGTTTTGATTAATGGTGCCTCTGGTGGTATTGGTACGTTTGCAGTGCAGATTGCCAAATCGTTCGGGGCTGAAGTGACTGGCGTGTGCAGCACAAGGAATTTGGACATGGTGCGCTCGATTGGTGCAGACCAGGTCATTGATTACACTCAAGAAGATTTCACCAGTGGCAGCGTTATGACCTGATTCTTGCTGCTGGGGGATATCGATCGATTTTCGATTACAAGCGTGCATTAAGTCCTAAGGGGATTTATGTCTGGGCCGGAGGTTCCATGGCTGGACTTTTCCAAGCTGTGTTCCTAGGACCATTGATTTCAATGACCGGGAGTAAGAAAATGGGTAACGTCATGCCTGCGGAACAACCAAGAAGATTTGGATGGATTTGCAGAGCTTCTTGAAGCCGGCAAGGTCGTACCTGTTATCGATAGACGTTACCCGTTAAGTGAGGTTGCTGAAGCTGTCCGGTATTATGGAGAAGGACACTCCCAAGGAAAAGTAGTCATCACTGTGGAGCATAATAACAAAATCTAACAAATTAGGAGGAATTGAAATGACAAAACTTACTGCAGATAAATCACTACAAAAAGCTGCAAGAGTCGCAGGATTAGCGTATCTACTTATCATAGTAACCTCTATACGCGCCCTATGGGCTTTTGATACGGCAAACTCATTGTGGAAGGAAATGACGCAGCAACATTCAGTAACATTATGGCTAAAGAGTTACTATTTCGTTTCACCACTGCCTACGAATTGTTCATGTATGTAGGTGTCGTAATACTGTCCATAGCTCTTTATGCAATACTCAAAACGGTAAACAAGGATCTTGCTTTGTTTGCGCTGTGTTGTAGGTTGATAGAGGCCATTATGGGGTGCCTCGTGGTGCTTAGCAGTTTGGTTGTTTTGCAGCTTTTAAATGGCGAAAGATATTCGGCAGTATTTGAAGCAGAACAGTTGCAGTGCTCTAGTTGGGTTAAATCTCGTTGACGTACAACTGCCGCACGATCAATTCTCCTTGTATTTTTTGGCCTGGGAACGATTGTCTTTTGTTATTTATTTTTCAAATCGAAGTACATTCCCAGAATATTGGCCGTCTTTGGAATATTTTCATTTTCGCTAATGCTATATCCTCTCGTAGCTATTCTCTTCCCCATACCAGTGGAGCTTCAAATCGTTTTTCACGTACCGGGCACCCTTTTCGAAGTAATAATTGGCTTATGGCTTTTGATTAAGGGTGTAAACGTCGAACATTGGGAAAAACGTGCTCTTGAATCTGCCTGAATATAACCCATGCCGAAGGGACAGGGACTTCGTTACTTTGGAACATAATATCAAAACCTGACAAAGTATTGCACCTGCCGATATTCCGCTGCGCTTCATATCGGCAGGTGAGCATGGTCGTATTGAGCATTATTATGAAGGAAATCAAGAAAAAGCTTACTCTGGATCGACCGGCAACATACCAAATCAAAGTGCCGGGACACCTCGACCAGAGTTGGTCGGAGTGGGTTGGGGGAATGACGGTCACGGTAGAAAGCGAGGGAGATGTTCCGCCGGTCACCACCTTGACCGGCACCGTCGACCAGGCTGCCTTGCAGGGCTTGCTGCGTCGGCTCTATTCCCTGGGTTTGCCGCTGATTTCAGTTTTTTGTTTAGAGTACGATTTAGAGGAATTAATATATACAAGAACGAATTGAATCAGTAATGAGAGGCTTGAAAATCATGCTGGAAAATCACGACCCAAAATTTAGGTAACGCCAGCGTTACTTGACGAATCCAAATGTGAGAATTATCATTCCAAATAGGTATTTCCCTCGAGACTCATTGCCCCCATTGATGGTTTTTGTATATAAATCATGGGGAAGGCGGTTCGGAACAGGTCCGCTTGCGCCCACAAATTGATAATGAATCGCTCTCCTTACTTGTAGAGCGGTTTTCGTTTATGTTACAGAGAGTACCTCACACCCTTTTGCTCGGATTCCCTCTCCAAATTGTTGATTATTGTGGATATTGACAAATATCAATAAATTATGTATTATTATTTTGTTGAAATCAGCATAAAACAACAAAATACTACAAGGATTGTCTGATTTGACCACTTACGAACGCAGATTATCTCTATTGGATATGTTGAAGGAGCAGCCCGGCACGCGTGTGTCGGAGATTGCTGAGGTAATGGGGGTTTCTGAAGGTACAGTGCGCAATGATCTGAATGCGCTGGAAAATGAAGGATTTCTTACGCGCGTTCACGGTGGGGCAGTGTTAAGCGCTTCAAAACAGCTGCCCCATCCTGCGTTCAGCACTCGTCACCAGGTAAATGCATCCGAAAAGGAATGCATGGGCATCCACGCATCAAAAATGATCAATGATGGCGATTCGATTTTACTGGATGCCAGCAGCACGATTTATTACCTTGCGCTCAATTTGCAGGAATTCAATCGCCTGCGGGTGGTGACCAATGGGATCGATGTAGCCCGTCTGCTGGCGCAGAACCTAAGCAACACTGTGATCTTGTTAGGAGGTGTGGTCAACCAAGACGGCTCGTCTGTGACCGGGCTGCTGAGTGAGCAAATTATTACAGAACTCCGTATCCTGAAAGCCTTCGTTTCATGCAGCGGGCTGAGCATGGAGCGAGGAATGACCGAAGTGCACCTCGAAGAGGCTCAATTAAAGCGTACGGCCATTGAATCGGCGCAGCAGGTGATTGCTCTTGTGGATTCAAGCAAATTTGGATTAGAAGATCTGACATCATTTGCGAGCGCAGATAAAATCACACACTTGTTTACCGATTCTGGCATTGAAGATGAGTGGAAGACCCGCCTGCAAAGGTCCGATATTCCGTTTACGATTTGTGGGGAAAAAATATTTCTGGGAGATGAATCAAACTCATGAGTGAAAATACATCTCATCCAATTATTTTGGAAGTTAAGGGTTTGACACGCCGGTTCCCAGGTGTGCTGGCGCTCAATCAAGTTGATTTAGACGTGCGCGCTGGTGAAGTCCATGCCCTGGTTGGAGAGAATGGGGCAGGTAAGTCCACCCTGATCAACATCCTTGCTGGCGTATTACAGCCCAGCGGGGGTGAGGTTTTCATGGATGGCGATCAGATTGCTTTTCACAATCCGGTGGACGCCCAGCATGCAGGCATCAGCGTCATTTTTCAAGAGTTCAATCTCATTCCACACCTGAGCGTGGCGGAAAATATTTTCATTAACCGCGAGCCAACCCGCAATGGTGTGATCGATAGGAAGGTTATGAACCAGCGCTCCGTTGAGGCTCTTGAACGCTTGGAAATTCATCTTGATCCACGCCTACCAGTATCGTCATTATCTGTTGCGCAGCAGCAGTTGGTGGAGATTGCCCGCGCCCTGACCTTCGACGCGCGCGTTATCGTGATGGATGAGCCAACAGCCGCGCTCTCGGAACACGAAGTAGACAGTCTGCTGGAGATCGTTCATTCGCTTGCCAAAAATGACGTCGGCATCATCTATGTTTCGCATAAATTAGAAGAAGTGTTTCGTGTGGCCGATCGGATCACCGTTTTGCGTGATGGCGAACGCATAATCACCGAGCCGGCATCCGAGTTGGCAGAAGATAAGGTCATCTTTGCGATGGTTGGACGGGCCCTTGTGCATGGTAAATGCCCGGACCGTGATATCGGAGATGTTGTACTGAAGGTCAAGAATCTGGATGTGGAAGACGCCGTGCGTGATGTTTCATTTGAGCTTCGTGAGGGAGAAGTCTTAGCACTGGCGGGCTTGATGGGAAGCGGCACCACCAAGGTCGTCGAAGCCCTATTTGGACTGCGCGAAGCACACGCCGAGGAATTTACTCTGCATGGCGAGTTAATGGGCGCATCCAGTCCACGTAATTCTATTCACGCTGGTCTTGGGTTTGTACCTAATGATCGCAAAAAAGCCGGGCTGCTGCCAGATCTATCAGTGAAACATAATATCAGTATCGGCATCCTGGAGCGCCTGCGAAAATTTTTCTGGATTGATGGCAAGCGGGAGCAAAAAAGCGCTGAGAAATATCGTGAAAAACTCAACGTACGCTGTAGGAGCCTAAACCAGCGCATAAGTAATCTAAGCGGCGGAAACCAACAGAAAGTGGTCCTGGCACGTGCTTTGGCGGAAGAATGCAATGTTCTCCTGCTTTCCGAGCCTACTCGTGGAGTAGACGTCGCATCGAAGGCTGAAATATACACTTTGATTGACTCTTTGGTTGAATCTGGAATGGCTGTTCTACTGCAATCTTCCGAACTACCTGAAGTGGTTCGTCTCGCCAATCGCGTTATGGTTTTTGCATCTGGCCAATCACGCGGTGAACTATCCGGCGATGAACTGACGCAGGAATCCGTGATCGCATTGGCAACTCAGGTCTAGGAGAACCTTGATGATAAAGTTTGGAACCAAAATCTGGAATTCCTATCGAATTGGTGTGGTTGTTCTGGTGGTCGGGATCGTACTTAGCCTGATATCGCCACGCTTTTTTTCATTTAATAACTTACTCAATGTGATGACCAACGCCAGTCTGGTAGCGATCTTAGGGTTGGGGATGACGCTTGCTATCGCCAGCGGCAACTTTGACTTGTCGGTAGGTTCTACGGCTGCATTTGCAGGCGTTGTCTCTTTTAGCCTTGTGCCTGTCATTGGCATTCCACTAAGTATTGTGGCGGGCCTGATTGTCGGGGTAATTATCGGCTTGATTAATGGCCTTATCATCACTGAACTGCGCGTCCCGGCATTTATCGCCACGCTGGGTATGATGACTATTGTACGCGGAGCAGCCCTGATCTATACCGATGGCAAAGATCTATATCTTTTCGGACAAACCGAATACAAGGTGCTCTCGGGCGAGTATTTTTTTGGTATCCCAACTCCTATCCTGCTGGCGGTTGTTCTTACGATCATACTCAGTTTTCTCGTCAGCCGGCTCCCTTTTGGGCGGCATATCCTAGCTATGGGCAGCAATCTATCTGCATCACAGCGTTCAGGCATCCCCACAAGTCGTGTTCTCTGGGCAGTTTTTGCCATTGTTGGAGCCGCAGCAGCGCTTACGGGCATGATCATCAGTTCACAAGTGCTCACTGCGAATGCTCGTCTGGCAACTGGGCTGGAGCTCTCAGCCATCGCAGTAGTCGTGCTGGGAGGCACGCCACTTTCGGGTGGCCAAGCGACGATGGTAGGTACTCTCTTAGGAGCACTGCTCATTTCGATGATCAACAATGGGCTGAACCTCATGAACGTCCCCATTTTTTATCAAGAACTCACTGTAGGCGTGCTGATGCTCGGTGCATTAGCACTCAGCATGCAAGGTATTGATCTACGCAGTTTGCTCAGGAGGAACGCATGAGCACAATTGAACAAGAAGCTAAGCCATCTACATTCAAAAACCTCGACTGGGATGTTTTGTGGGAGCGATATGGTATCGCCACGGTCCTGTTGATTGGTTGGATTTTGGCCATCTTGTTTGTTCCCAAGTTCAGCAATCCTGACAACATGTTGAATGTCATTCGCCAGTCAGCTTTTATAGGTTGTGCTGCGGTCGGCATGACGATTGCGATCATCTCGGGCAAGTTTGACCTTTCGGTTGGCTCCACATTGGCCCTTTCGGCATATCTGGGTGTGATGGTAGCAGCGAGGACGGAATTCATTCCTTTAGCGATGCTGGCATCCCTCCTGACTGGAATGGCAGTCGGGGTGGTCAATGGGCAATTGGTTACTCGCTTGAAAATTCCAGCTTTTATCGCTACTCTGGGCATGTACTTTATCGTGCGCGGTCTATCATTTATCATCTCAAAAGGTGGCCAGCCGGTGCGCTATAGTGCCAAAGCTTTTACCTGGTGGGGTAATGGAGAACTTTTTGGCATCCCCACACCTTTTTTAGTTTTTATTTTATGTGCGCTGGCAGGCTGGTTTGTCTTAACGCATACGTCTTTTGGGCGCTATGTTTTTAGTATCGGGACCAATAGCAACGCAGCCAAGGTTGTGGGTGTGCCTGTTGATTCGACGATCGTGCTTGTCTTTATCGTTGTCGGATTGTTTACTGGTATTTCAGCGTTCCTCTTCGGTTCGCGCCTGTACTCCGCCGGACCTGGGCTCGAACCTGGTTTCGAATTGACGGTTATCTCTGCCGTGGTGTTAGGGGGTACGCGGCTGGCTGGTGGGCGTGGATCTATGCTCGGAACCGTCGCAGCCTGTTTGCTTTTTGCCACCATGGGCAACGTCTTGAATCTCATCCACGCCGATGCTTTTGTCCAGCGTGTGGCAGTAGGTGTGGTCCTGCTGCTGGCTCTTTCAATTGAAGGCATTCGCCAGCGGCTTTTCGAACGCGCCAGCCGCCGGGTAGTGAAGACCAAATCTGTGGAAAGTGCTTGAAAACTAAGTTGAGCGATCATTTCAACCTTCGAAAACATTTCAGAGGAGGTGGCCGATAATAAATTAATTTTGAACAATTGGTCCCAGAAAACCTATTTACCCTTTTAAATATTAGGAGAAAAGAGATGTCATCCAAAATTTTCAAATTGTTTCCTGTTTTATTGATTTTAGCGTTTTTATTCGCTGCATGTGCACCAGCAGCCACCGAAGAGGCCACTGATGAAGAAACTGTGATTGGCTTTTCGGTATATGACATGCAGTATGGTTTCTTCCAGGATATGGAAGCAGGCACGCGGGAAGGTTCCGAGGCCGCTGGTTATGATTATATCCTCGTAGACCAGAAGTCCAGCGAGTCATCAATGGTCTCCGCTACGATTGACCTGCTCAACCAGGGCATCGATGCGCTGATCATCTCCCCGTTCAAACCCGATGCTATGGGCCCGATCGTGGATGCTGCTAAGGAGAAAGGCGTCCCGGTGGTGGTGAATGATATCGGCGGTGGCGGTACAGATTACGATGTGATCGTAATTTCAAACAACTACGAAGGCGGCGAAATTGCAGCCACCCATATGGATGAACTGATCACCGCTTCAGGTAAGGCGAAGCAGGTTGCTTCCATCACCTGTGAAGCGAGTGCTGTCTATGCTGCTCGCCGCAACCAGGGCTTCGAAGCCAAGATTGCGGAGTTGGGCTATGAAGTGGTTGCCACCCTGTCCGGCAACAGTCGCCAGGAAGAGGGCTACAAAGTGATGCAGGATATCCTGACCGCCAATCCAGATGTGGCCGGTGTATTTTCCTGCAACGACCCGATGGCAGTTGGCGCGGCCCAAGCGATCAATGACTCCGGCATGAGCGGCGCGACGGATATCTTCGTGGTGGGCTTCAATGCGGACGAGATTGCCCTTGAGGCGATCAAGGCTGGCGATATGGCCGCCACAATCCAGCAGGTGCCCTATGATATGGGCCAGATGACCGTCGAACTCGCCACAAAATTGATGGCTGGTGAAACGCTGGATTTTGACAGCGCTGAAGAGCGCGAAATCTTCGTACCGGTCAACCTGATTACACCTGATACGCTCGGTGTAGAAGCCCCTGAACCTGCCGGGGACAAAGTTGTTGGCTTTTCGGTATATGACATGCAGTATGGTTTCTTCCAGGACATGGAAGCAGGCACGCGGGAAGCTTCCGAAGATGCTGGTTATGAATATATACTCGTGGATCAGAAGTCCAGCGAGTCATCAATGGTCTCAGCCACGATTGACCTGATCAACCAGGGCATCGATGCGCTGATCATCTCCCCGTTCAAACCCGATGCACTGGGCCCGATCGTGGATGCTGCCAAGGAGAAGGGTATCCCGGTGGTGGTGAACGATATCGGTGGCGGCGGTACGGATTACGATGTGATCGTGATCTCAAACAACTATGAGGGCGGCGAAATTGCTGCTACCCATATGGATGAGCTGATCACCGCTGCAGGCAAGGCGAAGCAGGTTGCTTCCATCACCTGTGAAGCGAGTGCGGTCTATGCTGCTCGCCGCAACCAGGGCTTCGAAGCCAAGATTGCAGAGTTGGGCTATGAAGTCGTTGCCACCCTTTCGGGCAACAGTCGCCAGGAGGAAGGCTACAAGGTAATGCAGGATATTCTGACTGCGAACCCAGATGTAGCTGGTGTTTTCTCCTGCAACGACCCGATGGCCGTAGGTGCTGCCCAGGCGATCAATGACTCTGGCATGAGCGGCGCGACGGATATCTTCGTCGTGGGCTTCAATGCAGATGAGATTGCCCTCGAGGCGATCAAGGCTGGCGATATGGCCGCCACGATCCAGCAGGTGCCCTTTGAGATGGGCAAGATGACGGTTGCCCTCGCCACAAAATTGATGGCTGGTGAGAGTCTGACCTTTGACAATGAAGCAGAGCGTGAAATCTTCGTCCCGGTCAACCTGATCACCCCCGAGAATGTAGAATAATGTCATTCACCTGCTCAGGACAAAGGTAGAGCGGTGAAAAATGAATGGGGGTTGGGAAGTAATTCTCAACCCCCATTTTTAATAAAGAAACAAATTTATTGAGATCATAGTAAGACCCGGAGAGGAAATAAACATATGAGTGGCAAAGAAACGTTGACATCTAGAGAACGGATGCTAACAGCGCTCAACCATCGGGTTCCGGATAGAATTCCAATAGATTTGGGTGGATTTCAAACTGGTATTCACATAAAAGCTTATCAATCTTTATTAGATTTTTTGGGATTCGAGGAAGAAATTACGGTCCTTGATCCTGTTCAGCAATTGGCGGTTCCCTCAGAAGCGGTCTTAGAAAAATTTCATATCGACACACGTTATGTGACAGCACACGGGCCGGATAGTTTTAAGGGCGGTATTGAGCTCAATAATCGGGATGGTCGTCTTTGGCATGACCTCGAGGACGAGTTTGGTGTGATTTGGTCTATGCGCGATGATCAGATGTTGTATATGGATATTTCTTATCACCCACTTGCGGATGCAACCATAAATGATTTGGACGATTACCCCTTTCCAGACGGCGGTGATCCCAGCAGGTTCTCTGGTGTCCGTGAAAAGGCGTTGGAGATCAAGAAGAATACCCCCTATGCGCTTTCTAGTGGTATCAGCGGTGTTACATACGAATATTGTTGGTACATGCGGGGGTTGGAGCGTTGGTTCATGGACATGGTTAAGAACCCCAAATTTTGTGCCGCATTGCTTGATAAAACTTCACAGTATTGGGTCGATTGGATGGTTGGATTTCTTGGCGAAGTTGGTGATCTGCTGGATATCATAATGATCGGTGATGATCTTGCCGGGCAGAGCGGCCCGTTGTTTTCTCCGAAATTCTATCGGGAGATTGTTCGCCCACGGCAGCATCGGGTTATCCAGACCATCAAAGAGCATACCAACGCCAAGATCTGGTACCACACCTGTGGAAGCTGCGTCGAATATATCCCCGACTTGATTGAAATGGAAGTGGATATCCTCAACCCTGTCCAAACCAGCGCAAAAAATATGCACCCTGAGATGTTAAAAGAGACCTTTGGTGAGGATATCGTGTTTTGGGGTGGAGGTATTGATTCACAGCACACCTTACCCTTCGCCACTCCGGCTGAGATTCGCGAAGAGGTAAAGAATAACCTTGACACTTTCATGCCTGGGGGCGGGTATGTTTTCAATAATATCCATAATATACAAACGGGAGTCCCGGCTGAAAATATTGTTGCAATGTACGAGGCTGCCTATGAGTTCGGTTTTTATCGTTGATAATCAGCAAGGATTGATTAAGAAGGCGTGATCTGCTGGTCTGATTGAAAAGGATAACAATAATGGTAGCTTATCAAGCAGATGTCAAAATAGGGTTGTTTGGGATTGGACTCGAGACCTATTGGCCGCAGTTCAAAGGGTTGAAAGATAAGCTCGTCGGTTATCAGGACGAGATTAAAATTGGGCTGGAACGAGAGGGGGTTACAGTCGTGGATGCTGGGCTGGTCGACAATCTGGATAAATCTGACTTCGCAGCCGACTTATTTGTCAGAAAAGGTGTGGACCTAATTTTTTTGTACATTTCCACCTACGCGCTCAGCTCCACCGCCCTGGCTGTTGTAAAAAACACTTCAGTACCAGTCGTGGTATTGAATCTTCAACCTGTCGCTCAAATTGATTATGACCGCTTCAACAGTTTACCAAGCCGTGAGGAAAAGACCGGCGAGTGGCTTGCGCATTGCCAGGCCTGTGCAGCGCCAGAAATAGCCAGCGTATTCAACCGCGCCGGCATTGATTATCATTTAGTTACTGGTACATTGTCTGATCCGGAAGCCTGGGTCGAAATATGTGATTGGGTGGACGCAGCCTATGTAGCCAAAGTATTGCGCGAGAGTCATATCGGTTTGATGGGTCATTATTATGGTGGGATGCTCGACGTTTACTCCGATTACACGATGCTCACCAGCGTATTTGGCAGTCATTTCGAACTGCTCGAGATTGACGAGCTTAAAGCCCTGCGCGACGCCGCAACTGAGCAAGATATCGATGACATGCTGGCCGAATTCGATCACACCTTTGACGTAAATTCGGAATGCAACGACGTCGAAATGAGCCGCGCCGCGAGAACCAGCGTTGCGCTGCACAAATTGGTCGAGAAACACTCTTTGGGCGCAATGGCCTATTATTACGAAGGCCAGCCCGGCAACGAAAACGAGGATATTGTCACCTCTGTCATCGCTGGGAACACGCTCCTTACGGCAAAAAATACCCCAATTGCAGGTGAATACGAGGTCAAGAACGTCCTGGCGATGAAAATCATGGATGCGCTTGGCGCCGGTGGTTCGTTCTCAGAGATATATGCGATGGACTTCGAGGATGGTATTGTCATGCTCGGACATGACGGTCCTGGACATGCTGCCATCGCCCAAGGTAAAGTTCAGCTGGTACCGTTGATGGTATACCATGGAAAACCCGGCAAGGGTTTATCCATCCAGATGAGTGTTAAAAATGGCCCCGTCACAATATTGTCCGTTTGCCAGAACCGAGAAGGTAAAGTGAAATTACTCGTCGCCGAAGGTGAAACCGAGCCCGGTCCAATTCTAAATATCGGAAATACCAACAGCCGCTATCGCTTTTGCATCAGCCCAAAGGAATATATAAACGCTTGGGCAAAAGCGGGCCCTTCTCACCATTGCGCGGTTGGTATTGGACATGTTGCAGGCAAAATTGTAAATCTCGCCGCGATTCTTGGAATTGAATACCAACGGGTATGCTGAAACCTATAGATATCTCCCTAAGCTGAGCATAACAATATTAGCGGACAGAAAAAAATACCAGAGGAAACCATGGCAAATCCGGAAAATAAGATACAGGACGCTTATGCAAATGCTAAAGAACGTTATGCTGAATTTGGCATTGATGTAGATCAAGCCCTCGCGCGTCTCGAGAAGATTGCTATTTCGCTTCACTGTTGGCAGGGGGATGATGTTGGCGGGTTTGAAAATCCTGCTACGCCGATTGGTGGAGGTTTGGCTGTTACCGGTAATTATCCCGGCAAGGCGAGTACAGCTGATGAACTGCGTCAGGATTTAGACAAAGCTTACAGATTGATTCCCGGTAAACATCGCCTGAATTTGCATGCCATATATCTTGAAGCTGATAAAAAAGTAGAACGCAACAAAATTACCCCCGAATATTTCTCCGGTTGGGTGGACTGGGCAAAAGAGATGGATCACGGCATTGACTTTAACCCAACCTGCTTCTCGCATCCTATGGCAGATGATGGATTTACCCTCTCTCACCCAGATGCCGGTATCCGCCAGTTCTGGATCGAGCACTGCATTGCCAGCCGGGAAATCGGCGCATATTTCGGTCATGAGCTGGGAACTCCCGCGGTAACCAATATCTGGATCCCCGATGGTTACAAAGACTCCCCAATAGATCGTCGGAGCCCGCGCGCACGGCTGCTCGATTCGCTGGACAAAATCTTCGAGAAAGAGATCGATCCCGCCCTGAACCGCGATGCTGTGGAATGCAAACTATTCGGCATCGGTTCGGAGAGTTATGTGGTTGGCTCGCATGAATTTTATTTGGGTTATGCAGTTTCACGCGGTAAGCTGCTTTGTCTGGATGCTGGTCACTTCCACCCGACCGAGGTGATTTCTGACAAGATTTCGGCGGTGATGCAGTACGTGCCTGAGATTCTGCTCCACGTCAGCCGCGGTGTCCGCTGGGACAGCGACCATGTGGTTACTCTGACCGATGAATTGCAGGCCATCATGCAGGAACTGGTGCGCGGGGATTACCTTGACCGCACCCATATCGGCCTTGACTTCTTTGATGCCAGCATCAACCGGGTAGCTGCCTGGGTGATCGGTTCCCGTAACGTGCTGCGTTCGATGTTGATGGCACTCTTGGAGCCAACTGATAAATTGCGTGAACTGGAGCTAGACGGTGATTTTACATCCCGCCTGGCTATGTTAGAAGAATTGAAGGGTATGCCATTTGGCCCAGTTTGGGATTATCATTGTTATCGACAAGATGTCCCGGTGGGAATCTCTTATCTTGACCCAATTCGCACTTATGAAAAGCAAGTATTGACAAAGAGGGGATAATCATGGCTGCCAAAACGGTTTTAGCGGTCGATCTTGGGGCTGAGTCAGGGCGAGTGATGGCTGTGCATTTTGATGGTCATTCCCTGCAGCTCGAAGAACTCCACCGTTTTCCGAATACGACTGTTACCGTCCATGGCACATTGTATTGGGACTTCTTACGCCTCTGGGAAAACATCCAGGCTGGGATAGATAAAGGCAAATCATTTAACCCAGCCAGCATAGGTGTTGATACCTGGGGGATCGATTTTGGCTTGTTGGATAAGCAAGGCAACCTGATTGGTAATCCTGTCAACTATCGTGACAATCGCACCGCAGGGATGATGGCTGCAACCTTCGCAAAAGTGTCCAAAGAAGAAGTGTTTAACCAAACTGGCATCCAGTTCATGCCGATTAACACCCTGTATCAAATGGTGAGTCTAGTTAAAGAACACTCACCCCACTTGCAAATTGCTGATACCTTCCTTACTGCTCCTGACCTGCTGAACTACTGGCTTACTGGTGTCAAAGTATGTGAGTTCAGCAACGCTACGACTACCCAAATGCTTAATCCACTTACCAAGAACTGGGCAACACCTCTGCTGGAAATCCTGGATATCCCAACCCATATTTTCCCAGAAGTCGTGCCCCCGGGAACCCGATTGGGTAATTATGCAGGCATTCCGGTCATCGCCCCTGCCTGTCATGACACAGGTAGTGCAGTAGCCGCTATGCCCACTCAATCAGAAAACTTTGCCTATATAAGCAGTGGTACCTGGAGTCTGGTCGGATTAGAAGTCCAACAACCGATCATCAACGAGGCAGCCCTATTGGCCAATATCACGAATGAAGGCGGAGTCTACAATACCTTTCGCCTGCTGAAAAATGTGATGGGTTTGTGGATTATGCACCAATGTCGCCAAACATGGGCTGCCGAAGGTAAAAAGTATAGTTATGATGAGTTAGTTACCTTGGCTCAAAAAGTGCCAGCGCATCAAGCCTTCATCGATCCCGATGATGAACGTTTCCTGCCACCTGGGAACCACCCACAGATAATAAAAGATTATTGTGCAGAAACTGGGCAGGCTGTCCCCACTAATACAGGGAGCATTGTACGTTGTGTATTGGAAAGTCTGGCTTTAAAGTACCGCTATGTGCTCGACGTTTTGCGGGATTTATCCCAACAACCTGTCGATTTGTTATACATTGGCGGCGGGGGTGCTCGCAATCAACTGCTGAATCAACTCACTGCCAACGCAACTGGCATTCCTGTCGTTGCCGGTCCAATTGAAGCAACAGTGATCGGGAATGCGCTTGTCCAGATTATCTCACTCGGCGAAATTTCAGATATTCCGCAAGCTCGTCAAATTGTGGCAGACATGGATGAGATAAAGCAATACGAGCCGGAGGAAGCAGCCCTCTGGATAGACGCATATGAAAGGTATAAGAGAATTGTCAGCTAGCAATTCATCCACTCAAGGTGATAGTCACTTGGCCGAATGCAAAGTCAAGCTCTTCGGCGGTTTACGAACAACAGCCGGTTGGACTGAAAAACAGGTAGCTTGTGGGACCATTCGGGAAGTGCTGGAGACCATTTGTATGGAAAATGAGATGCTGCAAGCCGCAATATTTGACGGTGTTGATCTGCATCCTTATGTTCGTGTGATGATAAATGGTCATGATAGTGAAATGGCGCGGGGTTTGGATACGATAGTTTCCGCAAACGATCAAATTGCCATATTTCCACCCATCGCAGGTGGATAAAAGGAGTTATTTATGCTAGGTTGGGCAGGCAAGATACTGGATATTAACCTCACCGATGGCTCAATTGAAACAGTGCCGCTCGATATGGAAATGGCGCGGCTCTTTTTAGGTGGGCGTGGATTAGGGGCGCGCTTGTTGTGGGATTTAGTTGGACCGGAAGTCGAACCGCTTTCACCCGAAAATGTACTCATATTTACAACGGGGCCAATCACAGCCAGCGGTTCACAGACGAGCAATCGCTTCAATGTCAGCACAAAAAGCCCATTAACCGGCGCAATTCTCCATGCTAACAGCGGCGGATGGTGGGGGATGCAGTTCAAGCGTACCGGCTACGATGCGCTTATTGTGCGTGGCAAAGCTGAAAGGCCAGCTTTGATAGAAATAACACCGCATGGCGTGGTTATCAAAGATTCCGACCACATCTGGGGCAAGACCGTGTTTGAAACCACTGAAGCACTTGGGCAAAATCGTAATAAACGAAACGTGCTTTGTATTGGTCCCGCAGGTGAGAATATGGTCCGGATTTCTGCCATAATGAACGATAAGGAACGTGCCCTGGCTCGCGGCGGCGCAGGCGCGGTCATGGGGAGTAAAAATTTAAAGGCGATTGTGGTGGAAGGGGATCAGAAAATTAAACCTGCGGATAAAGATCTTTTCAAATTTATGCTTTATGAAACTGGCAAGCTGCTCAAAGCCAGCCCGCTGACCTCACAGGCACTGCCGGAATTTGGAACGGCCGTTGTCATGAATGTCGTCAATGAGATTGGTGCACTACCGACTCGCAATTTTCAACAATCCCAATTCGAAAGCGCAGATAAAATTAGTGGTGAAGCCATCACGGACACAATTTTGGTAAAAAACCAGGCCTGTTGGGCATGCCCAATTACCTGTACTCGCATCTCCAAGACCAAGAGCGGTAAAGAAGGCGAAGGACCAGAATTTGAAACAGCCTGGGCATTCGGAGCACAGTGCGCTGTAGATGATTTGGATGTTATTGCTGAAGCAAACTTCTTATGCAACGATTTGGGGTTGGACACAATTTCGATGGGAAACACAATCGGTTGTGCAATGGAGTTGGCTGAAAAGGGGTTCATAACAGAAGATTTAGGCTTTGGCCAGACTGACCAGCTGCTGGAATTAATTCGCGCTACCGCTACCGCAGCGGCATTGGAGCGGATATGGCGGATGGCAGCTTCCGCATGGCGAAAAAATATGGTGCTCCAGAGTTATCCATGAGTGTTAAGAAGCTGGAATTACCTGCATATGACCCTCGCGGGATGCAGGGGCAGGGCTTGTATTTGCAACCGGAAATCGGGGAGCCTGTCACGAAACAGGAAATATGTTGGGACCAGAAGTGTTAGCATTACCACGTCTAATTGACCGGTTTGCAACCCAGGGTAAGGCTGGCATCGTGTCTGTTCACCAAAATTCGGCGGCGGTGATTGACAGCCTGGTCTACTGTAAATTTACCAATATGGCGGTTGCGGAAGAGTTTTTTGCGAGGACGTTATCGTCCGTAACCGGTGAACATTTCACGGTAGACGATCTGATGACGGTGGGTGAACGTGTCTGGACCCTGGAACGCCTCTACAATCTGCGTGAGGGCTTTACCCAAGAAGATGACACTTTGCCCGACCGGTTGCTAAACGAACCTGTCCCCGAGGGACCCAGCGAAGGTTTTGTTGTAAATCTGGCCCCGATGCTGGCAGAGTATTATGCCTTTCGGGGTTGGGATCAATATGGTGTCCCTATGCCAGAAAAGTTGAAAGAACTATCCTTAGATTTTACACTTTTAGGAGACACATGATAGACCAAAGGCTTTACGAAGAATTCCGCGATATTGGACGCGATATTTTTGTGACCGGGTTGACCAGCTCGCATGGCGGAAACATGAGCGTGCGCGTTGGCGACAAGATTATTATCAAACGACGAGGGGCGCAGTTTGGGCAGTTGAAAAGTACAGATTTTGTGGAAACCAGCTTCCGAGGAAAAGATAGCGGCATCGTTCGTGCCAGCACTGAACTGATCGTGCACCGCGCCATCTACGAAATGACCTCGGCACTGGCAGTTGTTCACGCCCATCCTCGTACCGCAATCGTACTCAGTCTGAGCCGGGATGAAATCATCCCCATCGACAATGAAGGGTCTTACTTGCTGCGTAAAATACCGGTGGTAACGGTGGAAATGGCATCTGGCTCATCAGAGATGGCGGATAAGGTCTCCGAGGCTTTGCGCGGTTACAAAGTTATCATGCAGCGGGGGCACGGCTGCTTTGCCATTGGGCAGACTCTTGAAGAAGCGTACCATTGGGTTTCAGCTTTGGAAGAAGTTAGCGATATAATTTTGGAACATAAGCTAATGGGCGAAGAGATGATCGAATATCGGAAGCACAGTGAATTGTACAAAAAATGGTAATGCGCGAATCACCAAGAAGAAAACAGGCATCTTTGTTGTGAGCGCCATTTTTGATATGCTTTACCCGCAAACAGTCCCGTCGTTAGTGGATGTGGAGTTCACTTTTAGAAAAACGTACTGTGGGTAAATTCCCTTTCTGGCTCATGAACTGGTCGGAGCTTCGAAATTGGCTTCAGAGAATTTCAGTCCCAGTTATAGACCATACCGAGCAGTTATTCTCACTTTTGGGGGATAATTACTAGATCTCATTTTTTGCAGGCAGAGGAGATGTGGTATATGGCAGGATATTCCTTTTCTAAAGAGTTCAATCCTAATTCCGGATGGTACAGCGGTGATTTTCACGTCCACACCAACGCCTCCTCGGACGGAGATTATCCCCCAAATGTGGTGGCCGAGTTAGCCCGGGCAGAAGGTTTAGATTTCGTGACGATAACTGATCACAACACCATTGTCTGGCTCTCTGAATTAGAGCAGAACTTGAATTTTCCGGTCGTCCCTGGGATTGAAGTCACTCTCGATAAGGGGGAATTTAACGTGTTTGGTATTGAAAATCGCCATCAGTGGATCGAAGATATTGGTACCAGCAGTAAAGCAGTGCCACTGCCATCCAGGTACACATCGGTGACCGAGTTGATAAAGCAGACTGCTCAGGAGGGGTTGCTGAACTCGATAAATCATCCCCGCCTTCACCCATGGGATTGGAGATATCCTGAAACAGATCTGCGTTATGTCCACTGTGTGGAGCTTTGGAACGATTTAT
>PVMK01124783.1_pt1 | contig 17530 bp, 16 predicted proteins | sample 1853481 | NCBI WGS metagenome assembly PVMK01 (sample SAMN08533507, study PRJNA380276) | Marine sediment metagenome, whole genome shotgun sequencing project. | reverse complement strand
ATGCCTGGATAGAGACTGGAGCCGTGAGGAGTCGCTCGGAGGCCGCAGCCCTCTTCATCAGGGAAGGTATCAAGGTGCGTTCGGGAGAACTCGAACAGCTCCGCGAGGCCCTGGAGGATGTGAGCGAAGCCAAGAAGCGGCTTGAGGAGCGGGCCAGGCAGGTCATCGGTGACCCGCGCCACTCCGAAGCGACCAACTGATCTCCGCTACCGAGCTTGCAAACTAAGAGAAGCCTGACTTGAAAGGAGAGAATTGACATGAAGAGATTCACAATTCCCCGCGTGGCGCACTGCTCCGACGGCTGTATGCCACTGTCCCCGGCATGACTTGAAACTGCCCAAGACGCAGAAACTCCGAGAATTAGTTTCTCGGGGTTTCTGCGTCTTCTGACTTCAGCACTGCACTTCTACTCTCCGCAGCCGAGATCGATCTGGACAATCTCCTTCATGTCGGCTGGTATCCACAGCAAGTCTGATACGACGGCGCGCTCAATGGTCGCGTCGTACACCGACTGGAAGACCTGGCAGAAAGCATCGATGTCATGCTGCACGTCCAGCGCTGCCATCCCCTCAGCGGTGGCCCACCACTGCCCGGGTTCGGTCACGGACTCGAACGAAGCGACACGAACCGCCAGGTCCTCCTCTGCAGCTACGAGCTTGATGAACAGGTCAAGGCCTGTCCCGTGCAGATTGGCTACCACATCGGGCGGATCGAGAGCCCGAAAGCCCTCCAGGGCCTCGACGCGCGCCGTCAACCGACGGTCCCAGTACGTCCGAGCACCCTCCACGGTCGAAGTCTGAGCATCCCACTCGGTATCCAGTGTGGCGATTCGTGCTTCCATCGTTGCGGAGACAGCCCCTCCCTGCGCGTTGTATTCCGACAGGCTGAGGTCACCACCGCCACAGGCCGCAGCGACGAACACAAGGCATACACCAGCCCACACACGACGCAAACGCACCCTCCAATCGACACTCATCGTACTCCCATCATCCATCCCAGCTGGAGGTGGGCGGTTCCCGAGGAAGGGTTACGGGTCGGTTGGCCCTGGTTCCTGGCCACCCTGGTCGAGGCGGAAGGGTGGGTAGCGGTCGGTCATCAGGCTTGAGTAAGCGATGACCCGGAACACCCAGCGATTGAGGCCGATGATGAGATCGAACAGAGGTTGCGGATACCGGCCCGTGAACAGAAGCACCACGGCAGCGACCAGAACAAGCAGGGCTATCAGTCCGCCGCTCCACAGTCCTGCACCGCTGCGCCAGTTGTTGCTCCACCACCAACCGGCACCTCCTCCCGCAATGAATGCAAGTGCGAGATAGTGCGGTATGGCGAGGAGCCACCACTTCACCAGCACGAGGCCTCGCGAGAGCTCGGCAGGGTACACAACGTCGAGAGTGGCCGGATAGTCGGCCACATGGTTGGTGGTGAAGGGTGGATAACGATCGGTGCCAAGGCCACCGGAACTGGCGTAGAAGAGGACGCGCCAGGTCCAGCGCAACACGCCGACGTTGAAGTCGAAGATCCCCTTCGGATAGCGGCCTGTGAACAGAATCGCCACGCCCGAGATCATTGTCAGCAGGATGAATGCGATCCACAGGAATGCGAGCACGATGAAATGTGGAATCGCGAGGAACCACTTGACCAGCCACAACCACTGCGAAAGAGGCGAATCAATGGACGCTTCCAGACGAACCGGCTCTGCTGATATCAGCGGCGCCATGCCAGCCTCGGACACGTCCAGAGCGGGAGCAGCCTCAGCAGCGTGGCCGCGAGCCGCGACGACGATGATCGCCACCGCGACCGCAAGGAGTAATGCCCCGGCTACGAGTATCGAGATCGCTACCGGAAGCAATGCCCCCGATCTGACGCCAACGGTCACCTCGGCAAGGATTCCCGGAGATGCGTCAGCGTTCATCAACACGGCCGCCCAGGTGCCCTCGCTGAAGTCCCAGACGAGTTCCTGAGTACCTGCCCCGGTCGCTGAAGCAGCCCAGAATCCTTGCTCTGCCGGAGGCGTTGGTGATCCGCTACCCGCAATGCTTCGGTATTCGACATCGCCATCCGGATCGACGTCGCGGATCTCGTCGCGGGCGACGCCACTGAGATAGGCATCGACGTCCGCCTCCGGACCGATTCCGATGAACAACTCGGAATCCGGATCGATGCTTGTGGCCTTGATCCGAACAGAGAAGTCGACAAAGTTCAGTACCCGGTCCGGTGGACCTGGGTCGGCTCGCAGATCGGCCTCCCCCGTCGTGATCGCAGCCGTAGCTGTACCGAGCCGGTCCAAGGTTGCGTCGAAGTAGCCGCCGTCGTCACGCTCCGTTGCATAGGCCACCGTCAAGGCGGCACCGCTGACAAATAGTCCAAACGCAGGTACCGATAGCACGGCACCGACGACAACAACTGCAATACGTCCAGGCTTCATGAATCCGACTCCTCTGCTCCGAACCTGTCGAGGATCAACTTCCAGTCGACTCTTGCCGTACGATCTCGCCTATGGGCTCTCCTCCGTTGCTTCTGTCTCTGGAGTGCGTGTTGCTGTGGCCCTGGAGTGAGGATCGTACTCGTATCTGCCCCCGGTGATTGCCGCCTCGAGATCCTCACGCTCCTCGCCTTTCCGACGCGGTGTCACGACGATCAGCAGGCTGGGCAGCACCAACAGCGCCACAACCACAGCGAAGAGGATCATTACTGCCATGAGTTCGCCGAAAGTTGCGAAGATCGGTGTGGGGGCTGTTGCCATGACCCCGAATCCGATGATCGATGTGATCGCAGAGAGGACAAGAGCACCACCCGTTCCCTCCCCGGCACGTCGAAGAGCGGGGAAACGGCTGGGCTCGTTCTCAAATTCCTCGCGGAACCGCACAGTGAAGTGAGTCGAGAAGTCGATCCCCACACCAACCGCGATCGCCGCGATTGTGGCTGTGAGCACATTGATCGTATGACCTTTCAGCCACATGTAGCCGAAGACCCATGCCACAACGAGGAGAATCGGGATGACGGTCACGATCGAGTAACGAACCGATCGCAGGGTGAATCCGACGATCAGTACCGTCAGGATGATGGCAATGGGTAACGAGATCACCATCGAACTCGTGAGGGCTGCCAGTGTGTCCTGTTGGGTGATGATCTCGCCTGAGACGCTCACGGTCCTGGCTGCTGCTCCGAGATCAGTCGCAAGAACTGCCGCTGAGTCCTCTAGGACGCGGCGTGCCTCGAGAATGATCGCATCATCGGTGAACGTCGTGATCTGCACCTGAAGCAGAGTTGCCTGGCTGTGCCCTCCTCGTAGAGGAATGTCTCGACATGGTCGGCGCGGATGATTGTGACACCATCACCCGCGATCACGCCTTCAGCTCGGCTGGCCGTATAGATGGCACCAACGCCGGCTGCCGAATCGGGAAGACCGCTCCCGGAGTCGATGACGGCTATACCCGAGACCGACTCGACGTTGGCCGCAGCGCCAGGCACCGTCATTGTGGCCCTGACAAGTGACGCCGCATTCTGGGACACAACCAGCTCACCGTCGAGATCTCGAGCGAACTGTGCTTCACTCTGGTCGAGCCTGGCGATCGCAGCCTCCATGGCCTCGATCGATGCTGGATCGGTCAGGTCTCCTTCAACGTAGATGAACGCGGAACCGCCTGTGGCGCTCCCGTAGTGCGTTTCGATCCGCTCGAGACCCTTGGATGAAATCCGTCTCCGGCGAGAAGAAGTCACTGAGCTCGAACGCCGTCTCGACCTGGGTTGCCCCATACACTCCGGCGATTGCCAGGGCTCCGACGACGGGAAGGGTGAATACTCGCCACCTGGCAAGAAAGTGAACCACTGTGCCGGCGGCTTTGAAGCCTTGGCCAGCTCCCTTCACCTCGTCGGTGACCGGACGACCCTTCTCGACGATGCGGGAGTTTCGCCTTCTGGTCAGCCGCATCGGCAGGAGAACGAACAGGCCGAGGAACACAAGCAACGCGATGGCTCCGATCTGGGCCAACATGGCTGTCAGCGACACGACAACGCCTGCGATGATCGCTACGAATACGAAGCCCAGCTTGTAACCGACCATCAGTCCCCGGTCGGCAGGGTTGGGACCCACTCGCTCTTCGATGTGGAGGACGGCCTTTGGACCCACCCAGCCAAGGATCAGATAGGCGATTATGAGTCCGATCGCAGCTGCGAACCCGAATTCGATGATCGCCTCGATACCTGACGCAGCATTCGAGAGGAACGCGGCGGCCGATGTGGCTGCTGCAAGCGTCAGTGCCGAGAACACGGCGACCATCCCAACGGTGTACGCCCGCGAACGCGGCACGCCATCGACCTGAGCCTCGCGGACTCGACCCATCCCGTGGATGAAGAAGTCGACGCCAAAAGCGATCAGCGTGATTGGCAGTATGAAGACAACCAGCGCGGATCCCATATTCAAGCTGACGAAACCGAGGATGCCGTTGTAGAACAGCAGTGTCAGCGACAGCGCTGTGGCTACGACGACCGCGGCCCAGTATGAGCGCAGGAGAGCGCCAACGAGCAGCACGATGATGGCAACCGCAAGGAAGATGAAGGGGGCGCCGGCGCTCAGTTGCTCGTCGCCCGTGAGGATCGAATCGATGCCGAGACCGATAGCTCTCATATGCTGCTGGTCGCCCCGCAGAGTCACTTGTACGGTTCGGAGCCATGTTTCGGCGTTGGTGTCTTGGACCAGGTTCTGGCCGTCAACAACGTCTCCGCCCTCGAATGTGTCGATGTCGTAGCGCACTGATGCCAGAAATGCCGGAGACCGCCAGATGGTGAGAGTGTTGCCGCCCACCTCGCCCGGTTCAGCGGTCGCCGAATCGGCAAGGGTGAATCGAAGCGCTCCAAGGGAGCTGTCATCGGCGAGCAGGTCTGCCAATGCGATCTTGACATCTGCGTCCGTTGCTCCCGCAAGACCGGAGGGCAGTGCCGCATCAACAGCATCCGCGAGAGAGAACACGCCAGCGACTTCGGTACCGAGGTCCTGGTCGAACGCACCCTGAAGGTGGTCTTCGTTGTCGGCGTCACCGCGCGCATCAGCAGAATTGTTGAGGAATTCGAGAAGAGCGACCTGAGTGAGTACGTCCTGGCCGTTGGGCTCATCCACCAGGAACGTTGCGATGCGGATCGGTGATGATGACGCGAACACCTCATCGGCACGTGCTTCTGTGTCGTAGATTTCACCCGATGGGCTGAAGTTCGGTTCATCTGTGTCGGCGATCAGTGTCCCGACGATCCCGAACACGACAGCGGCAACGATGAGGACGATGCTGACAGCACCGACATGCCTGTCAATCCAAGCGAATAGACGATGAACCCTCGAATGGTCGGATACGTCTTGCGCTGATCTATCGCCCTGAGGGTCTACCTTTGATGTCATACTCCACCTCCCGCTGCCGACCATACACACAACCTCGGTAGTTTGCGGATTGCAGTTCGCTGTCTGAGGCGATAATCGCCGACACAATCGGCTAACGCTTGCGCGACCCTTGCAGCGGCAGGGTGCGGCCATTCGTCCAGGGCGCATCGGGTGCGACAACAGCGTCCAGAATGCGACACGTCGTTGCTGCGTATGTCTCGCGCCATTCAACAAAGGTCGTCCAGGCTCGCTCGGTTGGGACGTCGCACGGATATCCGCCTTCGACGAGGGTGCGGATCGCGTCCGTGAACTCCTTCTCGGTGAGCGCGACCCCATCGCCAGACTCGGTCGAGATGCGCATGGATGACGCAAGGTCGTTGTTGATGCACGCTATCGCTGACCGAAGGAATAGACGTGCCTCCGGGGGCGCTGCACGCCGTACGCTGAGGTCCATGGCGGCAGCGTCCATCATGGCAACGAGACTCAACAGCCAGTGGTGTCTCGAGCGGGGAAGACGGAACTGGTTGAGCACTGGGTACTTCGTATGACCATCCGCGACCTCACACGCCCACCGGTCCCAATCGGCGTAGAGGCGTGGTAGCACGTTCATTGCACCGGCAGAGTGGTGCTCGCTCAGAATCTGAGGCCCCCACGCTGGTGAACCAACCCGGTTAGCGAGTTGTTTTGAGAGGACAGCTCGTCGTCTGATCACCTGATAGATGGCGGGTAGATAGGCGATCGTGAGAGCGATCACGATGAGGCCCGCAGCCCCTGCTGCCACATCGACAGCGGTGGTCGCCCCTGGCTCTCTCGACGTGATCCCGAGGGTGAAGGTCGAGGATCCGCTGTGTGCCAGCGCCAGAGCCAAAGTGTCCGTGGAAGGGATCAGCAAGAGTGCGAATCCAAGCACGAGCAATCCCAGCCATACGAGCAACTGGAGGATCAGAACGCTCGGGCCGAGAAACCCGAGGAATCGGTCGATGAGATCGTAGGACCGCATTCGCCTGGCGATCGTCATGAACACCCAGGTGGTCGCTCCTTCAACAGTGCGCGGCACGAACGACCATGCTCTCCTGGGCACCACAAGTGTCTTTACGACACTGACAGTTGTGCCAGCAACGATCGTCAACCCGGCAATAACGGCGAGCCAGTCGTAAGGCGACATTCAACCACTCGCACTTCGTTGTGGTCCCACCGCGTTGAAGAGACAGAGCGCACCGTTTCGTGGGATTGTCGACTGGTCTCGTGCAAGTCTGGTCACCCCACCATCGTAGGGTCGGTTACCGGAAGTGGACAGTCACGGCCACTGGCTACATTGACTCGATATGGATGCGCTGTTCACAGGGGTGCTGGCCGGCTATGGGATCGCAATACCGGTTGGCGCCATTGCCGTTCTCATCGTTGAGGTGGGTATCAGATGCGGGTTTCGCTGCGCTTTCTTCGCTGGTGCGGGTGCGGCCACGGCGGATCTCTTGTACGCCGCCCTGGCGGTCATCGGCGGTGCGGCCCTAGCTGGCCTCGTCCAGTCTGTCGATCAACCGTTGCGCTACTCCAGTGTTGCCGTCCTGGTTGTAATCGCTTTGGTGGGTCTCAGGCGGGTAGGGAGAACGCAGGAGTCGGTCGAGATCGCGTTCCCTGACCGGAGGGAGTTGGCAAGCACCTATGCCCGCTTTCTTGGTCTTACGATCATCAACCCCACAACGATCGTCTATTTCGCCGCCGTCATCGTCGGTCTGGGTGTAGCAGATGACATGTCGGCTGCCGAGGGAGTCTTGTTCGCATTGGGTGCATTCGTTGCATCCTTGTCGTGGCAGACTCTGCTTGCAGGTGTTGGTGCCTTTGCCGGTGATCGACTCAACCGGCGAGCGCAAGCGGTTGCCATTATCGCTGGCAATCTCGTCATCCTTGTCTTTGCTGTCGTCATCCTTGTGCAATAGTGTGCGTGACCATGTACGGATGTTCGACATGCTCAGTAGCTTGATGAGCAGAGTTCTGATGAGGGCACTGCAGCTTCAGATACTCCTGCTTGTGGTTCTGGCAACAGCCTGTGGCGGCGGTCCATCCCTCCATGACTACGCAGAGGACGTTGAAACGCTTGTCGTCACGATGAACGCCCGTCTTGACAATCTCGATGCCGAGACGGATGGGACACAGGATTTGGGACAGATCAAGAGATATGCCCGGGAGCGCATCGCTGCTCGCTCTGACTTTCTCGCTGGCATGCGTGACCTCGAGCCTCCCGATGACGTTGCGGAATTGCATGACACCGCACTCGAGATCATGCAGCGGGTAACCGAAGCTGAGTCTGTTCTGGCCGATCGAGTCATGGACCTGGAGTCGGTTGTCGACATCGATGCGATCTGGGAGACACCGGAGGGAATCGCTGCGCGAACAGCGGATGCCCAGGCCATTGCCTTGTGTCTGGCAGCACAGACCGAATTCGATCAAACGGCAGACCGAGAGAAGTTCAAGGACGTGCCCTGGATTCCGTCTGAGATGAAGAGCGTCATTGTCGTCGCTTTCGGATGTGACGCCGACGATCGATAGTGGACAAGCTCCAATTCTGCGGTCGCTGAGGCTTGCCGGTCGGTTTCTGTCATACTCAGCTCTCGACATGACCCATGGAGATGATCGGGTGAGTGAGAACTATGACCGCGACGGGATGCCTGGATCGTCTGACGTATCTGCCGATCTTGGACAGATCGGGCATCGCCGACAGGTTCGTATAGGTGGCATCCAGATAGCTGGGCGTCGTAGGCGACCGTCGGGAGAGAAGGCTCCTCTCCCACGCGAACTGCAGCGCAGCGGGCGATTCTGGTTGTTCGCCGGCCTTGCTATTGGGTTGCTCTGGACGACATTGTTTGCGTTCCCTGCGACCACGGAGTGGTGGGGAAGATTCGACCACCGGATCCTCGACTGGTTCGTGGAGATCCGGAACGACACGTTGACCTCTGTAATGAAGGCCTTTCATGCTCTCGGATCGCTGTGGTTCTACCGGCCCCTTCGTTGGGCGACGATTCTTGTTCTCGCACTGTTTCGTCGTTGGCGACCTCTGGCAGGCGTGGTTGTCGCGTTCATTGTGGTTGACACGGTGCAGAGAGTCCTGGCAGAGTACATCGGGCGTACTCGTCCCCTGGTCGACATCATCGGCGACTGGACGGGATACGCGCACCCCTCGGAGCCGGTCGCGCTCCTAGCCGTAACCGTTGTGGTTGCCGGCTTCGCCCTCCTTCCCAGCGGCAAGTGGCGAACTCGCTGGTTCGTGGGCTCTGCTGTCGTGGTCGGCCTCCTTGCTGTGTCTCTCATCTATCTGGGCACCGACCATCCCTCAGATGTCATTGTTGGCTGGCTGATCGGTCCAGTGGTCGGTGTACTCGTATTTCGTTGGATGGCCCCTGAATCGATATTTCCGGTTACGTACGGTCGCGGTCGCACGGCTCATCTGGACGTAACCGGTCAACGCGGTGAAGCGATCAGGACTGCGCTGAAGGAACAGCTCGGATTGACGGTGCTGTCGATCGAGCCATTCGGGCTCGAGGGTTCGGGCGGATCGACCCCGCTTCGGATCAAGTGCTCCGCCGACCCTGATGTGTATCTATTCGCAAAGCTCTACGCTCGTAGCCATCTGCGCGCTGACCGATGGTACAAGGTGGCGCGCACGATCCTGTACGGATCGCTCGAGGACGAAGTCCGCTTCGAATCAGTCAGGCGTCTGGTCGAGTACGAGGATTACATGCTGTTGAAGTTGCGAGATGCGGAACTTCCATCGCCCCTCACCATGGGCTTCGTCGAGATCACACCCGAACGAGAGTATGCGATCGTCACGGAGTTTCTCGAGGACGCGCAGGAGATGGGCGACGTGGACGTGGACGATGACATCATCGATGACGCCCTGAGCATTGTGAAGAAGCTCTGGGATGCCGGTTTGGCTCACCGCGACATCAAGCCGGCCAACGTCATGGTGAGTGGAGGCAGGGTCTTTCTCATCGATCCAGCATTCGCAACCATCCGCCCATCCTCCTGGCGCCAGGCAGTGGATCTCGCCAACATGATGATCATCCTCGCGCTGAGAAGCTCACCAGAGCTCGTGTATCAGCGATCTCTCCAGTTCTTCTCGCCTGACGATGTTGCCGAAGCCTTCGCAACCATGAGAAGCGTGACGATTCCGTCTCAGAGCCGATCATCCCTCGCGCTCCTCAAGCGAACCGAAGGGATCGACATCATTGCGCGGTTCCGGGAGTTGGCGCCTGCGAGGGAACGAGTCAGCTTGCAGCGATGGTCGTTCCGGCGGCTGTGGCTGACGGTTGGCGTTGCCTTCGCGATCATGGTGCTCATCAGTCTTCTCATCGACAACTTTCGGGCTGGCGTGATATGACCCGCAAGGTGCTCATGGGGTTGGCCATTGGAGTCCTGGCATCCGCGTGTGCGAATCCGATCGGAAGATCAGTTCCCGAATGTGACGCGGCAAGGACGTCGTTGGTGCTCGAGGTGCAGTCCGTTCCGGGGTCCGCATACGTTTCCTGTATCAACGGGCTGAGGACCGGTTGGGACTATCGGCACCTGGAGGCAAGAAGCGGACGCTCGGTGTTCTGGCTGGACTCTGATCGGATGGGCGACGCATTCGTCATGGTCGAGAGCGTGCTCTCCTGCGATGTCGGTGATGCGACTCGATCAGACTTCTATGACTCGCCGATAAAACACTTCAAGGACGTTGTCTCCAAAACGACGGTCGACATAGTCCTGGTTCCGGAAGGGGCGAATGAGGCGACCGAGGCCTACGCACTCGAAATCACGGCCAAGCTCAACAGTGTCGAGATCAAGGGTCGCGCCACGGCAGTGTCAGTCTCGGTTTCGGGTGATTCGACTGCAGCCAGGGTCAGCAGGGCGAACGCTTCCGGGGCACACGTCATCACGATGAGCGTTCGTGACGCCGAGGAGGGGACGCTCACCCTCATCTTGAACGGTCAACAGTCGGAACTCGACGGCGACCTCGATCAGGCAGTCGACGCAATCTCCGACGTTGAAACCCAGTCGAGCTACCGCGGTAAGTGGTACTTCGTGTTCGAGGGCGGATGTGTCGTGTATACATTCGACGCCGAAGGACCCGGTGTGGGCACAATTGAGCGCGATATCGATCAGGCACTCGGCCTTTACGACGCCGAGGCGCTGCGCCAGCTCGCGAGGGACATCGGATACAACCTGCCGTGACCGAACCTGTCGACCTACAGGATTCAAAGCCGAAGATGGCCGTGTGGAAACGGGCTCTTCAAGCAGCGATCTCCCTAACGATTGTCGTTGGAATCTTCGTCGGGGTCATGCCTCTCATCGCCGACTATGGCGATGTGTTCGACACCATAAAGGCGATGACCGGCCTCGAGGGTGGCTCGCTCGTGCTCATCGGGCTATGGAACCTCGCCACATACTGGTTCGTGCTGACGGCAGCGCTACCAGGACTGCGTCTGCGGGAAGCTGCTGTTGTCAATCAGGCATCGACGGCGGTCTCGAACACGATGCCTGCAGGTGGTGTCATCGGTGTGGGGGTGTCGATCACCATGCTTACGTCTTGGGGTTTCACGATTGGGTCCATCGGTCGCTCAGCTGTCGTGACCGGTATCTGGAACAATTTCGTCAAGCTTGGCATGCCGGTGCTTGCCCTATCACTTCTCGCTCTCGAAGGTGAGATCACACCAGCTCGATTGCTGTCTGCAGCGGTCGGCATCGCCGTCCTGGTTGGCGCCGTTGTGGTGTTCGCAATGCTATTGCGCAGCGATCGACTTGCGAGGACACTCGGTCGCGGTCTGGGCCGTATTGTCGATTGGGCGCGTCGCTTGCTCCACAAAGAAGCGGTAGGGGACTGGGAAGAACGCGCGTCGACGTTCCGAACCGAGACGATCGGGCTCTTGAGACATCGTTGGATCTGGCTGACGATTGCCACCCTTGTGAGTCACGTCTCACTGTATCTGGTGCTCCTCGTTGCGTTGCGCCATGTCGGTGTGTCCCAAGATGAGCTGAGCTGGATCGCTGTGCTTGCTGCGTTCGCATTCGTGCGGCTGATCTCAGCGCTTCCGCTGACCCCCGGCGGCGTTGGGGTCGTGGAACTCGGGTATGCCGCAGTAATGACGCTTGGGCTTGACGACTTGACAAGTGCCAAGGTCGTGGCGGCGATCCTCGTCTTCAGAGCGGTGACGTACCTGCTTCCAATTCCGCTTGGCCTCATCTCATACGTGGTCTGGAGAGGTAACAAGAGCTGGAAGATGACTGAGGAGGAGCGTGCGTTGAAGACTGGCGGTGCCTACGAGGTCGAGCCGAGGACACCCTCAGAGCCCGGGGAAGAGTAGACCACCGGTAAGGGCAGGATGCGTGTGGTGATGATCTCTGGATGTCGAGACCTGTGGTCATCCACCTGCTGAATGGCCTTCGAGCGGATGGCCAGCGTCGGCCCAACGTTAGGGTCTCGCGCTGGAGGAGCCCATTACTGCTGACACACCGAGAACCGTCTCAGGGGATCGATTGCAGAGCCATCCACTGTTGCTCGACCATCCTGTGGCGACACGGATCGCACTGGGTCTGTGGGCGTTCAGCGCGCTCCTTTTCCTGGCGATTGCGTTTCCGGCCCTCAGGGAAGCTGTACAGGTTGTTGACGATGCTGTGCATCGATGGGTTCTTTCTGCCGAATGGGGCCCTGCTGTCGTCACAGCACAAATCCTTGACTTCATAGGGACCGCGTGGGTTGTTTGGCCCCTGATGGCCGCTGTTGCCGGATGGCTTGCGTGGCGCCGCCGGTGGGAAGCGCTGCTGTCATGGGTCGTCACCATGATCGTTTCCCAACTGATGGTCGGACCCGTCAAGGACCTCTACATGCGGCCCCGCCCAACGATGTCGCTGGCTGAAACGTCGAGCTGGTCGTTTCCGTCTGGCCATTCGGTGGTTGGCGCAGCCATCGCAGTCGCGGCCGTGATTGTACTCGTGCCGGCTGGTCCGAAGCGTCGGAATCTCGAGATAGTTGCTGCCGGATTCGCCGTTGTCATGGCACTCAGCCGTGTGTATCTGCGAGCGCACTGGCTATCCGATGTGGCTGCCGGAGCGGCACTTGGAGCTGCCATCGCCATCGGCACCGCGGCACTCATACACCGGATCGACGACCACCGTCGCGGCCGTGACCATCAAGCGCACACCGTCTGACGTCTACTCAACGAATGTGTATCGCCCCCGGCTGTAGCTTGTCGCGTTTCAGACCTGATACCAGGTTGACGGTCGATCCGATGAGTACACCAAAAGCGGCCCCTCCGACCACGTCGAGAGGCAGATGGGCTCCCATGTACATGCGCGAGAAACACACGACGGCTGCCAGACCGTAGAGGGCCCATCGGAGCCAGCGGGGCATGTACGGCGACAGTACGACGGCAAGTGTCAGCGCCACGACCGCGTGTCCCGATGGATATCCGTACGTATCGATCGGAGTCCGCCATCCAAAGGACACATCGTCGAGTAGTGCGCCTGGACGGCCCCTATCGACATATGCCTTGATGACCCTTGCGGCCATCCACCCGACCACGACTCCACCTGTGAGCAGCACCAAAGGCGGCCGCCAATGCCTCACGACGAACCACAAGATGACCGCTCCCGCGGGGAGTGCGAACAGCATCCCCGCCTGCTGCATGACCCACATTGGCCATTCTGCGTGTCGGGGTAGATCGTTCACTGCACGAAAGACCTCAACCTCCCAAGCCGGGAGTGGCTCGACCGCCAGGATGGTGGCGACCAAAACAACGATCATCGCCACGAAGATTTTCAACCCATCGAGTCTCCACCTTCGAACCCACTCGACAGGTTCTTGCGCCTGGCTCGGCGTTGAGATGATCTCCTTGCCGTCTTGCACCGAGCGCCCCTTGTTGAGTGCGGACACTGTAGTTGCATTCCTACGTTTGTGATCGGGTTCACGAACGCGTCGAACTCCGGGGACGACACCCCCATCGACGGCGCTCCGCGCCTCGAACTCCGTCACTCCTGTTGGTCGATGGTGCGTGAGTCGGTTGGTGGGAGACGGTCCCGGCCCTCCTTGACACCGATGACGGTCACTCCGGAGATTGCGATCCCCACCGCCGACGTTGCCGCGAGGGCAATGAGCGCGCCGGAGTCGACGAATACTCCCCCAAGCGCTGGGCCGGCTGCGCGTCCGAGCGCGAGCACACCCTGGCCGTCGCCTGCCCGTTCGGTCGGCTCGAGTGACCGGTCGACGAGCATCTGGAGGACTCCAGGAATGCTCATCCAGAATGCGAAGCCCCACCAGGTCATCCCGAGATAGAACAACCACGCCGGTCCGACGACGGTGAGGATCGCGGCTGGCGCGATCGATGCCAGGAACCATCCGGGATAGCGGTGACGGGTGGAGAGGCGAGCACCCAGAAGTGCTCCCGCGGCATTCAAGCTGAAGGCGATGGATGAGGCGAGGGACGACAACCCATGGATGTCTCGTGCCACGATCGTCTGGTTGATGTACAACGCAGAACCGAAGAACGTGAGGCCGAACAGCGCCGTAAGAAGGATCCGGTTCGAACGCGACCCCGAGATGACTCCTCTGGCGCGTTTTCGGCCTGCAACGGGGGCCCATAGCACCGCCGCGGGAACGGCGGCGACGGCCAGGGCGGCGAACACGGCTTGGTCGCCCCATCCCGCGATGATCGACATGAGGGGTGCGGCGATCAGCGCGGTCATCGGCCCAGTTGCCGCTATCGAAGACATCGAGCGCTTCCGCCGCATAGCGTTGGACCATGTCAACCAGGTCATCGTTCCCGCGGCCACTCCGACCAACACACGAAGGAACAGAAGGATGGCGTAGATACCTGCAAATACACTGAGAATGTTCAGCATCACGAGGGAGATCGCTGAGATACGGAGCAACCTTCCAGAAGGCCGAACAAGACGCGGAAGCAGGAAGTTCACCACGGCGAACGCCCCGACCTGTGCCACGGAGATCGAGCCTGCGACGCCTTCAGAGATTCCGTATCGCTCAGACAGAGGAGTGATCAGGAATGGAGTCGCAGCGAAGAGCATGGTGACGGCAGCAGTCGCGGCGATGAGCGCCAGTGGGGCCCCTTGACGGCCGCCATAGAGAATCCTGGACGGAATATGCATATGCGATTATTGCCGCACTCGGAGACGGGTGCGCCGAACGCAGTTCACCGGAGATGTCATCTCGGAGGGCCGAAGCGATGGATGTAGCTGGGGCTTTCGGGACACGGTCCGGAATGGGAGGTGACACGCCCCCCTTTTCGACAGGCTGTCGGGTTTGGTTGCTGCTAGAACCTGTCTCGTCAGAGCCATAGATCCGTGCAGAACATTGGAGTGGAGTATGAAACGATCGATCGTGTTGGTGGTCCTGGTCGCCATCGTGGCAGCAGCATGCGCTGCATCGGAGGACGCCGCAGCACCCGATACAACGACCACGCAGGCACCGACAACGACCACGCAGGCACCGACAACGACCACGCAGGCACCGACAACGACCACGACGACGACTCTGCCGCCCACGACGACTACGACCGAGGCCGACGAGATCCAGACATCGCGCGTCGTGCCCGGTGAGGACGCAGATGTCGATGCCATCGTCGAGGCATACCGCGTCGTCTTCGACAGCGCCACAACCTTCGAAGAGAAGGCGCCTTTCATCACGGACGTCGCTGGCCTCGAAGGGACTGTGACGAAGTACATAGCTGCAGGCGATGAGGTTGGCGGTATCACCTTGCAGGCAGACAGGATCGGCATTGAAGACGATGACGCTCGAGTCATCTATTCGTTCCTCTTCGCGGGGAATGCGGCATATTCCGACCTCGAGGGCGAGGCGGTATTGACAGACGACGGTTGGCAGATCTCGCGGGAGTTCTTTTGCGAGATCATGGTGTCGGCGCGAGTCGGCTGTCCGTGACCGGGGTTCTGTTCGCTCATTCCGACGCGGGGATCTTTGTGCAGACTGCGGGTGATCGAGTGATATCGATCTTCTTGTCCAGACGAACTTTCGTGGTTGGATCCGGGTAGCACAGTGTTCCAAGGAGGTTCCGTGCATCGTCACCTGACCGTACTGATGATCGGAGCGGCACTCTTGGTTGCAGCGTGCTCATCGACCAAAGACGCATCCGATGCAGCGCAACCTACCGTGACCAAGGCGGTTCCGGAGACGACGACGTCTGTGCTGCTGGGGGAAGGTGTTTTCGTCGGAGCGGACGGCGTCGCTACGACCGTGACGGACACATCGAGGATCGTTTCTCTCACCGGGGACGTCACTGAGATCATCTTCGAGCTTGGCCGGGGCGATAGCGTGGTTGCCGTGGACATAACCACGACCTACCCCCCTGAGGCGAACGAACTCAAGCGATCAGGCAACAACGTGGGGTTCGGTCAAGCGTTGGCAGCCGAATCGGTGCTTCGATTCGAACCAACTCTCGTGCTCGGTGACGAATCGATCCAGCCGACAGAGACCATCGAACAACTCAGGAACGCGGGCATCCCGGTCATCATCCTCAAGTACCAGACAACGCTTCCCGGTGTTGAGGCGAAGATCCACCAGGTTGCAGAGATCCTTGGAGTGGTCGCTGCCGGGGAAGAACTCGCCGGGCGAGTCGGGTCTGAGATCGCCGCCGCTCAGAACCGAATCGTACAATCCGCGGCAAAACTTCGGATTGCCTATCTGTACACGCGCGGTCCTTCGGTCCTCCTGCTCTTCGGGACAGGCATTCCGACCCAGGCCATGATCGAAGGTGCTGGTGCGATCGATGTTGGTGCCGCCCTGGGGGAGGGAGCGATTCCCCTCACTCCTGAGGCGCTTATCGCGGCCGCCCCTGACGTGATCGTCCTGCCGGAGTCAGGTCTCGACGGACTCGGAGGGATCGACGTCCTTCTCGAGATCCCAGGGATCGCCGGGACACCTGCCGGTCAGAACCGAGCGTTCCTCGCATATGAAGAGGCGTATTTCTTCAATCTCGGTCCCCGAGTCGGTATGGCTCTGAGCGAGTTCGTCGATGACCTCTATCGAGATCTTGCCGATTGACTGACGAAGCCTGGTTCAGGTCTGCCGACCCGCACTCCGGCCGCAGGGCGTGGTTCTGGCCGATCGCGGTGGTGAGCGCTCTTGGAGCCGCATTCGTGTCGCTCGCGCTCGGCGCCGTGGACATACCGACCTCTGATGTGGTCTCGGTCCTGTTCACCAAGATCGGTCCGGGTGAATCCTCTCCACAGGCCGAGGCCGTCGTGTGGGGTATCCGAATGCCACGAGTCCTACTCGGTTTTCTCGTGGGTGCGACCCTCGGCTTGGTTGGCGCGGTCCTCCAAGGCCTGCTCAGGAACGATCTGGCCGATCCGCAGCTGCTCGGTATCGGCCCAGGTGCTGCCATCGGCGCCGCCATCGGGGCTGTCGCAGGTGGTGTCCGGGGGGCGATCACAGGTGGCGTTGTTGCCGGGATCCTTACGTCATTCGCTCTCAGACGACTCGTGCGTCGATTCTCCATCGATCCGACGCGGATCATCCTGTCAGGTGTGGCCCTCGGCGCGATGCTCAGCGCATTCGTGGGTTTCGTGGTATTCGGATCCGACAGGTCCGTCGTACCGCCCATCGAGTTCTGGCTTCTCGGGAGCCTCTCCGGTGCGACCTGGCGGGGCCTTGGCACGGCAGCCGTCTTCCTCGCCATACCGACCATCGGCCTATTGGCTGGAGCCCGCAACCTCGACCTGCTCGCTCTCGGCGAGAGCGAGGCTCGTCATCTTGGAATCGATACGCAGTTTGTGACCACGGTGACTCTCATCGGTTGCGGTGCCGCAGTGGGTGCAACGGTGGGAGTTGCCGGGGTCGTTGGCTTTGTTGGGCTGCTTGTACCGTTCCTGATGCGACCGATGGTAGGTCCAAGGCACAGGCACCTGCTTGTTGCATCGATGATCGGCGGAGGAGTCTTCGTGGTTCTGGCCGATCTCCTCGCTCGTATGGTCCTCTCACCCGTCGAGATCCCCGTTGGCCTTGTCACCGCAGTGGTGGGTGGACCCGTCTTCCTATGGCTGCTATCACGCAGGGGCACGAACGATGCCTGATCCGATTCTCATCGCCAAGGGCGTCACGTACCGCGTTGGTGACGTCACTTTGGTCGGCAGCATCGATCTCGTCGGTCACCGGGGTGA
>PVMK01163543.1_pt1 | contig 17531 bp, 17 predicted proteins | sample 1853481 | NCBI WGS metagenome assembly PVMK01 (sample SAMN08533507, study PRJNA380276) | Marine sediment metagenome, whole genome shotgun sequencing project. | reverse complement strand
TATGTGGGCCTGCTCGATCTAATTTCCGGTGACGCTGCGGTCCTTGAACCCCCCACCCCAGGCCAGGGCGCGCGCCGGGTATGGTCTGATTCCGGCGGCCGGATTTGGGTCAGTGAATGGAATGCCGGCCAACTCGCGGCTCTGGATCCGGCGACCGGTGAATGGCGCGAATGGCTGCTTCCCGGCGATCAACCCAGGCCTTATGCCGTCTACGTCGACGAAAATGACCAGATCTGGCTCAGTGATTTTGGCGCTAACGCCCTGGTCCGTTTTGACCCCCAAAAAGAGCAATTCGAACAGTTTTTTTTACCCAGTCCTGGGGCCGACATACGCCAGATCCTCGGCCGTCCTGGCGAAATCTGGGGCGCTGAATCTGGTACTGACAAGCTGGTAGTCATTCGCACCCGTTAGGGCGATTGCCAGCGAACGCCAACCGGCGAACTTCATTTCCCTCTTGCCGACCAGTGAAAATGACGCTCGAGTTCAGAGGAGTATCCAGCGCCAATTGTTTGGCTGTTTTCCATAAGCCAGTCGGATAATTTGGTTTGCCCATTAGGCGATTGCGAGGAGGTCAGGTAGTTGCCCATGAGTCCTTTCAACTCATTGCTGGTCAGGATCACGTCTCTCACAAATATACCGGCTGCTTTTCCTAAAAGAATGGTTAGCCCCGGTGACATCTGCACGAAAGTAATATCCTTGCCGATAGCCCTGGCGATGAGCTCAACCATTTCTCGATAGCTATAACTCTCCGGGCCGATAGCATCGACTATCCCTAAATTAAATCTCCTGGCTTGCTTCACCGCGATTTTGGCCAAGTCGCCCACATAAACCGGCTGCAGCCGGTATGCTCCATCCCCGGCGATGGGAAACAACGGGGACTTTCTCATGAGCCAGGCGATATTATTAACCAGGATATCTTCGGCCCCGAAGACCAGCGTCGGCCGCACGATGGCGTAGGGAATGCCCGAGGCCATCAAGGCCTCTTCTTGTCTGCCTTTTCCGGCGTAATAGGGTAAAGGCGAGTCTGGCGAAGCCTGGGTAACGCTGATATGCACGATCTTCCTCACCCTGGCCTGGGCGGCACAGTCAAATAGGATTTTGGTGTTGGCCACGGCCGTTTCAAAGGTCATCCCCCCGTGAGGGAATCGAATCCAATAGGTATTATAAAGCGTATCCACGCCCCGCAGCGTCTCGACCAGGCGAGCGGGCTGATCGAAGTTGTAGGGAAAGGGGCTAACCCGCGAGCCAAATGGGTTGGGCTTATCGACGTGAGTTGTGATCGTCTTTACTTGCCGGCCCGCTTCCAGTAGGTGGGCGGTTATATAACGGCCGATATACCCAAAAGCACCAGTCACTACATCCATCGTTTATGACCTCAGTTTATCCCCATAACCAATCAGGCTTCTCAGTGAGAGAATCGGCTAAGTCTAATCTCTGGACAGAAATAAGTCCACGCCCGTCTTTTTTTATCACCCCTCTTTCCCCATTCCATTGTAACTTTTTGCCGTCTCAGGCATATTATTTAGCAGAGGAACCTTATGCTCAGCTTCCAAGAGTTATACGAATCCTATGCCCCCGAGGTTTATCGTTTCGCCTTCTGGTTGGCAGGTAATAGCTTTGAGGCTGAGGACATCACTTCTGAAACGTTCATTCGGGCCTGGACCAGCAGCAGTCCTATTCGCACCGAAACGCTCAAAGCTTATCTCTTCACCATCGGCCGCAATGTATATCTGGAACAGCTCAGGAAAGGCAAACGCCAGGTTTCCCTCGATGATGCTTATCCTGACCAGGCACCCGGACCGGACAAAGTGGTCGAATCGCACCTCGAAATCCAGCGAGTGCAGCGCTTGCTACAGGCCTTGCCCGAAATTGACCGGGCGGCCTTTGTTTTGCGGGTTCAGCACGAACTGCCCTACGCCGAGATCGCCCGCATCCTGGAAATATCTGTGACCGCTAGCAAAGTAAAGGTGCACCGCGTTCGCAAAAAACTACTCGCCACCTGCGTCGAAAAGGAGGTTTATTAAATATGGAAATCAGCCAAAATGTCATTCTCGATTTGTTGCCTCTGTACTTAGCCGGCGAAGTTAGCGCTGATACGCGCTATCTGGTTGAGAAATATCTAGAAACTGACCCCGAACTGGCCGATATGGCCAAACAAGCCAAGGCCTTTAAATTACCCGAAGATATTCCCGTTCCACTATCCAAGGAGGATCAAATGGAAGCCTATAAAGATGCCAAACGTTATATGTTCTGGCGCACCGTCATCCTGGCGGTTGTGATATCCCTTACTCTCATGGGCTTAATCGCTTTTGTCACGCTGGCCTTCTTTCTTTTGTCGGCCTAGTCAGCCGCGATAATAGTGAGAGATGAATTTGTAATGCGCGGGCGGGCGGCAGCTATCCGGCCTTTTAAAGCCAGGAGCTCGGGCGGTGATTGAAGTTGCTAACCTGAAACATGATTTAGGCGTTACCCCCCTTGCCTGGCATATCGCCGAACAAGTATCCCAGTTTCTCCACTTTGAGGGTGAGACCGTCGTCTGCTGGGATCATTACGGCTACGGTTACGATCATAGCTACTGTCTGGTCTTTTCCCGCTAAAGTATTAGCCACGTTGGCGGGTTTCAGGCTACTTAACCACAGTAAGGTTAACAAAAAACCATTATTATATGAATTCCAACGAGTTTTAGCAGCATATTGGCGCTTTTTATCTGCATGATGACCCTTTTTATCCGCATGAATCCACTTTTGGCCCGCATGGCTGTAAATGCCTGGCAATTCATAAAAATTGCCAGGCATTTGATAAGCTTAAAATTTGAACCCGCATTTGCCTATCATATAATTCGTTTAGGCGATTCATAAAATTTCGCCTGTTTAACCTTAAGCCTAAACGAAAAGGTAATGCGGCCGATATGACAGAGCAAACAATCAACATCGAAAAAACCGTCAATTCTTTTAAGTTTGTTCCCGGGCTCACCCGCCGGGTGGTTAGATCCTGGATAAAACGGGAGCGGCAATCGCCGCGGCCGCAGTCCATCCCCTGGACACCCCTATCTAAACCTCTGGCAGATTGTAGCCTGGCCCTGATTAGCACGGCCGGCCTCGTCCTGAAAGAGGAGCAACCCTTCGATCAGGAGGGTGAACGGCAGAACCCCTGGTGGGGCGATCCCAGCTATCGTTTACTGCCCCATACTGTCAGCGAAAAAGATATTCGCCTCTGTCATTTGCATGTCAATCCCATCTATACCGAGCAAGATCTGAACTGCATCTTCCCCTTGCAACGCTTACGCGAGCTGGTCGACGAACCTGGGCCGTCTGGCGCCCACTCACTACTCCTTCATGGGTTATATTCTGCGGCCGCAAGTCTTATTGGAGGAGAGCGTGCCGGCCATGATCCGCCATTTACAAGCCGAGAAAGTGGACGCGGTTCTCCTGGTACCGGTCTGACCTTTCTGTTGCTGGTCCGTAGGACTGGTACAACGGGAAATCGAAGCCAGCGGCATCTCCACCATTTCACTCTCCCCTATTGCCGATTTTACCGCTTCGGTTAGCCCGCCACGGGTAGCGGCCATCGAGTATCCTCTGGGCCAAAACTTCGGCCGCCCCGGTGATAGCCAGGGCCAAATGGCCGTTTTGCGAGCCACGCTTGATGCCTTAGTGGAGATGGATCAACCCGGTAGCGTGCGCCATCTACCGTTTGAATGGCCGGAAAAGGGCAGTAAGGGTGCCCGGGCCAGCCATCCCCCAGAACCGCCACCCATCACTAAATATCTAAAGAGCCATCCCTGGTTATATCCCAAGCTGATCGCCGGGGATATCCCTGAGTAAAAGGAAAAGAATCAAGAGGTTCCCAGCTAGATAGCTAACGACAGGCGAGGCTAGTCGGAAAAATCCGCACTCACTCGCCTTGCCAGGCATGTAATTCCACCAGGCCCTGGCCCACATGCCACTCGACAACCTGAACGCTCAAATATCCGGCTTGCACGGCCGGCTGGCCATGCACTATTGCGTGAGCAGGAAAGCAATCAATCTTCCTGTTCTACCTCTGGCGCTTTGCCTTTCAGAAATGGCCCTTGCGCAAGGGTTTCGTTTTCGCCAATGTCAAGCATCTGCAAGATCGATCCATCGTCCAATTGGAACCTTAGGTACATTATCTTGTCGCCAAAACGCTTCGGCTCCTCGGCCGACGCGACCGGAACTGTGACTGCCCGCATGAACATGCCCTTGTGTACCAACAGGACATCGCGAACCCATTCACAGTAACCGGAAACCGCTTTTTCACCGAACCCTGGAAAAGAACCGGATTCAAGCCGCAGCTTGGCTGCGAATATGCCGGGTCGCTTCTTAACATGGTTGCGGGTCAAGAGCACGATGACTAGCGCGCCGACCACTAACCAGATAGGAATGCCGAGGCAGGCTAAGATAATCCAAACCATCTTTTAAATCCTTTTTAACAACTGAACCACAGTCAATAACCCGAAAACTCAGGTTACTATGATATCAGTCTCTTTGGTACAGCCAACGAATTTTGACCATTGCCACCTTTGGAGCGGCGGCAATCTATTGTTTCATACGCCCGAATGTATCATTTCCTGGAGAGCTAGGAAACCCTATCCCCTACCCTCAGGCAGGGGATAGGGCACTTACCGATTTTTTAAGCGGCCGCCAGCTTTTCACCGCCTTGCGCCTCGCGATAAAGTTGTCCGTACAGGTGGCCATAAAGGGAAAAGCCATAGGGTATTCCGAGAAAAACGCCCACACCACACAGGATAATGCCGAGTGAGAAGGCCAGTGAGGCCCCAATTGATACTACAAGCCAAGCAATGATCGTATTGGCCCAATTAGCCGAAACGATCGTCCAGGAATTGGTCGGATTAAGCGCTTCGCCAAAGGAGCGATCATCGGCCAATAAACCAAAGACACCCAATAACAAAATGGTTACCAGCACACCGTAGATGAATAAACAACAGCTAATCAAGATATCCACAATGCCCACATCGATCACGGCAGACAAACCGCTCAGGATCCAGAGCGGGATATTCCAGAGGATAAAAATGGCAATAAATTTCAGGCCATCAATGATTATCTGGCCTAATTCCGACCACTCCGGTAAAACATCCTGTTCACCTCGAATGACCCGCCGGGCGATGGCGATGGCCCAACCTATCAGAGGAATGAAGCCAATACCACCTAAAAGTATAAAGCCGGCAAAGACAACACCCATCAACGACTTGCTAATCCAATCTTTGCTACTGTTGGGAACAAATGTAAAAGCTAAACCATAATCCATGAAAGAACCCTCCTTATGGGTAATGTGAATGGCCGGCTATTACCGGCCGCTAGTGTGGTCGCCTGCGCATGAGGTTGCGCGGTACCGCGATCATAATTTTGCGCGCCCTCTTGGTAAAAACTGGGCTAAGAAAAAAAGAATTACACCGACAACTGAATTTAAATATGAAAACACAATTAAACCAGCAATGATCAGGATAAACCAGCCGATCAACTGCAAACGCGACTTAGGGAAATAATACCTGGCTAATCGCTTAGTGTGCCAATTCTTAATTGACGCTATCGCGAATCCTAATAATGCTAATCCGAAAACAGCATACACTGAAATGCCAATGTAAACCACAAAAGGAAGCGTTCCTTTACTGGAATCTATGATCTTGGCCACTGGTGTTCTGGTTAGATTAAAAAGAAGAGCCGATTCGCCCAGATAAGGGGCATCCGATAAATTTGACAACAATCTTGGTCCCAACAGAGTGCCATCAGCCAGGGGCCAAGAGGCTACTAACGCTTCGACACTCAATGGATATGCTTGGTCAAATCGCCCGTTTGTTCTTGCCGCTCCTATACCAAAAGCGCTAGCCGCAGTACCGAACCCTCCTATTACCGGCCCTGCATCTACATCTGCAAAATACCATTCAGGGAATAAACTCTCGTCTGAAAACTCTCTAAAACCGGCACCAAACCATTCATCCTGCCAGTACTGTTCATCGTATCGAGCATACCACTCTTGAGCTATGTTTGGCCACAACTCTGGTGCCCAAATCAGCATGTAAGATATGCCAACCCCACGAGATGGTCCTATGCCAACCCCGGTTCTTGAGTTAGCAATGTAGGCCGGCAACCCTGTTTGGGGATCTAATCGCGTATCTTCAAAAGCCCGCGATGCCCGCGCAATAGAAACAGAATGATCGGTACCTAATACCTTATCAGCCCTTTGTATCGCCGCAATCGCGGGAAGAATATCGATTGGATACGTCTGACCGGGGTAATCATCTAACAATCCATATGGAGATGCATCAAGCTCTTTCGACAAGGTATCTATTTGACTCAATAACAATTCTTGATACCTATCATCACCTAATAATTTTTGATAGCTGGTCAAGCCACTAATGTACAACATGCGATAGAAGATATTTTCTCTATACAGGTAATTGTCTCCCCAATGTTTTTTAACCCATGTGGCATGGTTTGGGTCAACAATCAACGCCGCCGCCGCTTCTATAGCTCCTTGAGCATATTCTGAAGGCCTGGTCTTTGCTAGAGTAGGATCCTCTTCCCAAGCATCTTGCAATGCTTCGGTTGCCCAGAGGTAGTACACAGAACTAAAAACTGGCCACTCGGTACCTGAGATATCTTGCACACTCACTTCCGCTGCCTCGCCAGAAGCAACGCGATCACGAGCCCAGGTCTCATATCTACCCGAAAGTTCTTGATGCCAGCGATACACAAAATGTGGCATCTCCCCCGTATGCAAAGCTGGGTCACGAATATCAAGGACTAGTACGCCAAATGGAATAAGGAAAAAATATAACGCCACTATAGCAACAACAATTGCGTTGCCATAAACGCAAATGGTGAGCCATTTATTCCAGCGCATATCAGGATCGTTTTTCATTAAATCTTGTTATTGCCGCACAAAGGGTAAGCTCAGCCGGCTGTCGGAGCTGTATTTTCCACAATATCCCCGTAGAATGGCTTTGGTGCACACTCAGGTCCGAGAGTATTTGCCTCAAGGAATACGCCTCAATGGCGGCCGGCGTTCATCTTGATGTAAAGGCACCGATCTTGGACTGACTGAACCACCTTAATAACGGCGATCTGTGGTCTGGGCATCGGGGGTCAATCATATCGGGTGGATTATGGTCAACCGGCCCAGGACACGCAACAGGCCATTTGTCACCCGCCTCGGTCGCCGGCCAAGAATCATCTGTCTGTCTTCCCCAAAGAACCTTCGCCTTTCTGGAAATCGTTACCTTAATCCAGAGACAGAAGAGATGACGGAGGCGCCCAAGTCATTCATAGCCTAGAGTTCGCCATCCTGGTGTCGATAGCTACCGGCATGACCTCATAATCTACTGATCGTCGTTTCATTCACATCATATGCACAGTCGTGAATGTTTGACCTCCTGGACATCAAGTTGACGAAGCTGGGTATTGGCTAGCCTCACAGCAGATTAAAGTAATTCCTGATTTTCGGTCAACAATACACCATTTTGTGATGGATCACGGATCAATAGTCCGTCTTCCAATTGTTCACTGTTTATGCCGGTATCATTGATCCGTTCGACGACCTTTTCCAGCTCGTTGGTATTCGGCATCACGAGCGTAAAGTAACGTAACCCAAGCGCATCGGCCGGTGGCGGTGGAGCGCCTTCCCCAACCCACGTATTAAAACCGATGTGATGATGATAACCATCGACCGAGACCATGCCCATGCGGAAGGAGCCGGCAATACCCATGCTGTCGAACCCGAGTAAGTCATGGTAAAAGTGCATCGTATTCTCGAGATTGGCCACATATAGATGGACGTGGCCTAAGGTTGTCTCTGGGGGCATCGGCTGGTCTAGTCGGTCCTCTGGCGTCAGCTCAGTAAACAACTTCTCAATGTCCAGCGCTTCTCTCCCGTTACTGGCGACGCCATTGGCTCGCTGAGCCACCAGTTGGCCATTGACCAGACCAAAAATACCTTCTTCCGGGGTGTCGGCGTATAGCTCGATATTATTACCTTCCGGGTCATCCAGGTAAGTTGTCTGGGTCATTATGTGGTCGGTGGGGTGATTTCGATAGTTTAGCGAAAATAGCCGGGCAATGGCCCGGGCCAGCTCACGACGGTTAGGAAGGAGAATGGCAAAGTGGTAAATTCCCGTCGTGCCCTGATATCTACGAGCCTGGACTACTTCGGTCAGCTGCAGAAAATCTCGGCCGCCTGCGCCCATACCCGCCCTAGTTCCTTCGCGCCAATGAAGTTGCAGACCAATAACCCGACGATAAAATTCTATTTGATTGTCCAGATTGGCCACGGTTAGGGATACCCGGCCCGGCCGAGTCGCAGGGTGTATGTGGAATTCGTTTATGCTCTCTACCTTATCTTGTCCAGTCATACTTACCTTCTTTAGCCATCGATAGTGTGAACGCCTCCAGCAAATGGTCCGGTTAAACGTCGCGAAACAAGGTGCTGGCGCTCTTTAAGCAGGTCACGTTTTATAATTTATAAAAGTAATCGTGGCCTACTTTAACCTCAGTGCTGAGAATTTACCTCTATCAATCATAAGAGTCTGTAAGTCTCATGCCCAACTTTTCATCTGTTTGGCCCAGAGAGCGACAAGTTTTGGCCCTGCTCTAAACAATGATTAGCAGTTTGCTGACTTGGATGTTTGCCAGCTAATATTGGCAACCTGACTGGATAAGGCATATCTTTGGCAGATTAGCTCGCAGCAAAAGCATAAAGGATGATCAGTTGACAACAAAGCAAGAGTCGGAATTTCTCATTTCCCAGGGAGAAAAGTTCTTCTATAGGAGCTACGGGCAGGGCAGGCCCATATTACTACTCCATGCCGGCATCGCCGACGGCCGGATGTGGCAACCCCAGATCAATAACTGGGGCCGGGACTTTCATTTAATCGTTCCCGATCTTAGAGGTTTCGGCCGCTCCCCAATTCCTGATGGCCCCTTTTCCTATCATGAAGATCTGGTTGCCCTCATCAATCACCTCGATGTGGATCCTGTCTGGTTGGTCGGCACCTCATTTGGCAGCCGGGTAGCCCTGGACCTCTACCTGGCCCATCCAGATTTGGTTCGCGGCCTGGTGCTAGTTTCGCCAGTTGTGAGCGGCTTTGAGCCAGATGAGACCATGCAGGCCTTTGGCCAGGAAGAAGACCGGCTATTTGAGGCCGGCGATCTGCAAGCCGCGACAGAGCTAAATATGGGTATGTGGTTGGATGGCCCCCAGCGTTCGCCCGATCAGGTGGATCCCCAGATAAGAGAAACAGTAGCCGCCATGCAACTGCAAGCCTTTCAGGTGCCGGAACCGGAGAATGCGGCCGTCATCGCCTCCGATCCCGCCGCCATCAACCGCTTGAATGAGGTTCGAATCCCTACCCTCATCATCGCCGGGATGCTGGACGTTGCTGCGATAGTCAGCCACGCCAAAATGTTGGTTCACGAAATACCCGGGGCTCAACTCGAACTGGTGAGTGAAGCCGCCCATCTGCCTAATATGGAGAGGCCAGCCCTTTTTAATGACCGGGTGCGGCAATTCATTGTCCAGTAATGGATTGGTCATGCTTTTTGGCTTTTTACGCTCGCACTATCTTCTCTTTGATGACCATCCTGGTCGCCAGATATATATAAGGATAGGAACTATGGCTGAATCAAACAATATGGAAAGTGCTCGACGTTGGTTCGATGAAATTTGGAGCCAAGGCAACTTAGACACGGCCGACGAGATCGTCGATCCCACCTACGCCCCTGAGTGGATCCAGATAGAGGCTACCGGCCCGGCCCAGGTCAAACACGAGGCCCGTTATTTTCGCTCTATCTTCCCTGATCTACAATATGAAATCATTGACGCCGTTCCCCTGCCCGATCGAGTCTGGATTCGTTATCGCGGCCGGGGCACCCACAAGGGAAACGCCTGGGGTTTCGAGCCGACCGGCAAACAAGTGACCTACGCCGGAGTGACCATTCTTTACTTCAACGAACAGGGCAAGATCATCGATCGCTGGGGCGCCTTTTGTTTTTACGACATCTTCGCCGACCTGGAACTCGTTCCTCCGTTTTGGGAATTAAGCCAGCGGCTGGGCTCATCCTGAACCAGCAGCTATTGGAGGACGCAATCTGCGTAATCTTTGATTTTCCAGTCTCGTTAATCTCCGCCTCAGGGTATCGGTTGCTCCAGCGTCTCTTCGGGCGACTTGTTCATGAAATCGCCAACGGCCGTGCGCACGGCCACGGCGCGCCGGTCAGGACCGGCCAGGAAAGCGCCTGCGGCAATGGCCAATCCAATCACCAGCAGCAGGATAGTCTGGCCAATGAGACCACCAATGACGATCTCCCACACCGCCTCGACGGCGTTTCGATAAAGTTCGGAAGAGACTTCAGCCACGACCTGCGAGCGAACCCAGGCCAATATGGCCAGAGAAAGAGCCATGGTAACCGATAGCCCGGCGCCGATGTACAGTAGCGTCCGCCGCCGCCATAAGGACACCCACAGGGCGCCGCCAAAGGCAACTAAAGCTAGCAGAGGCAATATTATGCCCGCCCGGTCGAGTATGGTTAGGGTTTGCTGTATCTGGGCCAGTTGTGCGGCCTGGTAGACCACTATCTTCCCGCTGTCCTCAGATATCGGTAGATCCTCCAAGAAGGCCAGGCCAGTCGAGGCCAACCTGTCCTGGACGGTGCCCAACAGGTCGCTGAAGTCAATGGTAACTTCACCCTTATTGATGTAGAACAGCCCCCCTTCATCTCTCAATAGAGACAATGCCGCCTCATGTGTCAGGCGAATGGCCGTGGTCCAAATAGCGTTGAACACATCGCTACCGATCACCTCGCTGGCGACGTCCCGCGAAAAGTTTTCAATGGCCCCAACCAGGGGAGCGGCCAGGAAACCGGCCTCCTCTGGGAGAGCATTGGCGACCTCCTGCTCGGCGTTTATTTCCTGGAACAGCGCGTCCACGGCAAAATCGCTGATGGCCAACGCCACGGCCGGGTTCCTGCTGAGCGGGCCTACCGTCGCCACAAAGGTATCGGTGTTGAGAGCCACGCTCTTCAACCAAACGGTCACGCTGGCCCCGGCCGTGATCACACATCCCAGCACAATCAGCAGGGCTACTGCCAAGCGCCGCCAGCGGCGTCTACCGGTCTTTCTTGCTTCAGTCTCGTCCTTATAGCGCCGAAGCTCATCCACCTCGGCCTGCAGGCTATCCACCTCGGCCGTATTTGCCCCCTGTTCTTCTAACTCTTGTTGATCATGGTCTGGATCTAATTGCTGTTTCTCATCAGTCATTTCTTACTCCTTTTACTTGTTATCTTTGATGCCAAAAGACTTATCAACAGATTTCGCAGAACCATGCCTAACAACTCGAAAACTGTGTTTGTTATAATAGCCAGTCTCGTTGACACTTGCCAATGAATGTTGGTCACCACCGTTAGCCACTTCGTTATTGGCATGTTGTTTTATAACCCCGAATGTATGATTTCCTGGAGATGGACCAACCTGCTGGTGCCTTGGCCTGGTTGGTCGCGCTTTTTGGCTATTATGTGGGCCGCCCGCTCACCCATTTAAGCCGGGTGGCTATACTTTAATCGCCCAGTCGGCCGATGCACTCCCCCAGGTCTAAATGATATGCTAATTCTTGAGGCGGCCGGCATAGTTATTGAACCGTGAAAGGCCTGGCAGATGATGATCAGTGACAGGAACAACAGAAGATGGGCAGTTCCCCTACCTTTTCGTTGTCTGATCGCTCCCTGCTCCCCCTACTTCCCGGCTTATAGGAGAGGCTAGATCGTGAATCATTCCCAAATTCTGAAACAATCTTGGCATATTCTTCGCCTTACTTTTCCTGCTCGCTCTGATGCCCTTACTGCTCCTGATCAGTGGCGAACCGGCGGGCTGGGTATTTGGCCTGGTCACCTCGGCCGCGCTACTTTTTTTGGCCACTATCCTGGCAATTGTGACCGGTCTGCTGCTGAGCCTATTTATGCAATTCTTCCGCCGGGCCTGCGCCCTTGAAGATCTGGGCGTTACCGCAGCCATTGTCCGCGGTTGGCTGGTAATCCGTCATAATCTGAAAGACGTGATCCTTATGGCCCTCTTGATGGCGGTCACCACCATAGGCTGGATGCTGGCCATGCTGCCCTTGTTAGTCTTGCTGGTCCCGGTCTTTCTGGTGTTTATCGTCCTGGGCGGCCTGGCGGCTATGGCCGTACTCTTCCCTGTTTCCGGCCTGGCTCACCTAGTCATGAACGATGTACTGGCCTGGGTATTGGCCGGTACCCTGGCTCTGGTTGTCTTTTTACCCTTCCTTGTAGCCCCCTACGCCTTCCTGCGCGGTCTGCTTGAAGTCTTCCGTTCCAGTAACTGGACCCTGACCTATCGCGCTCTACAAGCCATGGAAAAAGAAGTCCCAGAACCACCAAAGCCTCAGGCTATCCTGGCTAAGGCCTAAGACTTCAATCTTCCCCATTTTTCGGCCGGATCTTTCCCCTGGCAAGATCCGGCCTTTTTTTTGCCACCTTGCCAAATATCCGTGATCATCTGTGTTGATCAGTGTCCCATTCCGCGTTCCGAATTCCCAAATCCGAAATCAGCGGGAGCCCAGCTGCGTTTCCAAAACAGCTTCCAACGTCTGCGCCCGGCCGCGCGCGACCAAGCTATCGAATTCGGACGGGCTAAACTTGTCCCTTAATCCTTCAAGGTCTTCGGCCGCCTGGTCTCTCGTGTGCTGATCGGTTGCCGGATGGCCGGCCGTCAAAGCCAACATTTCCACCCCTTTTTCGGGCGCCCCAGAAGCGACCATCGTTTCCGCCAGAATGACCAGAGTCGTCAGCTGTGCACGCAGCAGGTGGCTATCGCGCCCGACCGACAGAGCCCTTCGCAGATGCTCCTCAGACAGTTTAAACTCGCCCAAGCCAAAGGCAGCTCGCCCAAGGCCAATCAGACTACGGACAGTACCCGAGACGAAGCCTACCTCTTCACTTGTTTCGAGGCTGTCCTGAAAATTCTTCTCGGCCGCCGTAAAATCTCCTTGCTCAAGCGCCACATCGCCACGGGATATCAGGGCCAGTATTACCCCTTTCCGGTAACCGAGTTCCCGGCAGATAACAAGGCTCTCCTGGCATAGTTCACTGGCTCGATCCAGGTCACCTATCAGCTGGTACACTTTGCTGAGTCTATTTAAGGTAATAGCCATGCCCCTTCGATTACCGGATTGCCTGGTAATGTCGAGGCCTTGTTCATACAGATACCTGGCCTCATCGTACTCGCCAAGAGACGTCGCTACCCGGCCCAGGTTGGCCAAAGCAAGAGCTCTACCGCGGCGATCGCCAATCTCTTCTGAGAGGGCCAGGCTCGATTTAAAGTGCTGCTTTGCCGTCTCATACTTCCCTTCTTCATAGGCCAAGTCTCCCAGATCGCCTAAAGCCAGGGCCTTTCCCATGGGATAGTTATGCGCTTCGGCTAAGTCGAGGCTCTCCTGGAAGAGTTGCCGAGCATACTCTCTGTCGCCCAGGTTTCGCACAACACCGCCCAGCGTATGCAAGTAGAGCATCACACTCACTTGATCGCCCAGAGGCCTTAGAATCTCCAGCGCTTCTTCTAAGAGTTCCCGCCCCTGTTCATAATCCCCCAGCGCCCCCCTGGCGCGACCTAAGTTAGCCAAATTCTGGGCTTTAGACCAGGGCCAGCTTTGGAAGTAGTTATGATAGCGCTCATGCCGTTCATCGTATCGTTCCAGAGCGCGGCGGGCCATCTCGTAGTCGCCCATGCCATAAAGCGTATTGATCTCAGTCCCCCCGGCAACCCAGTATCCTTCCAGGTCTCCTGCCTCAAACAGCGCCTCGATCTCCACCGACAGAATAGCTCGGACGTCACTGTAGCGCGAGAGGCGAGAGGTGAACCAGGCGCGTCGAACTCGTAGATTAAGCCTCAGGAGCTCCAAGCGCTCGTCTTCCAGTGCGCCAGACTTCACAGTAGAGTTGAGTGCTTCGGCGGCCGATCTGAAAGCTTCCTCGCCTTCCGAATACCAGGCTTTGGCCTCATAAAACCAAAAGAGGCTGCGCATGCTTTCTTCCAACTGCGAAAGGCTTTGGTATTCGATCGCCCATCTCCAGGCCAGGAGGACATTGTCAAGCTCTTCATTTATTTCCTTTATAGGTCCGATTCTGGCGCCACGTATGAGCGATTCCTCGAACGCCTTGAGGAAACCGGAGAAATAGGCGGCCTGTCGCTCTTTGGTTGTTTGGCTTTCTAACTCGTCCTCCTCCAGCTTTTCGGCAGCGTATTGGCGTAACAGCTCATGCACCTGATACCGCCCGGTCTCGTCGCGGGTCACAAGAGACTTATTAATGAGTTCCAATATGATTCTTAAAGTCGCCCCGGTTACCTTTTGAGCCGCGTCCCGTTTAAAGCCCCCTCGAAATACCGATAACTTCCCAAAAGCGGCTTGCGCGGTCTGCGAAAGGTCGTTCCAGGAGTGCTCAAACACAGCCCGAACGCTGCGCTGTCGCAGGGGTACATCACGCATCTCGGTTTCCAATAGATCGAGATCTTGTTCGATTTCGGCCGCGATTTCCTGGCAACTCAATGTTTTCACCCAGGCGGCCGCCAGCTCAAGGGCCAGCGGCATACCATCCACCAGCTTGCAAACACGGACAATAGCCCGCAGTTCTTCGGGTGAGGGAGCAAAGCCAGGTTGAACGCGACGCGCGCTTTGCAGGAATAGCTCCGCAGCACCGTAGGTGCCGGCCGCTTCTATGTGTCCATTCTCCGGAACGGGCAAACCTGTGACCGCAAAGGTCCACTCTGCCTGAAGTCGTAGCCGTTTGCGCGAGGTTGTCAGAATCTTGACCTCCGGCGCGCCGGCAAGAATATTAGCCACGATCCTAGCGCCGGCAATTAGGTGTTCGAAGTTGTCAAGCAATAGTAACAGTTGTTTCTCACGCAAGTAGTTGTGCAACTGGCTTTCGAGATCTTCATCTCCATAAAAGGAGAAGTTCAACGCATTGGCAATTGTCGAAGGCAGATTATCCGCTGAAGTAACGCCAGCCAGAGGGACAAAAAAGACACCGTGCCGGAAGTCATCGCTCAGTTCGGCCGCGGACTGTAGCCCGAGACGGGTCTTGCCCATCCCCCCTGGCGCCACCAAGGTTAACAGACGGCAATCTGGCTTTGAGAGAAGCTCGCCAATCTCGACAAGTTCGTCCTCCCTACCGACCAGGGGCGTTGGCTGGCGGGGTAGGTTATTCGGGTGTGATGACATTGAGCGGAGGGGAGGGAATTCTTGAAGCGGCAGATCGGGATGTACCAGGCCAAACACCTGTTGCGGCTCAGTCAGGTCCTTGAGAAGATGAACCCCCAGATCCTCAAGGCTGGCTCTATCGGGCAAGGGGGCTATCGCGGTCACTTCGGGCGTCAGGATGATCTGCCCGCCCCAGGCTGCTGCCATGAGCCGGGCCAGGCGGTTCACCACAGGACCAAAATAGTCAGCCGCTCGCGCCTCCGCCGGCCCCGCATGGATGGCCACACGAATACGCAGTTCGTCGATGTCCGGCCATTCCTCGGCCGCCAGCCGGCGTTGCATGGCCAGGGCGCATTGCAGTGGCTCGGATTCGCCCTCATTAAAGACGACCATCATGCCGTCGCCGGTGTTTTTGACGTGCTCTCCCCCACAGGCTTCGAGACAATGCATGAGGATCTCATCATGGCGATCCAGGACATCGCCCATGACCTGGCCATGTTTTTCCCAGAGTTGGGTCGAACCCTCGATATCGGTATATAAAAATACTGGCATCGCTGCAACCGTGATAATCCTCAGAAACCGAGCTTAGATAGTAGCAACTTAAAAGAATCCTAGCCACAGTTCGTATGTCTCATAATAAAGGATCTCCATTTCGCAATCCCACTTCCGCAATCCGCAATTCAAAATTCGAAATCATCTGCATCCTATCTGTATTCTTTCTCACCCTTTTAAGCGACTGGTTTTGGTAAACTTGCCTGTCGGTTTAGAATCCGGCTACTTTAACGAAACGAACCCGCGCCTAACCAGGCGCTTCATTTGAACGTCCATTTGGAGGAAATATCATGTCAGAAACAATCCCTGAAAGTCATGTCGAACTCATCACCGGACCAATCTATAGTACCCTCACTACTATCGCTCCTGACGGAATCCCAGAAAACACGGTCATCTGGTGCTCCTGGGACGGCAGCTACGTGCTGGTCAATACCCGGCGCAACAGCCGAAAGATCAGGAACATCGAAAAGAACCCCAAGGTTGCTTTAACAGCCATCGACCCCGAAAACGCCTACAACTGGATCGACGTGCGCGGCACGGTAACAGATATCACCACGGACGTCGACTATAAAAACATCAACTCCCACGCCAAAATATACCGGGGCGAGGACGAATATTACGGTGGGGTAGCTCCATTAGAATTGAAAGGTCGCGATGAACGGGTGATCATTCGCATTAAACCCGAGCGCGTGGTGGCTTATGCTCCTCGAAATTGATAGCTTTTTTGCTGATACCGGATCGTCGCCGGATGGATTTTTCCATTAGCCTGACGCTTTGATCGGACCATTCGCTGCAAAGGTCCGGTCTATCACTGTATCCCACTCCCACCCCTTTCCCATTGACAGCCCCCACCTGCCAAGGCACCATACGGCTGGATATACGGGCCTTCCGGGAGGGGTTTTGTAAATGGCTTCAGGCGAAACATTCTTATTCAATCCAGAAAACGAAGGGCTCATCATGGGCGAAAAAAAGCAGCCGGCCTTTGACTCTTCTGTGGGTTGTCTGGCCCTGATTATGGTGCCCTTCGTTCTAGCCGGTCTGCTGATCCTGGGACTGGCCGTTTCCGAATGGGTACGGGTGGTCCGCTTAAGCACCGATTTCGCCGTCGTTAATGCTCGATTGGTCAGTCTGGAAATCGATAGCAACGACGATACAAACTCCTATTACGTCACCTACCGCTTTCCCGTAGACGGTCACCAACAGACCGTTACCGAAGCAGTCGACTTCAGACTGTTTTATAGTCTGGCCGAAGATATTCCTTTCGAGGTACGCTATGTTCGTTCCGATCCCCAGACAGCTACCATCAAACCGCTGCGGCTGACCACCGCTATCGCCGGCAGCCTATTCGCCCTACTGTGGAATGCCCTGGTCATCCCTGTTACTTTCTTCGCGGCGGCCAACTATCGCCGGCAAAGACAACTAAGCCGATATGGTCATATCTTGCTGGGCGAAATTGTCAGTTGCCGGGGAAAGTCAGGCGACGACAACAAGTTCACTTTAGAAGTAAGCTATCGTTTCCGGCCGCCGCGAGCGCCGCGGGCAATCGAAGGGCGTGAGAGCCGCTTACGAAACGACCTGACCGATCAAGCTCTGCCCCAATCCGGCACGACTGTGCGTATTCTTTATCTGAACGAAAAAAACTTCTGTTTACTGTGACAGGGAAGGCGGAATGAAATACTCCATTTCAAATTCGAACTTCCAGATTCGCCATAAAATTCCCTTTTCCAAATTCCAAATT
>PVMK01131837.1_pt1 | contig 17532 bp, 15 predicted proteins | sample 1853481 | NCBI WGS metagenome assembly PVMK01 (sample SAMN08533507, study PRJNA380276) | Marine sediment metagenome, whole genome shotgun sequencing project. | reverse complement strand
AATTATTGATCGCGGACGAGCCGACGACGGCGCTCGATGTCACGACGCAGGCCCAGGTCCTCGAGCAGATCAGCCGGTTGCAGGACGAGTTTCATATGGCGGTCATTCTGATTACGCATGATCTCGGCGTCGTGGCCGAGACCTGCCGCAGAGCCGTTGTCATGTATTGCGGGCGCATTATTGAGAGGGCGCCGATCGAGCAATTATTTGCCGAACCCCGGCATCCCTATACGGCGGGCTTGATCAATTCCATTCCGAGGATTCGTGATCATAAATTGCCGGAACTTCCAATTATCCCGGGACGGGTGCCCGACCTGTTGCACCTGCCGGACGGCTGCCGCTTCGCCGACCGTTGCACGCGCGTCGAGCCGGATTGCCGGACGTCGGAAATACCCTTGAATCAGAATCAAAAACAGGATTCCGCCGTCGCCTGTTTGCATCCGCTGGAGTCGGAGCATGGGTGACGCATCCCACACCGCGACACCGTTCCTGCAGGTCGAAGATCTGCAGAAATATTTTCCCGTCCGGAGTGGACTGTTCCGCCGGGCTTCGACTCAGGTCCGTGCCGTCGACGGGGTCAGCTTTTCTATAAAGGCTGGAGAGACACTGGGCCTCGTCGGTGAATCCGGCTGTGGCAAATCGACCCTTGGCCGCGCGATACTTCGATTGCAGGAACCCACCGCCGGAAAAGTTCGGCTCGATGGTACGGACATTACCCATCTGTCGCGTGAGCAGATGTTCGCGCAGCGAGCCCGCATGCAGATCATTTTTCAGGATCCCTACGCGTCGCTAAGTCCCCGGCGAACGATTGCTCAAAGTATCCGTGAGCCACTGGACGTGCATCGAGTCGGCACACCGGCGGACCGGGAGAAAAGGGTACTTGAATTGCTCGACGTCGTCGGCATGAGCGCCCAGGTCCGGGACCGATACCCACACGAATTTTCGGGTGGCCAGAGACAGCGCATCGGGATCGCCAGGGCGCTGGCCCTGAATCCCGGATTTATCGTCGCCGATGAGCCGGTTTAGGCGCTCGATGTCTCCGTTCAATCACAAGTGTTGAATTTAATTGCAAAGCTCAAACGCGATCACGGCATCGCGTTTCTATTTATTTCTCACGATCTCGCAGTCATCCAGCACGTCAGTGATCAGATTGGAGTCATGTATCTTGGGCGGCTGGTCGAACAAACTTCATCCGACGCGTTGTACAAGCGTCCGAAGCACCCCTATACCCGCGCGTTGCTGTCCGCAATCCCGGTCCCCGACCCGTTACTGCGGCGAAAGCGCATCGTGCTCGAGGGTGACGTGCCGTCACCGATGAACCCGCCGAGCGGATGTCCGTTTCATACTCGTTGCCCGGATGCCATGCCCCACTGTTCCAGGATACCGCCACCGACTGTCGATGTCGGTACGCTCGAAGAACCGCATGCGGTGACCTGTCATCTTTACGATCAACAGGGAAAAAACGACATCTAACGACACTGCGCGTCGATTTGAATTTCATCGCCGCGCGCATAAATCTAGTTCTCGGTACACAAATGAGAGGCGAAGCCTACCAAGACAAGCCGTTGATAACAGGGGCATAAAGGTATAGGTTTTGATTATGAAGACGAAATCTGATGTCGACATCTCGCATCGGGATCGCCCGGGCGCTGGCCCTGAATCCCGGTTTTATCGTCGCCGATGAGCCGGTTTCGGCGCTCGATGTGTCCGTGCAATCACAAGTGTTGAATTTAATTGCAAAGCTCAAACGCGATCACGGCATCGCATTTTTATTTATTTCTCACGATCTCGCAGTCATCCAGCACGTCAGTGATCAGATTGGAGTCATGTATCTCGGCCGACTGGTCGAACAAACTTCATCCGACGCGTTGTACAAGCATCCGAAGCACCCCTATACCCGTGCGTTGCTGTCCGCAATCCCGGTCCCAGACCCGTTGCTGCGGCGAAAGCGCATCGTGCTCGAGGGTGACGTACCGTCACCGATGAACCCGCCGAGCGGATGTCCGTTTCATACCCGTTGTCCGGATGCCATGCCCCACTGTTCCAGGATACCGCCACCGACTGTCGATGTCGGTACGCTCGAAGAACCGCATGCGGTGACCTGTCATCTTTACGATCAACAGGGAAAAAACGACATCTAACGACACTGCGCGTCGATTTGAATTTCATCGCCGCGCGCATAAATCTAGTTCTCGGTACACAAATGAGAGGCGAAGCCTACCAAGACAAGCCGTTGATAACAGGGGCATAAAGGTATAGGTTTTGATTATGAAGACGAAATCTGATGTCGACATCTATTGCCGGCTCCAACGATTAAGCTGTTATGTTTCTCAACGCTGTGCAATGAGATAGACCTGTGAGCAAAAAAGCGGTTCTTCTGAACGGTATCGTCGTTGGTGAGGTCGAAGCTACCGGCGACATGGAGACGGATCTACAAGCGATCCAAAACTTCTTGAAGGAGAAAGGACTCCATCGGGAAATATCCACAGATGACGCAATGCATGGCCAGGCGAATTCTTTTGCTGAGGTAGCAAACGGCCTATACAAGCGCGATCTGAAGGAATCGCCATATAAGGGCAGTAGTCTTGCCCCTTTTGTTGTGAATGCAGTCTTTAGTATTGAGATATACCTGAAGGCGATCCATTGCGTTTTCGGAAATACAATCCGTGGCCATAATCTCTCAGCAATATTTAAAAGTCTCAATGAGGAAGGGAAATCAATTTTTCTTTTGGCTGCGGAGGCCGTTAGACCACATTACATGCTTGAAGAGGGAGTCGACATCATTGATTGTTTAAACTCACTTAGCACAGCGTTCGAGGATTGGCGCTACCTTTACGAGAACAAGAAATTAGAAGCTGAGATTCAGTCGATTCGGTATACGATGCATGTTGCGTTCGAGGCTTGCTGTAGAGCACGGGAGCAAAAAGCTGAAACATAACCAGTTGAAGCAGTCGGACGCCGAAGGCGCTACGCGCCTTTGGCGCCGCTGTTCAAAGCGTTATGCGGCTTGTTGCGTGATGCGCAACATGCTACACTACGATCGTGATCCGGTCGTTTCGACATAAGGGCCTCCAGCGCTTCTACGATCGCGGTAGCAAGTCCGGAATACAGTCCAAACACGCGAAGCGGCTAAGGATGCAGCTGGCAGCCTTGGATACAGGGTTAACCATCGATGATATGAACATCCCAGGCTATCGGCTGCATATGTTGAAGGGGCGTGCTAAAAATCGTTGGTCGATTTGGGTCAGCGGAAATTGGCGACTAACGTTTGAGTTTATCGATGGTGATGTTTACGTGTTGGACTATGAGGATTATCACTAATGGCTATGCATAATCCACCTCATCCCGGAGAGTTTATCTGGGACACATATCTGGAGCCGTTCGACGTCAGCATTCGCGGTGTTGCAGAGAGTTTGGGTGTAGCACCCTCTACACTTAATCGTTTGATTAATGGTCAGAGCGGCATTAGCCCGGAGATGGCTCTTCGGTTATCTAAGGCGATCGGTCGGTCGCCGGAAAGTTGGCTGTCAATGCAACACGCTTTTGACCTCTGGAGCGCTCGCAAAACAACCGATCTGACAAATGTTGAAGAGATTCAGTTTGGCGCCGCATAACCAGTGACTGTGGTTCCAAGTCAACCCCACTAGGGCAATTCAGGATCCCAATGCTGGCCGGTTTTCATCATCACATTCAGGATGGTGAGCAGCTTTCTCATGCAGGCAACGATGGCGACTTTAGGCGGTTTGCCGGCAGCCCTGAGCTGCGTATATTTTCTTTTCAGTTTCGGGTTGGACTGAATTGCTGACATCGTGGCCATGAACAAGACGGTGCGGACCCGTGCCCGCCCGCCGCGGATACGCCGCTTGCCTTTGTAGCGACCACTTTCACGGTTCATGGGTGCGATGCCCACCAGGGCGGCGATTGCTTTGCGATTGAGCGCACCCAGTTCCGGTAGATCACTGAGCAGGGTATAGGTGAGGACTGTGCCGACCCCGTTCGCACTCATCAAGAGGTCTCTTTTTTCCTGCCACTGAGGGGTCTGTTCGATGAGTTTGTCGAGCCGTTGCTCAACCTTTTTCACTTCCGATTGCAGGTGTTTGATGTGCCGCTTCAAGCTGGCGTGGAGTGGCTGTGGCAGTATCGAGAGGCGATTCTTTTCCATCGTCGACATGTCCAGTAACTGGCTGCGCCGGGCCAGAAGATCACTGATTAGACGAACATTTTCCGGCTTCAGCTCGGTGGGCTCAGGTTTTAATGCCTCACCGAAGTGGGCAATGGTCTTCGCATCCAGTTGATCAGTTTTGGCCAGTTGCCCGGCAGCGCCGGCGAAGCGACGGATGTGCAAGGGATTGGCCACGGTGACCGGCAGCCTGGCCTTTTTTGCGGCGATCACAAAGCCCAGCTCCAGGCGACCGGTGGCCTCGATGACGATGCGCGTGGGGCAATACGTTTTCAGGCGTTTGACCACCGCCTTCACACCCTGCGCCGTATTGTCAACGCTGAAGAATTCATCCAGGGGCCGGATATAGATATCCAACTGAGCTTTGCTGGTATCGATGCCGACATTAATCTCATTCGTAGTGTTCATGATAAGCTGACTCCGCCTTGCAATACGGGCTCGAGGCCCTAATGACTGTTCGAGTTATTACTTAGGAGAAGCGCAGTGCTCGCACTGGTTATCGGTCTCTCAGTCATGAGTATCCATGCAAGCATCGAGCTACTGCACCGGGGCCTTCAGCGCTTACTGAAGGTGGGCCTCACTTTACCCGTTTTGCTCAGAAATCAACCATACAAGTGCAAGCAGTCGGACCTCCCTTCGGTCGGCCGCTGTTGTGGGCGTTACAGGGCGTAGCCGAAGCCTCTGGACTTAGTCATGAGCATTTTGTCTTTCCTCATCTTCATCTTGCTCCAAATCGCTTTCCTTCCTCTGGCTATCGCTGGATTTCTGATCGTTGCCTATAAACAAATGGTCGTGAGCAAAAATCTCGGGGTCTCGCAGACCGCGATTGAGGTTCTCAACGGGCGGTGGACAATGCATGTATTCGATATCCGTAAGGATCAGGCCACTGCACAACTTGCTAATACGATTCCGAATACATCAACTTTCGGATTATGGCTGGTTCTCTTTCCTCTCTGGGTGAAGTACAAGCTAAGCGGGAAATTATTCGGCTATCCCCGGGTGCCGGAGGAAGGTACAGAAGGAATTAGGGATATCGTAGTAGCGAGGACTCTCTACTTCGATCGGATTATCGAGCGCACCGTGAGCGATGTAGAACAATTCGTCCTATTGGGTTCTGGTTTTGACACACGTCCGTACGGCACACTGAAGAAAGAAGGGCTAACTTTCTTTGAGTTAGATCAAGCCACAACTCAGAAACTGAAGATCGAGAGCCTTCTAGCTGCAGGGGTGGACATAAGCCACGTTACTTTCGTTGAAGTGGATTTCAGCAAGGATAGTACCTTTCAGAAACTAGTCGAAAGCGGCTACGACCCGAGTAAGAAGACGCTTTTCCTCTGGGAGGGAGTGACGCTTTATCTGGGTGAGGCGGATGTGCGCAAGACTCTCCAGGACATCCGTGGGCATGCTGCGCCCGGAAGCACAATCGTGGCGGATATCTATGGAGAAAGGATGATCCGACTGGGAACGAGCGCTGCTGGCAAGAGAGCACTGGAGTATACAAATGAGGGCTTCGGATTCGGCCTTCCCTTCGCATCCAACTTTGAAAATAGCCTGAAAGACTTCCTCGACAGCGAGAACCTGAAACAGGGGGAGTCGTACTTCATGGGTAAAAACAGTACAGAAGGCCCGTTCATGGTGGTCGTCGAGATTGGTATATAGCGCAATGCAACTTGAGACTATGCGCCAAATTCAATTTGGTATGCTCGTAGCATTGACGACCGAATACCACTGGCAGTCAACGGCACCTCATTTACACTGTTCGTGCCCAGTAGTGATATTGAGTCAGAGGTAAAGTTGCCCCGTAACCGGCACAAGCAGTTCGCTCCCTTCGGTCGCCGGACCGGCCTACCGGCCGGCCCCTGTTGCAGGGCGTTACGCGGCTTGAATTTGTGGCACAGCGGAATGTCCGCTAACCAAGCGGAAATTTATTGCTCGGCTACTTTCTTGCAGATTTTGTCCGGTCGTGTAGATTGTGTGATTGGTTTTCTGCAGCTAATAAAAAGCGGATAATTGTCTGCAACTTAGGAGACTGACAATGAACAATAATCGCCGTCTCGTATCTGTCCATTTGGGTTTGTTGCTGATATTGGTTTCCTGCTCGGCGGATGAACCAAGCACCGAACGGAATGTCATGGGCACACTGAACCGCTCGGTCTTGCCAATTCCTGACCCGGTATTTCCAAAGATCACCGAGCTGGACGCGCGAAATGCAGAGGCACCGCCGCCGTTCTCGGTAACAGCCCCTGAAGGTGCGCCCAACATTGTCATCGTCCTGATTGACGACATCGGTTTCGGGGCCGCGGCGAGTTTCGGTGGTGCCATCGAAACGCCGACACTGGAACGCCTCGCCAGTAATGGAGTGCGTTACAACCAATTCCACACCACGGCGCTGTGCTCACCCACGCGCATGGCAATTCTGACCGGACGCAATCATCATTCAGCCAACGCGGGCTCAGTCATGGAAGTAGCAACAGGGTTTCAAGGCAACAGAGGTCAGCGTCCGCACAGTGTCGCGACAGTTACCGAGATGCTGCGATTGAACGGATACAGTACGGCCGCCTTCGGCAAATATCACGAGACGGCGCCGTGGGAAGTGAGCGTATCCGGCCCGTTCGATCGCTGGCCGACGGGCTCGGGTTTCGATAAGTTCTACGGTTTCATAGGCGGTGAAACCAATCAGTTTTCGCCGGTTCTGCACGATGGCACGGCGCCGGTCGAGCGATCCGACGATCCCGACTACCACTTCACGACGGATATGACCGATCAGGCAATTACCTGGGTGCGTTCCCAGCAGTCGCTCACGCCGGACAAGCCCTTCTTCGTCTATTTTGCCACCGGAGCCACCCATGCGCCGCACCATGTGCCGGCGGATTGGGTCGACCGGTACAAGGGCAAGTTTGACGGCGGCTGGGATGTGTACAGAGAACAGACGCTAGCGCGGCAGATTGAGCTTGGTGTCGTGCCGCCGGGCACCAAGCTGGCGTCTAAGCCAGCGGATATCGCCGACTGGGATACACTTTCTGCAGATGAGAGACGACTTTATGCCCGCCAGATGGAAGTATTTGCGGCATTTGCAGAACACACTGACAACGAGGTCGGCCGGCTGGTTGATGCCATCGAGGCGATGGACGAGATGGACAACACGCTGTTCATCTATATTTTCGGTGATAACGGCTCCAGCGCCGAAGGCGGACTAGCCGGAACCTTCAACGAGACCGTCGCACTTAACGGTCTGGCGGACTCGGTCGAGGATCAGCTGCAGCACCTGGATGAGTGGGGCGGTCCCATGTCCTACCCGCATTTTCAGGCGGGCTGGGCCGTGGCCACGAACACACCGTTCCAGTGGACCAAGCAGGTCGCCTCGCACTACGGCGGCACCCGCAATCCGATGGTCGTACACTGGCCCAACGGCATACAGGCGAAGGGTGAATTACGTTCGCAGTGGCACCACGTGACTGACATTGCACCGACCCTGATGGAGGCCGCCGGCCTGCCGTTTCCGAATTCGGTCAATGGCACGGTTCAAAAGCCCTTTGAAGGTGTGAGCCTGATTTATTCATTCGATATGCCGGACGCGGCTGATCGACACACAACGCAGTATTTCGAAATGTTCGGCAATCGCGCGATCTACGATGACGGTTGGGTGGCTGCGACCAAACACCGGACACCTTGGGGATCCGCACCGGATGGACCACTCGATCAGGATAAGTGGGAGCTATATCACGTTGCTGAAGACTTTAGTCAGTCAAACGACCTCGCCGCGTCGAACCCGGCCAAGCTAGCGGAACTACAAGATCTCTTCCTGGAGGAAGCGATCAAGTACGACGTTCTGCCGCTGGACGATCGCGTCTTCGAGCGCTTCGATGCCTCAATTGCCGGCAGGCCAGACCTGATGGGCGGTCGCACGTCACTCACGGTGTATCCGGGCATGACCCACATGACGGAGAACGCCTTCATCAATGTGAAGAATCGTTCACACGCGATCACGGCAGAGGTCGAGATTCCACAAGGTGGCGGGGAAGGCGTGATTCTGGCGCAGGGAGGCCGCTTCGCTGGCTGGAGTCTTTATATGAAGGACGGCAAGGTTTCCTACGTACATAACTGGGTCGGCAAGGAGCGATACACCATCACCACACCGGAGCCGGTGGCTCCCGGTACGGCAACGATCCGTTACGAGTTTACGTATGCGGGCGACAAACCCGGTTCGGGTGGTACGGGGACGATCTTTGTTAATGGGCAGAAGGTAGCCGAAGGTCAGATAGAAAATACCACGCCCTTCCTCTTTTCCGCTGACGAGACCGCCGATGTGGGCATCGACGAGGCCACTCCTGTGACCGAAGACTATGCCGAGGGCGACAACGCGTTTACTGGAAAGATCGAGAAGGTGACGGTGGACCTGTTGTAGTTGTTCGGAAACTTGAAGGATTAGCCCGGCCAGGGCCGGAGTTTTCTTTACTAGGGCGAACACGGTCTATCACACGCAAAAATGTCTAAATAATCGCGGAGTGCAGCACAATGATTAGCAATATATGTCGCCCGGGTCTGGATCTCGAACTCAAGGTTCATGATGGAATCATTGGAGTCGTTAATTTGTTGAGCGTGGGTGCCGGCGTGATGGTAGACCCGATGTGGTTCTGGCTCACGGGCGTGGTTGCAGTCGCCATGATCAGCAGCGCCGTTACGGGTTTTTGCCCGCTCCACTTCGTGCTCAGCAAGGTCATGCCGGCGGTGAACTAACGACACTAGTGTCCGGGGAATCGGAACCTAACCCGCCCAGCGGCAGATCTATCAGCAAGCCCAATAACGGGTAGCCCTTGTACCACCTAACCAGTTGAAGCGATCAGACGCCCAAAGCGCTGCGCGCTTTAGCCGCCGATGTTCAAGGCGTTGCGCGGCGTTATATTTTTTTGACGTGCTATAAAATTTAATTTTTAACAAAGGAGAAATGCAAATGCCTCAATACGTTATTGTTTATCTAGGCGGCGATCAGCCATCTAGCCCAGACGAAGGCAAGCAACATATGTCGAAATACATGGATTGGTTATCTTCATTGGGCGACTCAGCTGTTAGTCCTGCTAATCCGCTTAAGAATACGAGTACAGTAAACTCTGATGGTACTGTTACCACTGGAGGCACGACGACAATGTCTGGTTACACTATAATTGAAGCGGATTCTATGGATGCGGCACTGTTGATTGCAAAGGCTTGCCCTTTTCTCGATATTGGCGGTTCACTTGAGGTTTCAGAGTTAATAGAGATGCCAAGTCAAAAATAGACATAACAATCGCATTCACTCGCACCGCAAAAAGTGCCGCTCGTGCCTCGCTTTGCTCTTGGTGTTCGGTGATGCGACAGGTTAGGTGATGTAAACGCGCTTCGTGATGCGAACCCACACGTTCAATGACTACGCCTCCGCTTTGACCGTAGACGCGCCTCATGTACTCGTCCAAGATTGGTGGGATCGGCTCGAGCGTGAAATTCGCGCAGTCAGCCTAGGTTTGGGCTATGAGTATAGGAACTCTACTGTGGAAATGATCGCAGTACTTGGCACGCATTCGGCTATAGATCCTGAGGTCATCGAAGAACTTCATCGACTACGACGCGATAGGAATTCTGTGGTACATGATCTGGATGCACCAGCGATGAGTGCCGACGAGACAAGATCTTATGCGCGCAGAGCGTTGGCGCTAATTTGGTACCTTTCGGAGCTGCGTAAATGTCACCTAAGCAGTGCAAGCAGGGCGCTCCCTGCAGTCGCTGGACGCGGCTGACGCCGCCGCCCCTGTTGAAGGCGTTAAATGCCTTTTGAAACCTAACAACATGAGTCGCCAAAATTTTAGCTCGGACACAAAATGGGAGCCCCTAGTTGGTTATTCGCGTGCGGTTCGAGTCGGGTCCTATATCCACGTCTCAGGGACAACTGCTACGGGCGCTGATGGCGTGATAATCGGGGTCAATGATGTTGAGCAGCAAACGCGGCAGTGTATAAAGAATATTGAATCGATTCTGAATAAAGCCGGTGCAGATTTATCTAATGTAGTCCGGACACGAATATTCGTGGTAGATATAGATGCTTGGGAAACAATCGGCAGGGTCCACGGAGAGTTCTTCGGCGAAATCCGACCGGCCACCAGCATGCTAGAGGTGAGTCGGCTGATTTCAGGTGAGGTCCCTAGTTGAAATAGAAGCAGATGCATACGTTGGAGAGTGAGCGGTATTGGTCACTCGATAGCGTACTAGCCGCTCATGGACGGTCGCCACATGAACGGTTGATGGGGTATGGTGGCGCATGGGTGTCCACATCGAGTGGCTGGCTCATCAGAAACGACTACGGGGCTGACCGATCGATGAAATTTCGTGTTGTCCGAAATCGCCTAATTGTCAGCCGGTGATGGGCGTTGGCACGCTCTACGTTCGGGAGAACCTTACATGCCTATTCGAGTTGCATTCTTGCTGGTTTTTTTCCTTTGTGCCGGTCCCGCGCTGACCGACGATCTTGCCGATATCCTGGTTGCCGCGGAGAAAGATAATTCCCAGGCGCAAATGGTCCTCGGCGGTATGTACGAAATCGGTGTCGGCGTTGCGCGCAACAATGCGAAATGTGCCTATTGGTGGCAACGCGCATCCGACAATGGGCATGTGAATGCCACGAAAGCCCTCGGCTCGATGTACTTCAGTGGGCGCGGGGTCTCGTTGGACTACGAAAAAGCGATGGCACTGTACCTGAAGGCCGCGGAACTTGGCCATCCGCATGCAATCAAATATGTCGCGCTCGGGTACAAGCGCGGTCTTGGTCTCCCGCAGGACGATGTGAAGGCTGCGGAATGGGCCGACAAAGCCGCTGCGCTAGGCGGCCCGGATAGTGCCGTCGTGTTCCTTGAGTCATACGAGGCAGAGGAAACCGAAGTCAGGACCGACGCAGAAATCTTCGCTGAGTTTCTGAAGCAGGCCGAGAAAGGAAATACCCGGGCGTTCTTTTACATCGGCGCTGCGTACCTGTCGGGCATTGGCACGCCACAGAACTACCCGGAAGCGATCCAATGGATGCGGCGAGCTGCTGAGAAAAATCTGTCCGCCGGGCTGTCCGACCTTGGCCTGTTGACGCAATTGGGTCAGGGTATGCCGGTGGACCGGATCGAGGCGCAAAAGCTGTACTACGTCGTGGACGCGCAACGGCCTGACGAAGACGCCTTTCTGAGCAAGGTTAATGCAAAATACATGACCAGCGAAGACCTGGTCGAGGCACGCCGCCGGGCCGACGCCTGGCTTGCGCGTGATTGAACAGCTGGGTTGGCACGTGCAGAATGTTGAATATAAATTCGCAGGGACAAAATTCATGTTAATCCGATTAATCCTGACTTTGCTGGTCGCGACGCCCGTCATCGTCATGGCTGACGCCAGTGAGGGCGAGTTCATGGGCTACCTGCTCGGCAGCAACTATCAGCCCGGTGTACACACCCGGCCGCAAGCAACAACCGACGGCAATCTGATCATGATTGCCGAAAAACCGGTAAAGCCAAATGACATTGCCGAGGTGTCGTTACTGGTCACGGCGGAGACGCTGACGATTGGTTATATCGATGCCTCTCAGTGGTTCGAAACTGAAACTGAAGCGCGCGAATTTGGCCGACGATACGCTGATCTGCTGCGTGCAAAATATCCGGACTGGAAATTCGGGCGCGAGCGCATGGATAACAACATGCGCATTGTTGAAGTGAATTTTGACGAACTGCCCTACAATTTGCGGTTGAGACTCAATGAAGATAAACACAACAGCAAAAAAATGTGGCGTTTTTCTATGACGCTGGGTTGGATGGCTGATGCCGAAACCGGCCCGGGAATGGCGAAATCTTTCCCGTAGTCAGCACATTACGGCGCAGGAAATGGGTCGCAAGCAACTGCTGGAAAACGCGGATCTGCGCGGGCTTTAGTCAATAGGGGTAAGGCGAATCGGGCTGTCGAAGAGATGATCGCCAAGGCGCTGGCGTGGTCAAAACAGCATATCCGAATAGTGTCCGGTGGGCGTTCTACCCGTAAAATAATCGAAATCGAGGGGTTGAATGAAAAAGTAGTGCATGAATAGCTATCCAATGCAGCTATCCCAAAATCTCAATAAATATATGAGCACGAGAGGAATAATGAAATGAAAATTAGAATTTGCAATGGCAGGACTTCGCTAACCCGCATCGGGTCATTGAATATTAGATCATTGGCTTGGGTCACGATTGTTCAGACGATGTTCTTGGCGGTCGCGAACGCTGCTTTTCCTTCGAACGAAGAGCCGGTTGTCTTGATTACAGGAGCCAATACGAGCCACGGGCTGGCTTTCGCCGAAGAATACGCTGCGCTTGGCTGGAATGTGATTGCGACTTGCCGCACGCCGGCGAAGGCCGACCGGCTCAACGCTTTAGCCGTGGACTTCCCGAACGTGGTCGTCGAAGAACTGGATATCGTGGACGAAGACGAAATCGATGCGCTGGCCGAAAAGTATCGCGATACACCGATTGACGTTCTGCTGAACAACGCAGCGATCAATACATTTCGTTTTGGGCCCAACCGCTTCGGAAAAATGGATTATGAATGGTTCGAGGAGATCCTGAAGGTCAATATTATAGGCCCACTCATGGTATCCGAGGCATTCCAGAACCATGTCGCGGCAAGCGATCAGAAAAAGATTATTGCCATGACTTCAACCGGAGGTTCGATCACCGAGGTCAAGGTACCGGTTGCGCCGGCCTACCGGGCCAGCAAGGCGGGCTTGAATATGGCGATGCGCACGTACGCCATCGCGATGAAGCCCAAGGGTCTGATCGTCAGCATCATAGCGCCCGGAACCGTCGATACAGCGGACTATATGAATGCGGAAGATCCGTCGACCGTGCCGTCAAATTACAAGATGATGATGAAGGCCAAACGACTGGCGCCGCGCACGGCAATCGACGATATGATCAAATTAATCGATCGGTTGACTCTGGAGGATACGGGCGTCTATTACGAATGGACCGGACGAGTTATCCCCTGGTAATGGGTTTGTGACTACAGTGATAACACGGAGCGTGTCAGCCGTAGACACGCTCCGGCAACCACGTCACGAGACCGGGCCATATTGCCAGCAGAACCATCAGAAAAAGTTGAATGGCGATGAATGGAATGACGCCCCGGTACATCGCTGACGTCGGCACCTCGGGTGGCGCAACACCGCGTAGATAGAACAACGCGAATCCGAACGGCGGAGTCAGGAAAGACGTCTGCAAATTAATCGCGATCATGATTCCGAGCCAGATCGGATCGAGCCCCATTGCCAGCAAAATCGGGCCGACGATTGGCACGACGACGAAGGTGATTTCGATAAAGTCCAGTACGAATCCGAGCAGAAACATGACGAGCATGACGGTGATAACCGCGCCGGCAATGCCGCCCGGTAGCGAGGTCAATAACTCTCGCACGACATCATCGCCGCCGTAGCCCCTGAATACCAGCGAAAACACTGACGCGCCGATCAGAATCAAGAACACCATGCTGCTTATTCTGGCTGTGCTGCGCACAATCTCACGCAGCCGGGGTATCGATAGCTCATTTTTGATCAGCGCAAGAAAGAGCGCCCCGATGGCACCGACAGATGCTGCCTCTGTCGGTGTAGCGAGGCCACCAAGAATGGAGCCGAGAACCGCAACAATGAGCAGTAGCGGTGGTAATAGGACGCGAATGATACGCATCACTAATTCCAACCCTGCAGGCAAATCGACCTCGGCCGGATCCAACGCCGGCATGGTCTCGGGTTTGAACAGGCCCAGCAGAATCAAATAGACGATGTAAAAGACCACGAGAAGAAATCCTGGAATCACTGCACCGATAAACAGGTCACCGACCGATACGACGTCCGGCGAAAAGATACCGAGACTGATTTGCGATTGCTGGTACGCCGACGACATGACGTCCCCCAGCAATACGAGCACGATCGACGGTGGAATGATCTGACCCAGCGTTCCGGACGCACTGATTACTCCCGTTGCAATGGCCGGGTCATAACCGCGTCTGAGCATCGTAGGCAAGGACAGCAGTCCCATTGTGACGACCGTCGCGCCGACGATACCGGTGCTTGCAGCGAGCAACATGCCAACCAGTGTCACGGCAATGCCGAGACCACCTCGCAGCCTGCCGAACAGCAGGCTCATGGTTTGCAGAAGGTCATCTGCAATACGAGCCCGCTCGAGCGTGACGCCCATAAAGACGAACAGTGGAACGGCGATAAGCGTTCCATTGCTCATAATGCCGAAAATTCGACTCGGCATCGTGGCGAGAAAAGTCGTATCGAAAATACCGGCAATCGCTCCGCCCAAGTGCAAATAACAACGCCGTGCCCGCGAGCGTAAAAGCAACCGGAAATCCCAACAGTAAAATGCCGATGACCGCGATAAACAGGACTAACGCGATCACGTCAACGAGGGGACCGTATAAGGGTGATGGAACGGACCACAATAACGATGGCCTGCAGCAACAACAGTGCCGCCATGAGCGGAATAAAAGTCTTCAACACAGGCACCCATGGATAGGCGAGGCCGCCCGCCTCAACAGACGTCTCCCTGATGCGCCACGCGACCGCCACGTAAGAACTACTGCTCCAGATCAAAAATATCATGACCGGAATCAGGAAGAATGCGGTTCCGAGCGCGTCAACAATAGCCTGGCCGCGGGCGGTCAGTTTTTTGTAGAAAATATCAACTCGTACGTGTTCATCGCGGGCCAGCGTATAAGCCGCGGCTAGCATAAATACGGCGGCATGCATCAAGGTCACCGTTTCCTGTAACCAGATCCAGCCGAGATCGAAAGCATAACGCATGATTACGATGATGAAGGTCACGAGTACCATAGCGAGCGTTAGCCACGCGCTGGCCTGCCCGACTACGGAATTGAATTTCTCGATCCGTTCAACGAATTTCATTGACACAAAAAGAAATTTTCGCAACCAACGATCAATTTCGCCAGAAAGTTCGGGATACTAAAACGAGAAGTGTGAAGATTTCCAATCGGCCGAGAAGCATCGCAGCCGCACAAATCCACTTCGCGGTATCCTTTATGCTGCTAAAGCCGCTTGAGACATCGCCGAGACCGGGGCCGAGATTATTCAGGCTGGCGGCAATCGCGGAAAACGCCGTGACCTGATCCATGCCCGTCATTAGCATGCAGATCATCATAATCGCGAACAGCACGATATATACCGCGAAAAATCCCCAGACCGAATCGATGACTCTCTGCGGCACCGGCATGTTTCCGAGCTTGACCGGCAGTTCGGCGTTCGGGTGCACGAGGCGATGCACCTCTCTAACGCCCTGCTTGTAAAGCAACAGGCAGCGCATGACTTTCATGCCGCCGCCGGTCGAGCCAGCGCAGCCGCCGATAAAACTCGCGAATATCAGCAGTACCGGAAGCGAACCGGGCCACGCGGAAAAATTCGTCGTCGTAAATCCGGTCGTCGTCGCGATCGAGACAACCTGGAAAAGACCGGTCGTGAGCGTCTCCCGCAGCGAGTCGTATTCTCCCGCCCAGTAAAGATAAGGGAGCACGAAAAGCAATAGTCCACCGAGGACAAACGTATAAGCCCGAAATTCAGGATCCAGGAAATAATGTCGCAGTGTATTGGACCGCCACGCTATAAAGTGTAGCGAAAAATTGACGGCTGCAAGAAACATGAAGAACACGGCCACCAATTCAATCGCGTCACTTTCAAAGAATCCGATGCTGGCATCGTGAGTCGAAAAACCGCCGATCGCGACCGTCGAGAAGCTGTGACAGATGGCATCGAACGGATTCATGCCGGCGACCCAATAGGCGAGCGCACAGGTGAGGGTGAGGCCCAGATAGATATACCAAAGGGCCTTGGCGGTTTCGGTAATACGCGGTGTCAGTTTGGTGTCCTTAACCGGCCCCGGCGTTTCGGCGCGATAGAGCTGCATTCCACCCACACCAAGCATCGGCAGGACGGCCACCGCCAGAACGATAATCCCCATCCCGCCGAGCCACTGGAGCTGTTGACGGTAATACAGGATCGAACGCGGGAGCTGGTCCAGATTCGATAATACAGTTGCACCGGTCGTCGTGAGTCCCGAAATGGCCTCGAAGACCGCGTCGGTTATCGTCATCGAAGGTTCGGTAGAAAACAGAAAAGGCGCCGCACCGAAACTGCCCAGTACGACCCAGAATGCCGCGACAATGAGGAAGCCATCTCGCAGACGCAATTCCCGAGTCTCATCCTGACTGGCAACCAGATCAGCATACCGGCCAGTAACGTAACCGCGAATCCATATATAAACGCCAGTGCAGAACCATCCTGATAGATCAGGGAAACGATGATTGGCGGGAGCATGCTGGTGCTGAACAGCATCAGCAGCAAACCTAGAATTTTTTGAACGACCGAGAGATGCATATCAGTTTGATAATGGGGTCAGACCCCAGCCCGACAATCAACGGAATTTAACGTCTTCCTGGAACAGGCGCTCGACGTCGTCGGTGTGCCGCCGATCGGTGATGAACAGGATGATGTGATCGTCTGTCTCTACGATGGTGTCATGATGCGCTTGCATGACTTTGCCTTCCCTGATTATCACGGTGATCGAGGTTCCGGCGGGCAATGGAATTTCTTCAACGGCTCGCCCGACGACTTTGGATTCTCCGGCCGTGCCGTGTGCGATTGCTTCGATGGCCTCCGCCCGCCCGCGGCGCAGCGAATGCACCTTGACGACGTCGCCCCGGCGCACGTGCTCGAGCAATGAGCCAATGGTAATTTGCTGCGGCGAAATGGCGACATCGATCGCGCCACTTTCGACCATTTCCGCATAGGACGGCCGATTGATCAGCGCCATGACCTTTTTGCAGCCCAGCTGTTTGGCGACCATAGCCGACAGAATGTTTGCTTCCTCGGCGTTTGTCAGCGCGACAAAGATGTCGGAAGTGTCGATATTCTCTTCCAGCAACAATTCCTCATCAGCCGCATCACCGTGTAACACGATCGCTTTACTGAGGCGCTCCGAGATGGCGCGCGCCCGATCTTTCGAGCGTTCGATGACCTTGACCCGATTCGTCTGCTCAAGCGCCGAAGCCAGACGAAACCCGATATTGCCGCCACCGGCAATCACGACATGCCGGACCGGGTCCTCGAGTTTGCGCATTTCGCTCATCACAACGCGAATATCTTCCCTGGCTGCAATGAAAAATACTTCGTCATCTTCCTGAATCAACGTGCTTCCGTCCGGTGAAATGCTCTTGCCGTTTGGATAGATAGCGGCAATTCGCATCTCAATACCCGGAATGTGTTCCTTCAGCGTCTTTATTTGCTGGCCGCCAGTAGCCCGTCG
>PVMK01124934.1_pt1 | contig 17532 bp, 18 predicted proteins | sample 1853481 | NCBI WGS metagenome assembly PVMK01 (sample SAMN08533507, study PRJNA380276) | Marine sediment metagenome, whole genome shotgun sequencing project. | reverse complement strand
GTGGTTGACGAAGGCGGTCAGTAGCGGATTATTCTGCAGGAAGTCCTGAAGGAAACAATACGAGCAATCGTAAACACAGTTTTTAATGAGATTGACCACATAATAATTGCAGCACACCATACCGGGGCTGATGCCGGGGCATTTTTTGAGAAACGATCCTTTGAACCGCGAGAGCAAAAGCCGTTTTTTCCCCGCGCCGAAAACGTCGACCGAGGATTGCTGAAGCTCATCCATCACTGCCGGCAAATCCGGCTGGTGGCGGACGGGCACATCCGGGAAGGTTTCCAGCACCCGGCGGGTCAAATCATACTCAGCGGCGCCCTCCTCGATATAGATGATTTCCGGCTGATAAGTCATACCTGTTTGAAAAAATTGAGGTTATTTGGATGAAGCCTATTGTCAAAGCCTGGCGGTTCTGCAATAATATACAGGCTTTTGAGGGGTCTGAAAACCATTTCCGCCCCGGCTCTTCCAAGCCTCATGAAGAGAGCATCCGCCGCGGCACCACTGGACGGGTGAGAGCTCCAACCTTCAAATTCTTAATGGGTCGTTTAGCCTGCATGCATCGTCCTACTGTTCTCGACAAACAAAACTGGCCGGACAAAAACCCGAGCCGCAAAAGCCGCATGGGAGTGGGCTTGTTTATATTGCTCATGATCTTCAATGCCGCTTTTATCGCCTTTAATGTTTCCTCCAGTCAGACCGAGGCCAACAACGATCTCAGTTCTCCTGAGCCGGGAGAGGGGCTGACGTTTGCGTCTTTGCAATCTGCCCGGAAAGTTGGGGGCGCCCGCAGTTCGGTTGCCGCTTCCAGTGTTTCTTTTTCATCGTCCGGCGATAAGTTTAAATTGTCAGGCGGATACCTGAAGGGAAAAGAGGTGCGAACCCTCCGCCTGACGGTTCAAAGCTCCCTGACCTTTTCAGTGTGCCGCATCGTCGCGGAGAACCAATGCCGGGCGCTGGCCGCCCGCATCGCCCGCCAGCTGTCTTGGTTTATGGATGTGAACAAGGACATCCGTAAAGGAGATAAGGTGGTTTTGATTTATAAAAATCTGCCGGACCAGCGGGATATGAAAATATTGAAAATGAAGTATTTCAGCCGGTATCTCAATAAAAACCTGGAGATGAATTTTTTCAAAACCCCTGACATGAATTATGGCAGTTATTTTGATCGCCAGGGCAAAGAGATGATTTCCCGCTTGGATTCCAAAACCACACCGATCCACAATTATTCCGAAATTACGGCCCTTCCGGGAGAAATGCGGCACGGACACTTGAACGGGCATGCCGGAACCGATTTCAAGGCAGAGGTGGGAACTCCTATTTTTTCGAGTTTTCCCGGCCGGGTGACACGTACGAACTGGAACACCGGGAAGAACGGGTACTGCGTCGAAATCGACCACCCGGACAAAGGGGTCAAGACCCTGTACCTGCATTTGGACAAGGTATTGGTGCGCCCCGGCCAGTGGGTCGGACAGGGCGTCAAAATCGCACATTCCGGCAATACCGGCCGCAGTTACGCCCCCCACCTGCACTATGAGATCAAGAGCCGGGACCGAAAGAAAACGGTTTATAATCCCTTCATCTTCAAATATCATAAGAAATATAGCCGAACAATATCCAATCAACATCGTAAGGATTTTGAAAAGGCGATCCGCCTTTACGACTCGCTTCTGCAAGCCAGTTAAGTCCGGTTTCGGATTCATGGCAGGTGCCGGGCGGGTGTGGGAAATCCTTCTGACAGGGAAAGTGCGTCTTATTTCATGTGGTGGCCAAAAAGAAACAGACTGAAGAAACCTTTGTTCAAAAGGTGGTGGTTCAAATGGAGCCTGCGGTTCGCCGTGGTGTTTTTGGCAATCACGATCCTGCCGGTCCTGTTGTACACCGTGGTCGACCCACCGACTACTCCCCTGATGTGGATTCGCTGGATGGAGAGCGACTCGGAAAAACAGTATCCCCTGTTCACCAAAGATTGGCGTCCGCTGAATAAAATTTCACCACGTCTGGTGCGTGCGGTGATTTCTTCCGAAGATCAGAAGTTTTTCATGCACAATGGTTTCGATTGGGAAGCAGCGGTCAACGCCTTAGAGGTAAATTTAACGACGAAACGAAAAATCGGTGCCAGCACCATATCCATGCAGACGGCGCGTAACGTCTTTTTATGGCAGAAACGCAATTGGCTCCGGAAAGGGCTCGAAGCTTACTTTACCTTTCTTATCGAAGCGTTCTGGAGCAAAGAACGCATTCTGGAAGTGTATCTGAATGTGATCGAGTGGGGCGACGGCGTGTTTGGTTGTGAGACCGCCTCGCGAAAATATTTTCAGCATTCCGCGCGGTGGATTACCCGGAAAGATGCAGCGTGGATGGCCGCCATTCTGCCCAACCCCAGAGCCTGGTCCAAAGCCGGATACCAACGCCATGTTGAAAAGCGTCAGGCCCGGATTCTCCTGAGTATGAGGAAATTGAAGTTACCTGCCATCTGATGGCAAAGTGTTGAGGGGGGAGAGCCATTGAATCCAGACCGGATCAAAATCAAAGTATCCAAGAGTCTTCAGAGCAAAATCCGTAAAGGGTTCCCCTGGGTCCATTACTATCAGTTGAACAACCGGAAGATTTCCGGGAAGGCCGGTGACTTGGGAGTGGTTTACGATTCCGACAACCGCTTTCTGGCGATCGGATTGTTCGATCCCTTTTCAGACATTCGTTTGAGAATTCTGCAAACCCGGAATCCCCGGGAGATTGACGAAACTTTTTTCCAGGAACGGTTGCAACAGGCCCTTGAGTTGCGCAGTTCTTTGAATTCGCAGAAAACCACTGCGTACCGGATAGTCAATGGCGAAAACGATGGGTTCCCCGGAATGGTGGTGGACCGTTATAACGACATTTTGGTGATCAAAGTCTACACTTCCTCCTGGTTCCCTTATCTCAAGATGCTGGTGGGTCTTCTGGAGGAGATGACAGGATCGCGACGGATTCTCCTGCAACTGAGCCGTCATGTGCAACGCATCAGTGAAGGCGGTTACCAGGACAACCAAATGTTGTTGGGTCCCGATCTGGAGAAGCCGGTGCGGTTTTGGGAAAACGGTTTGTTATTTGAAGCGGATTTGCTGCACGGTCAAAAAACGGGATTCTTTTGGATCAGAGAGACAATCGGCAGAAGGTACGCGAATGGGCAGAAGGGCGATCGGTGCTGAATATGTTCAGCTATACTGGGGCCTTTTCCGTTTATGCATTGGCGGGAGGTGCCCGGTCCGTTTTGGAAATTGACGTCAATGCCCAGGCTCAAGCGGCGGCGTTGAAAAACTGGGAACTGAATTTCGGTTCCGATGGTAATCAAAAGGACCGGTTGCGCCAAATCAAGGGAGATGCGTTTGAGCAATTGGCATCACTGAACCGGCAGGGAAAACAGTTTGATCTGGTGATTCTGGATCCGCCGGCTTTCGCCAGTCGCAAGCAAAACAAGCAAAATGCCTTGCAGGCGTACCTGCGGCTCGCCAAAGCCGGGGCGCAATGTACCCGGGAAGGTGGTCTTCTATTGACTGCTTCCTGCTCCGCTCAAGTGGGAGCGAACGAATTTTACCGGGCAGTGGATTTGGGGATCCGGGCGACCGGACGATCCTATCAAAAATTACTGAAAACAGGACATCCTCTGGACCATCCGGTGACCTTCAAAGAGGGGGCTTACCTGAAAGCTATTTATTGCCAATTTTAGGGGTTTGGAGTACTTTTCTGTAGAGAAGGAGCTTTTTAGAAGGGTATTTCAGGTTTCTTGTGGGAGAGGGAGGGTATTGTGGGCGCTGAAACCGATACCATTAAATCCCAATGTTACTGAATATAGTAAACAAAAATTCGAACCAAAAAAAGCTTCGGTAATTAATCTACCGTTATTTTTTCTTGGCTTTTCTTTTTGCTTTACGCTTCGGTGCTTTTTTCTTTGCTGCTTTACGCTTCGGTGCTTTTCTCTTTGCTGCCTTACGTTTTGGTGCTTTCTTCTTGGTTGCCATCAAGAACTCCTTTCGTTGAAAATATTTGGTAAGTTTCAGCGCCCAAATATTTAAAGTTATTTTATTCTATACACCACTAATGTCAAGAGCATATTGATTCAAAAAGGGTTTTGGCGATTCGATGCCGGCTCGGATGATTTGTGTTCCCCCCGTGCATTTGTTAAGCTGAAAAACAAAGATAGCGGGAAACCCTTGCTAACACTGGCTGGTCGTGGGCATCAAAATTTTTTTCAAGAAAAGTTCTTATCAAATTTTGCTTGATTGGAGAATTTCTTCGGCCTAAATTTATTTTCATTTTTTTTGTAATATTTTATGAATTCTTCTCTTAAAACCCATGCGATTGACAGTTTTTCATATTTCCCCAGCCTCGTTCATGCCTTCAGTCCGAGAAGTTTCGAGAGGGAGAAAGGGGTCTGTGAGGAATTATTGTTGGGTCGCAAGGCCGATCCAAGATCTTCTTCACAGCATCGTCAGTTGTTACTTGAAAATTTAAACATCAACTCAAAAGAACTTTTTTTTTGAATCAGGTTCATGGCGATCGCGTTTTTGTTTTGGATGATCCTCTAAAATCAGCCGATCAAGTGGAGCAGGAAGAGGCGGATGCTTTGATCACTCACCTGACTGAGAAGCCGATTGCGGTGCTGACCGCCGATTGCGTTCCGGTCATTCTGTATGATCCTGAGAAGCATGTGGCCGGGGTGATCCATGCCGGACGGAAGGGTACCCAAATGCACATCGTTTCAAAGGCTATCTCAATGTTATCGAAGGTTTACGGGTCCCGTCCCAGAGATGTGGTGATGGCTTTGGGGCCGGCGATTGGGGGCTGTTGCTACGAGGTGGAGGACCCCTGTATCGCACCGTTCCGGGAAAACTATCGAGGCTGGGAAGATTTTGTGACCGCTCATTCTCAAAGCCGGTTTATGTTGGATCTCCTGAAAGCCAACGCAATGGATGCTGTGCGGGCGGGAATCTCAAAAGAAAATATCCATCGATCGGGTGAGTGCACCTCTTGCAACAACGACCGATGGTTCTCTTACCGCAAAGAAGGGACGACCGGAAGAATCGTCAGCTTGGCCATGCTCCGTGAGAAACCTGCCAAGATTTAAGGCGGAGGATATCGGTTGTTTTAAGTATTGGCCTTGGCGAGAATGGCATCCACCCGTTTTTCGAAATCTTCTCCAATGGGTTTCACCATGAAGTCCGCGCCCCCCTCGGCAATGAATTGCTTGATCAATCCGGAATGGGCATAGGCGGTAATCATGGCACAGGGGATTTCAGGCTTTACTTCTCTCATGCGCTCGAAGGTTTGCATCCCGGTCATGTTTTTCATCATGAAATCCATGAGGACAAGGTCCACCGGGTTAGATTGCAACATTTCGATTCCCGAATTGCCGTTCACGGCTTCCAAGACAGAATGCCCTGCCTTGGTAAGACGCCGGTTCAGGGTTTTTCGGGTCAACTCATGATCTTCAACGATCAGTATGGTGCTCATTCTTAGCTCCTGATTGTGGTTCTAGGGGTATAGAAAAAGTAAAAACGCTTCCCTCTCCGAGGGTGCTTTGGACAGAGATCTGTCCATCATGCATTTCCACCAGTTTTTTAGCAATGGCCAGTCCCAGGCCGGTACCGGATGCGGCCCGTGTCGGGGATTCGTCCACCTGACGAAACAAATCAAAGATCACCGCGATGTCATCCGGGGACAAGCCCACGCCGGTATCCTGAACACGGAATACAGCCTGGGAACCCTCCTGGGTGACCTTGATTTCGATTCGGCCTTCATCAGTAAATTTAACGGCATTGCTGAGTCGATTGAATATAATTTGTTTGATCCGAATCTTGTCAGCGCATATTTTCATATTATCCATTTCCAGCACAATGGGAAGTTCCTTTTGCCTGGCGATGACCTGGTAACTGGAAACTACATCTTCCATCAGGTTTTTGACGGAAAACCATTCCGGGTACAACTCCATTTTGTTGGCCTCGATTTTGGAAAAATCGAGGAGATCATCGATCAAGGCCAACAGATGCTTGCCGGAATTTTCAATATCCAGGGCAATGGATACGATTTCGTTTTGTTCCGGGAGTTCGTGTCTCTGTGTTAAAAGAGGTGTATTGCCCAGCATGACCGTCAGCGGGGTTCGCAGCTCGTGAGAAATGACGCTCAAAAAATCCGATTTCAACCGGTTGGATTCCTCGGCTTTTTTTGCTGCGAGCTTCAGGTTCTGTTCCACTTTCTTCTGCTCGGTGATGTCAGTGCCAAATCCGATTGTTTCCTCCAGTTTGCCGTTTTCGTTGAACCGGGGAATATTGCTCCAGGTCACTATCCGTGTTTCGCCGGAACGGGTGGACAGCTCCAGTTCCACATTTCGGACGGGGCCTTTAGACTTAAGTTGGTGTAATTGTTCGACCTGTTTATCGGATTTTTCCGGAAACAGCATGCTCCACCAGTTTTTACCGATCAGTTCGCTGGCAGAGTAACCCGTGGTTTTTTCCACAGCCGGGTTGGTGAAACGGGTGATTCCGTCCGGGGACAATCCCACCACCAAAGCTGGAGTGCGTTCGATGATGCGGGTTGTATAGTCCCTTTCGTTCCGTAATACCTCCTCAAAATGTTTGCGCTGGGTAATATCCCGCACCATGCCCAGATACAGAGTGGGACGGGGGCTTTGGTCGGAGCGGGGGGTTCGCCGCCGCTCGGGCATTTGGATTTCGCTGATGGAAAGGTCGATGGGAAACAAGGCCCCATTTTTATGCTCTCCAGTCATTTCGGTGATTTTCCCGATCAGGTTGCGCTGACTGGTCAGGAAGTTACCCTTGCGCAGATCGCTTTCCCGGCACAAGTTCGGAATCAATAATCGGATGTTTTTGCCGATCACCGTCTCGGATTGATAACCGAAGATAGACTCTGCCGCCGGATTGACGGACTTGACGGACCCAAACTTATCAAACGTGATAATCCCTTCCAAGGCGTTGGTCAAAATGGACCGGATTTGTTCTTCGCTGTATTGCAGAGCGTCGAAGTTCCGGGCGCGGTCGATACCCAGGGATATTTCGTCCGCCGCCGTGGACAAGCCATATTGCATCGTATGGGTCAGGGGGTTGTGGGAAAATAACTCAAACGCCCCTAACAGCTGATTGTTGATTATCAATGGGTGAGCGTAATAAGAACACACACCAGCCTTTTGCATCCACTGTTTTTTATCGGCTAACGCAGGGTCTTCGCAGGGTGTGTGAGTGGTATAGGCTTTTCGTTTTTGCGCGAGCTTTCCTATCATGCCTTCTCCCAGGGGAACAGGATCTACCGGGAGGTTCGTCAAATCCTTACTGCTGGCGCAAGCGTGAACTTCCAGCATTTCATCATGAGGATAGAAAATCCAGATCCGGGCCAGCGCGGCATCGAAAAAATTTTTAAAGGCTTCCGCACATTGATCCAAAACCTCATGTAAGGAGGTGCTTCCGGCCAACGCCGCACCTATTTCGGCACCGAATTCTCCCAGAAACATCCGCTCGGCCAAAGCTTCCTCGGCTTTCTTGCGTTCGGTAATGTTTTCGCCGACGCCTAAAATCCCGATCACTTTTCCTGCTTCATCAAACCGGGGAGACAAAGTCAACCGAACCAAAAGTTTCTGCCCATCCTTGGTGCATTCTTCCACCTCGCAGGTCATTCCCTTTTGTTCCTTGAGAATGTGTTGGTGGACTTCCCGGATGATTTTCCGGCTGTCTCCGTCCTCGGGATAAAGCTTAAATATCTTTTCCTTACCGACCATTTCTTTGGCGCTATAGCCCAGCATATTTTCGGCGCCCTTATTCCAGAAAGTAATGTTGCCCTCAAAATCTGTTCCCATGATGGAAACAGCGGAAGGACTCTCTAATATATTTTGGAGGGCGGCTTTTTTCTGGCATAATTCCTCTTCTTTCAGCTTCCAGTCCACCGCTTCCAATTTCCACTGGGAAAGTTCACGGCGGAGAGCTTCAATTTCTTCAAGGAGTTCGCCCTTATTTTTGCTTTGGAGTTTGGTATTAATCATTATTTTATTAATAACAATATTGGTATTTATTAGTCGTTTGGATTGGGAGATATTTACCTCAAATACTATAGTATTTTAAAGTATACTCAAATCAAAATATAAATCGAGTAGCATAAGCCATTAATTTATAATGGCTTTCGGAGTTGGGAAACGTTTTAAGGAACCTAAAAAAGGTGGTTTTCTATTTTTTACCTCGATTTTTTTGCCCCATAGGGATGAGACAGGATCAGGATGACCCGGAAAAAAGATATTAATTCGCCTTTGGAAAAGTTTCCGTTTCCGCTGGAGTGGATCAAATCCAACCCTGAAAAGGTCGAGGAAGTACTGTCCCGGATGCCGATACCGGAGCAGGTGCGGTGCGTTCAATCGCTACGGGGAAAAGATCAGATGGATTTGTTGATATTGTCCAACCAGGCGGTGCCGGTGGCGCGCCTGCTTCCCGAAGAAGATATCTACTTTATGGTTAAGGAAGTGGGCGAGGAGGATGCTCTTCCGGTGCTGGCAATCATTTCCGAAAAGCAGTTGCAGTATCTGTTTGATATGGAGTGGTGGCGGGGTGACAAGTTTCTGCCGCAAAAAGCCATGGATTGGTTGCTGTTGATGGAGAAGGCCAACGACCGGCAACTGCTTCACTGGCTTTTGACGGAGGATTTTGATCAAAAGGTGATGGTTCTGCAATCCCTCATCAAGGTCTTCAAGCAGGATGAAATGACCGATCAATACGACGGCGTTGAGGAGTTGGAGCATTTCACTCTGGATGGGGTGTACGATATATTTCTAAAAGTGGCAGATGCCGCTCCCCTGCTTAAAAACCTGTTCAAGCTGCTTTATGTCAAGGACCAGAAAGTATTTTATGCGCTGCTGGAAGCGGTGATCTGGTATCCCGTCACGCCTACAGTAGAAACTGCCTACCGCTGGTGGCGTTCCCGCGTTGAGGAAAAAGGGGGATCCTTTCTTATGATGAAGCGATTGAGGTGTACAGCTTGCTGGATGTAGAGTCCCTGAAGCTCGAAGCGCCTTCGCATGAGGTATTTGTCGACCCGGATGCGCCCTTATGCGGTGGCTCCGGTTCATCCTCTGACAGATACGGACTCCTCTACTTTTTTCGGGCAGTGTCTGGCCATGATGAAGACTCATGAACGGGTGAACGCCATCTGCGGGGAGTTGATGTATCTCGCCAACAAGGTGATGGTGGCCGACCAGCAGGAATTCGGCAACGTAGATTCCCACCACGAGACCATGCGCAAGGTGCTGGGCTATATCAATATCGGGCTGGAACTGGGTGCAGGCGGCGATATCGCGAAAGGGGAGTTGCTGTTGAGTCAGACTTGGATGCAGTCGCTGTTTCAGGTGGGTTATGCGGGAATCATGCGTCTCAAGTGGGAAGGTGAAAAGCTGATCAAGGAAAACGGCCTTCTGTTGGAGTATTTGTTGTCATCGGGCTATATGGATCATCTGGCGGGTTCCATGACACGGTTTCCAAAAATCGGGGTTATGATGACGGAAGAGACGGAAGAAGCCGAAACCAACGTTCAATGGAGAAACCTGGAGTCTTTGCACGACATCCAAGTCCTCGAAAACTTTTTGATCCTGGCCCGGTTCTATGTCCGGATCGCCCGGCAAAGCCTGGATTTATCGTTGGAAAAGATCCAACAACTCCTGGCAGAGACCCGCTCCCCGGCCAACAAGGAAGATTTGGATATCGTAGCGCTGACGCTCACCGCGTTGGCGCGGTTCACTCTGTTTAAGGAGGTCGAATGCCAGCCTCTGTTGCCTGAGGGAGCCCGTTCGTTTTTGCAGGCGATTTTTCACGTAGGGATTTACCAGGACGAGTCGAAAGTTGTCAATGACGATATTTTGCAGGCATTCCGGGAACGCCTGCTTGAAACGTCCCTCGCCTGGACTCCTGAGGACAAAGAGCGGCTCGACCACTTGTTGCAGACCTGCGTTCACACTCTTCAAACCCAGTTCGGTCGGCTGGACCCTTCCCAGAAAATCGAGTGGCAGTTTACCCGGGGGTTACTTTTGAAATAAAAGGGGTTTTCGGAGTTCCGGTGAGCTGCTGATTTGATTCCCGGTGTGCCGGAAAATTTTATTTTCATATCATTTCAAAAGGGTGATATAGTCTCACTCCGCCCAAGCGCGATATCCTTTTTAAGCAATTTAAACGGTGTGAGGTGAGCATGGCTGAGAGCCCTGAAACCAGAAAAGATCCTAACAAGACCCCGGAGGCTGAGGGCGGAGAACCCGGTATTATGGAAAGCTATGGGTCTTTTCCCGTCTGGATGTTGCGATTGATTCAACTGATTACTCCGAGTTTTCTGATCAGCAAAACCCCACCCAAAAAGAAAGACTATCGGATCTAAATCCATTCCATGAGTCCAATCAAACGGGCACTCGTCAGCGTGTCCGACAAAACCAATATCGCAGAATTCGCCAAACAGCTCCATCAGCGAGGCGTGGAGATTCTGTCCACAGGTGGTACGGCGGAGCTGATGAAAAAAAACGGCGTGCCGGTAACGCTCATCTCCGACTATACCGGATTTCCCGAAATGATGGACGGGCGCATCAAAACTCTCCATCCCAAAGTGCACGGTGGCATTCTCGGGCGGCGCGACCTGCCGGCCCACATGGATGCCATGAAGCAACACGCGATCCAACCCATCGACATGGTGGTGATCAATCTGTATCCCTTCGAGGCCACCATCGCCAAAGAAGGATGTACCCTGGAAGATGCCATCGAAAATATTGACATCGGCGGACCTGCCATGGTGCGGTCGGCTTCCAAAAATTACAACGATGTCGCCATTGTGGTGAATCCGGTGGACTATGAATTGGTTCTCACGGAAATGGATGCCCACGACGGGGCGGTGACTCTTAAAACCCGCCAGCGTCTCAGCCGCGATGCGTTTGCCATGACCGCCCGCTACGATTCGATGATTGCAGAATATCTGTCCGGCCAGATCGGGGAGGCTTCAAAATTCCCGCCCAGTTATCAAACGCGGTTGCACAAAGTGCAGGAGTTGCGTTATGGGGAGAACCCGCACCAGGCGGCGGCCCTATACAAAGAAGCGCAGCCACTGAAAACAGACGCCGTGCAGGCCGAACAGTTGCAAGGCAAAGAACTCTCTTTCAATAATTACATCGACATGAATGCGGCGTGGGAGTGCGCGCTCGAGTTTGAAGAATCCACCGCAGTCATCATCAAACACACCAATCCCTGCGGCACCGCCAGCGGCAAAGACCAAACAGCCGCATTCATCCAGGCGCGGGAGACCGATCCCGTATCGGCGTTCGGCGGTGTGTTGGGATTTAACCAGACGGTCACCCTGACCACTGCTGAAGAAATCGTGAAGAATTTTGTCGAGGTGATTATCGCCCCCGGCTATGAGAAGGCCGCGCTGGAATTGTTCGCCAAAAAGAAGAACGTGCGCGTCATGCAGATGCCCGCCATTGACAATAAGACGGAGCGGAGCCGGATGGATATCAAACGCATCGGTGGTGGTCTTCTATTACAGGATGCCGATGAATTGACCCTTGATCAGGATAAATTGAAAATCGTCAGCAAAGTTCAGGTAGATGATGCGACGCTGGCAGAACTCAAATTTGCCTGGAAGGTGGCCAAACACGTCAAGTCCAATGCCATCGTGTATGCGCGCGGTACAGAGACAGTGGGCATCGGCGCCGGGCAGATGAGCCGGGTCGATTCGGCACGGCTCGCCATTGAGAAGGCCAACAAGGAAGTGAAGGGATGCGTGATGGCCTCCGATGCGTTCTTTCCGTTTCGCGATTCCATCGACGCCGCTGCCGAGTGCGGCATCCGCGCCATCATCCAACCCGGCGGTTCCATCCGCGACGAAGAAGTCATTCAGGCGGCGGACGAGCACAAAATTGCCATGGTGTTCACCGGCATCCGCCACTTTAAGCACTAAGTCCCCAGCCTGTTCTATTCCCCCAGTCAACTTTTCCACAGTATCATCCGACAAGAAGTAGGGAACCGATACCCGGCCACGCATGGATTTTGAGTGTGGCAATGGTACACTGGATGCAACTTCAATCAGAAATCAGGGAGCCCATAAGGATTATGGAACGCTGGCTCATTTTATTACAGAGACTCGGAAAGGTGGTGCCGCTGGCGTTGGCCGTTCTTTTAGTCGTGGCCGTGGCCGGTTTTGGGGTCTACCAATGGCAACAGCCGGTCTTGCTGAAATTGCAGGAAAAAGATTCTTACCGTTACGAACAGATGGTTGATGAGGCGTCGCGCCTGCATTGGATCAATGCCTGGAATCAGTACGTTGAGTTGAGAGGAAATCAGCCTCGCCGAGTTGTACCGAGAGCGGTACCGGCGCTGGAAACAGCAGTGGGCAACGAGCAAAGAATTTCGGCAAAGTGTGTTGCGTCAAAAAGTGGAAGCCCGGGAACAAATTAAAAAGGCGCAGAAAAAGAAATACGATCAGCAGCAGCAGGAGTTGGCGCAATACCGCCGGAAACAGGACCCGGCTCTTCTGCGCGTGCATTGGGAACAGGCCACACCCTGGCAGAAGTCACTGATCCTGCGCGACCGATGCGTCCGCTATCTGAACCAGGAATTGGAAGACTACCGCCAGCGCCACCACGTCAAAGGGTCTCTGCACGGTGTCGCCCGATTGGCGCAATCGCGCATCGCGAATGTCAGTCCCGGAAGTTTATGTCGGGAATGGTGTCCCTCAGTCACGACACTCCCTCCGTTCACCGCGCTTTAGGCAAATTGAAAAAGGGGATGAATTATTATTATTTTGTCCGCCTGCTGGAGGACATCGGCATTCCCGATTCCGAGCTGTTCACCGTGATGGGAAAACTGGAAGGCATGACCCGCGACTTCAACGGATTTTAATCCGTTCTTGAACGTGGTTTTCAGGAGTTGCCAGCGCTTTGATTATCCCGCGGCGGGTTTGCGTGGCCGGTGATGGCGGTCATCAATTGTTTGATCTCGTTGTTGACTTTAATTTCCGGTAGCTCGCCTTCGCCGGTTTCCGCGTAAGTCACCAGTTTCCGCAAGGGGCGGATGACCAGATTATAAGTATAAATCCCTCCGATAACGGCAAACAGACCTCCCAGAATCGCAATCCACTTGGCTTCATTGCTCAGCCGATTGGTGGTCATGGACAATCGTTCTTTGATTACATTGATTTCGTCTGCTGTCATAGAGGCCGGTTGCATTTGATGGATGACCCGGTCGATCTGTCCCATTTGAATGGACAGGTAAAATGCCATGTATCCGAGAATGGAAATAACCACCAGATATCCGGTCATCAACAGGTTGATAATGCTTTTGCGCTCGCCCGGGAGCTCGTCTCTAAAAATTCCAGTCTTCATTGCAAGATTCCTATTTCGATTTGAGTGTGATTCCAAACTACCGTCAAAACGGTGATCGGGTCAACACCTTTCCTCATTTTTTGTAGTTGCTCGGTTTATCGGCGGAGTACCTTCGCAGGTAATTTTAAAAGCATTGGTTTGCGAAGATAACATTGCAACCTGCCATTCCGTCCAGGCTAAACTGGGTCCAGCGTCACGCTGGCGCCCCATGAATGGGGCAACTACACTCTTTGGAAAGGGGATAATCAGGATTTCCGCGCGAACTCCCTGCGCAAACGGCTCCAGTTGAACGCCGAACCGGGATCGTACTTTTTTTTGATGCCATCGCCGGTACCGCCCTGGACGTGGGCATGCCCGAGGATTCCCTTGAATGTGGAAAAATTTTTGATTTTGCCGAGAGGCGTGCGCTGCTTTTCTTTATCAAAGGGCACCTTGAGGGATATTTTTGGTAGTAGTTGGTTGATCCCGAGGCATAACCGGATGAGGGCTTGATATTGCTCCTCGGTAAAATCCCACATGCGCACCATGTGCCCATTGATTTGCCGGCTGAAGTAACCACGTTCGCCGTAGGTACGTGAGGCGAAGGCTTTGAAGTCCGGCGTCCGCAACTTCTTCTGGTACTTTTCTGGCAGGTCGAACCGCCAGCGTCCGTTCACTTTGCGGTAGAGGTCTTTCGGGGCATGGTACAGGTCTGATTCTTCAGCCCGCGCCTGCCAGGAGAGGTTGGCGATTTCGACGTGCACGGCACGTTCGTTGCCCTGACGGTCGTCCGCCGGAGCGGTATTGGTTTTCCAGTACAGGTCACAGGTTTGATAAATCGTGCCGTCGAGATCCAGATAAAAATGACTTCCCTTGAAGGTACTGTCCTTCAAAATTTGATGGCAGTGGTGGGAGCTGTAACAGACATCGTAATGCAGAACGAACTGGTGAACGGATTGTTTGAGTTCTTCGTAGGCCGTGACCAGGTTCTTGATTCGGTATTTGGAATCTTCGCGTGTGGGCGCGCCATTCAGTTGCGGATCGTGTTGCGAACAGTGGCGCCGCCCTCTTGGGTGGGGACAGATGTAACCTTTGGCTTGGTTCCACAGTACTACCGTGGTTCCGATGTCTGCAGTTTGTCCGCACGCCACAATAGTTTGGTTCGTTGTCATAGAAAATTGGGAAGGAAGGGTGGGGCGATGAGGACCGCCATCCCGTTCATGAATCCGATTTTGGGTCATCCGCCGGTCGGCCCCAGTGCAGTTTCCGGCGGAGTATCTGGTAATAGTTTTTGCCCTTGGTCTGGATCAGGCTGACCGGCGTCGGCCCCTGTTTGACCTCCAGCACTTCATTGCGGGACATAGGATACCCGGTTTGTCCATCCAAAGTCACCTGCACTTCCTCTTCCGTATCAGTGGCGAGTTGCACCTGCAGGGTGGACTGGTTGGGAATCACAATGGGCCGATTGGTCAGCGTAAATGGGCAGATGGGACTCAGCACCAGCGCATTCATGCTGGGGTGGATGATCGGTCCCCCGGCGGACAGCGAATACGCGGTCGATCCCGTTGGCGTGGCGATGATCAATCCATCGGCACGGTACGAGGTCATGTATTGGCCGTTGACGTGCACCTCGAGGTTGACGATGCGAGCGGCATTTTTGTGGATCACCACGTCGTTCAGAGCAAAATCGTTGCGGATGATTTGTCCGTCCCGTTTGAGGAACACGTTTAACAGCATGCGCCGTTCGATGGAGGAATCTCCCTTTAGCACCTGCTCAAGAGTGCCGTACATATCGGGCAGGGACACCTCTGTCAGGAAGCCCAGGCTTCCCAGGTTGACGGCAAGGATAGGCACATCGAACGGATGCGTCAGCCGGGCTACACTCAGCAGAGTGCCATCTCCCCCAAGTACGATGATCAGGTCGGCTTTAGAGGGGATTTCTTCTTGTTTGAGATCGGAGGTTTCACCGATGATCCCGGCGGTCTCCGGTGCCATCAGGATGTCGTAGTTTCTTTCCTTCAGCCACGAGCTGAGTTTCAGAAGAACTTTTTGGCTGATGTCGGGTTTTTGCTTGCTAAAGATACCGATTTTTTTGATGGTGTCCACGGTCGCATCCCGGGTAGTTGACAGGCCTCGTTATTTCTTTAGGAATAATAGAGAAAAAGAACGATGATGCCAAGGGCAAGTTGAATAAAGGGGATTTTAAGAAGCGATCCAATGACGGAAGAGTAAAGCGCTAGAGATTACCGAAGTCCTGCGGTTTGATGTTGTCCAACCATCGGTTCCACTGATCCTTGTCCTCCGTATTGGCCTTGGAGGTGTCGGGAAGACCCAGGCTTTTGGCCGCTTCGATGACGGCCTCGTTGACATAAATCGGGGCCTTGGCGCGCAGGGCCAAGGCGATGGCGTCGCTGGGTCGGGAATCGATTTTCAGGGTGTTCCCGCCGGACATCATGGAAATCTCAGCGTAAAAGGTGTTGTCCTTCAGTTCGCTGACCAGGATGTGATTGATTTTCCCTTTCATGTCGCCAATGAGGTTTTTCATCAAATCATGGGTCATGGGACGGGGAGTGGCGATTTTTTCAATTTCCAAAGCGATGGCGTTGGCCTCAAAAAAACCGACCCAGATCGGCAACGCCCGGTTACCTTCCAAATCCTTCAGAATAATAATGGGCATGTTGGTCAGGGGGTCCAGCGTCAGGCCTTCTACTTTCATTTCAACCATGAATTGTTCCTTAGCCAAGTTGGAAATTTTTGGGTGACCCGAACCCAAGATACGGGAAAACGGTTGGGTTTTCTATAGTTAATCAATAAAAGAAATATTTGTCAATATCGCAATTCAAAGCCACTTGAAAGAGGTTTATGGAGGTTCTTAGTAGGTCTGATTTCAAGGGCTTTGGATATGGTTTTTTACGAATTCCCGAAGTTTTATCTGTACCGGTTCGGGGATTTCAACGGGAGTGAGGGTTTTTCTGCAAAGATCCGAGGTTTGGCGATAGGTTTCCAGAAAGGAGACACAGGGAGGGCAATCCTTAAAATGATCCTCCAGGGAGGCCGCTGTGTCCGGATTCAGGGTTCCTTCAAAGTAATCACACAGCAGATCAATACATTCTTTGCAACAAATCATTTCTTCGAGCTCCGGGTTTTATATTCATCAAAATAGTTGGACAGCCTTTTCCTGAGAAAAAGACGTGCCCGATGCAATCGGGATTTGACTGCGGGGACGGTCAAATCCAGAATATCCCCCACTTTTTCTGTTGATAACCCCTCGATATCTCTCAATATAAAGACCACTTTTTCTTTTTCCGGAAGCAGTTCAACAGCCTTTTCAATGACTCCCTTGGTCTCGTTTGAAAACAGTAGAGAATCCGTACTCTTCGACCAATCGGAAATCTTTTCGTTTTGGAATCCGGCATGGTTGAAATTGGGCAGGCCTTCGTCCAATGATACGTACTGCTCCTTTTTTTTAGTCCTCAGTTTCATGTAGGTCGCATTCAAGGTAATGCGATAAACCCAGCTGGAGAAAGCCGACTTCCCCTGAAACGTGTTGATTTTTCGATATATCGTTAGAAGAACTTCCTGTGTAACATCTTGCGCATCCATTTGGTTGCGCGTCATGTTGAACGACAGGGCGTAAATTCTCCGCTGGTAGAGCTCGAAAATTTTATCGAACGCTTCCATATGTCCGGCTTTCATATCCCGGACAAGTATTTCATCCTGTTCTTTTTCTTCCTGAGTCGGCATGTTCCGCCAGATCCCTTTGGATGGTGTCCTGTGTCCAGCGCCTGCCCGACCCGTGTAGTAAACCCAGGTTTAAATTCGGTCAGTTTTTAGATGCTCTGGAAGCAGGAACGGTTCCGATTTTCAGAATTTTCAAGCCTCGGAGGCTTTGAAAAATATTACGGGAAATCTACTACGAAGTCTAGCATTCCAGTCGGGAGAGTACAAATAGAGCAATCTCAAAGATCAGTCGAGATCCTGGGTTGATGCTTTAAATGTAACCAGTTATGAGAGCGGCGTTTGCCTGGGGATGAGCTATGTGATGTCCCTGGAATATTGAATCCCGATTTTCTGCACCCGTTGGTTCCCTTGGCAAATGGATGAAAGGTTTATGCTATAATTCCAACTATTTTGTAATTGAAAACGGGTAATTTTTATAACGAATA
>PVMK01128760.1_pt1 | contig 17537 bp, 15 predicted proteins | sample 1853481 | NCBI WGS metagenome assembly PVMK01 (sample SAMN08533507, study PRJNA380276) | Marine sediment metagenome, whole genome shotgun sequencing project. | reverse complement strand
GTCGTAGTCAGCGTTTGCTCGCGCGTGCAACAACTGCGGCAGCGATGCCACGAAGCCATCGTCTCCCGCATACATCAAGGCACGTCGCAACGCGTCGGGAACATAACTTTCGAAGATGACCGCTGCTTCCATCCTGATGTCTGTCACCTTGATGTCTTCCATTGCTCAGACCGCGAAAGCCAGGTTTCGCACACCCGTTGACACATTCCGCGGTGCGACCGCGACATAGCGTCCCATATTGATCATACCGGCACTGCCACACAGACCAAATTCCGTATCAACACCCCTGAGATGAGGCATGCCTTCATTGGCATAGACCTTGGAGCGAACGCCGCCGGGGCTGCCGTACAGCAGCAATACGCTGGCCTGGGGCTGATGCGGATCGATTTCCGGGAATATGTGCCAGTTCCCCATCGTCTCCAGGTTGCCGCGCGCTTGAGCCCTGTCGAGATATGCCACCGCCGCTTCGCTCCCGCCGGCGCGCAGGATCATCAGCGGATCGTCCTTCAGATCATCGAACGGCTGATAACCATTCTTGCATTTCTTCGCGGTCTTGAAATCCAACACCACAGCGTAGCGCCTCGGCAAGTCAGCGATGCCCTGCTTGAACTCGTCGAACGCAAAAACCGGGAGCTCGCTGCCATCGGGTAAACACCCATCCAACACATCACTGGCCTCAAGTGCAGAAATTTTGCCTGCAAACGGCCCGGTATAACCCAGTTCAGAAAAACGGTCCACGCTTGCGTGGTAGAGCTTCAGGAAGCGTTCTGGTGTTGAGAATATACCGCCACCATGGACCACCATCACCACCTGATTTCCCTGCTTTGTTGTTGCCACGATTTCCTCGGAGTTCGAGGTGAACCAGGTGTTCCAGATAATATTGTCGTAGCCAGCGTTTGCCCGGCATGCAGCAAAGCTGGCATCGATGCCACGAAGCCATCGTCGCCAGCGTATACCCGGGCCCGTCGCAGCGCGTCGGGAAGGTGTGATTCGTAAATGACCGCTGCTTCCATTTTGATGTCTTCCATTTTGTTGTTCTCACCAGGTTCCATTTAGTCGAGACCAGCCTTGGCTTCGAACCAAAGTTGAAACAGCCTGGCTTTCGTCGCTGGCGGAGGCGCGGCGGTGTAGATGCCGCGCGCAAAGGTTCCCACCGGGTCATCGACACCGGCGGCCATGGCTCTGTCTGGATCGATAAGATCCACCGACTTGGAATTGCCGTGTCCGTAACCGTATTCATCGAATAACGCCGCGCCGCTGCGCGGGTCGAGCATGGCATTGATATAATCGTAGGCCTCGTCTTCGGACGCCTCACCGCTGGTGGTGATGGACAGTCCGCACATCCAGGTCAGTAGTGGCTCGACCACCACCACGGGCAAGCCTTCCCTCGGCATTCTGCGCGAAGCACTACCGAAAATGTAGGAGATGCCGACATCGCCGCCAGACCAGGCTTGTTCGAGTTGGGTGCTGTCGGCCCAGATAAAGCGCGCGTTACCTAGCATCTTTGTGAATATCTCAGGCGCCGCCTCAATTTCCGCTTCGGTCGGATTCACTGGATTCGCCCAGCCACCAATGACCCCGGCAATAATCAGATTGGTACTAATATCCGAGGTCAGCGCCGTTTTACCTTTGTAACGCGGGTCAACGAACATATCGAAGCCCGGGTTCTCGACTTCGATCATTTCGGGATTGTAGCCGACCGTCGAATAACCCCATTCCCACGGAACGAGCATGTATTTGCCGTCAATCTTCACATCGGGCACATCCAGCAAGAGGGGGGTGATATCGTCCCAACGTTCAATCCGGTCGGTGTCAATCGGCTTGATCAGCCCTGCCTCCCAGGCCTCGTTCATTTGAGCGGTGCACAGGTGCACCAGGTCGGCCTTGAATCCGGTCCGTAGCCTCTTTAAGGCAGCATCCGACTGAACGAAAAACGTGAACACTGGTTCTTCACCGTATTTGGCCATATAGTCCGGATAGTATTTGGGTTTTTCGTACCCGTTCCATTCCAGTAACGACAGTTTGCCTGCCCCGGGTTCTTCGGAGGCTGGCTGGCATGATATGAGCAGCCCGACCAGCAGGCTGATGCTGAGCAGGCTTCCTGACAGTACAAACTTGTTTTTGTATTGCATGGTGGCTGATGTTCGTTCAGGGTTCGAAGTCCAGGTTTCGCAAACTCGTTGATGCATCCCTCGGTGCGACCGCTATGTAGCGGCCCATGTTGTGGATACAGGCATCCCCTCCCATACCGTATTCGCAATCGTAACCCCAATCCTGGTCGTCATCTCCCTGTGTATTCACACCACCCTGGTTACCGGCCAAAAATGCTATACGGGTCTGCGCTTGCTCCGGATCGATCCGGTTGTACGGATGCCAGTTTCCCATAACGCTCGTGTTGTGACGGTCCCTGAACTTGTCGAGGTACGCTGCATTCGCCTCTGCGCCCCCGGCACGGGCAATCATATTCGGTTCGTCCTTCAGGGCTTCGAAAGTCTCGTAACCCCGCAGGGATTTCCTTGCCATGTCGAAATCAAGAATGACGCCATGGCGTATCGGCAGATCCGCTATACCCTGCTTGAACTCATCAAATGGATAGACCGGGAATTCGGTACCGTTGGGCAATTTACCTTCCAGTACATCATGCGCTTCCTGCCGGGAAATTTTGCCGGCATATTGACCGGTAAAACCTTGCGGGCTTGCACGGTCCACACTGGCACGGTACAACTGCTCGAAGCGTTCCGGTGTGCCGTATATACCACCACCATTTACCACCACCACCACCCGGTTACCCTGCGGCGTCGTTACCACGCTTTCCTCGGTATTGGAAGTAAACCAGGTATTCCAGATGATATTGTCGTAGGATGCGTTGGTGCGGGCGTGTAGCAACTGCGGCATCGAAGCCACGAAACCATCATCTCCGACATATTCCAGCGCGCGTCGCAAGGCATTGGGAACATGCGGTTCGAAGATGATCTCTGCTTCCATCTTGATGTTGGTCATTTCAATCTCGTCCTTACTCAGGTATTATACAATGTACACAACAGGCTCGTTTACAGTTGTAAAAGAGGCAGTATTTTTTTATGTAGCAACGACAGCTTGATGGATTACATTACATTTTGTCAACAATTATGGTGCTTTTCTAATGCCACACACCTGTCATACATTATGGAACTCTAAAAACAACCACTCATCATGACTATTTCAGTATCCCCCAAACCCCCACGAATTCAGGCATTGGCGCGTGCCAGCGCAATCATCGATGTGATCGCTGCTGGTAGTGAACAGGGCGTTGGCCTGAGCGAAATCAGCCGGGCGACAGAGCTCAATAAGACAACGGCGTTTAATCTTCTTGCATCACTCGTCACGCTTCGTTTTCTTGACCAGGATCAGCATTCGAGACGCTACCGCCTAGGATTGCGTAACCTCGAACTCGGACGGATCGTCCAACAGCGCATGCATATCTCGCACCTGGCACGGCCCGTACTCGCCGATCTTTGCAAGAAGACAAACGAGACGGTAAACCTGGGACTGCCCCACCTCCTCGATCTGTCTGTGATCGACAGCTTCCAGGGATCAAGGATATTGCACGCCACCTCTTACGCGGGTTGGCGGTCTATGTATCACTGTACGGCCCTGGGTAAGGCCTTCATGGCGAGCTGGGACGAGCCAATGCGACGCACTGTGTACCGGTCGTGTGGCTTACCGCAACAGACACCGAACACCATCACAGACATCAATGCCCTTGAAGCGCAACTGGCCCAGTTTCGGTTGCAAGGATACGCGCTTGATTTTGAGGAGAATGAGCCTGGGGTTAATGGCATCGCTGCATCAATCTTCAATGGCCTGGGTGAAGTAGCCGCTGCGATCAGCGTGTGCGGTCCCTCGAACCGCTTGACCGAGCCTGTTTTGGAGCAGATCGCGACCCACGTCATGGCTGCCGCTGACTCAATCACCACTGCGATCAGTTATGGTGAACGGCCAGATGACTGGACCCCCAAGCGTCGCAGGTGACGATGAGACCGCCAGCGGACACCATCGCCGGCCAAGTGGCGAAACCGACCTGGACTTCCGGGGTACGGGCTTACTTCCTCAAACACGAATGGCTGCGTGGTTACACACTGTTGTCGCCGGTGTTATTGGTGATGATTTGCGCGCTCGCGCTGCCGATCATCACTCTCATTGTTTACAGCTTCTGGACACAGGACTGGGTTCACATCGACGAGACCTTCACGCTCAAGAATTACCAGACATTTTTTGACAAGTGGATCTATGGCAAACTGCTGCTGAGATCGATCAGAAATTCAGCGACGGTGACCTTCTTCACCATCGCGATGGCCTACCCGGTGGCCTATTTTCTGGCCTTTAAGGTCAGGAAAAACGTCATGACATGGCTGATCCTGATCAACCTGCCGCTGTGGATCAGCTACCTGCTACGGGTGCTCGCCTGGAAGATCATGCTCGGCAACAACGGTGTGATCAACTCCACCCTGCTGGAACTGGGTTTCATCCAGGGGCCGCTCGAGTTCCTGTTGTACAGCCGGTTCTCGGTGGTCCTCACGTTGATCCACGGCTGGGCAGCGTTTGCCATCCTGCCCATTTACCTGTCGCTTTCAAAGATTGACCATTCGCTACTGGAGACCTCGGCCGACCTCGGCGAAGGCCCGGTCAGGACGTTCCTGCGGGTCACGCTGCCGCTATCGATGCCCGGGGTAATCGCAGCAGCTGTCATCCAGTTCATTCCAGTGGTCGGCGACTATATTACACCGATGATGGTTGGCGGCCCCAGGGGTATGATGTTCGGCCAACTCATCGCGGCCCAGTTTGGCGAGGCCAACAACTGGCCGTTGGGGGCGGCGCTGACGCTTATCATGATGATTACGGTCACGGTCATCGCCTGTACTTTTGTCTGGCTGGCGCAACGGGGTACGGTCAAACGCCGGGAGATGGATGTTGTGCGGGCTCCAAAAGACGAGGCTGTAACCGGTGGGCGCCGTTTCGGTCCGCTTTTCATCTATGTGATTTGCTACCTGGTATTTCTCTACACACCGTCCCTGATGTTGCCGATCTTCTCTTTCAACGACAGCATTCACATGGCACTGCCATTGAAGGGGTTCACCCTCGACTGGTATCTCCAGATCCCGACCCGGCCAGGCCTGTTGGAGGCACTCGGCAACAGTTTCAAACTGGCCATTCCGGTCGCCATCATTTCAACCACGCTGGCGACGCTCGCGGCCAGGGCGATGACCCGTTATCGTATGCCCGGTAAGGGACTGGCTATGGGGTTCATCCTGCTACCCATGGTGATGCCCGGCATTATCCTGGCCTTCGGCCTGCTCGTGCTCGCACTTGCGGCCGACGTGACATTGTCGCTGAGGACCATCGGTGTCGCGCACGTCGTCATGACCATGCCGTTCCTGACACTGGTGGTGATGTCGCGTCTTGAGGGCTTGGGCAAGAGCCTGGAGGAGTCCGCGATGGATCTTGGGGAGAACGCCTGGATGACCTTCTGGCGCATTACCTTTCCGCTCATCCTGCCCGCCATAGCCGCATGTCTGATTTTGTCGTTTATCTCTTCATTCGACGAATTCATATACGCCCTGTTCCTGGGTGGCAACCAGATGACCCTGCCAGTCTACATGTGGACACAGGTTCGGTTCCCGGACACGCTGCCGACGATACTGGCGCTTGGGTCCTGTATATTCATGGGCTCCGCCATCCTGATCCTTACCGCCGAGCGGCTACGCCGCATGGGTACCCAGCAGGCCAAGAGTATCGCGTGAGTGGAAAGCGCCGGGGTGGACGATCCGCAAATAGGCGCAGGTCTGCGGGCACCTTAAGGCAAGCACCATGGTCATTGCCGTTAAATTCTGACTCACCCACGGAACCGCTCGATGCGGACGCGGTGCATGCCGTTCACGATGGAGCCATGCGGGTACTCGAAGAAATTGGCATCGATTTTCTCAACGAGAAAGCGAAGCAAATCCTCGCTGAAGCAGGTTGCATAGTCGACTCTGACTCGAATAACGTTCGCATGGATCGCGATTTTGTCATGGAGCAGGTTCGAAAGGCGCCGTCGAAGTTTCACATTACACCGAGAAACTCTGCCCGTAAGCTTAGCGTGGGCGGGGAACATATGTTGTTCCTAAATGTAGCCAGTCCACCGAATTGCTCAGACCTGGACCGTGGTCGTCGGGTTGGCGACCGGGACAGTTTCCGAGATTTGATCAAGCTGACCCAGTACTTCAATTGCATGCACATGGTATCCGGTTATCCGGTTGAGCCCGTAGATATCCATCCGTCAACCCGTCACCTGGATTGCTTGTATGACATGCTGACTTTGACCGACAAGGTGGTGCAAGCGTACAGCCTTGGCAAGGAACGCATTGAGGACGCGATGGAGATGGTACGCATAGCTGGTGGCCTGACCGTTGAGGAATTTGATGCAAGTCCCCGCATGTTTACCAACATCAACTCCGTTTCACCCTTGAAGCACGACTTTAATATGCTAGATGGCGCGATGAGAATGGCACGGCGAGGTCAGGCTGTGATCGTTACGCCGTTTACACTTGCAGGCGCGATGGCGCCGGCGACGATCGTCGGCGCAGTGATGCAGCAAACCGCAGAAGCGCTGGCGGTTATCGCACTACTGCAAACCATCAATCCGGGTTCACCTGTGGTTTATGGCTCGTTTACCAGCAATGTGGACATGCGAAGCGGTGCTCCAGCATTCGGCACACCGGAATACATGCGTGCAACACAGATCTCCGGCCAGATGGCACGCCTTTATGGTCTGCCACTGCGCGCTTCAAACGCCTGCACCGCCAACTGTGCTGACGCCCAGGCTTCGTGGGAGAGCACGTTTTCCCTATGGTCCTGTGTGTCATCCAGGGCTAACATCGTTTTCCACGCCGCCGGCTGGCTGGAAGGTGGTCTGTGTGCCAGCTACGAAAAATTTATAATGGATTGTGAGACCATTCAGCAGATCACCCACTATATGCGGCCAATGACCTGTGATACCGAAGACCTCGCGTTTGATGCCATTAAAGAAGTTGGACCCAACGGAAATTTCTTAAGTGCCAGTCACACATTGGAACGCTACGAGAGTGCTTTTTATCAACCATTCTTAAGTGATTGGAGCAGTTTCGAGAACTGGGAGGAAGGCGGCAGTATCGCGACACCCGAACGGGCCAACAAAATCTGGAAGCAGATTCTAAATGAATTTGAGGCTCCGTCGATTGACCCAGCCATCAATGAGGAACTCGAAGCATTTGTTGCGTTGCGCAAACAGCAGGGTGGCGCGCCAACTGACTTCTGAAATTTTCAGCTTAGAACCTCTTTTGAATTAAGAAAAACCCCGCATGCGCGGGGTTTCTTTATTGTGACGGGAAAAGCATCCTCTTGGCTTATGGTCAGTTTCCCCATCGGCTGGAAAAGCGAATACCGAATTCCCGTGGCCGGACAGTGAACACTGAATGCGCGTGTTCGTACTCGCCCGTCCTTCCCCATTGATACTCATAATTGGCACCTTGATAGATCTGCGCCCGTTCGTCGGTGATATTGTTGACAAACAGGTCAATTTGCCACGAACCATCGGCGGAGGTCAGGCCAAAACGCAGGTCGGCCAGGGTATATGCGTCATTGTTGAATGACGGATTACCCTCGTCCAGGCCTGCCGGGACCAGTCGGGTATGGGTTTTACCCGGTGTAGGAGGCCTGGGCCCGGACAAACATCGAGGCACCCGGGATAAAATCCACACCCCAGTTGTAAGTGGCCCATGCTGATCCCTGCCATTCCGGTGTGAGTGGCAACTGCTGGCCCGGTCGGATGCCATGGTCATCGCCAGTGGGTTCGATGGTTATCTTGTCGATTTCTTTCTCAACATACTGGGACGTTTGCACCCACCACCCAGTCGTCTGCCGGAACCCAGTCGAGTTCCGTCATGAACCCGCTGGCATGGGCATCGCCCACGTTACCAACAATGGATATCCAGGGCAGCCTTTCTCCTGAAGGCAGACATTGTGGGGCTGACTCTTCAGGATTAATACAAGTACCTGAACTGGGATCGACGACTTCGGTTTGGAAGTCTGTCCAATCCATATAGAACAAGGTCAGGTTCCACTGTATGGTATTGTCGGCCCAACGCGTCCTCAAACCCGCCTCGTAGTTTTTCAGTTTGTCCGGTTCCCATTGCTGTGGCCAGAGGGTTCGGGTCCAATCCGCTTTTCTGTTGGCCCGGTTGATACCGCCCGTCCTGTAGCCCTCGGTGTATGTCGCATACACCATCTTGTCGTCATCGATATGGTAGTCCAGGCTGAGCTTTGGTACGAATTCACTGATCGTTGCAGTTTGAACAATGTCATTGCCAAACCACTGTACCTGCATAAAGCCACCTGTACTCCTGCCGTTGGCCTTCTGGGCTCCTGCATTCATCTTGAGGTAGAGTTTATCGTTCTCGGTCTCAAACCAACGACCACCGACGATCAGGTTGGTCTTGTCATTGATGTGCCAGGTGAATTCGCCGAAGATGGCCTTGGTTTTCCAGTCGGTGTTATCACGCGAATCCCAGTAATGGTCAGCATTTTCCAATGCAGCGAGAATTTCCGCGTTGCGGGGAGGATCTCCAAGGATTCCATTTGTCGCACCCTGGCATTCCCACCAGGCTGATTGCCCTCCAGAGGCGCAATCTTGCATAAACGCATAGGACATGGATTGATTGAATGGCAAGTAGGCATTCTTCATCCAGACAGAATCCCAGCTATCGTTGGAGTCTTCATAGTACAGACCGGCCAACCAGTCGAACTTGTCGCCCTGGTACGTAAACCGGATTTCCTGCGAAAACCGCTCCTGCCATTCCGGTCCCTCGCCAATACCGGCCATATCCGGTATCTGTGTTGGGCCATGTACAGGATCCCCACCCACCGAGGCAACACAGTATAAAGGCGCATAAACCGCCCTGCCGGTGGTGGTATTTTCCCACAACCAATAATAACCGGGGATATATTCGCCCCGGTCCTCACAATAAGCAGCGCCTGCAGTGTAGTACTTGTAGTACAGCGTATTGTCAATCTGATACGTACGTTGGTTCTGGTAAAAGCTTGTCGCCGATACGAACTGGGCGAAACCAAAATCGCCCTCAATCGTCAGTGCCGTCACGTCCCATTCGGATTTCGAAGTGTTCTTGACAAAACCTATTGTCTCTAGATCGCCAACGTAGGGGTTAAAGGCGTTATTGCCCTGCGAATCGGTCTCCCCGGAGTGATACGCAAGCGTCGCCGACCAATCTTCGTTGATGTCCCAGCGTGCCGAAATCCTGTAGAGGATAGATTCGGCCGAATTCCAGTTGTCCTCAACGGCATTATCATTTCGATACTCGCCCCATCCCTGCCGGTAGGCTCCCCAACTGGCGTCATCCTTGTGGACGCCAAACCACGTGTCCGGTGTATGGCCCGCCACGTTGTCAATAAAGCCGCCATCTCTTGCTGACTGTATCGCCAGGCGCACGGCAAACACGTCCTCGATCAGCGGTATGTTGAACACACCGGTAACTTCATAACTTGCGTCACTTTTTGAACCGGTTTTCATTATGGCTTCGGCACTTGCCTCGAATTTACTCGTATCCGGCTTATTGGTAATGATGCGCAGGGTACCGGCTTGTGCAGCGGCGCCAAACAGTGTGCCCTGTGGTCCAGACAGTGCTTCCACGCGCTGGACATCCAGCATGCGAATGTCCGGCTGCGTGCCATCCGTCGCAGTGAGAGGTATTTCATCGAGGTAGACCGATGAGCTCTGTGTGCCAGTGTAACCGCTGGACGTCGTGGCAATACCACGGAAGATCACGGTGTTGCTGCCCCCCGCATTAAAATTAATCCAGTTTACGCTGGGCATGAAGCGTGTGTAGTCTGCTGTAAGCTGGGCGCCCATTTGCTTGAGCATGGCTTCGGGAAGAGCTTGAACACTGGAGGGAATGTTCTGGATATTGGCATCGACTTTGGTCGCAGTAACAATGACCTCTTCGAGTTGGAAAGACTCGTTCTCATCCTGTGCTATTGCGTCGACTGGTGCGACAAACGCACCGGCGACTGCTGCTGCGATGGGGGTAAGGGTAAATTGACTCCGGCGCGATTCTTTCTTCTCATTCATTTTTAAGTCCTCATAGCTTGATTAAGTAGAGGCGCCCAACACAATTTAGTCCCGAACCTGTTGGACGAAAACCCAGCACTTATAGTATATGCATAAAAATCCTGTTTTTTCCAATAAATTAATAAAAATCACTTAAAGGTTATATAATATAGAACATTTATAAGCTTTCTCGTCTGTTGAACCATCACGACAGTTGATATTTAGCCTGTAAAAGGAAGGACTCGAGAGTCAGGGGATATTTTTTGTTAACTTATTTGCCTTTATTGCGACTGAAATCTGAAAGACGGTGTACATTGTACAGAGATAGGGTCAGCGGAGGTTTCAGCCGATATTGGATGTAAGATCGTCTTGTTGAGATATTGCTCAGCTTGCGGAGCCACCGATACTACGCGGACGGTCTTGCTCAGAGAGATTTTCCAACAGTGGTTCGAGTACTTCGATCAAAGCGCCCAGGTGCGACTCGTAGTGTCGCCATGTGTTGATAGCGCTTGAGTATAACGGCTTCCGTACCTGTTCCGAACTAGCCGTTTTCACTGAGCGGCTGGTTTCATGGAATCTTAGGCATGACTCTTCCCAATTGAGCCCGCAGTAATCGAGGATTCGCCTGACCTGACCCTCAAGGTCCGCAACGACTTCCTCGTACTGGACATCGAGCACTTTGCCGGGCAGAACTTCGTGCCAGTGGTCCATCAACCGCTGGTACTGAAGGTAGTATTCGCCAAGTTCTACCAGGTTATAGGTAAATTGCTGCCCCTGGGCAAATAGCTGCTTGTAGCTACCAAAGCAACTGTCCAGCGGGTGACGCCTGGCGTTGATGATTTTCGCGTTAGGCAAGATCAAATGTATCAGACCAACATGCACGAAGTTATTCGGGTTCTTGTCGGTAAAAAACGGGCGGCTGCCACGATGCCGGTGGGTGCGCTCGATATACTCACTGCCAAGACGTTTGAACCCTTCTGTTTCAATGCTCGCTATGGATGTCGGATAGCGGGCGGGGGGTATATTCAACCTTTGGCGGGACCGGATCGTTCTTCCAAGATCGCCTAATTCAAAGGTTCCATCCACCATGGAGTGACTGGACAGGATTTGTTCCAGCAGGGTTGAACCGGAGCGTGGCAGGCCAACAATAAATATCGGGGCGGGCTCAGGGTCGCCATGACCAGCATTGTCTTCAAGAAATTGCTGTGTAAAAGCCTTGGTCGCCAGATCGATTTTCTCTTCGTTCTCGACCCGATCATAAAACTCCAGACCACGCCGCAGTATGTTGCCGTGTTCGATGTACTCAAAAGCCCGGTTGTATTCCTGACGGCCTTCGAACTCCAGGCCAAGTGCATTGTTCAATTGCACCTGACCCTCTGGCGGGATGCGTTCATCACCGAGCAACGCCAGCATAGCGTCAACTTCTTGATCTTCAAAACGGAACGTCTTCAAATTGGCCAGGCTCCAGTACGCCTCGGCATGCAGCGGGTTCACCTTCAAGGTTTTCCGAAAGGCGGCAATTGAGTTGTCCTGGTCTCCAACCGTGCGATAAGCGTTTCCTTTACCGCATAACGCCCCGACATGATCCGGTGCAATTTCAAGTGCGTTGTCAAAAGATTCGAGTGCATCCTGGTGACGCCCGGCAGAGGCAGAGGCAGCCGCCAGCCACAGATGTCCATCGGGTGAACCAGGTTTCAGCTTGATAAGCCTTTTTGCACTTTCGATAGTGTCGTCGTATTTCTCTTGCTCGAACTGTGCCTTGCACAGGTCAACCCATGCCTGTTTGAAACCTGGCGCCACCTTGGTCGCTTGGCGCAACAATACTTCCGCGCCGGGGTACCTTTTTTGTTCAATACCGAGCCGGGCCCACAAGCGCATCGCCGAAACATTGTCAGGATTGCGAATCAGAATCTGCCGGTAGAGCTTCTCCGCCTCCTCATATTTTTCTTCTAACTCCAACTCGGCTGCCCTGGCGATGTCCATGTTGTCCTGGCTGGACTCGATAAAATCCGATTTCAAGGCCTGGGCCTCTTCCACGCGGCCCAGATACATGAACACCTTGCCAAGTTTTATACGTATTTGTTGCTGCTTGGGGTCGAGTTCCAGGGATTGTTGAAAGGCTTCGGTCGCGGCGCCCGCTGGCCTTGCGCGAGCAACAGGTCACCACGCACCTCGTAGGGCCGGCAAATTCCGGATAGATGGACAAAGCATGTTCGATTCGCGCCTTTCGCCTCATCGAACCTTTTCAGCTTTACCAACACACGAGCTGACAGGCACAGGAAGTTGGCATCCTCGGGTGCCGGCCCAACGCATCGTCGCACACGGCATACGCTGACTCGGCCTCACCCGACTGCAGGAAGGTTTGTGCCTTCTCAAAGAGCTTTTCTTGTTGTATTTGATGTGAAATCGGTCTTCTCCTGGTTTAGCAGCGTGCGTACGATACCGTACTGCGGCTAACGCACGCCGGACGCACTGATCGCAGCCGGTATGGTTTCGAGCTCACCCATTGTCAACAGGTTGACACCGGACACACCTGGAATTGCGGCCAGCTCCTGCAGCAATTCGGCACATATATCGACACCCTCGGATTCCGGGTCAGAAGCCCGCTCCAGACGCTCAATAATGGGCTCAGGCACCAGTGCACCTTTCACATTATCCCGCATCCAGCGCGCCACATCGGCTGACGGCAAGGGTGACAACGCCATGATGAAAGCGAGCCTGTGGGTCAACTTCGATGCAATCATGTGGTCCATGTAGTTGCGCACCACAGCCATATCGAAGCAAAGCTGCATTTGAATAAAGTTGGCGCCGGCATCGCATTTTCGGGTGAGATTCTTAGGTGTCCAGTCTTCCTCCGGATCAAATATTTCAGCGCTGGCTCCAACCTGAAAGTCAAGGGCGAGTGAAGCGTTTGTGGCATTTTTCAAACTCTCTATGTATGCCATGAATTCCAGCGCGGGTGTGTCGAAGACATTGCGCACGCCGAAGTTCTTGTTATCCGGGATCTTCTTGCCACGCATCACCAATACACTGGTCACTCCGAGTACCGTTGCGCCAAGAAAATCTTTCTGCAACGCGATGCGATTTCGATCGCGGCAGTTCATATGGACGATCGGGTCTATGCCCTGGCGTGTCAGGATCGCCGCAGCGGCGATGCCCGACATATGCAATTGGGTGGTGTCAGTCAACTGAACAGCATCAACCGCCGGGCGCAGAATCTCGCCTTGCCGGTGCAATGATTCTGCATCCGGTGCCTGCGCCAGGTTCACATGCGCAGTTACCACGAATCCTTTCGATCTCAGGGATTCTCTAAAGCTCATGTGCTGGTCGATACACTAGAAACCGGTCAAACCATTGGGACGGCTTCGCAGCAGCTTGAAGCGATGAAACCCGAGGTCAATGTAGGGTTGCAGTGGAAAGTCCACCATGCCCAGCAAGTCGCGTTCCTTGAACATCAGCACACACTGAAACTCACCGCCTTTACCCTTGTTGATGATCGAAAGCGACCGGTAACAGAGTTTCGATGGGCAGGTCAGCGCACAACCACCGTTGGCGAAAAGGGTGATCCGGTCTTTTGCTTCAATTTTCTCAAGAAATTCGAGATCCTCGTTCAGGCTCATTGGCAGCACGATCGAATCGTACAATTTCAGGGCCTTATCGATTTTCTTGTGGGTATTGATATTCTTGATAACACTTGCATCGATATGGTATTTAGGAAAGTCCTGTTTAATCCATCTTGCAAGATCGTCATTGGTAACAATGATGGAATTACACGGGCGATGGTATTTCTGCAGCAGCGGTCGATTGTTCTCATACTCCTCACGCTCGACAAAGTGATTTGACATCGGCAAGCGAATGCCGATGCTCGCGCTGTTGAGTTGAGTAACATCCGCCTCAGACAGTTCACGAGCCTGAAACGCCCGCCCACCATATAGTTTGCTCCTCTCAACAAACCCAAACAGACTGTCAATTTCATTCAATGGCACATTGCCATAGTTCTTTCTCAAGTAGGCAAGTACAGGTGCATCCCGGGGTTTGCCACGCGCGGACACCGTATATGTTGCCGCGGGTGGCGGCAGCGGTTCATTCTTGGTGAATTGTCTCTCGATTGTATGTGCCAAAGTCGTCTCTTGTGTTTTAGTGCGCGTATCTATAAATTCGCATTATCATAAGACCTAGTGTCCAATGTAGTAAAGTCTGCCATCACGCGGATGGTGTAAGACAGTTTTCATTTACGAGGTTTATTGCACGGCATATGAATGCAGATCAACACCACTCTCTTGCCCTGGATGACCCGCGCTTTGTATTGGTCGATGGAAGAACGCGACCGGAATTCATGCTGGTGGGTGGTATGAAATGCGGCAGCACCTCTTTTGCCAGATACCTGTCTGCTCATCCCCAGGTCAAAATTTCGGGTCCGAAAGAACCAAACTACTGGTCCTGGCACCGATATCCTGCCAGGTACCAGGATTTCTTTGTCAACGAATCTCCTCTTCTCAAGCCCGGGCCCGACCAGTATGTCAGTGGCGAATTTTCAACGTCATCATTGATTCATCCCCTTGCTCCAAGACGTGTCCAAGCAAATCTGCCGATGCTCAAGATATTCGTCCTGTTGAGAAGCCCCGTTGATCGCGCTTATTCACACTTCATGATGTCAAAAATGGCCGGCCTGGAGAACGAGTTCTCATTTGAAGAAATCGTACGCAGGGAAATGGATGAAATTCCTGAACTTCTGGCAGCTCACGAAAGAGGTTTTTTCAATACAGATGGTGATCCGAAATCGTGTTACTCAAGCATCAATGGAACACCCATCTGCGTGTCTAAACATGAGCAGGGCTGGCCCAAAAGAAAACTTCGTGCTGACCCGGATCTGCGAGATTTCTATTATCAAAGCTACCTGTTTCGTTCTCTCTATTACGACCAGTTGCATCGCTGGCTACACCTGTTTCCCCGTCAACAGCTGATGATTATTCAGTCCGAGCGTTTTTTTGAATCGGTGGCAGACACAATGGCTGAAGTAACGGAATTTTTAGGGCTTAAGCCATATGACTTCCAGGCGGCAGATCAACTGCAGCGCAGTTGGGACGCCGGGGCCGGTAACGTCTTAAAAAAACCACAGGCTTATCCCGCGATGGGTAATGCGACACGCAGGCTATTGGCTGACTTTTTTGAACCATATAATAAGCAGCTATACCATTTGCTAGATAAGGACTATGGCTGGAATTAAGTGATGAGGTATAAGAATGACAACTAAGTTACCAACCATCATCGCGACATCCGTGGTGCGGGGCAGCCGCCAGGGCGAGAGTCACGGTGGCGTATTTATGGTCAATTTTGAAAAGCAGGATGTCGTGCAGCTAATCGACTGGGACACGAGCAACATAGACTTCGGGGGCCGCGGTGGCGATCGAGGTTTACGCGGTATTGCATTGAGCGGCGATGATATCCTGATCGCTGCAAGCGACGAACTTTTTCATTTCGACCGTAGTTTCAAAATGAAGACTTCCAGCAAGAACCATTATCTGAAGCACTGCCATGAAATTTGCGTATTCGAACGCACGGTTTTCCTAACATCAACGGGATACGATAGTCTGCTCGCGTTCGACCTGGACACGAAAAAATTCACCTGGGGCTTCCATCTGCAATGGCAATTCGATGATTGGGGTGGCCACACCTTCAACCCCTCGCTCGGAAATGGGTCCAAGGCCCGTCAATAATTTTCACCTCAACATGGTCCACGTGGACAGCACCGGGATATATTTGAGCGGCCTGCGTACACAGGCAATGTTGCATATCAACAACAAAATGGAGGTGTCCAAGGTCTGTTCGTTGCCAACAGGTGCTCACAATGCCCGCCCGTATCGTGATGGGCTCCTGTTCAATGACACAGAAGACGACTGTATACGTTACACCAGTCGTGATGGCAAAGATGTCGCTTTCAAAATCGTGACCTATGACGAGGCAGATATCGAGTTCGCCGGTTTTGACGAGTCGCATATCGCGCGTCAGGGCTTTAGCCGCGGTCTTTGTCCCATAGATGACCGCTTGGTGGCCGGCGGTTCGTCACCATCTACCATCAGCCTGTATGATTTCGAGAACAATCAGAAAGTCGGATCGGTCAACCTGACCATGGACATCCGCAATGCCATACACGGACTTGAGCCCTGGCCTTACGATGATTGAACTGAAATCACTATACAATGTATACCGATACTGTAATTTAAATTGAATTTTAGTGGATATTATGTATCTGGAATTCACCTGGAGCCTGATTATTATTAGATTATGTAACGCTTTAACAGGGGCAGAACTATTTTTTTGCTAATCTGGTTGTTTTCTACAATATAAAACAAATAAAAATTGAAATTGTAAGCGTCCCAGCTTTGAGCATATAATTCCGATATGCCCCCGGATAGCAATAACAAGTTTCCGACATTCAGGCGCATGCTTGAATACAAACAGGATTGACCGAATTGAAAGGCTATTCATTTTTATCACTTACCCGCCAGGCACTTGGCGGACATAAGGGCTGGCCGGTTGCCTGGCGCTCACCCGAGCCAAAGAAAAACTACGATGTGATCATTATTGGTGCGGGCGGCCAAGGTCTGGCCACGGCCTATTACCTGGCAAAAAAATACGCTACCAAGAACATTGCTGTCCTCGAAAAGGGCTGGCTCGGCGGTGGCAACACGGGACGTAATACGCAGATAACACGCTCGAACTACTTCTGGCCGCAAAGCGCGGCATTCTTTGACCACTCATTGAAGCTCTACGAGAATCTAGGTCGGGAGCTCAATTTCAATGTGATGTTGAGCCAGCGGGGGCTCTTGATGCTGGCACACAGTAAACATGAGATGGAAGGTCTCCGACGCTGGGTAAACGCAATCAGGATCAACGATGTCGATGCCGATGTTCTGACACCCGCCGACATTAAGAAAATTGTGCCCCTGATTGATCTCGATTGCCGGTTTCCGGTCTACGGCGGATTTATCCAGCGCCGCGGTGGAACCTCGCGCCATGACGCCGTCGCCTGGAGCTTCGCACGTGCCGCGGATGCTCATGGCGTAGACATCATCCAGCAATGTGAAGTGAAGTCATTCAACATTCAGTCAGGACGGGTGACGGGTGTGAACACAACACGTGGCACAATCGGTGCTGACAAAGTCAGTATAGCGGTTGCCGGTCACACCTCTGAGCTGGCAAGAATGGCCGGTTTTCGGGTGCCTGTGACCAGTATGCAATTGCAGGCCATGGTCTCCGAACCGATCAAGCCCTGCCTCAATACCGTGTTGACATCATCAGTTATTCACATGTATGTCAGCCAGTCAGATCGTGGTGAACTGGTTTTCGGAGGCGGTGCGGACGCTTATAACAGTTACGCACAACGGGGAGGAATTCCGTTGTTGCAGGAAGTTGT
>PVMK01123948.1_pt1 | contig 17540 bp, 11 predicted proteins | sample 1853481 | NCBI WGS metagenome assembly PVMK01 (sample SAMN08533507, study PRJNA380276) | Marine sediment metagenome, whole genome shotgun sequencing project. | reverse complement strand
TGCGTCGCCGGCGCCCTCGGCGGGCGCCACGGGCCGCTCCGCATCTGGGGACCTAGCGGTCAGGTCCCGGAACTGGGCACGGCCTACGCGGTGCAGATGATGGAGAATATGTTCACGTGGGACATCGCGGGACGGAGCGGGCAGACAGACACCAGCGCCGCCCACCCGGAGGCGACCGACGAGAGCGCCGCGGAGGTGGCCGATGAAGACCTTGTCGAGGTAAGCCAGCGGAATCTCGAGCGCCCACAGACGCTCGACGGAGCCCTCGCCCATGTCGAAGATGAATTTGTCGCCGTTACCGAGCTCGACGAGGAAGCAGGCGGCCGCCTGTGCGGGCCGCGGCGTCGGCATTCCGGTACCACACGCGATGATGCGCATCTCGTCCGCCGCCAGGTCCTCGCTGTTGGGAACGTAGAAGTCGCGCGCCCGCGCCTTCGTGGGGCTCACCTCCTGAGCGCCTACGCCACCGTCGCCCGCACGCCCGACCAAGTAGCCGATCGCCAACCCTGCCACCGCGACGACAACCATCGCCAACCCAGTTCCGCGCTTCATCATGTGTGCACACTAACGTGGCCAAGAACGGATGTCGCTGCGCTCATACGCGTCCAACGAAAAACGGCCCCGCAAAACGGAGCTGTCATCGACATTTGGAGCGGGAAATGAGATTCGAACTCACGACTTCAACCTTGGCAATATTCGCCTAGCCCTCAACGCCATTCGGGAAATTCAGCAACATCAACCACAACGTGTCCCGTGGCGTTGCGTGCCGTCCCGTGGTGTCCCCTGGAAAGTGGAAGGTTGAGTGGAAGGCGGCAGCGGCTCGCGCTTCTCGTCAGCGGCCGTCGCGCTGTCTTTACGCTTCTTGCAGCCCGAACCCATCGCCATCAGCGCGCCTAGGGCGAGCAATGGCGTGATTCGTGTCTCCCTCATGCGAAGGGATGGAACAGCGGAAAGCCCAAAAGCTAAGGGTTTTCGGCATCTTCTTCCTGGATCCGAAGAGGAAAGCGACCGGTCGCTTGCTTTTGAGGCATCCTCCGCTATCAGGGCGGCACGATGGGTGATCCCGAATCCGCAGCACCTCGGCCGCGTGTGCCTCAGCAGGAGCGCAGCCGCGCGACCCAGGCACGCATCTTGGACGCGGCTGTCCGGGTGCTGACCGAGTCTGGGTACGAGGGCTTCACGACGGCGGTCGTGAGCCAGCGAGCGGAGGTTTCCAAGGGGGCGCTCTTCAAGCACTTCCCCACCCGCGAGACCTTGCTCGTGGCGACGGTGCGCCACCTCTTTGAAGGCCAGCGCGGCAGCTTCGCCAACGCACTGATGAGCTTGGAGGGCCAGAACGCGCGTGAGCGAGTTCGTGCGGCGATCCGCGCGCTTTGGGATTTGCTGCGCGACCCGGAGTACCTGGCGGTGCTCCAGGTGTACAGCGCGGCTCGCACGAACGCGAAGCTTGCATCCGCGCTCGGGCCTATCGCGGAAGAAGAGGCCGCCGAAACCCATGCGGCGGGCACGCTGCTGTTCACTTCGTTTGGTGTTCCGCCCGATGCGGATGTTGGCGGTCTGACCGCCGTTGTTTTCTACGCCCTCGAGGGCATGGCCCAGGACGAAGGGTTCAACGGCGAGCCCACCCCTGGCTACTACGAACAAGCGTTTCGGCAATTGGAGCGCCTAGTGATGGACTTGATCCCGGAAGAGGAGTGACCGATGCGAGCTTTGAGTTTGGTTTGTGTGAGCATGTTGGCATGGACGGTGACCGCCTGTTCGAGCGACGGTGGAAGCAGCGCGCCACCGGTCACGACCGCCGAGACTACGCTTGGCGTGGCGAACGGTGTGTTGATCGACGAAAGCGTCGTCGCGTTTCTCGGTCTTCCGTTCGCGGAGCCGCCCGTTGGCGATCTTCGCTTCAAGCCGCCGGTCGCGATCGATGCTTGGGACAGCCCCGTCGACGCGAGCGAGTTCGGACCCGCCTGTCCGCAGCCCGCGGATTCGGGCACGGGCACTGTCTACGACGACCAAAGCGAGGACTGCCTCACGCTCAACGTCTGGACGCCTTCCGCTGACAGCAAGAAGCGGCCTGTCATGGTCTGGGTGCACGGAGGCGGTTGGATCTACGAGGGCACCGAGGAGCCGCTCTACAGCGGTGCGCATCTGGCCGCGCGCGGCGACGTAGTCGTGGTGAGCATGGAGTACCGGCTTGGCATCTTCGGCTTCAGCCACTTCGACGAGATCCCGGGTAGCGGCAACGCGGGCCTCCTCGATCAGAAGCTCGCCCTCGAGTGGGTGCGCGACCACATCGAGGCCTTTGGCGGCGATCCCAACGACGTGACGCTGTTTGGAGAGTCGGCGGGCGGCATGAGCGCAACCGCGTTGATGGCGATGCCCAGCGCAAAGGGTTTGTTTCACAAAGCGATTGCCCAGAGTGGGGCGGGAAGCACGGCGCGAGAGACGGCGTACGCGAAGGCTGTTTCCGATGAGCTCCTGGGAGCCGCGGGTGTCACCGACCTGAACGAGCTCTTGGACCTGAGTACCGAAGAGCTGGTGACCGCGCAGGACCTGATGCTCGAAGTGGCGTTCCTGGGCGATCTCTTGTTTGGAACGGTCGTCGATGGCGACGTCTTCCCCGAGCCGCCGATCCACGCGATCGCCAACGGGGCCGCCAGCGATATTCCTCTATTGACCGGTACGACCAGGGACGAAACACGACTCTGGATCTTCTACGTCGATCTGCTTGCGAACTTGCCTCTCGATGCGGTGTGGCATTCAGTTCCGAGTGCCGAGCGAGCGATTCCAGAGGGCAAGACCGTCCAAGATGTCATCGATCTGTACGAGTCGAATCGCCCGGGCGCGGAGGATGGTGTGATCACGCACGCGGCCGGCTCGGATATCTTCTTCCGGCTCCCCGCGATTCGCTTGCTCGAAGCGCAGCTGGCCCACCAGCCGAACAACACCTTTTTCTACCGCTTCGATTGGCCCCCACCTGCGCCGGCGTCACCCGACAACGATCTCGGCGCCATGCACGGGGCCGAGCTTGCGTTCATGTTCGGCAGCGGCAACGAAGGTTGGCTCGACATCTACGGGCCCGACCCGCTCCCCCAGGCGCTGACGCAGCAGATGATGGATGCGTGGCTTGCATTCGCCAAGACGGGCGACCCAAACCATTCAGACATGCCGAGCTGGCCCGCCTACGATGCGAGCACCCGAGCCACGATGGTCTTCGATACGACTGAAGCCACCGCCATGAGCGAGATCGCCGACGATCCCGCCAGTGACGAACGGACCTTCTGGGACGGCGTTCCCTTCGACGGCGTGACCCCCACGTCGAAGCCCGAAGACCTCTAGCGCCCACCCTGAAAATGCTCCTAGTCGATCCGTGTTCCCCAACGAAAACGGCCCCGCAAAACGGAGCCGTCATCGTGATTTGGAGCGGGAAATGAGATTCGAACTCACGACTTCAACCTTGGCAAGGTTGCACTCTACCGCTGAGTTACTCCCGCAAAAGGACGCCTTTGGTAGCTTGCCGGGCGTATCGCGTCAAGCATCAGTTCGCGCGTGATCTGGGGACGCAGCCTTAGTAGTCTCTGCAGGGCAGACGATGTGGGATATTGAAGGGAAGACCGTTCTGATCACCGGTGGGTCGTCCGGAGTCGGCCGCGCCACCGCAACCGCCCTTTCGGCGAAAGGCGCCGACGTAGTGATCACGGCACGGAGCCTCGAACGCAGTCGACCCGTGGCTGACGAGATCGAGCAGGCTACAGGCAAGCGGGTTCACCCGATGGAGCTCGACCTCGCCTCGGTGCAATCGGTTCGGGACTTCTGCAAACGCTTTCTCGAAGAGCAGGCGCAGCTTCACGTGCTGATCAACAACGCGGGTACGGTCCAGGCCAAACGACGTGAAACTGCCGATGGGTTCGAGATGACGTTCGCTGTGCACTACCTTGGCCCGTTCTTGCTCACGTCGCTTCTTCTCGACCGAATCCTCGAAGGTGCTCCCGCGCGAATCATCAATGTGAGCTCCCGCATTCACCGCCTCGCGACAAACGGGATCGACTTCGACGATCTGCAGCTCGAGAAAGGCTACAGCGGTCGGACCGCCTATGCGCAATCGAAGCTTGCGCTCGAGCTGTTCACCCGCGAGCTTGCGGCTCGGTTGGCCGACAAAGAGGTGACCGTCAATTCCATTCACCCGGGCGCGGTGATCAGCAACCTGAGGACCGACGCGGGGCCACTCATGCAGTTCCTCTTCTTCGTGCTGCGCCCCACGCTTCTCACGCCCGAGCAAAGCGCAGAAGCGGTGTGCCTTCTCGCGACGGATCCTTCCCTCAGCTCCGTCACCGGAAAGTACTTTTCGAAGTCCGAGCAGAGCAATCCTTCCCGCCAGGCGCAAGACATGACGGCTGCCAAGCGCCTCTGGGCGGCGACCGAGGAGCTCCTCGCTTCACTACCGACGTAGGTATCACTCGTAACGCAGACCTTCGACCGGGAGCATCCGAGCGGCCCACCAAGAAGGGGCGATCGTCGAGACCGTGCAGATGAGCAGCGCGATGCCGATTGTCACCAAGAAGACGGTGGGGCTCAGAACGACGGGCAGGTGGTCGATCAGGTACACTTTCGGGTCGAGGGGAAACCGTATGCGATCGAGATAGACGATGATCCCGCCACCGACGAGCACCCCGAGCACGGTCCCGACAACTCCAACGACGACCCCCTGCACCATGAAGACACCGAGCACCGTCGCGTCGGTGGCTCCCATCGCCTTGAGGATCGCGATCTCCCGCTTCTTTTCGAGGACGATCATGATCAGCGTCGCGATCACGTTGAATGCCGCTACGAAAATGATCGTTGCAATCACCAGTGTGAGTGCGATCTTCTGCACCTCGAGCGCGGTAAATAGGTTTCGGTTGAGCTCGGACCAGTCGAGCGTGTGGAACGCGCCGCCGAGGTCCTGCTCGATCCGCCGGGCAAGCGCTTTCGATGTATCCAAGTCAAACACGCGAAGCTCGACGCCCGTAACGTTGTCACCCTCGTCGAAGAGTCGCTGGGCTTCGTAGAGGTCGGTGTAGACCAACCCCGAGTCGTACTCCTGAAAGCCAGCTTGAAACACGCCAATCACCCTGAACTCCCGCGAGCGGGTGGCCGTGGCACCGGTTCCCGAAAGTGTCATGCCGAGCGCCGCCAGCGGAGAGATCATTCGTACCCGATCTCCCACCTCGAGACCGAGGTCGGTGGCGAGGGTCTTTCCGACGATGACTCCAGGAAGCGCCTCGAGCGGCTCTTGGCCTCCACCCATCGAAAGCCTTGCTTCCCAGCTCGGGTCCTCTGGTAGCTCGAGGTCGTCGTCGTCGAGCTCCTCCAGAATCGCCTCGATCTCTGATGGCTTGGCGACCTTACCGATCTTCGGCTTGCGCGCTTCCTCACGCGCTCGGTCTTCCTCCCAAATAGTCTCCTGCCTCCGGACACGAGGACTGTCTTCTTTTTGGCGATCCTTGATAGCCCGGAGCCAGTCCCAGTCGTCCTCCGGTACCACGCGCGGATCCCGGTTCGGCGTTGCGCCGGCGCGGCGGAGGTCCCCCAAGTCACCAGCGACCATCTGTTGGGGAAGATCGAGAACGGTGTTGACACCTTCGGGGGTCACGCCCTTGACCAGCACGACGGCGCGGCGGTCGCCTTTGGTCAACATCATTTCGTTGATCGAGAAGGGGGCAACGCCGGCGACTTCGGGCATTTTTCCCACCGAATCGACGACCTCGGGGTACTCCCTGAACTCACGCCCGTACTTGAGGATGAGGACGTGGGCGTTGACCCCGAGCACTTTGTCGCGGAACGACTCCTCGAAGCCGGTCGTGATCGACAGGACCGCCAAAAGCGCTGCCACCCCGAGCGCGACACCGATGATCGAAATCAACGTGATCATCGAGACGGCGGCGCGCTTCTTCGAACGGAGATACCGGAGGCCGATTTGAAGGCTGTAGCTCACTTCCCGTCCCCTTATCACGGGCGCGAGTTGGCGGCGACCGACCTGCTTTCAAGAGCGAACTTGCCCGACCCTGGCAGACTCACTAGGGTTCGTGAGAATGACGCGGATCTGGCCCTTGGCGTGTTGCTTCGGGTTGCTGATGGCTTGCCATCAGCAACAGCACGTCCGCCGTGAAGTGTGGCCACCGAACAAAGAGAAGCCCGCCGTCGCGCAAACCCCGACGCCGCCGCCCAAGGTGCTCGACCCCAAGATCGTCGAGCTGTCCGACCGATCGACAGTGATGCTGGCTCGCCGGGCACTCGACAAGGGGAACGCCGGCAGGGCACGCGAGATCGCCGAGGCCGCGTTGCCGCACGCAAGCGCCCAGGACAAGGGCCGGCTCCACTGGCTGGCGGCACAGGCCGCAACCAAGGATGGCTACACGCACCTCGCCCTCGCGCACCTCGATACGCTGGGCACGTTCCGACACCCGCTCGCCCGCTGGGCACAGCTTCGACGTGCGGCGCTGCTCGAACGTCGAGACCCAGACGCCGCCGCCGCGATCGTAGCAAGCCTCGCCGACAACTGGGCCGGCCGGGACCACGCACAGTCGATTGAAACCCGCGTCGAGCCCTCGGGAGAAACCGGCGTCCTGCAGATTCAAATGGATGGCAAGCCCAAGGCGCCGGTGGCTACACCGCGGGGGCGGACGAAGCAAAGTCTCAGAAAGGCCGAAGCGCTCTACGCCGCGAAACGATACCGTGAGGCCGAGAGAATCTTCGCGCGGGTGCTGCGGAATGTTACCAAGGGCTCGGTCGTATGGTGTGACGCCCGCTACAAGCAGGGGCGCTCGCTCCTGCAGGATCGTGAGCGGACACGCGGCGCACCGATCATGAAAGACGTCGCCGATCGCTGCACCAAGATCGAGATCGACACGCGAGCCTGGGCTCGCTATCACGCGGCCCGCGCCTACGGTCGGATCGATCGTTGGGATGAAGCGATCGCCCAGTTCGAAAAACTCGAAAAGGAAGCCCCCGATCACCGGCTCGCAGATGACGCCAGCTACCGCGCAGCGCTTGCCGAGCTCGAAAACGGGCGAGGCAAGGCAGCCCTCGAGCGATTGGCTTCGATTCCGAAGCGGTACCCTGAAGGCGACATGTGGCCGCGAGCGCTCTTCCGGCTCGGGTGGATCGAGCTTCGCGATGGGCGATATGAAAGGGCCTTACGGCACTTCAACGAGCTCGTCGATAGAGGGGGCGACGAGCGCCAGGAGGGAATCACGGGCCGTGCCAACTACTGGCGAGCGCGCGCGCTGTTCTCGATGGGTCGCCGGATCGACGCAGTCGAGGCTTACGTAGAAATCGCAGAGCGTTGGCCCCTTCGTTACTACGCACAGCAGGCCCTTTGGCGCCTCCACGAGATCGTCCCCGACCGCGCACAAGACATTCTCACGAACATGCGTGCGGGCGATACCCCGTCGCGAATGGTGTTCGTATGGCGTGACGAGTTCGACGACCCGGCATTCGACCGCTTGGTCGAGCTCCTGATCGTCGGCGACGTGACCTACGCCTCAAAGGAGATGACGGCACTTCGAATGGTAGGCAGTCACGTCGATCCGGAGATGGCCGTGGTGGGTGCCGTGCTGCTTCAACACGCGGGAGCCGACGCTAAGCTCAGCCGCGTGATCCGCTCGCACTTCGAAGACTTCGAAGGCTTGCTGCCAAAAGGCGAAGGCAGATTGATCTGGGAGGCCACGTACCCGCAGGCGTTCTCACCACTCATCGAAAACATCGCCGAGGACCACGGCGTGCCGCCGTCCTTCGTCAGAGCGATCGCTCGCGAAGAAAGCTCATTCGACCCTGAAGCCGTGTCCTGGGCAAAGGCCTACGGACTGGTGCAGCTGATCATGCCGACCGCGAAGCGCTTCTCCGAGGAAGCCGGTGTCAAAGCCACGCCGCGAACGCTCAAAAAGCCCGAAGTCAATCTCAAGATCGGGGCTGCCTACATGGCATGGTTGAGGGCTCGCTTCGAGGAGAATCCTTCCCTCGTCCCGGCTGCGTACAACGCTGGTGAGGGTGCCGTCCGTCGCTGGCTCGAGGACGATCCCTCGCGTTCGTTGGACGTATTCATCGAAGAGATCCCCTACGACGAAACTCGTCGCTACACGCGGCGCGTGCTCCAGACGTACGGGGTCTACCAGTGGCTCGCTAACGAACAACTCCCGCCCCTGCCCTCAGCACTGCCGCGCGCAAAGCGACAACGCTACAGCGCGATTCGCTAGAAGCCTTATCCCCATGCGGAGCTCGGCTTAGAGCGCGCTCAGGTAGTCCGAGATGAGCCGCACCTCCGCGTCGGAAAGCTCGGCATCCGTCCTGCTCGGCATGTACTCGAGGCGGGCCGCGTAGTCATTTTCGCCGTCGCCCTCGCGGACCTGCTCGAGGATGTCGATGAAGACCTCTTCGTCCAGGTCCTGGTCGACCACGCCCCCGAGCGCGTCGGCGCCGTGGCAGTTGGCGCAGTAGTCGAGGAACAGTCCTTCGCTGGTGGTCGGTTGAGGCATGTCGGACAGGAAATCCCAGATCTCCTCGAGCTGCTGGACGGTCAGAAGGGAAGTGTCGTACGCGCTCATCTCCGACATGGGAAACTCCACGCCGGGACGACCACTGCGAACGACGAACGTGGCGTACCCCCTCGCTGGGTGTCGCAGCTCGTAGCCCTTGTCAGTGCCCTCGCCCGTGCTGCCGTGACAGTTAGCACAAACAGCGGCGAACACCTCAACACCGCTACCCTCGAACGCGACCGGACCCGGATCGACGAAGCCCGGATCGGAAGGACCGCACTCGGCCGACGAAAGCCCCGCCTCGATCCAGCTCCGTACCGCTGCGATCTCCAATTGCGTGGCGGGCGGCAGGGGCGGTGGCGGCATCGTCCCCGCAAGCATGCGTGTCAATGCCTCGTCGATCACCCGTACCGCCGGCATCGTGGGCGCGGGTGCCACTAGGTCTGCGAGCGTGAGCATCGGCATGGCCGCGCCTGACCTCGGGGGATCCGAGTGGCACAATGTGCAACGGGAGTTGAGCAGGTTCACCACGTCGCAGGGCAGGTCCATCCCTGCGACGTCACGCACGCCGGAATCCGCGCCCGGTGACGCCGGTCCCTCGGGATCTAGCCCATCCGGGCCGACCGGCTGAAAATCACCAGGCTCGCCGATGACGCCCGTGCATGATGTCAGCAGCACGAACGCCACGACCGACGAGGTGGCTCGCCGGCGGCCATTTCGTGCCCTCTCCACTGACCTCGAGCGTAACAATGGGCTGGTCCCTTCCTAATGACTTTGTTGCGATATGCTTACCTGCGTCAGGTCGTTGGGCTGGTCGTACGTTGCTTTCATCGTCAGAGTTGTCGAGACGCTGCCGTAAACGTCCATCTGTCGCCCCCTGTCGTCCAGCCCGACCGCCCGCGCATCCACGGTCAACTGCTTCCCCGGGTGACGAGTGGTGGTAAAGGTCGGTAGCGAAACCCAGCGGTCCCCCATGCTAGCGCCGCGCGTCCGTTTCACAGGAACACCTCGATCTTCGCCGCCTCTTCCTGTTCCGTCAGCCATTGCTCAACGGCTTGTTGCTGTGTTGCAGCCAGAAGGCGACGCTCGATCTCGGGCCGCGCCTCGTCCAGGTTCTCCGCTTGCAGGGGCCGTCGGCCCGTTAACGCAACGACCAGGAACTCGTTGGCGTTTTTCTCCAGTGGCCCGTACGCCTCACCTTCCTTCAGCCGACCCACCGCCTCTCGCAATGGTGCCGGGAGCGTCAAGAAGTCGACCCAGCCCGTGTCGCCGCCCTCGGCGGCGCGCTGTCCCCGAGAGTACTTTCGAGCCAGGCGGCGGAAATTCACGCCGTCGCCCAGGGCCGTCAGGATCGCTTCGCCCGCCTCAATGGAGTCGACGGCGATGATCCCGAGCCGCACCTCCTCGCCGACTATCAAGTCTTCTTTGTGGGCCTCATAGTACGCTCGAACCTGCTCCTCGCTGACCCGCACCCCCTCCACCAGCATCGCCGTGACGCGCCTCATCAACAGATCGCCGCGGAGGGTCTCCATGAGTGACCGGTCGTCGAGGCCCCGTTCCTGCATCCATGCCCCCAAGCCTTGGAGATCCGCGAAACGGCGTCGCAACTCGACGAGGGCCTCGTCGAGCTCATCCTCGCCGACCGAGAGATTCTGTCGTGCAGCTTCTTGAAGGATCAGGTGGCGCTGGATTAGCTGCCGCACCGCCAGGCGCTCCAGCTCTTCATCGTCCGAGGCCTTATCGCCGCGCTTTCCCTCAGGCCCCGTCAGCGCCAGAAGATAGGCCTGCGCGCGGTGCAGCTCGCCCTGGGTGACCGCTTCTCCGTTCACCCGGGCCACGATCTCCGGATCTTCGCTACCGTCCCGCCGTGGGCCGAGGACAATCGCGGCGCCCACGAGGACGATCAGAATCGACAGCGAAAGCGGCACCCACAGAGACCGTCGGCTGCGCCCAAGATCGCTCCGACTCTCGCGCGGTATTTCCTTTCCCACCTGTTCTCCTAATCACGAAGATGCCCATCCCCCCGTTGGGGAGGGGATGGGCATCATGATATACCTGCCGCTTCCTCCGGGTTATGGAAAAGGAACACCCGGTTGCGAGACGCGATCGAAGTGATCGAGCGCATCATCGTCAGGAACACTCAATGTCCCCAGGAAGCCCGGCGACCGAGTCGGAGCGTCATCAGGCGTCCCAAGGATGCCATCGGGGCCAACCATATTGCCGCCGGCGCCCGTCTCCGGGACCTGCAGGAAGCAAGTTCCGGCGAATGGATCCTGTGCTCCTTGATTGTCATCGGTCATCGGGCAAGGGACACCGGAACGCGTCACCAGCCCCGTGCGGCCGAAGTTGTTTGCGGGCGACCTGCCATCGATGGGCGGGAAGATCTCCGGTTGGTCAAAGGGCGGCCGCTTGAAGGCCACCCGCTCGTCGGTGAGGGCGAGCAGGAATTTCACCAGGGCCACCTTCGCCTCATCCGGTGTCGAGGTCGCCGGTTCCGGTGAGCAAACCAGGTTCACTTGCCCTTCGGTCCCGTCTCTCGGAAGAGTTGGGTCGCAGTTCGGAGGGTCGAAATCCGGCATCGGGCCATAGGCTGCAACCGCATCGGGAACGCCATCCTGGAATACCAGCGGCAGGCCGAGGGTTGTGCCGAAGCCGAAGGCCTGCACATCGAGATCCACCATATCCGGGTCCCGGTCCTCCGCGTTGGTGATCGGGAAATCCCCACCGCGCATATAGAAGTCAACCACCTGACGCAGGGTCAGATAACTGCCGGTGTGGAAGTAGGGGCCGGTGAGCTCCACGTTGCGCAGATGGGGTACCTTCGCGGCGCTCCTCCTGGCTACGCGGTTAACCCAGGGCCATGTGCCGTTGAGCGGCAACTCCATCTTTCCGGGCGTGGCGCTTTGTCTATGAGGCGAGTTGGCGGGAACAGCGCTTTGGCTATTAGGACAGCGCGGTCCCCAGCCGAAGTTCGGTTCGTCCGCACCGAAAGCGTCCGGGTCGTAATCGACGCAATGAAAATCGGCGCCAAAGAGGATCTCACCATACTCGGGCGACGGCGGTGGGCTGAGGGTATTGGGCACGAAGGCCAGCTCGTCGACTTGCGGATGGAGCTCGCCCGCCGGGAGGTTATTGGCCCAGGGCGCCAGGTAAGCAGGCAGCATGGGCGCGGCCGGCTCCATTTCAAAACCCGGGTTGATCGATTCCTGCTCGTATGTCGTACCCGCGAAGGGGAAGCCCTCGCCGACCTCTTCGAACAGCCCGCCGCCAACATCTATAGCGGGATCGAAATTGGTCATCGCGCAACCGGTTGGGTGAGCGCTCGCATCAGCCGAGGTGTCGCAGGGCTCGAAATTCACACCCCCGATGTTCTTCAGGGCCAGGGCCGCGAGGGACTTCGGCCAGCCGAACACGTCAGTTTCACCCCGCATCAAGTCCTCATCACTCGGTCGAATCCCGATGTTATAGATCCCGTTGTCCTGAAAGGCGATGCCGCTGGCGATCCCGATGACCTGATCTTCGAACGTCGACTCATCGAGGGGGGTGAAGGGGTCATCCACCAACACATCTATGAGAGCCATATCCCGGTTTGAGACTTCCACGCCATCCTGCGCATTCTCCTCGAGCTCTTCGGCAAGCGAGAAACCCGTCACGAGGCGGAGTTTGCCGGTGGGCTCACCAACGTTTGGAAACGGAAACTCCCTTTCGGTACCGCCCTGCAGCAAGCCGGCGTTCACATTATTGGTATTGTCCGTCTGCTCGGGCCCGAGGTGACAGAGCATGCAGCGGGCGGTCCTGATGAAGGGATTCGAGCCGACTCCGAGCGTGGAGGCATCATCCTCCACATCCGGGTGGTCACATTCTGGGTGTGTGCAGAGCGGATTTCTTGGCGTGCCGGCGGGCAGTGCTGCCGTCATGTTGCCACCCATGAAGATGTCAGCCCCGAACACTTCGTCCGGACCGAATCCCGGGACCATAATCAGGTCCCCGGTGGTACTGCCTGTGAGGGCTTCGCGTATTCCGACGATATCGTCATCCGTGCCGGGCAACCCGTCCAGTCCGATGTCGCTAAAGATAGGGATAGTCCCTTGCTCGCCGGGCTGCCCGATGGCGAAGCCGAGCCGATTATCATTCGCGTCATTGAACCGGTCCCACGCCGTGTCATCGGGGATCAGGAGCTGCTCGTAGGCCTGCACGGACATCCCAAAGAAGAAGCTGAAATTCGCCTCCATCTGGGTGAACTGGCTCGTTTCGAGGGGGTCGGCCGAATTCTCGGCAATATCGATGACATAGCCATCGAAGGGGTCACAACCCGGAGGAGTAAACACACCCACCTCGGCGGGCGCCGTGCAAACTGCAGCGGAGCCGGCGAGGTGCTGGGTGTCGTTGGACCACAATTGTTCATTGAAGGCCATCTGGATCAGCTCCGGGTAACTGATGCAAAGCCCCGGCTTGCCTATTGCCGGTGCGCCGAATGCAGCGATAGCCTCGGCAGTTGAACAAAGTTCAGCGGTGTTCTGGTTGGAATAGGGTCCCATCCGGCTGTCATCGATCGCCACGCGCTGGTTGGCCAGCGGTACGACGCCTGCTTGCAGCAGTTTCTTGCCGATCTTTTGCCAGTTGCGGCCTCTGAAACTCATCTCGAATAGGCTGAGGGGTGGATCCTGGGTCTGGGACGCCAGGCTGCAGAAGCGGATTCTGACGGGTACCGGGTCCTCACCGTCCTCAAATCCCAGGAATTCCTCAGTCCACTCACAGAGACCCTCGGGTCCGAGCTCGGCTTCATCCGGAGCTGGCAGCGGGCGGAGTTCCTCTGGTTCCCCCTCTTCTCCACAGTTCACGTAGATGTGGAAGAACGGGTCTGACGGACCCTGCACACTGCCGCCATTATAATCGTGACGGGCCCGCCCCTCCCAGAAATTGTCGAAATTGAAGGCTGCGGCATGCATCGTTGGGGTGTGGCGTGGCTCGATCCGGCGCAGCTTATTTCCGAAATTATCTGTCTGGGAGGTAATAGGATCGGGCGTAGCGTTAATGTCGCTGCCCAGATCCGGCAACAATGAACTGACCCCCATAAAGGGCGCACCGAATGCCGGACCGGTCGGACCTCCTTGGATGGGGACGTCGACGAAATCCTGCAACGCGCTGACGCCCATCGAGGACAAGGTGTCGTTGGCATCGGTAACCATAACCGGGGGCATCGCGAGAAAGCCGTCGCCGACGATGTCCTGGTCGACCCGCTTGTGGAACGGAAAGTCGCTGGCCACCACATCGTTGTTGGAGTGCCCCGGGAACGGCGGTGGCGAGACTCGATTGCTGAATAGCTGCAAGGTGTCATCCGGGACAACGTTAGTCTGATTGGGGTTCAGCTGGTTTCGGGTCCGCACGTCGACACCGGACTGGAAGTGACAGGTGCCGCAGGCCTGGACGCTATCGCTTCCTATCTGCATATCCCAGAACAGGGCCTTGCCCAGGATCTCGGCGGCATGCCTACCGGCGTAGGGACCGGCGGAATCCTCCTCGTTGAAGAAATGGGTTTCGTTGACGGGCTGTTCGAGCTCGGTGACCACCACCCCGTCTTCGTCGAGTAGTTGCCCATCGGCATTACAGGACAATTCCGCGACTACGGTCCGGTGCGGCGGGATGCGATCATCCGAGAATCCCGGGCCCGCTTCGTTCCCGCCGAAGCCCAGCCGGTTTCTGCGAACACCCCTCCCGGTCGGGTTGGAGACGACCAGCGACCCATCGGGCGGCGCGGGTACAAAATCTGCATCCTCTGGGTCACCTACGGCGTCGCAGGGTCCACCAAATCTGAATCGATCATCCGGTCCGCCCGGTCTGGGGCAGCTCACCAGTGCGCCAATGACGGTCCGTATTTCGTTGGGGAAGAGGCTTGGAATATCCACCGGCACCGACTCGTCGGGATCAAACAAGAGGCCTGGCTGGTCCCAACTGATTTCCCCGTCCGGCCGCCGGCGCAACGGTTGGCCGGTGATCACATTGAAGCACGGATTAAAGACGTTGAGGTCCGGCATGGAATCTTCCTCTGCCCCCGTCACGGCGTTGAAGAATGAACGGCGCTGGGTCGTCGCGATGCACTCGCTGCTCTCGTCAGCCTGAATCGTCAGCGGGTCGTCCGGTGGACAGACAATACTCCCTGTCGGATCTTCCAGGAGTTCCAGAATCTCTTTAAACAAGGGGACCTGTTTCAAGGAACCCGCCGGCCCGACTTCCGTTTCGATTTCAATCGGAAGTTCGGGTATGACCGTCGGCGTCGTTACCGTGTCTCCCAGCACCGCAGCTGTGTTGGATGTCACCTCTTCCTCAGCCCCGCAGGCCAAGACCAAAGCGAGGGCCGCATACGAGAGAATTTTCAACGACTTACATATTGATGCCGGTGCCATGACAACCTCACTTTGCCAGCCGATACTGGGCGAAAATGGTGCGCCGCGCTTCGACTAGGTCAAAACCATGCGCCGCTTCGCCACTGTTTGTCTCGGCGATAGTTGTCCAACATGCGTCAGCTGTTGTGATCGCATCTGGGCGAAATCGTGTCAGAGGCCGAGGGTCTGTGAGCTGCCACACAGATGGCCGGGGAGCCGAGAATCCCTACAGGCGCGCGCTACAGTTTCGCGTCATGCACTGTCGGCGCGATCTCTTCCCACCGACGATGGTTCTCGCCGCACCAGCTTCCACATGGCAGCGCACGGTGCGCTTGCAGTCTCGTGGCGTGACGCCCGCAAATTTCTTGAAGGCTCGTTCGAAGGTCCTGAGATCCTTGAATCCGACTGCAAACGCCAAGTCGGTGATTCCGTGATCGTGGTTCATCAGCATGAGTAGCGCGCGGTCGATGCGCACGCGCGTGATCCAGTCCGCGAAACAGACGCCCACTTTGGAATGAAAGTACTTGCAGAAGTACGTTCTCTCGAGCGCTGCGATTTGAGCGGCCTGACCCAAGCTAATCGGCTCGGCGTAGTGTTCGTCGACGTGCTGCTTGACTTTCGCCAAGCGCGGACAGAAGAAAAACGCAAATTCGTTTACTTGATACACGGAGAGTGATTTCGATCCCGGCACCACCAAGCTCCAGGATTGTCGTCAGCCGTTCCCTTGTTGGTGACCCTAAGACACAGTCACAAAACACGGTCACCAAGGTCACCACACGAGCCTCGCAATTTGCCACACAGGCAGTGGATCCAACGTTAACCTTCCATTAAAAATCCTTAACGAGAAGGGCACGGTCCTGGCGTACTATGCGTGAGATGCGCGTCCTATTGGTGGAAGATGACAAGAAGGTGGCGAGCTTCATTCGCCACGGACTGGTCCAGGAAGGCTTCGCCGTAGACGTCTCGGGCGACGGACGCGATGCCTTCCATCAGGTCCTGCATGAACCCTACGACGTGGTCGTACTGGACATCGTAATCCCCGGCATGGATGGGTTGGAGCTCCTCGGTGAGATCCGCAAACAGGGCTGCCGCGTACCGGTTCTGATCCTCTCGGCGAAGGACGGCGTCGAGGACCGGGTCCGCGGCCTCGATGCCGGCGCCGACGACTACCTCGTCAAACCCTTCGGCTTCGCCGAGCTGACCGCGCGGCTTCGGGTCCTGCTGCGACGCCGCTCGGATCTAGGCGCATCCGTGCTGCGGATCGGGGATCTCGAGATAGACCTGCCGGCGCGGAAAGTGACTCGCGGCGATACGCCCATCAGCCTGACGCCGAAGGAGTTCTCGTTCCTCGAGTACCTGGCCCGCAACCAGGGCGATGTAATCACGAGGACGATGATCTCCGAGCACGTCTGGGACCAACACTTCGACGCCTTTACCAACATCATCGACGTCTACATCCGCTACCTCCGCACGAAGATCGACGAGCCGTTCCAAACAAAGCTGATCCACACCGTTCGGGGGGTCGGATACGTCCTTTCCGAGGAAGCTCCGTGACGAAGAGGATTCCGCTCCGCTGGAGGTTGATCCTCGTCGCCTGGTCCCTGGCCTTCGGCATCGTGGTCGTCCTCATCAGCGTCTTGCATTCGCGTAGCCAGGATCAGCTTCTTCACCAGGTCGAGAAGACGCTGGAGTGGAAGTGCGACGAGGTGATCACCGTGCTCCAGAGCACCGAAGCGCGTGGCATGCTTCAGGAGTTCCTCGACCTCGAGACGAACTACCGCTCCTCCCCGCACACCTATTTCTATCAGATTAGGAACGCGCACGGACACTTGTTCGCACGGAGCCAGAACCTGGCTGACGTCGAGCTCCCGACCCCCGCGGAGTGGAACGAAAGTCCGGTCCACGTCCGGACCGCGCCGGACCCATTCTCGCCGGGGGACCGGCGAATCTTACTCCGGAGCGAACGGGTGGAGCTCGCGAGGGCCGACCGCGAGCCCGAATTGTTCGTGATCCAAACCGCCGCCTCCCTAGTACCGTTCGAGTCGGCGGTGCAGCGGACTCTTCGCGCCGGGCTCGTTGTCGCGGGATTCGGCCTCACTGCCATCTTCTTTCTCCTGTGGTTCGTGACCACGCGGTCTCTCCGCCCGGTCTCCGCGATGACGAGCCGGGCCTCTCATATCACCGCGAAGAACCTCGAAGAACGGCTCCCTCTTGCCGGGACGGGCGACGAGCTGGACGAGCTCGCGAACGTCTTGAATGACATGCTCGATCGGATCGGTAGGTCGCTGCGTCAGATGGAGCAATTCTCGTCCGATGTCGCGCACGCGTTCCGCACCCCCCTGACCCGGATTCGGGGGGAGCTCGATCTCATCCAGAGGAGTGAGAGGTCCGACACGCTCAAGGCCCAGGTCGAGACGATCATCGAGGAGGTCGAGCGGCTGAGCCACCTTTGCGGGCGCCTCCTCTTCCTCGCGCGAATCGACCAGGCGGCAGGAGACCCCAGCCTTTTCGACGAGTCGGTCGATCTCGATGAGGTCACGTCCGAGGTGCTCGAGCAGATCACCCCACTGGCTCATGATCACGGTGTCGAGCTCCGGCGTGGCGCGACCTCCGACGTGCGAGTCCGGGGAAGCCGATCTCTCCTCGT
>PVMK01115501.1_pt1 | contig 17545 bp, 16 predicted proteins | sample 1853481 | NCBI WGS metagenome assembly PVMK01 (sample SAMN08533507, study PRJNA380276) | Marine sediment metagenome, whole genome shotgun sequencing project. | reverse complement strand
GTTCGCGATTGCGATCCGGTTCGATTGTTGAACCGAGGCAGTACTCTGTCGAATCTGTACTGCAAGGTACGCTAGCGTCGCTACTACACCGATCGCGCCAACGAACTCCCCATAGTTACCCAACAACTGGGCGAAAGCCTGATGATCCATGATTTCCTCCTCCAACGAATGGAGGAAGGCTATCGCAGATTTATGGCTTCAGCGAACGGCAGCAACGGCGTCGGAAGGCGACACTTCGGAGCGGCTTCAAACGGCGCTTCCAGGAGGGGGTAGACTCTTATTACGGACATATACGGGGGGTTGCCCGTGGAAACCATATCGCCCAACCGGAAGCGTTCGCGTCGACACGCCTGCCGATCTATACGACTTTTCCGGTTGAAATTCGTCATGACTAGCACCAGGAGAGCCATTGGTTGGTTGTTGCTTCTTCTTACGACGATGTCGGTGTTTGCCGCTGAGACTCAAGTAGAGCTTGGACCCGGCCTTATGGGCGTGATTCACGAACCCGAGTCCAGGCCGGTGGGAATTGCCGTGGTGGCGCCTGGGGCTGGATTCGATATGGATCAGCCACTCATCAAGGCGGTTGCTCGTAAAGCGGCGGCGGTCGGATATCGCGCCGTGCGATTCAACTGGCGGTATTACACAGCCGGCACCGAGCGAGGTAGCAGCACCAGTGCTGAAGTAACTGACCTGCGGGACGTGATACACCACTTAGTTCAGTCGTCCGACGACGTTAGCCACATCGTGCTGATCGGAAAGTCGCTTGGGAGTATCGTCGTATCGTCTGTGGCCGCAGAAACAGGTCACCCGATGATTTTGTTGACGCCCGTATGCAGGAACGCAGACGAGTTCGCCATGTTCTATGCCACTGTCGATACCCCGGTTGTGATGATTGCAGGAGACCGAGATCCTATGTGCGACGTCAATGTTCTATTCGACAACGTCAACCGGTCGACGAAGTTGGCCATCGTCCAGGGCGACCACAGCTTCAACGGAGATTCGGACCGCGATTCGGATCGAAACGTCGCGGTGGTGACTAGGCTTGTCGGGTATTGGCTCGATAGTTGGCGACGCTAGCCTTGATACCCCGCCAGCTACGCAAGGGCTGCTGTTGACCGAACTGAGGCGGTCGGGACCTGGTTGCCGAATGTCCGCTCTGGCGTCGGCAGCGGACACTCTGAACGCGGTTTTCGCGCTGTCAGAGTACCCTCAGGCGAGCAGTTCTTTGATCGGCACTTCTGAATCGGCCAACTTGTCGACGTCAACCTTCTCCCGCTTCGCCACGAGTTGCCGGCAGGCCATGAACTCCTTGGGGCTGTTGACCGCGTCAGCTGCTACCAGCACGCCGTTTTCGAGGTAGAAGCGGGCAAATTGGTTGCTGCTCGGATCGCCCCGCAGCACCTCCTGATCGGCATTGGTTGAGAAACCGACCATCTGCAGTTTCAGCTCATACTGATCGGACCAGAACCATGGGATGGCGGCGTAACTCTTGTCGCCACCGAGCAGGTTGGCTGCCGCGACGCGGGCTTGTTCCATGGCGTTGGGGACAGACTCCAGGCGCAACCGGCGGTTCAGCAGCGGGTTGGGATGGTTGGTGCAATCGCCAGCCGCATAGACGTCCGGATTGCTGGTGGCGCAACGTTCGTCGACCACGATGCCGTTGTCGCAGTCGAGACCGGCCGCCTCGGCCAACTCGACGTTGGGCAGTATGCCGATGCCGATGATCACGATGTCGGCGGGTAGCTTTTCGCCGGTGGCGGTTACCGCGGCGCTGACCCGTCCGTCGCCTTCGAATCCGGAGACTGCCGTGTTGGTGAGGATCTTCACGCCGCGGCCTTCGTGGAGTTGGGTGTAGAACTCCGACATCGTCGGGGTCGTTACCCGGTTCAGAATACGGGACTCCATCTCCAGAACCGAGACCTCGAGTCCCGCGGTGCGGGTGACGGCGGCGACTTCGAGACCGATGTAGCCGCCGCCAACGATGATCAGGGTTTTGGCATCGGCCATCTCGGCGCGGATGCCATCGACGTCGGCGATGCCCCGCAGGTAGTGAATTCCCGCGAGATCGATCCCCGGCGCGTTCAGCAGCCTGGGCCTGCTGCCGGTGCACAGCAAGGCTTTGTCGTAGTTGATGGTCTCACCTGCACTGGTGACTACGGTGTGGGCGTCGCAATCCAGCAACTCGACGCGCACGCCGAGTTTCAGCGTAATGTTGCGTTCCTCGTAGAATTTCTCCGGGCGCAGGTAGACTCGGTCGAGGCCTTGCTCGCCCGACAGATACTGTTTGGACAGTGGCGGTCGCTGGTAAGGCAGAAACGGCTCATCGCCGATGACCACGATTTCGCCTTCGAAACCTTCCTGGCGCAGGCTCGCAACCGCCTGACCGGCCGCGTGGCCACCGCCAATGACAACGAAGGTTGGCATGATCGAAGTCTCCGAAATTCTCGAGGCCAGCTATTCTACTGTCCGGTCGCACGCAACGATATAGACTGCGAGGGTTTGGGGGGGGTCGCGAGCGGATGGGCGAAGCGGTCAGCAAATTTCGGACGCTGCACGAGATGGTCGCAACCGCTCGGGCCAACTTGAGCGACGAGCACTGGGATTATCTGGTCGGCGGTGCGGATACCGAGACTTCGCTGAAACGCAACCGCATGGCGTTGGACTGCCTCGCTTTCCGTCCCCGGGTACTCAACGACGTCTCCGAGATCGATCTGTCGACGACCTTTCTTGGCGCGAGCCTCAGTATGCCGATTGCGCTTGCACCGCTCGGCTCGAATGAAGTGTTCGAGCAAGGCGGTGGCGTGACGGTGGCGCAAGCCAGTGAGGCGTTAGGGATCGCGATGATCCAGAGCTCTTCCACAGAGGTGGATCTGGAAACGGTCGCCAAGGCGGCGGCCGGTGCCAAGCTCTATCAGCTGTATCTGCAGGGCGATCAGGATTGGATGGACGGGGTGATCGAACGCGTCGTTGCGGCCGCTTACCTGGCGCTCTGCCTCACCGTGGATACAGCCGTCTATACCCGCCGGGAACGTGACATCGTACGGGGTTTCATGCCGCCCTCGGCGCTGCGCACCGGGCCGAGCCATCTGGCATATCAGGCGCATATGACCTGGGACACGGTCGCGCACATCAAGGAACAGTTCGACATCCCGCTGGTGCTCAAAGGCATCAATCGTGGCGATGACGCAGCGCGAGCCGTGAAGGCTGGCGCCGATGTGGTTTACGTGTCGAACCACGGTGGCCGTCAGTTGGATCATGGGCGTGGTTGCCTGGATGCGCTGCCGGAAGTGGTGGCGGCGGTTCAGGGGCGCGTGCCGGTGGTGGTCGACGGCGGCATCATGCGTGGCACCGACGTGCTCAAAGCCATCGCGCTGGGCGCCGACATGGTGGGTGTTGGCCGTCTGCAGGGGCTGGCGATGGCGGCGGGTGGGGTACCTGCATTGCTGCGGGCCTTCAAAATCCTGGAGTTTGAGATTCGCACCAACATGGCGTTGCTGGGTGCGGCATCGCTGGCAGAGCTTGATGCGTCACTTATCGAATCGGCGCCAGCACTGGCCAATCCCCATGTGCTCAGCGCGTTTCCTCTTCTGGATGAAGAGGAATGAGGCGTCCGCGAAAAGCGCTACGTCCAGTACGGGTCGCGTAGCTGGCGCTTGTAGAGTTTGCCGGTGTCGTGGCGCGGTAGCGCGTCATGAAAGTCGATCGATTTCGGGCACTTCAGATGGGCCAGGTGTGCCCGGCAGTGGTCGATCAGCTCGCGGGCGAGTGCGTCATTGGCGGCCAGGCCGGCGCGTAGCTCCACGGCGGCTTTAACCTCTTCGCCGAATTCTGCGTTAGGAATGCCAAATACAGCAACGTCGGCCACTGCGGGATGACGCTGAAGCAGGTCTTCGACTTCCCTGGGATAGATGTTCACCCCGCCGGAAATGATCATGTAGGAGGACCGGTCGGTCAGGTACAGATAGCCGTCGTTATCGACGTGTCCGATGTCGCCCAAGGTGGACCAGCCTTGCGGGTTGCGGCTCCCCGCGGTCTTCTCGGGGTCCTTGTAGTACTCGAACGCAGGGCCGCCCTCGAAATAGACCAGTCCTTCCTGGCCCGCCGGCAACTCGTTTTCTGACTCTCCAGAGGCGTCGACAATGTGCAGCTCCCCCAGCAACGACTGGCCGACGGAACCGGGATGCGCAAGCCACTGCTGGGGATCGATGGCCGTCTGACCGTTGCCCTCGGTTCCGGAGTAATACTCGTAGAGGATAGGTCCCCACCAGTCCAACATGGCGCGCTTCACCTCAACCGGGCAGGGCGCCGCTGCATGAATCGCGAACCGGTGGCTGGACAGATCCCAGCGGGCGCGTTGTTCCGATTCGAGTTGCAGCAAGCGGACGAACATCGTCGGCACCCACTGACTGTGGGTCACCCGGTGACGTTCGATCAGCTGCAGCGCGGTGCCCGGCGTGAATTTCGGCATGATCACGCTGGTGGCACCGACGCGTTGCGCCATCGCGTTGTAGCGCAGCGGCGCGGAGTGGTAGAGCGGCGCGGTCGACAGATACACCATTGAAGCATCGACCTGGTGCAGCTCGAGACGTCGCCGCAGCAGTTCCGAAGTCGTCCCCAGAGGCGCGCCCGGCGCTGCGTGGCGAACGCCCTTGGGTTGTCCGGTGGTGCCGGAGGAGTACAGCATCTCGGCGCCTTCACAGGCGTCATCAATCAATCGATCGGACGCCGCCCGGGTCAGACTGTGCCAGTCCGACAACGGCAGCTGGTGAGCTTGTGGAGCCTCGTCGATCTTTCCGGCCTGAGCCTCAGATACGATCAGCACCTGGGCGTCGCAGTCGTTCAGAATCCAGGCGATCTCGTCGCGTTGGAACTCCACGCTGATGGGTGTGAAGTACAGACCAGCAAGCTGGGCGGCCCAGTAGATCGGCAGGAACTCGGGGCAGTTCTCGGCGAGCAGCACGACCCCATCGCCCGTTTTCAGGCCGAGTTCCCGGAACACCCGGGCACCGCGTAGCGCCGCTGAGGCGAGTTCCCCATAGCTCATCACCTGGCCGGTCTCGGCCAGGATCAGTGCCGGCCGTTCCGGTGTTTCCCGCGCGCGCAGCAGCGGATGCAGTAGCGTAGTGCTCAGGTTTTCTTTTCGTTGCTGGGGACGGGCATCGGAAACGGAGTGACGTTCTCGCCCTTACTCTCGGTCACCTTGGCGACGCCCTCTTTTTCGACTTCGTCGATCCGGATGATGGCGTGCATCGGAATGAAGCTGCGACGCACACCTTCGAACTCCTGGCGCAGCTTGTCTTCGCTGGGATCGATCACCACCTGAGTGCGCTCGCCAAAGATGTAATCTTCGATTTCTATGAAGCCGTACAGATCGCTCTGGTAGATCGAGTGGGCGTAGACCTCGTAGGTCTGGCCCTGATTGTGGAACAGAACCTTGTAGATATGTTCCTGGTTGTCGCTCATTCCGCTGCCCGATATAGATTTAGCCACCGTTATATAGAGCCTCATGTGGGGATTTCAAGTGCTGCCGCGGGCCCCTATACTCTGCGCCCCCTCAAAGTGCCTCAGTAAGTACCAGAATAGTGCCAGAGTACGCGTAAACGCGAACCTCAGAAAGATGTCCGGAAAAGTCTTCATCGCGACCCATGGCTGCCAGATGAACGAGTACGACTCGGCGCGCATGCTCGACCTGCTCAAAGTCAGCCACGGGCTGGTGCCGACCGATGCGGCGGAGGATGCGGATCTGCTGCTGCTGAACACTTGTTCGATCCGGGAGAAAGCACAGGAAAAGGTGTTCCATCAACTGGGCCGGTGGAAAGGCCTGAAGGCTCGCAATCCGGATCTTTTGATTGGCGTGGGTGGCTGTGTGGCCAGTCAGGAAGGCGCGGCGATTCATGCCCGTGCCCCCTATGTCGACCTGGTGTTCGGTCCCCAGACGTTGCACCGCCTGCCGGCCATGATCAATGACGCGAAAGCTGCGCGCGGTGTTCCCGTGGTGGACGTCAGTTTTCCAGAGATCGAAAAGTTCGACCGCCTGCCGGCTCCGGTGGCGGAAGGTCCAAGCGCCTTCGTGTCGATCATGGAAGGGTGCAGCAAATACTGCAGCTTTTGTGTGGTGCCCTACACCCGGGGCGAGGAAGTCAGTCGTCCGGTGGACGACGTGTTGACGGAAGTGGGGCAACTGGCGGATCAAGGCGTACGAGAGGTCAATCTGCTGGGTCAGAACGTCAACGCCTATCGGGGTTTGATCGATTCACATGACATCGCCGATACCGCGGATCTTGCGGAGCTGATCTGCTATGTCGCCGATGTTCCGGGCATCGACCGAATCCGCTTCACCACCTCGCATCCGGTCGAATTCTCCGATGCGTTGATCGATGTGTATGCCGAAGTGCCTGAACTGGTAAGCCATGTCCACTTGCCGGTTCAGTCGGGATCGGATCGCATCCTCGCGCTGATGAAGCGCGGCCACACGGTGCTGGAATATAAAGATCGGATTCGCAGGCTGCGCCAGAACCGTTCGGAGATCAGTATGTCGTCGGACTTCATCGTGGGTTTTCCGGGTGAAACGCAGGCGGACTTCGATGCCACGATGGCGCTGATTGCCGAGATTGGTTTTGATACGTCGTTCAGCTTTATCTACAGCCCCCGGCCAGGAACACCCGCGGCCAGCTTGCCCGATGACACGCCTGAAGCGGTCAAGAAACAGCGCCTGGGTCTGCTTCAGGCACGGATCCGGCAGCAGGCGGACGCGATCAGCGAAGCCATGGTAGGCACCCGGCAGCGGGTACTGGTCACCGGCGTCTCGAAAAAGGACCCGAGCCAGCTGCAGGCGCGCACCGAAAATAACCGGGTGGTGAATTTCCCGGCCGACGCAAAGCTCATTGGCGGCTTTGCCGACGTGCGGATCGGCGAGGCTTTGCCGAATTCGCTGCGCGGCCAGCTTGCCGGCGAGGCGTGAAATCTTCGTTTGACAGCTTCGGTGCCCCGGATATGCTAGGCCTATCAGTCGATTCGGTGTGAGTTTGAACGACGTCGCCAACCCGGTTGCAGCGCATACTGCAAACGTCACCCTCGAGCCAAACGAGTCCAGCCGCCTGGCCGCGCTTTGCGGTCCGTTCGACCAGAATCTCAAGTATCTCGAAGACCGCCTGGGCATCCAGGTGCGCAACCGCGGCAACGAATTCCAGTTGTCGGGCCCGGAGGCCAAGGTCGAGGTGTGCGAGGTGTTGTTGAAACAGCTCTATGAGGATGCTCGCGACGAACCGCTCGATTCGCAGGCCATTCACCTGTATCTGCAGGAATCTGGTGTCCAGGCGTTGATGGATTCGGGTGGCGCGGGCGATCCGAAGATCATCCGCACCCGGCGCAAAACGATCAAACCGCGCGGCGCGAATCAGATCAGCTACGTCAAGGCGATTCAGCAGAGCGATATCAATTTCGGCGTAGGTCCGGCAGGCACCGGCAAGACCTACCTGGCGGTCGCTTGCGCCGTGGCGGCGCTGGAGAGCCAGCGCGTCAACCGGATATTGCTGGTCCGTCCTGCTGTCGAGGCGGGTGAGAAGCTGGGCTTTCTGCCGGGCGATCTGGCCCAGAAAATCGATCCGTATCTACGCCCGCTGTACGACGCGTTGTATGAAATGATGGGCGTCGAGAGAGTTCACAAGTACATCGAACGCAACATCATCGAGATCGCACCGCTTGCCTACATGCGAGGCCGGACGCTGAACAACGCGTTCATCATCCTCGACGAGAGTCAGAACACCACGGCTGCACAGATGAAGATGTTTCTGACGCGAATCGGTTTTGGCTCCACGGCAGTCATTACCGGTGACATCACCCAGATTGATCTGCCCCGAGGCAGTCGTTCAGGGTTGATCCACGTCATCGACATCCTGCGGGAGGTCAAAGGGTTGTCGTTTACGCGGTTCGGCTCGAAAGACGTCGTTCGCCATCCGTTGGTGCAGCGTATCGTCGAAGCGTACGCCGCCAATGACGTGGTCGAAGCATCTCGATCATCGGATTCCGGGACTGATGAGCGAAGCGGACGCTGACCCTCCGGCCGCCATCGACGTCCAGCTTGCCAGCAGCCATCAATGCTTGCCGGACCAGGAGCAGTTACGTGACTGGGCCGCGGCAACCCTTGCCTCCGAACATCGGTCCGGTGCGGAAATCTGCATGCGGGTCGTGGATGAAGCGGAGGCACGCGAGCTCAATGCGCGCTACCGGGGAATCGACCGTGCGACCAATGTTCTGTCGTTCCCGGCCGACCAGGAAGGCTTGCCCGGGGATTGTGCCCGGCTTGGCGATATCCTGCTGTGCGCGCCGGTCGTGGTGCGGGAATCAGAGCTTCAGCACAAGCCGGTGAACGATCATTGGGCACATCTGGTGGTCCATGGTGTGCTGCACCTTTTGGGGTATGATCACATTTCGGAGGACGAGGCACGCGCAATGGAAGGTCGAGAGATCGACGTCCTGGAGCGTTTGGGAATCCCGAACCCCTATCGGCCGCAGGCTGCGGATCCATAGATGAGCGAATCCGATCGCGGCGACGGCGGCGTACGCTCATGGCTGGGACGGATCACCGATCTGTTCACCGGCGAACCCTCCGACCGCAAGGATCTCATGGAGATGCTGCGGGATGCCGCGGACCGCCAGCTGCTCGACGGCGAAGTCCTGAATATCATTTTCGGCGCGCTGACCGTGTCGGATATCCACGCCCGCGACATCATGATCCCTCGCTCGCAGCTGGTCACGGTGTGTGCCAACACCCGGCTGGAAGAATTTTTGCCGCTGATAATCCACTCCAAGCACTCGCGCTTTCCGGTGGTCGGCGATGACCTCGACGACGTCAAAGGCATTCTGCACGCCAAGGATCTGCTGCCGCTGCTGCTCGAGGACGACTGGGATGACTTTGACATCAAGGATTGCATCCGTCCGGCGACGGTGGTTCCGGAAAGCAAACGCCTGAACGTGCTGTTGCAGGAGTTTCGCAGCACGCGTAATCACATGGCGGTGGTGGTCGACGAGTACGGTCATATCTCGGGTGCGATCACCATTGAGGATGTACTGGAGCAGATCGTGGGTGACATCGAGGATGAGCACGATGTCGACGAGGAAAGCTCCATCAAGGATCTGGATGCGCGAAACTTCACCGTCAAGGCAACGACTCCAATCGATGAGTTCAACGAATACTTCGACACCGATTTCGATGACGATGAGTTCGACACCATTGGTGGGCTCGTGTTGAAACAACTGGGCCACCTGCCCAAACGCGAGGAGACGGGCCAATTCGGCGAGTTTCAGTTTCGGGTGCTGTCCGCGGATAGCCGCCGCATACGGCTGTTGCACATGACTCGCATGGAACCCGACGCGTGAACGATTCGAGTTTGCCCAGGGCGTGAGCGAGACGCTCGCACCCAGGGTTTCCGCGCCCTTGCCATGCCCGGGCTGGTAACGCGGTTCTTCCCGCCGGCGTTCTGGGCTGCGCTGCTCGCGGGCGCGGCACTGCCCTTTGCCCTGGCTCCGTTCGACTACTGGCTGCTGGCGCCGGCGTCTGCCGGCACGCTGTTGTGGTTGCTGAACAGGGCGCTGCCGCACACCAGCGCCATGATCGGCTGGTGGTATGGCGTTGGAAAATATGCGGCCGGCGCGTCGTGGATCTACGTCAGTATTCACGACCACGGCCATGCAACCCCGGCACTGGCCGGGTTTCTGGTGCTGCTGTTCGTGGCCGGGCTGGCTCTGTTTTCGTCGTTTCAGGGCTGGGTTTATGGTCGCTGGCTGCGCACGGCGCGGCCGCTGGTCGATGGCTTCGCCTTCGCCGCCACCTGGACGCTCACGGAATGGTTGCTCACCTGGCTACTCACCGGATTTCCCTGGCTGTTTATTGGCTATGCGCACATTGAAGATCCGCTGGGCGCCTTGGCCCCGGTGGGCGGCGTGTTGCTGGTTGGTTTCGCTTCCGTCTTTTCGGTGGCGTTCGTCGTGGCCGTGGTGGAAACGATCGGTTGGCGCAAGCGTCTCGCGGGTGCGACCCTGGCACTGTTGCCGTGGTTGGTGGCCTGGCCACTCCAGTCGCAGCAATGGGTGGAGGCGGGTGATACGGGTCGGGTGGCCCTGGTACAGAGCAATGTCGATCAGCGCATCAAATGGCGCATGGACAGCATCGAAATGATCCTCGATCGGCAGCGGCGGCTGAGCGCCGGACACTGGGACAACGACCTGGTGATCTGGCCGGAAGCCGCCATCACGCTGTTTCAGGGTCAGGCGGTCGACTACCTCGAGGAGATGGATCGGCGGGCGCGTACCGGCGGTGCCACGCTGATCCTCGGCGTGCCGAGCTATGAGATCAGTCCCGGTGCACCCGCCAGCGAGGGGGTATTCGGCAACACGGCGGTGGCCCTTGGCAACGGCGAGGGTCGCTACGTGAAGCGGCGCCTGGTGCCGTTCGGCGAGTACGTGCCGCTGGCGGGCCTGCTGCGCGGGACCATTGAGTTTTTCAACCTGCCGATGTCGCGGAGCGAACCCGGTCCCGAGGATCAACCGTTGCTGCGCGCCGGGTCGTGGCGCGTGGCAATGGCGATCTGTTACGAAATCGCATACCCGGATCTGGTACGGCGCAGCGCGCGCGAGGCCGACGTGCTGGTGACCATCAGCAACGATGCCTGGTTCGGTGAATCCACGGGACCGCTGCAGCATGTGCAGATGGCGCGGATGCGAGCGCTGGAGAACGGTCGATGGGTGTTGCGGGCGACCAACAACGGGGTCACGGCAATCATTGATGCGCGCGGCAAGGTGCGTGATGAATTGCCACAGTTCGAGACCGCGGTTCTGGAAGGAGAGTTCACCACGATGAGCGGCGTCACGCCATTTGGCCGATATGGTCATTTGCCGATGCTGGTCGGGCTGGCGCTGATCCTCGCCGGTACGGTTATTCGAGTGGTATCCTTGCGGCCTTTTTTTCGACCTACTTGACGAAGCTGATGAGTACCGATTTCGAACGCTACGACCCGGTTGCCATCGAGGAAAAATGGCAGGCGGAATGGGCGGAGCACGGCACCAACACCTTCACCACCGAGGCGCTGCGCGCTGCCGAGAATCCGTTCTTCAACCTGATGATGTTTCCGTACCCTTCGGCAGAAGGATTGCACATCGGCAACATCTACGCCTTCACCGGGGCCGATGTGCATGGTCGTTACCAGCGCCTCAATGGCCGTGATGTGTTTGAGCCGATGGGTTTCGATGCGTTCGGAATTCACTCGGAAAATTACGCGCTCAAGGTTGGGGTGAACCCCAATGATCTGATTCCTCGGAACGTCGCGAACTTTACCCGTCAGTTGAAGCGCATGGGTGGCATGTTCGATTGGGACCACGCGGTGGATACCACTCAGCCCGACTATTACAAATGGACGCAGTGGATTTTCCTGGAACTGTTTAAGGGGGGTCTCGCGGAACAACGTGACGCACCGGTGAACTGGTGCCCATCCTGCATGACGGTGCTGGCCAACGAGCAGGTCATCTCGGGGCTTTGTGAACGCTGCGATTCACAGGTTGAGCAGCGCCAGTTCCGACAGTGGTTTTTCAACATCAGCCGCTATGCCGACCGACTGCTCGACAACCTCGATGGGCTCGACTGGTCCGATCGGACCCGCAAGGCGCAGGCCAACTGGATTGGCCGCAGCGAAGGCGCCGAGGTGGCTTTTCAGGTGCAGGGTTCCGAACGCCAGTTGCAGGTGTTTACTACCCGTCCGGACACGCTGTTTGGTGCAACCTACATGGTGCTCGCGCCGGAACACGAACTGGTCGATGAACTGACCACCGATGCGCAACGTTCTGCCGTTGAAGACTATCGCTCCGACGTTGCTGGCAGGGATCTCGTGGAACGCCAGAAAACCGACAAGGAAAAAACCGGTGTCTTCACCGGCGGCTTCTGCATCAATCCGGTCACCGGGCAGCCGATACCGATCTGGATCGCAGACTACGTGCTCATGGGCTATGGCACGGGAGCGATCATGGCGGTGCCCGGACACGACGAACGGGATTTCGAGTTCGCGACGACGTTCGAGCTACCGATAACGCGGGTCATCGCGGCACAGGGTGAGGATGCATCCTCACCGCTTGCCGAGGCGTATGCGGGCGACGGTGTTCTAGTGAACTCCGGAGACTTCGACGGTCTGTCGGTCGATGACGCCAAGCGCGCCATCGTCGATCAGTTGGCGCAACAGGGTCTGGCCGAAGCGAAGACGAACTTCCGGCTGCACGATTGGTGCGTTTCACGGCAGCGCTACTGGGGCCCGCCGATCCCCATCATCCATTGCGATACGTGCGGCCCGGTTGCGGTTCCGGTAAGTGATTTGCCGGTGCTGCTGCCGCGGGTCGAAGATTTCAAGCCCGACGATTCGGGCATCAGCCCGCTGGCCCGGGTAAAGGAGTGGTACGAAACACAGTGCCCCGATTGCGGTGCCGACGCGCGCCGCGAAACTGACGTGTCCGACACGTTTCTCGACTCGGCCTGGTACTTCATTCGCTATCCAAGCGCCGAATTCGGCGAGGTTCCGTTCGACCCTGAGTTGACGGCAAAGTGGTTGCCGGTCGATACCTACATCGGCGGTCATGAGCACGCGGTGATGCACTTGATGTACGCACGTTTCATCACTATGGCGTTGTACGATCTCGGACACATAGCATTCGAGGAACCGTTCACCCGGTTTCGGGCCCACGGCCTGATCATCAACGAAGGCATGAAGATGTCGAAGAGCCGTGGCAAAGTCGTCCTTCCTGATGACATCATCGAGCAGTATGGCGCCGACACCTTGCGCGTGTTTCTGATGTTCCTCGGGCCGTTCGAGCAAGGTGGGGATTACCGGGAGCAGGGTATCCACGGCCCGCACGGCTTTCTCTCGCGCCTGTGGCAGAGCGTCCTGGAAGCCGAGGATCGCACCCCCGACCCGGAGGTCGAGCGCAAACTTCATCAGACCATTCGCCAGGTATCCGAGCAGCTGCCGGACCTGCAGTACAACACCGCGATCGCCGCGATGATGGAGTACCTGAACGTGGTGCGAGCAGGTGGCCGGACGGCGGCGCTAGGCGAAGTGGAACCGCTGGTGGTCATGATCGCGCCGTTTGCGCCACACCTCGCCGAAGAGCTGCACCAGCGGCTTGGCTATAACGACGGGGTGTTCGAGTCGGCGTCGTGGCCAACCTACGATCCAGCGAAGCTGGTCGAAGAAAGCCTGGAGATCGTGGTGCAGGTACAGGGCAAGGTCCGCGGGCAGATTCAGGTCGCTACAGACGCTGACGAGGACACCGTGACCCAGGCCGCCCTCGCCAACGACAACGTCAGCCGCTTCCTCGACGGCAAGACGGTCCGCAAGACGATCTATGTCCCGGGCAAACTGATCAACATCGTGGTCGGATGAAGCACGCAGGATTCGGCTCGATGCTCTTACTGCTGGTCCTGGCAGGCTGCGGTTTCCACCTGCGTGGCAGCGAGCTGAGCGCCAACTTCGAAACGGTCTACGTGAGTACAGTGAGCGCGATCACCATCGAGCATCAGCTGGCGCGTCACTCGGGTTCGCTGGTGTCGAAGTTGTTACGGATCGCTCTGCGGCGGATGTCATCATTGATCTCACCGCCCAACGCGACGATCGGCGCAGCATTTCCGTTACCGAACGTGCGCGCACCGCGGAGTACGAAATCTCGCTAGAGATTCGTTATCGCATTGTTGGGCCAGGAATCGGCGGCGGCCGACGAGGAACCCGTAGAGACGGTGCTCGTTGAAGATCGCTCGGTGCGCGTGGCCCGGACCTACCGGCTCGATCGCAACAACATCGTCGGCAGCAGCGAAGAGCAGGCATTGCTGCGCGGCGAAATGGAACAGGATGTGGTGCAGCAGATCCTGCGCAGTCTGGACACCGCAACCCGTAACCGGGCGAGTGCGGCCGAAGCGGCTCCGACTCCTGAGGCAAAGGAGGTAACCACGCGTGCAGATCCGGCCTGAACAGCTTTCAGGCCACCTCGAAGGGCCGCTGGCACCCGTCTACCTGATCTGCGGTGGCGAACCGTTACTGGTTCAGGAAGCCTGTGACGAGCTGATTGCGGCGGCGAGTGGCCAAGGCTACAGCGAACGCCAGATAATGCACGTCGAGACGTCGTTCAGCTGGGCTGAACTGCGGGACAGTACAGCCAACATGTCGCTGTTTGCCGAACGGCGTCTGTTGGATCTTCGGCTGACACCGAAACAGTTCAATCGTGCGGCGTCGGATGCGTTGCGTGCCTACCTGGAAGCTCCAGCAGAGGACGTACTGCTGCTGGTGCGTACTGAGCGCCTGGACTCCAAGCAACGCAACACGGCGTGGTTCAAAGCATTCCAGAAAAGTGCTGGCGTGGTGCAGGTGTGGCCGGTGGGCGTGGCGGAAATGCCTCGCTGGTTGGCGCGGCGCTGCGAGCGGGCCGGGATTATCCTCGATCAGGACGCGTTGATGTTCTTCAGCGAGCGAATGGAAGGTAATCTGCTCGCCGCCGTACAGGAAATCGAAAAGCTGAAGCTGTTGGACCTTGCGCAGCCGGTCTCGCTGGGCACGCTGCAAGAGGCGGTGTTGGACTCGTCACACTACGATGCGTTCGATCTGACCGATGCGGCATTGGCGGGCCAACCCGGCCGGGTGCGGCACATTATTGCGGTGTTGCGCCAGGAAGGAATCCAACCGCTGGCCGCGCACGGCGCGTTCGTCAGCCAGCTGCGCCAGCTGATCGAGGGTCCTCGGCGTGGGCTTCCCCAGCAGCGCGAGCGTTTGCTCAGGGAAGCCGGGCGGCGTCTGGGACCCCGTGACCTCGAGCAGTTGCTCATCGATTCAGCGCTGGTGGACCAGCGCGTTAAAGGGCTGCGCCAAGGGGATCCCTGGCGCACCCTGGAGTCACTGCTGTTGCGCCTCGCCGGCGTCCGGCTGCACTTGGCTGAGGTCGGCTGAGGTCGTCGCTTAAGTACCGACCGTTCCAATCGGTTGTACCAGCAGGCCGGAGATGGCCTTGGGCAGTTGCGTAGTCAGTATCGACTGGCCGGCCTGCAGTTCGCTGGACCGTACCAGAACGCGGTACTCGCCCGTTTCGCTTTGGTGGTCGCCGAGCCTTTCGACGGTCAGCGCCTTCAGCCTTCCGTTCTGGACGTGATAGATACGATCATTTTCGTAGATCGATTGAACCGGCAGGGCGACCAGGTTGGCTTCCGGTGGCAGAGTAATCGTCAGGTTCACGACCCGGCCGACCTCCAGACCCTCTCTGGCGTCGGAGGTGTCGATCTGGAAGAACGCGTCGCTGCCGCTGTGTCCCGCACGGACATTTCCAGCGAAACGAGTGAGCACAAGTGCGGTAGCCGTGCCGTCGATCATCACCTCGGCTGTCATTGGCGCCGCGGTGCGCAGGTACTGCCGAACGCGCGCCCGGTAGGTATCGGGAATGGGTGCGCGAACCTCAAAGCCTGACGCATCTGCAACTTCGACCAGCACCGCGCCAATGACACTGTAATCACCCGGAGAGGCCTGGACCGATATCACCGGCCCGGAGAAGGGTGCGCGAATGATTGCGTGGTCCAGATCGAGCCGTGCCTGATCGAGCTGCGCTTCCGCCTTCGCCACCCGCGCGCGCTGGGCGCCGAGTTGATTTGGGAAGTCCGCCAGCTCGCGCAGATGCCGCTGATATTCGATGCTGACGGCGCTGGCCTGTTGCACCACCTCGTCAAGCAACGAACGCGAGATCATGCGCCGTTCGAACAGGCCTTCGTGCCGCTCACGCTTGGTCTGCGCAATTCGATGCATGGCGTCAAAATGTTCGGTCGACTGTTCGACAAGGCTCAAGGCAGTCGAAATCGAGTCGAAATTCGCGCGCTCCTGGTCGAGTTCGGCACGCCGCCGCCGCTCGGTCAGCACAAGCTCGTCGCGGTCCAGTTCAACCAGTACGTCGCCGGTTGCAACCCATTGCCCTTCGCGCACGTGGACCTGGGCGATCTCCGCGATCAGGTTGGTACGGATTCGGCTCTGGCGTGATGACTCCACGCGACCGTAGCTCGAGAACATCGGGCTCAACATGGCCGGTTCGGCGGTCAGCACCGAGACGGGCCAGGCTCGCTCTCGCGGCGTTTCGGGTGACGCGTTCGGCGCGGTAGCGAAAATCGAGACGCTGGCGAGCGCAGACACCGCAAGAAAGCCGATTCCGATGGCGGCTCGGCGCACCCGTGGGCGATGCCGCAGGGAACTCACGGTCTCGCTGAGGGTTGTCGGTGAAGTCATGCCTTTGCTCCTTGAGATGGTCGAGTACGAGCGACCAGGCGCGCGACCGTATCCCCGAGTTTAGTTTTCAGCGCTTCGAGCAGCAGGACGAGCGCTGGAATGACCAGCAGCACCAGCAGCGTCGCGAAGCCCAGTCCGAAGCAGACGGTGACGGCGATGGGCGTGATGTACATGGCCATCGTCGAGGTTTCGAAGATCAACGGTAACAGCCCCGCAATGGTCGTGAGCGAGGTCAGAATGACCGCTCGAAAGCGTGCGCTGACGGCCTCGAACAGCGCTTGCTTGACCGGTGTACCGGCTTCCACGCTGCGCCTGACGAAGCTGATCAGCACGATTGAATCGTTGACCACGATCCCGGTGAGCGAAAAGAACGCCAGCAGGGACATCGCGCCTATGTCCATTCCGAGCAGCCAGTGTCCGGCAATCGCGCCCGTCAAGCCGAATGGGATCGCCGTCATGATGGCGAGCGGCCAGATGTAGGAGGCGAATACCCAGGCCAGAATCAGATAGATCAGGATCAGAGACAGTACGGCCCCGACCGCCATGACATCGAGCATCACCTGATCCTGGCGTGACTTGCCGGACAAGCCGAACGTCAGGTCGTAACGCTCGAGTATCGCGGCCAGGCGATTCTCTTCGAGGTCGGCCACGATGGCGATTGCGTTGTTGGCGTCCTCATCCACGTCGGCATAGATCCGAATGGCCATTTCGGAATCCTGATGACGGATCACGTCGGTACCGCGCCGGTTGTGTAGTGTTGCGACGTTGGCCAACGGGACGAAGGTGCCGGCTGGCGTCCGGATCGGAAACTGCTGCAGCGAGGCGAGGCTGTCGCGCTCGTCGTCCGGCAGCATCACCCTGACTTCGAGTTCCGAGTTGTTCTGATTGAATATCTGGACCCGGCGGCCGTTGTAGGCGGACCGCAGTTGGCCACCGAGACTCTCGCTGGTCAGCCCGAGCGAGCGGCCCATTGGCGTCAGGCGGTAGATCAGTTGCTCCTTGCCGTAGGGCAGGTCGTCGGTGACGTTCGATACGCCGGGGTATCCCGCCAACTCAGCCTTCAGCTGATCAGCACCCTGGCGGAGCTGCTCGGAAGATGTGCCACGCAGTGCCAGCGCGATATCGGACTGGCCGTTGTTGGCACCTCCTTCCACGGCAAGCAGCAGCTGCTCCACGTACGTTGGCTGGTCAACCAGCGCGCGCCACGCCCGGACAAACTCTGCCGGTGCGAGCGTGCGTGTTTCCTCGAAGGCATAGGG
>PVMK01189234.1_pt2 | contig 17548 bp, 11 predicted proteins | sample 1853481 | NCBI WGS metagenome assembly PVMK01 (sample SAMN08533507, study PRJNA380276) | Marine sediment metagenome, whole genome shotgun sequencing project. | reverse complement strand
AAAACACAAAAGCTGAAACCTAAATTCTGGATTCTGACTCCTGACTCCTGTCTCCTTGTTTTTAGATCTGAAATCTCAAATCTCAAATCTACAATCCTTACATGCCTATTTCTGCAAGGGTGTTCATGATTCCATCGATTTCCGCAAAAATCTGTTCGTCGGTAAAGTGCCGAACCTTGGCAGCCCCACTGGGGCAGTGGGCTGAGCAACTTCCGCAGCCTTTGCACACGGCTTCGTTTACCTCGCTCACACCTTTCAACTCATTGAATTCAATTGCCGAGTAGGCACACAACCCTATGCATGCCTGGCAGCCAATACATATATCCGGATCGATTGATGAAATCATAGGGGCCACCGCTACCCGTCCGGAAGCGCTGAGGGCCAGTGCCTCAGCAGCGGCTCCCTTAGCCTGCGCCACCGCGTCCGGAATATCCTTGGGGCCCTGGCAGGTTCCGGCCAGAAAAACACCGCTGGTAGGCGTAGAAACAGGCTCGAGCTTGGGGTGCTCCTCCAGAAAAAAACCGTCACTGCCGATACTAATCCCGAAGATGCGCGCCACTTCGTTGGCGTCTGAACGAGCCTCCATGGCGGTACACAGGATCACCATTTCCACCGGGACTTTCACCATTCTGTCAGAAAGAGTATCCTCGGCTGTTACCGTTAGCATTCCGTCCTCTTCTTCCACCCGAGAAGCTTTGCCGCGAACCATGCGCACTCCCTCGCTCTGCACCTTCTTGTAAAATTCCTCATACCCTTTGCCAAAGCAACGCATGTCGATGTAAAAATTGTAAATCTCAGTATCGTGTCCAACCTTGTCCTTGAGAAGATGGGCATACTTAAGCGCATACATACAGCAGGTGCGCGAGCAGTACTCGTGGTAGTTTATATCGCGGCTGCCGATACAATGAAGGATCGCCACGCTCTTCGGAGGCTCGGTGAACTTGAGGCGGTCGTTCGGATCCCGTTTCAGGAGCTTGCCACCCGTCGGTCCTGTAGCGTTTGAAAGCCGTTCGAACTCCAGATTGGTGAACACATTAGCGTACTTGCCGTAGCCGTATTGCTGCATAGGCGTAGGATCGAGGGGATCGAAGCCGGTGGCGACAATGATTGAACCCACTTCGATCTCTTCTACTGTATCCTCCATGGAGTGGTTGACTGCTCCAGCTTCACAGGCGCTCACACAGAGCTTGCATTCACAACATCCACCGCAATCCACGCAGCGGGCAGCTTCCCGTTGTGCCTCTTCTTCTGCAAAGCCCAGAGCCACCTCTTGGAAGGAAGAAGCGCTCTCCTGAGCATCGCGATGCGGCAACTCAGCTCTGGCTTCTGTGGAAATGTCCTCGGGGACTTCTTGCCAATCCTGGCCAGGAGGTTCCCGGGAGGCCAGCTCCTCCACATAGGCTTCGACATCTTCTCCGCTAATGTAACGATGGATAGCCTCTACTGCCTTGTGACCGGCAGCCACCGCTTCGATTACCGTAGCCGGACCGCTTACCGCATCGCCACCGCCAAACACATCAGGAATGTTCGTTTGCATGGTGTGCGGATTTACCACCAGCGTATTGCGCCTGGTGATTTCCACCTCCGTGCTTTCCACGGCCCACCCAACATCGGGTTGCTGTCCAATTGCCGGGATGACCGCATCACATTCGATGACGAACTCGGAACCCTCCACCGGCACTGGCCGACGCCGTCCGCTTTCATCAGGGGGACCTAGTTCAGTCCGGATACACTCAAAGCCGCTTACCCTACCGGACTCGCCCTGGATACCCATGGGTGCGGTGAGATAATGAATGTTGACTCCCTCGGCCAGAGCGCCCTCGATCTCTTCTGGGTATGCGGGCATCTGCTCGCGGCTGCGGCGGTAGACGATGTCCACCTGCTCACAACCAAGCCGCAATGCGGCTCGAGCAGCATCGATGGCCACATTGCCTCCACCGATCACTACCACCCGGTTGCCGGGCCGTTCTCGCTCGCCCAGATTCACTTCCCGCAGAAAATCCACCGCATCAACCACGCCCTCGAAATCTTCCTCACCGCGAATGCCCAGTTTCAAACTGTGATGGGCACCAATTCCAAAGAAAATGGCTTTAAAGCCTTGCTCCCTCAGATCTTCAAGAGTGAAATCGAATCCTAGTCTCTTGCCGGTCTCGGTTTCGATGCCTAAGCGGAGAATGTTCTGGATTTCCTGGTCCAATACCTCTGGCGGAAGCCGATAATCGGGGATGCCCACACGAAGCATGCCCCCGAGCACCGGCAGCGCCTCAAAGATGGTGACCTGGTAGCCTTGCAACCGCAAGTAATAGGCCACCGTAAGACCGGCAGGCCCTGAACCGATAACCGCCACCTTCTCCTCCAGGTCTTCTATCTCCGGCAGGGGCAACTCGGAAAGATCCACCTGGTCTGCTGCAAACCGCTTCAGATCACGAATGGCAACGGCGGAATCCACCTCGGCTCTGCGACATGTTTCTTCACACGGAGCCGGACAGACGCGTCCCAGAGTTCCCGGCAGCGGTAATTTCTCCATGATGAGCTTCACGGCTTCCTGATACTTGCCTGACTTGACAAGGGCGACATAGCCCTGCACATTGGTCCCGGCCGGGCACGTCTGAACACAAGGACCGCGGTCGTACTTGGGCTCGATACAGTAGGTGATCGGTACGGCCTGGGCGAAGGGCCGGTAGATGGCCTTTCTCATCTTTGTGCCCACGTCCCATTCATTGGGGTAATCAACCGGGCAAACCTTTTCGCACTCGCCGCACCCGGTACAATTATCTTCTACGTAGCGCGACTTCCGGCGGACTTTTACCTTGAAGTTGCCGACAAAGCCGCTGACATCCTCGACCTCGCTGTATGAGAGTAACTCGATGTTTGGTTCCTGACCTACGGAAACCATTTTGGGCGTACCGATGCAGGCCGAACAGTCAAGAGTGGGAAAGGTCTTGTCGTACTGAAGCATGTGCCCGCCAACCGTAGGCTGTCTCTCTACCAGATAAGCTTTGAATCCGGCCTTGGCAATATCAAGGGATGCCTGCATGCCGGCGATGCCCCCGCCCACGACCAGAGTGTTCGTGCATACAGGGAACGTGGCCGGTGTGAGGCCATACTGGTGGGCAACCCGCAAAATACCGGCTCCGATAAGACTCTTGGCCTTCTTGGTGGCCTCGTCTTCATCTTCGGTGACCCACGAAACGTGCTCACGCACGTTTACCATGTGGAAGGCCCGATATGGATTGAGACCGGCGCGCTGGCAGGCGGCCCGGAAGGTTTTTTCGTGCATCCGCGGCGAACACGAGGACACGACTACGCGGGTGAGGTTGTAGTCCCGAATATCATTTTCGATAAGTTCCTGCCCGGGATCGGCACACATGAACAGGTAATCACGCGAAATCGCCACATTCGGTAAAGTAGCCACGTACTCGGCAACTTCTTGCACCCGAACCCGGTAGGCGATATTGATGCCGCAGTGGCAAATATAAAATCCGATTCGTTCAGACATGGCGGACCTCCTGATCAAAACCCAAATCGACGCGCTCCTTCATACCAGTTTCATCCCTCATCACCACAGACTGCAATAGTAATTCGGCAAGATCCCGGACCACGATTTGATTCTCCACACCGAGTTTCCGTACACCGTCATTAAGCATGCGGATGCAATAGGGACAAGCTGTGGCAATCATCTCAGCGCCGGTGCTAAGAGCCTCTCGTACGCGTAAAACCCCAAATCCCTCACTAGGAGAATAATCGCTCCACGCACCCCCGCCTCCCCCACCACAGCACAAGCTACCTTCTCTGTTGTTCGCCATCTCGACCAGCTCAAGTCCCGGAATGCTTTGCAGAACGCGGCGGGGTGCTTCGTAGATGGAGTTGTGACGCCCCAGATAGCAGGGATCGTGATAGGTGACGATACTCGCGGCTTCCAGGATGGGCTTTAAGCGGCCCTCCTCGACGAGTCGGTCGAGAAGCTCAGTGTAATGCTCACTGCCAACAGAACCCTTCAACTCGGCATAGTTATTCTTAAAAGCGTTCAGACAGTGGGGAGAAGTGGTCAGTATCTTCTGTACGCCGGCGCCCAAAAACAGCTCGGTGTTCTTAAGGGCAAGCTCCGAGAATATTTCAGCCGCCCCTATGTTGTGAGCCGGATCACCGCAGCAACTCTCTTCTGTACCGAGTGTACCAAAAGAAACCCCTGCATATTCCAGCAGTTGGGGAAGCGCCTGGCCGGCTTCTCTGTTACTTGGATCATATGCGGTGGTACAACAGGTGAAGAGGCAGTAGTCGTGCTCAGGGGTAAAAGCGGGGATGGCCAAATCCCCGGCCCATTCCAACCGCTTGTCGCGAACACCAAGCCAAGGATTGCCGTTGTACTTCAGGCTATCTAGCGGCTCCTCGAAGTACTCGGGAATCCTACCGCTGGCAACATTGAGCCCCCGCACCGCCTTCATGACATCGATGATATCTATCCCCCGCGGACAGTTCACTCCGCAGGCATTGCAGGTGACACAGGTCCAGACGGCCTGGTCCACAGATTGCTCAGTGCCGGACTTCACTGCGAGCTGACGCAGGATCTGACGCGGGCTATAGGACGAAACCAGGTTCCATGGGCATAGGCTCGTGCAGGTGCCGCATTGCAGGCAGCTCATAAAGGCTTCACCGACCTCGGCAAGTACATCCTCAACAGCGATATGGGAGTCTTTTGCCGCCTTCTCCTTGACGGCGGCCAAAAATAGTGCCAGCGGTCTGTAAAAGAGATGTGACCATTTGCCAAAAGGAACCTCTATGACCAGCATGGGAACAGCCACTGCTAGGTGGATAACGTACATAACATACGTTCCCATGGGCCAACCGGCTAGTCGAACCGCGTGCATAATAATGCCGGTTAGGGTCGTTAGGAAAAGAAGGATCAAGAAAAGCCAGTCGGACAATTCGGAGTGGCGATGGATGGATTCCTCTTTCTTGAGCCGGCTACGAAACATCTCCACCGTAATAACCAGCAAGACACCGGTGGCGTAGTAGCCGAAAATACTGGTGAAATGCCAGCTGCTGTCGTCGACCTGGAACCAGCGGAGGCAAACTATGATTAAGGTCATCATGGTCATGTAGCCGGTAACCAGAAGAAAATGCTTCAGCCAGCGACTCCGGTCCTCCCCGCATTGCCGCCAACGCTTCTGGGTCATAAAGTGGAGGACAAAGGTTTTTGCTTCCGTAATATAGAGGGAAAGAGGTACCTTGGTATCGCTCATGATGAAGCGATACATTCTGAATGCGTTTGACAGCAGAAAAGTGGACAGGATTGCGGCCATTATCAAATCGCCGATCTCAATCCAGATGACCGGCGCAAAGGAATTGACCGAAACGCGATCGGTGATGATCGGTCCGTGGAAAAAAAAGAAAAGCAAAATGATGCCTAAGGCGAGGACGGCTAGCGCCCCTATCTCCCAAGCTGCCGACAGGTAAAAACGTTTGGCGAGCCCGGTCCAGTCGTACTGAGTGGTTAGCCAGCGGCGGGTTGCCATCATGGTCTCGGCCGGCTCGGCCCCCCGGGGACAGTCCTTGTTGCATTCACCGCAGTAATAACACAGCCAGGGCACGGGCGAACTGAGCAGCTTGTCTTTAAGCCCCAGCTGAAGATAGCGATAGATCTTGCGTGGAAAGGCATTCGTTCCCTCGGACAGAGGACACGAGGCGCTGCAGTTGCCACACTGCATGCAGATCTCCATATCCCTAGCCCCAAATTTCTCCACCTCTTTATACAGTTCCGGATCAACACTTGTATTCATCAATGTTCCTTTAATTTGTTCAAGCCGATGTGAAGAGGCTTTATGAGGGTTTGAGCCGTCATGAGACCAAATCTTTCATGAAACATGCGGCCCAGCCTCCAGGTGATTGCCGAATTGCCAGATCAAAACCCCAGATAGCGAGGTATCGGCCCTGTTTAACAGCCAATACACTGCTCAAGAATTTGGAGAAGCTCCTCTGTTTCCGGAGGCTTTTCGATATAGGCAACAGGCTCCGGCACCTTCTGACCCCGGTAGGTGTTGAGCACCTGTTGGGAATGGAAAAAGGTCTTTTTGGCGATTGCCGAGAGCATTATCACTGGAATGTTCTTCAGCTCGTCGTCCGTTTTCAATTCCCGGTACATTTGGATGCCACCCTCTCGCGGCATCATCACATCCAGGATAATGGCCGCCGGCTTTGTCTCCCGGGCCTTCTTGATGCCCTCCTCACCGTTGACCGCTATGATTGGTCGATACCCGCTTGTCTCCAGCAGTGTGGTAATGAACGTCCGCATATCCAGCTCATCATCCACCACTAGAATCTTCAGTTTCTTCATGATATCCCCCTCCTGACTTGGGCCGTTCCTTGTCATTTGCTAGCCGGGTAGCTTGAAGGCAAGCTCTGGGTTACGGATGGCCATTACATGGCAGTGGGCCCGCCTGGCGACATTTTCCACCGTGCTACCAAAGGTCTGTTTGTCCAGTTCCGTGCTGCCTGAGGCACCCATGACAATGAAATCTACATTGTGTTCTCTGGCGTAGCGGACAATCTCTACAAAAGGAACCCCCACCCGCACGGAGAAGTCGACCTGGCTGCAATTCTCTAACCTATCGTCGTAGCGAGACTTGAGGTCTGATTCTGCCCGTTTCATAAGATCTTCATCTGCCACCTGCTCTTTCTTATCCGAATTCCCATATTCGTCCACTATATGGCGCATGTACTTGTATTCAGAGTGCAGCACGTGAAGAAGATAAAGCTTGGCACCGTAGCGCTGGCAGAAATCTACGGCATGGTGAAATGCCATCTCTGCCTCCTCTGAAAAATCGCTGCAATATAGGATGTTTTTGTACTCAATCATATCTTCCTCCTCTCGTTAGGCACCAGCCGAGGGCGATCCGGAGTTCGCGCTCTCTCCTGGGTCAGATTCACTTCCATTTTCCCGCTCCTCGATGGGCCCCGTAGGCAGCAGGAGACGGAATATCGTGCCCTTATCCGGCACAGATTCAACCTCCATGCGCCCTTGATGTTCACGGGTGATTTTTTGGACGTTCATCAAGCCCAATCCGGTTCCATCAGCACCTTTGGTGCTGAAAAAACTGGTAAAAATTTTTTCTTTGTCGCTCTCCTCAATGCCGCAACCGTTATCTTCAATTTCCAAACAAACTGCCCAATCCGGATGGCGGTAAGTGCGCACCGTAATCTGCCCCCGTTCATGGCCGCAGATTTCTGGCCAGCAGGCGTCAATGGCATTATCGACCAGGTTGACCAAACATTGATAAATGCCGCTGACATCCATTGCTATCGGTTCCAGCCCCTCTGTAGCTTCCAAGGTCAAATTAACCTTGAACTCCTCTGCCCGCGTTCTCAAGAGCTCAACAACCTCCGCAGCCACCTCATTGACTTGAGCCAACCGGTATTCAGGTTTGCGCTCCTTAGCGTAGGTCAGGAGGTCCATGGCCAGGCTGGAGATCTTGGCAACGTTGCGCTGGACCATGTCCCAGCCATTCTGGAGATAGTCCTGCTTCGACAACTCGAAGCCCTTGTTGACCACAAACATCCCGCCTTTCAGGCCACCGACTATATTTTTTATGGCATGGGCAATAGTCGCCGAGGTCTGACCGATGGCAGCCAGTCGCTCTGATTGCACCAGAAGTTTTTCCAAACGACGAATTTCGCGCAAGTCTTGAAAGAAGGTGACACAGCCCACCTTTTGGCCTTCCTGCCTCAGGATTGTGTGAGTAAGTCTTATTGGAATTTTTTTTCCTTCCCGCGACAGGATTGTAGTGTCTTGATGAGCACTCAAGTCCTCGCTTGAGGGCTCGCCCTTTTGACTCTGGCGGCTAAGCCAATGATCAACCAGCTCTTTGCCGTAGAGATCTTCAAGAGTTAGTTGACCCACCACCTCTTCTTCCCCATAACCAGTCAACCTCTGGGCGCTGGTGTTGAAAATGACGACTTTTCTGTCGGCATCGCCAGCCACAATGCCATCAAGGGAGTCGTCGATGAGATTGGCCTGAAAATCGCTTATCCGCTGGATTTCGACGGTAGCCTCCTGGACCTTTAGTTCCAGGTTCTCCGTGTAATCACGAAGCTGCCTTTTGAGAGAGATTTTTTCCTCGGCGCGTTTTAGAGCAATGAACAGAGCCTCGTCATGGATAGGCTTGGTAATGAAATCCGAGGCCTCCAACTGCAGGGCGCTGATGGCCAGTTCCATCTCACCGTGGCCTGTGATGATTATCACTTCTGAATCGGTCTCCATTGCCTTGATGCGACGCAGAACCTCGATGCCGTCCATCCCCGGCATCTTTATGTCCGTAAGCACAAGCGCCGGCAGTTCACGCCTAAAGATTTCCAGTCCCTGCTCACCGCTTTCGGCAATCCAAACCACATAGCCGGCATCCCTAAGGGCAATGGACATGACCTTGCGGATACCCTCTTCGTCGTCAATCAAAAGGACGTGCTGTAGGTTGACTTCAGCCACCGAACACCTCCAATGGTTCTTGGCTTTCCCCTTCTACAGAGGCTGGGAACCTTATGGTAAACTTGGTTCCGCGCCCCTCTTCGCTTTCCACCTCGATGGTCCCGTCATAATCCCGCACTATGCCAAAGCTTATGGAAAGACCGAGTCCGGTCCCCTTTCCCACCGGTTTGGTGGTAAAGAAGGGTTCAAATACTTTATTTTTCACCGCTTCACTCATGCCTAATCCGGTATCGGATATTTCCACCACCACCTCATCGTTTTCTCGGAATGAGGAGATTTCCAGAACCTTTTCAACCCCTTTTCCCGCCAGTGCTTCCTTTTCGTCCATGGCGTCTCGGGCATTCATAATGAGGTTAAGGAAGACCTGTTCTAATCGGTTGCTGTCTCCTCTAATGGGCGGGAGCTCTTCGTCCAGGTGCAGCTCTACCTTGACGCCATGAACCTCGAGCTGGCGGCCCAGGACGGTAAAGGTTCCACGAATGCAATCGTTGAGCTGGACATTTATCTTGCGAATATCGGTCTTACGGCCAAATTGGCGCAGATGGTTGATAATGAGAGAGGCTCGATCCACCTGACTGTCCATCTCCTCCGCCAGTTCTCGGAGAATCTCAGGAACCACAGGCTCCTTCCGATCTATCTTCTTTACCAAAAAGGTTGCAGAGGTCTTTATCACTGAAAGGGGCTGATTCAACTCATGGGCAACGCCGGCGGACATCTCGCCCAAAGTGGCCATTTTACTCGCTTGAATGAGTTGCTCTTCGCTCTTTACTCTTTCGGTCACATCGGAGGTGGTGACGATCACCGTATCCTGTCCTAGATCTTTGAGGCTGGAAAATCTTATGTTCACCACAATTGACTCATCGTTTTTTGTGTGGTGTTTCACCTTAAAGACCGCACCCTCCTTATCCCAGGAGACTTTTCTGAGGCGATCCCACTCCAGGGGTTCGGCCAAATCCAGAAAGCTCTTTCCTATCAGCTCTTCCTTCTCATAGCTGTAGGACTTTAGAGCCCGTTCGTTGGCGTCCTGGATTTCTAAGGTATTGAGATCGAACACAAAGATCGGGTTGGGATCACCATTGAATAGGGTCCGGTACTTTTCTTCTGAGCGTTTCAGCTCTTCCTCCAGTAGCCGAACCTGGGTGATGTCTGTTGACATTTCTATGGCGGCCATCACTTCACCCTCTTCATTAAAAATGGGAGAAGTTGAAACCAGCATGTGAACTAGGGTACCATCCTTGCCCAGCGCCACCTCCTCGCTGAAGTGGGGCTTGCCATCCTGAAATGTGTCTTCAACTGCACAGACGGGGCAGACCTCATCCCTCCCCTTGTATGCTCGATAGCAGTATTCCCCGAGTCGATCGCCAAACCGCTCTTGGAAGACTCTGTTTACTTGGATAATGCGGAAGTCCCTATCTTGCACACTAATCTGACAAGGGACTTCTTCGAATAGGGTCTGGTATTCCTCTTTGCTTTTCTGGTAGGCGTCGGCCTGGTCCCTGATGTTTTTTCGCATTTCGTCAAAAGAGTGGGCCAGATGGCCGATCTCATCTTGGGTAATAGCTGTCACTTCCTGATCGTAATAACCGTTAGCAATCTGCTTAGTAGCCGAAACCAATCTGCTGATTGGCCGGTTTACAAAGTAAAGAATGCAGCCGGCCACGATGGCGGTAACAATGAGGAATATTAAGGAAGCAAAGAGGATGACCTTTTGCTTGGTGGCAAGGATTTCTTGATCCAAGGTTTCCAGGGAGAGACCGATGTCCAGTACTCCAAGGACAATTTGCTCCTGTGGATGATAGTGGCATGCGGCCTGCCAACAGCTGGGCTCGTTATAGATGGGGTTGATCATGCCTAGCACCCGATAATTGGCTGGGCTGCGGTAGGTGCGGTTGCGGTCGCTCATGCTCAGCCGTTCAAGGGGTTGATCACGACGGTGGCATCCGTAACAGGCCTCCGCCTGTAGGTCAACATAATTGCCGATGTCCTCCTTTTGGCTGGCAAACATGATGGCGCCATCTTTGTTAAACACGCGGATATTTTCAACTCCCGACTGGGCGCCTATGGCCTCGATGATTTTGTGCAGGCTCTCTCGCTGGTTCTTGAGCATGCTGTAATGGGTGCCACGTTTCACCGTGTCGCTAAATTGGTTGACATTTTCCACCATCAGATCAAAAGCCTGCTTTTCCTGGAGTGAGAGCAAATAGAAAGTGAAAGCGAGCACAGCCACTAGAAAGATCAGCCCCACTGCCAGGCCCAGTTTGAAACTGAGGCTCTGCCTCACGATTCTTAAGATGTCTCTACCTGATTGATTGTTTTTTGACGCTGGCATTGGGGACACTCTCCTGAGGATCGGTACTTAGATGACAATGCCAGTGCTGTGCCATCTTGGAGCCCAAGAAATAAATGGCTGTTATTTCAATTATTTAATCTGGATTGGCGTAGGAATGTGGGTAGAATTGAAGGTGGGATGTTGCTGCAGCTATGCAACGTTAGCTTGTGAGTAATTCAATAAGTATCTGTAAATTCAGATCATTTTGCTCAAAAATGCCAAGTGCAACATAACGCAACATATGTTGCAAAAAATGCAACCTACAAGAATCAGGGAGCGATGTCGTATTTTTTTATCTTGCGCCACAACGTGGTGCGGTCCATGCCCAGGGCCCGGGCAGCTTTCTGTCGCTGCCAGCGGTGTTCCTGCAAAGCTTCCACTATCCGCTGCCTTTCCCACTGATCCCGGCCGGCAGCAACATCCGGCCTGGAGATGGTGTCTCCCTCCCGGTGACTACTGATTGTCTGAAAATACAAGGGTAGGTGCCGCCGCTCAATTACCTCTCCCTGGCAAAGCACACAGGCGTGCTCTATGATGTTCTCCAGTTCTCGTATATTGCCAGGATAGTGGTAGTTGAGCAGTATTTCCATTGCATCTTCAGCGATTCGCGACACTGCCGATCCTTTGGTAATGTTGTACTGTTTAAGAATATTACTTATCAGCAGAGGTAGATCGCCCCGTCGTTCTTTCAAGGGCGGCAGTTCCAGCCGCATCACGTTGAGACGGTAGAAAAGATCTTCCCGAAACTTTTTCTCTCGCACCAGATCTTCTAATATCTGGTTGGTGGCGGCGATGATCCGCACGTCGACACGGCAAAGTTCACGACCCCCCAGGGGGTAGAATTCCTTATCTTCCAATACTCGCAGAAGTTTCGCTTGCAGGGGCAGGGGTAAGTCCCCGATTTCGTCCAGGAAAATGCTGCCGCTGTCCGCTTCCTGAAACCGGCCTGGTTTATCCCTATCAGCTCCGGTGAAGGCGCCTTTGACATAGCCGAACAACTCTGATTCCAGCAGATTATCAGGCAAGGCTGCGCAGTTGACTTTGACGAAGGGTTTATCTTTTCGGCGCGACGCATTGTGGATGATTTTGGCTAAAAGGTCCTTGCCTGTACCGGTGGGCCCCTCGACTAGAACGTTGGCTTCGCTGTCAGCCACAACTGGGAGAATCTCGAAGATCTGTTGCATCACCCCATCCTTGCCGATCATATCGGCGAAGGTATATTTATTGCTGATGACGCGGTTGAGCTGCTGGATTAGGGAGAGGTCCTGGAAGGTCTCCAGGCCACCGATAGTATCTCCCGCTTCGTTACGGAGAGCCATAAAATTGGCCCGGATGGGTAGATTTCGCCCATCCTTGGTAAATAGTCGCCGGTGGAGGTTTGCAAGGGTTTTACCGGTCGAGATTGATTCCCCCAGACTGCAAGTCTCTCCAGGCCGATCACAGCCCGTGAGTTTGGCGTGATGCTGGCCGACAATCTCTTGACGCTGGTAGCCGGTGATAGTTTCGGCCATGGAGTTGAATGAGGTTATGTACCCACCACGGTTTACCGTAAAGACTCCTATGTCCAGGTTGTCAAGGATGAGTTTTAGCCGATGCTCATCATATCGGATCCGATCCAATAGTTGATTGTAGGCAGAGAAATCTTGGAAGACCTCGATGCAACCCGTGACCTGTCCATCGCCACTTAGTAGGGGAGCGACCAGCTTGGTGATGCGGTGCAGGTTGCCTTCCTGGTCGTAGATCTCCATATTAAAGGCCTTCGGATTTTCCCCTAGCTCAACTTCTTCCGGATACATGCACCTGCCATGACACAAGTCACTGAAAAAGATCTCGTGGCACTTTTTTCCAAGTACTTCTTCTTCCCGAAAGCCGGTGAGCCGCTCCACCGTTTCATTGAAGGAGGTGATCTGCCGTTCCTTATTCACAGTGAAGACGCCGATGCCCAAGTTCTCCAGAAGCTGGCTGAATTGTTCGTGCAGGATGTTTGTGCTGTAGGGCGGTTTCTTTTTCACCATTGATTGGGAACCCTTTTTCCTCTGAGGCGTCTGGTTCTACTTCAAACCTTGCCCGCCTCAATATTGGTAAAGAACACTAGGGATTAATGTTGCAACGTCTTGCAACAGATAATACCATAGTACAGTAGTAAATCGAAATCATTAGCCAGCCGCTACTACTTTCTGAAGCCGACTAGGCCAAAAAACTTTGCACTTTTTTGCACATTGATATAGAGTCTTAGGAGGTGAAGAATCTGAGATGTGGGCTGCCGAAGTTATGAACCGCATCAATAATATGCGAAAAGGAGGTCCCAATGAAAGAGTCGCTGCCTCAAAAAGTTAGTGTTACCGCGGTCGTTGACAACTACCTCGACGTTTTCGAACCCTCCACTTCCCTGGTTGAGCGTGCCGTACCGGGAAAACTGAAAGGCCATCTGTTGGCTGGTCACGGACTCGCATATTTGGTGGACATCAGTCAGGGAGAAAGCACGTTCTGTCTGCTCATGGATACCGGCAATGCCTTTGAAACTTTAAAACACAACATGGAAGTTATGGGCCGAACCCCCGCCGAGGTTGATGCCTTATTTCTAAGTCACGGACACCCTGACCACTATGGAGGGCTTCTCGGTTTCTTGGAGTGGAGGGGATCCCCTCTGCCCATCTACTGCCACCCTGATGTCTTCTGGCCCAAATACCTTATGACTCCCCGGGGCAAGGTTGGTCCATGGAAACTGGAACGTGAGAAGATCGAGGAAACCGGCGCTCAGTTAACCTGCGCCACAGATGCTCAACAATTACGAGAAGGCGTTTTTCTTACCGGCGAGATTCCCCGTCGCACTGATTTTGAAGGTCCCATGCCCGGGGCCAAAATCATCAAAGACGGTGAGGATATGGACGATCCTCTCGTTGATGAGCAGGCCCTGGTGGTGAATTTAGGTGAGAAGGGGTTGGTAATTATTTCGGGTTGTTCTCATCCGGGAATCGTTAATACCATCCAATATGCCCAGGAAATTACTGGAAACTCTCGCATATATGCTGTGATTGGCGGTCTGCACCTGGCTCAAGTGGGTGAAGAGGTCCTCACCCAGACTATAAACGGCATCAAGGATTGCGGAGCTCAACTCGCACTCACCGGCCATTGCACCGGCTTTCGTCCCCACATCCGCATGAGTCAGGAACTGGGTAGCACTTTTGCGATCAGCTGTGTGGGATCGACAGCTACCTTAGCGGCCTAAGCCGCTAAGGTAGCTGGCACAAGGCAACCAGCTGGCAGGAGACAGCTGGCAGATATTTTCCATTGCATTGAATTACTTTATTACTGCCTGCTGTCCGCTGCCGGCTGCCTGCTTGAAATAAGCCTATTTGCTTCGCCCTGAGCTATGGTAGCCTGATGACAACTGTCGACTTGTCAACTTTAGATACTCCCGCTTTATTAATCGACCTCGATGTTGTCGCCCGCAACCTTGAACGGATGCAGGAAAAAGCCAACAATTACGGGGTTGCTCTCCGTCCTCACATTAAGACTCACAAGATACCTGAGCTGGCTCAGCTGCAAATGCGCCTAGGCGCACACGGGATTACCGCCGCCAAGGTTTCAGAAGCAGAAGTCATGGCTGCGGCGGGAATTAAGAACATCTTTGTCGCCAACCAGATTGTGACCAAAGAAAAGCTGAATAGACTCGCAGCTCTCTCAAAAGAAACAAGCATATCAATAGGCTTGGACAGCGTCGCAGCAGCGGCCAAACTCTCAGATGTATTTGCTGCATCCGGACTCTCCATTGAATATCTCATAGAGATTAACAGTGGTCTTAATCGATGTGGCGTTTTACCTGGGAAGGAAGCAGTGGAGCTCTTTCAGGCTGTGGATACTCTTCCCTCTCTCAGGTTCATGGGAATCTTCACCCATGCCGGTCAGGTATATGGTGCAGATTCTCTCTCGGAAGTGAAGGAAGTCAGCCGTCATGAAAGCATAATAATGGCCGAGACCGCGCAAGCATTTGCCGAGGTCGGCACTTCTCCCGATATTGTCTCCGTAGGATCCACTCCAACGATGAAGGTCTGGCAGGGGCATGAGGCTGTCAATGAGATCCGCCCGGGCAACTACATCTTTCACGATGCCATACAGATGTCTCTCGGCGCGGCGACCCTGGAAGAATGCGCTTTGTCCATAGTGTCCACCGTTATTAGCCGACCTGAGAAAGAGAGGGCTGTCCTAGATGGAGGGAGCAAGGCCTTCGGTTTGGATAGGGGCGCGCACGGCAAAGAAATGGTAACGGGCTTTGGTATAGTGTTGGGCAAGCAAGCAATATTGGCAAGGCTCTCAGAAGAACATGGAATCTTGACCCTCGATCCCAAGGTCGACCTCGACATCGGGGAGAAGGTGCGGATTATTCCTAATCATGCCTGTGCTGTCGTCAATCTATTCGATCGGGCCTATGGCATCAGGAACGGTGCGGTGGTGGAGGAATTCAAAATCGCCGCCCGCGGAAAAAGCCAGTAGGCAGCTGACAGCTAGCAGCTGGCAGAAAACATCCCCTCAGACAATATGAGATTTTTGTTTTTTACTGCCCGCTGCCTGCTGCTTGCTGCCCGCTGGGAAATAGCGCAAAGCGCTATTTCCCTTATTCCGTAGTGCGGAATTGCATCAAAATCTTTTCTCCAGCCTCTAACTCTCGCCTACCAAGCTCAACTTTCTCGACGAACCCACCCGAAGCATCTAGGCACTCAGCCCAGAGTCTGATAGCTGCCAGGCGGCACCGTAACTTTGCTAATCAAGATTTCCTCTGGCAAAGTCCTCCATGAGCGTAAGTCCGCCTGTTCACTCACAAAAATCAGTATATCCCCCGTGACCTTGGTAAGCAAACCGGCCCAGCCGCCAAATTGATCCGCAGCTTCCCGCTGTGCTTTTCTTACTGCCAGGTACTTGGCCGTGACCCGAGCCAGTGTCTTGGCGTAGATTCGCACACGCCGATTTTGCAAGTTCTCGATGGCAATACCACCGATGGGTTCTCCCACTCTGAAATCGGCTACAAACTGCTGCTTGCCAAGCTCAGGCAGCGCGTGAAGACGTGCACCGGCAATCCGCCCGGGAATCTTTTCATAGCTGGGAAAAGCGACTTTAACCACCTGACCGTCAGGCGTTGGAACGACAATAATATTTTCCTGTTTGATCGGTGTTCTGCCGTTGAGGTGAAGAACATAGACTTCCACCATCTCTTTCCTGTCTGCCCGTGAGGCAAAGCGGTAAGACGGAAAGCGCTGCTGCACTGTGCGCAGCTCAGCTCGACCCATAAACGATGCCACAGAAAGAAAGTTTTCCACCAGTGGCTCGGGAAATGAAACCCCGAATCGTTGGTATTCGGAGTCATATCCCTGCAGTGCCTTACTGTAGGAGATGTAGGCATCGTTTAGGTCGGTACTAGTCTGGCCCATTTCATAGAGAATTCCCATGAGCAGTCGGACGAAAGGATCCTCCCGATAGGCATTTTCCTCGTTTTCAGCATATTGCAGGTTGATGGCCGTAAGTTTACTGTCAACTTTGCGAGCCTCCACCAGAGCTTCATCGATTTCAGACAGATTTGCATATGAGAGGGCAAGAAAGAGATTGACCATAACGGACTCAAAGTCCTCTCCCCGGTATGGCGCGGCGTTATCATTGACCACAAAGGTTGTGGCTTCCTGGCTGAGTGAGATAGTGTACAGCTCACTCATCAGCTCTTCCGCCTCGGTAAAGGAGGCAATTGCTTCCCTGAACTCTCCTGTTGAGAAGGCGAACATCCCCCGATCCAGCAGGTAGAGCAACCGATTGCGCTTACCGTAATCTTTGGCGTGCTCTTCCACGTAGTTGCGGGCCAGGATAAACTCGCCTTGTGCGTTCAGCTCGTCAACAGTGCTATAAACCTTTCGCGGTCCCGCGCATCCTGATAGGCTCGTCAGTAGGAGTCCAGTCACGGCAAGCAATACTAGAAAAGCAAGCCTGCGGTTCAAGCACTGATAGGTCTTAATGGTAATCTTCATAAAAGCTCTATCTGATATGCCCAAGGAGAGCTCTCCTACTTCCTAGAAGGTAAAGCGACTGCGTTTGACATATTTCTTGATTTCTTTCTGGCCGATCCACTTTTTCAGATGAGTTTCCAACTCAATCAGTTCAAGATTCACCTGGTAGAGGATAACGTACTTGCCCTTGATTTCATCCTTGATCGTATTGATGGAGCCCTGGAGCATATAGTCCGCTCCCACCTCCCTACTTATGGATTTTTGAGTCTCCCGTGATGTGAAGCCATATTGCTGATCGGCCTTTTCTTCCCTGAGTTCCACCCGTTCATCCTTGGAAGCCACGAACTGTACCCGGCCTGAATTGATTAGGGCACGCTCCAGATTCTTGATGAAAACCTGGGTGTTGATGTGCTCGTGGCTCCGATTTTTTACTGTGGCCACAATAACCGTTGGTGCTTTTCCAGGATGGCTTGTTTGGTATCTTTCCAGCCATGGCCGCTCCAAGCAGTCTAAAATCATCTCTTCGGCCACCAAACGGGAGTCAGTGTCGTTCCATTTACCGCTCAGATCGATGGTTTCATCAACTTCGGTTCGTTTCACACTGGGTCCTGCGCAGGCAGCCACCAAAAGAATGAGGGCCAAAACTACTAATCTCTTATGGAGCCAAGAACCAGTCATGTTTCCACCTCCGTGACCATTACACACTGTTTGCACCTAGCCCGGATAATTCATGAATCGGCTAGAGGACAG
>PVMK01153519.1_pt1 | contig 17550 bp, 18 predicted proteins | sample 1853481 | NCBI WGS metagenome assembly PVMK01 (sample SAMN08533507, study PRJNA380276) | Marine sediment metagenome, whole genome shotgun sequencing project. | reverse complement strand
CATCGCTACGTCGAGGTTGTCGTCTTCGTTGAGAGTCGGTGCGTGAGTGTTCAGCAGGTCTTCGGCGATGATCAGCGATTGCAGGATCTCCTGTTCAACGAGCATTCGGGTCAACTCTCGCAGATAGATCACTCCGAGTAATTCGTCCTGGTCGTCTACGACGAAGAACTGGGTGCTGTCTCCGACGAGAACGCGATCGATCACTGTCTGCAGATTTGCGGATGCGGGTAGTGTATCGGGCTCGATGTCGATGATGTCGTGGACGAAGAGGTTCTTCAGGACGTTTTGTTCTTCCTCTTCACGGAGGTTGATGCCCCGACGCGCCAATTTCATTGTATAGATCGACTCGCGCTCCAGGAATGTCGTCACCAATGTGCTTACCACGCAGGCCGCCATCAGTGGCGGGATGATGTTGATCGTCTGCGTGAGTTCAAAAATCATGATGATCGCGGTGATCGGCGCGTGCGTCGCGGCTGCAACCACGGCTCCCATCGTCACCAACGCGTATGCGCCCGAGGTAGCGGTTGCGTCCGGAAACGCTTGGTGGATGATCGTGCCCAGAAATCCGCCGGTCGTCGCACCGAGGAATAGTGACGGCGCAAAGATGCCCCCGGATCCACCGCTGCCGATGGTGATCGCGGTTGCGGCAATCTTGGCAACCAGCAGCACCCCGAGCAGCACCAACGGGAGTTGATCGTGGAGCGCAGCAGTGATCGTGCTGTAGCCGACGCCAAAGACGTTGGGAAGCGCGATGCCGATTGCGCCAACCATCAAGCCACCCAACGCGGCTTTCGTGTATTCGGGAATCGGAATGCGCTCGAAGAGGTCTTCGGTCGCGTATAGGGTTCGCATGAAGACCAGCGCGACCAAGCCCGCCGCAACGCCCACCAACATGTAGGGGATGAGCTCGAATGGGCTGACGAGTTCGTAGGCCGGTACTTCGAAGGCCGGGTGGTTGCCGAGGAAAAAGCGCGAAATCACCGTTGCTACTACCGATGAGATCACGATCGGGCTCAGCTGCGCGAGCGCGAAATTGCCGACTACCACTTCGGCGGCGAAGAGCGCACCCGCGATGGGTGCATTGAAGGTCGCCGAGATTCCCGCGGCGGCACCGCACGCGACGATTACGCGGAGTTGGCTCGCGGGGACCTTCAACAGCTGTCCGATCGACGAACCGAGCGCCGAAGCGATCTGGACGATCGGTCCTTCGCGACCCACCGAACCACCGGATCCGATCGAAATCGCGGACGCCAATGCCTTGATGGCGACGATCCGTTTGCGGATGACGCCACCGCGCAATGCAACGGCGGCTATGACTTCCGGAACGCCGTGCCCCTTGGCCTCCCGCGCGAAGAAGTAGATCAGCGGGCCAACGATCGCGCCGCCTGCCGCGGGAATCAGCAGCCGCCAATACCACGCCAGTGAACTTGCGACCAGCAGCGGGTCGCCTGCTTCTGCGAGCAAGCCCTCATCGACGACGCTCACTACGCCATCGGGGCCGCCGAAGAACGCGGCTTGGCAGAAGCGGATCATCAGTCGAAACAGGATCGCGCCGCTGGCACCCGCGAGCCCACAGGCGATAGCGACCAGAACCATAAACAGCTGGCCGGTCGACCTCGTGCGGGCCTGCGCGATCAGATTGGTAGCGATGACACTTCCTCCCAGAGGCGAGTAGCGATGACGCTACCTCAACCGGGCTGGTGGAGATGACGCCGTCTCTGTGAGATGGGTAGCGGCGTCGCTTCGCCCGCGATGCGGGCGCATGCTAGCAGCCCGCTTTGCCCGATCGGGTCGATTGTCATGCTAGTGTCCGGCTCGAATACCATGGCGACGTCACGAGCGAAGAATCGATCGGGGATGCGTTCGCGCATGCCGTTGGGTGACTTCCTGGTCGCCTACCTCCACCGCGCCGGGGTTCGCCACATCTTCGGGCTTCCCGGAGACCTCGTCCTCGGCCTCTTTCACCGCTTCGGCCGCGCGCGGGATCTCGAAGTCATCACCTTTTCCCACGAGCCCACCGTCGGATTCGCGGCGGACGGCTATGCGCGTAGCACCCGAAGGTTGGGCGTGGTCTGTGTCACGTATGGAGCGGGTGGCCACAATGTCGTGAATCCCGTTGCGGGTGCCTACGCGGAGCAGGTTCCGCTGCTCGTCGTGTCCGGCGGCCCCGGCGTCGCTGAATCGAGCATCGCCGGCGTCCACCACCAGGTGAAGGACATCGCCGCGCAGTGCCGGATCTTCGCGGAAGTCACCTGCTCGGCGAAGATCCTGAAGCACGCAGATCGTGCCGCGGAAGAGATCCACGAGCTGGTCGGCACGATCTCGGCGGAGAGTCGGCCCGGCTATCTCGAAATCCATCGCGATCTCGTGGATCTGCCGATTCCCGTGCCGAAGCACATCATGGCGTGGAACGGCCGCTTTCCGGCACCGAAGTCCGATGTTCGAAAGCTCAGGGAAGCGGTCGCGGATGTCACCGAGCGCATCTTGGTCGCGAAGAAGCCCATCTTGATCGGCGGCGTCGAGCTGTATCGGGACCGCGCCGAGCGCGCGTTTCAAAAACTGGCCGAGAAACTCGGCGCGCCCGTCGTGACCACCGTTCTCGCCAAGGGCGTCTTTCCGATGGATCACCCGCAACACATGGGGATTCACGTGGGCACCTTCAGCGCCAAGGAGATCAACCAACGCGTGCGCGAAGCGGATCTCGTGCTCGCGTTCGGGACACAGCTCACGGATCTGAATCTCGGCGCCAGCAAGCCACAAGTCGAACGAGACCGTTCGGTCTGGGCGACTTCGAATCGGGTAAACGTGTCCTTCCACAGCTACACCGACGTGATGCTGAAGGATTTCGTCGAGGGTCTCGTCGCGGAGCGCCTCCCCAAGATCCGCGAGAAGATCACCTATTACGACAACCTGAAGCGCGGCGATCGGAGCGCCAAGAAGAAGCTCTCCATCAACGACATGCTCGTCGAGGTCAACGACTTTCTCGTCGATCACGGCGGCTATGACGTCTTCGCCGAATCTGGAGACATGCTCTTCGGCGGTCTCGAGGTCCGCCCGCGAAAAGGCGGCCTCTACTACGCCCAGGGTTATTACGCGTCGATGGGATTCGGGATCCCCGCGGCGCTCGGGGTCCAGATCGGAACCGGCCGTCGACCGCTGATCCTCTGCGGCGATGGCGGTTTTCAGATGACGGGCTCGGAGATCTCCCATGCGCCGCGCCTCGGCCTTTCGCCGATCGTGGTCCTCGTCAACAACGCCGGCTGGGGGATCTTTCGCCCGGTGACGCCGAAGCAGGAACTGCTCGACCTGCCGCCGTGGCCCTTCGCCGAACTCGCCGAATCCTGGGGTGGAGTCGGTATCCGCGTGACGACCCCCGCTGAACTCAAAACCGCACTGCGCGAGGCTCATGCAACCAAAGGTTTCGTGATTGTCGAGTGCATCGTGCCTAAAAACGACGCCTCACCGGTGGGCCGTCGCTACATCCGCCAGAGCGCCCGCAAGGGAAGCAACTAGCTGCCGAATCCAATGTTTCGCCAGCTTGGAGCGCGATTGCTCCCCAGCCAACTCCTTGCCGGCGCGTGAATAGCAACCGCTGCATTTAGCGTCCCCATTCAAGGAGCGGTGACTTGGGTGGGGTGACGGGACGCTTGAGGGCGACATGGGCCTCGAGCCAAGACGGGCCGATAGGCCCGTCGCAGCAAGCGAATCCGCAGGATTCGCCGCCGATGGCCTCCCGTCACCCCACCCCGGCAACCAGCCCCCGCAAAAGAGATAGACCAAGAGCGCGACCCCATTCTGGGGTCGCGCTCCTAGCTGCGCGTTGGCCTTCGGCCAAAGCTTATGCGTCGTCGCGAGCCCCCATAAATGGGGACTCGCTCCTAGGAGTTGCGGGTTGGGGAGGGATCTGACTGGGGTGTTTCTTCGCCGTCGACGGCCGCTGCTCGGACGGCGGGCGGAATGATCAGCGGGGTCGCACAGCCGAGGATGAGCGCACCGATCCCCGCTGTGAGATAGGGAGCGTTGGGGCCGACGTTTTCGAGCAACCAGCCCGCACCCAGGTAGGAGCTGATCCCCCCGAGACTGAGGCCGATCATCGCGAGCATCCCCTGACCCGTCGATCGCAGGCGTTCGGGAACCACCGCGTCGATATACAGGGGGGCGCCGAGCAGGAGGCCCGCGACCGTGATGCCGTGAAGGATTTGAACGGCAAAGATCCAGGTGAGGTCCGAACTCAGCCCGCACACGAGCCAGCGCAGACCTCCCGCGATCACTCCGGTTGCGAGCAGACCTCGCGCCCCGATACGCGCGACCGTTTCCCCGAGCAACGCGATCACGGGAATTTCGACGACCAACATCGGGATCCACATCCAGCTGATCCAATCCAGGCTTCCGCCGTGGGCGCGCACGAAGATCGGGAACAATCCCATTGGGCCCTGAAGGAAGAAATAGGCGATCAGCGCAAAGACCAGCAGACGCACGAAGGGTCGATGGCGCAGCAGTCGACGCCAGTCTCCGCGCGGCGCGCGCACCACGAGGGCGTCCGTGTGCGGGAGTCGTCGCGCGGCCCATCCGCAGATCAGCACCAGGAGTCCCGCACCGAGGAACATGATTTCGAGGCCTGGTTGCGAAGGGCCACCCTCGGTGGCGACCAGGCCACGGAGCGACTGCGAGTAATGAAGTATGGGAGGGAAGATCACCACGAGGGTCAGAAACCCGATTGTTCCCCAAGTTCGCGTCACACCGAACGCGTGGTGGCCGGCGTTCTTCGTGAGCGCGAGGGTGACGGCAACGCAGGCGGGGATCAGCGCGGTCGAAAAGCAGGCGTGTATGGCGGTGCCGAACAGCAGTGGCACGAAGCCGTTCCAAAAAAAGAGTGCCGCGTAACCGATCGCCGTGCCCACGGCGAGAATTGCGAGAACCCGCGACCGGGAACCCGTGCGATCCGCGACCTGGCCCCAGAAGGGCTGTGCGAACAATCCGACCAGCGGTAGCACGGCGTAGACGGCGCCGACCTGCGTGGCATCGAGTCCGGCGTTTTCGTGTAGATAGAGACTGTAGTAGGGAAAGAAGATTCCGAGTCCACCGAGGCAGAAGAACCAGGTGGCACCCATCGACCCAGAAGCGGGATATCGCTGCACGGTGAAGAGCATGCCGGTTAGTGGTCGGCGTCGCCCACCCGGTCGAGAATCGCGTCGATGAGGGCGGCGTGACCTCCGAGCGCTTCGCTGATCCGGATCCGGACGTTCGGGTGTGTTTTTCCTGCGCGCTCGACCTGTGCCGGGATGTCTTCCGTGGTGTGGCGCCCGGGTCCGAGGAAATACGGGTGCACGACAATCTGGGTCGCACCCTGCTTCACGCAGGCATCGATTCCTTCGGCGATGTCGGGTTCGGCGATTTCGAGATGCGCGACTTCGACGATCGATTCAGGTGCGCGTTTGCGGACCTGAGCGGCGACGTCTTCGAGCGCCGCGTTCGCCTCCGCGCGGCGGCTGCCGTGGTCGATGAGTAGGATCGCGCGTTTCACCGAGCGCTCGCAGCGCATTCCAGCGCTTGCGCGAGGTCTGCGCAGAGGTCATCGGCGTGTTCGATGCCGACGGAGAGCCGCACAGTGGCTTCGGTAATCCCCTTGCTTTGCTTTGCTTCGGGCTCGAAGGCCCCATGGCTCATCGTCCACGGGTAGCCGATCAGTGACTCCACGCCGCCGAGGCTTTCGCCGAGCGCGAAATACCGGGTGCTCTCCGCGAACGCCTTTGCGGCGGGCGCCCGCCGACCAAGTCGAGTGTCAGCATGCCTCCGAATCCGCGCATCTGGCGCTTCGCGAGTTCGTGGCCCGGGTGATCCGGAAAGCCCGGATAGTGGACGTGCTTCACCTCGGGTCGTTCGCGCAGAAATTCTGCCACCTGCTTGGCGTTGGCTTCGTGTTGGTGCATTCGCAATGCGAGTGTCTTGACCCCGCGCAACGTGAGCCAGGCATCCCAAGGGCCCGGAACGCCTCCGCTCGCATTTCTGGTGAAGCGAAGTCGCGTCGCAATCTCCTCATCGTCGACCACCAGTGCTCCGCCGATCACATCGGAGTGCCCGCCGATGTACTTCGTGGTGGAGTGCGCGACCACGTGCGCACCGAGCTCGAGCGGGTTTTGCAAGTAGGGGCTCGCGAAGGTGTTGTCGACCACGAGCATCAGCTCCTTGCGGTGTGCGATCTCCGCACAGGCCGCGATGTCGATCATGCGCAGCATGGGATTCGTCGGGCTCTCGATCCAGAGCATCTTCGTCTCAGAGTCGATGGCCGTCTCGATTTCATCGAGAACGGTCGCATCGACGAACGAAAAGCGGACTCCGAAGCCGGACATCACTTGCGTAAACAGGCGGTAACTTCCCCCGTAGAGGTCGTCGCAAACGACGACGTGATCCCCCGCGGATAGCAACTGCATCACACCGTGGATCGCCGCCATCCCGGAGGCGTACGCGAGGCCGAAGCGGCCGCCTTCCAGCGATGCCAGAGCGGCCTCAAGGGCATCGCGCGTGGGGTTTCCGCTGCGCGAGTATTCGTACCGCGGTTGGTGCCGATTGCGTCCTGGGTGAACGTCGCCGTTTGGTAGATGGGTACGATCGTCGCACCCGTGGCCTCGTCGGCGCCCTGCCCGATGTGGATGGCGCGGGTCTCGAAACGGGGGTTGTCTGCCATTGCCTCTCGCTTTCTGTCGGGCCACCGATCAAAGCGTCGGTTCGCGCCCCGTTCGACTCGCTCAGGCGCAGGCCAGCGGCGGATCATACGCAACCGACGTCGTGGGTCAAAACGCCACGAGCGGCCCGCATCGGCTGAATTTCATCGAGGATGCTTCATTTGGCCCCATCCCCCTGGCTTCGATACATTCGCACAGTCATGCCTACGGCCGGCATTCTCGTCATCGGAAACGAAATCCTCTCTGGCAAGGTCGTCGACACGAACTCGCCCTACCTCTGCAAGCAATTGCGCGGGCTGGGGGTGGACGTCGAGCGCATCGTCACGATCCCCGATGAGATCGAAACGATCGCGTCCGAAGTCAAGGCGATGAGCGAGCGCTACGCCTATGTGTTCACTTCGGGTGGAATCGGTCCGACCCACGACGATCTCACCATCGAGGGTGTCGCGGCGGCCTTCGGGCGCACGGTCGAGATCGACCAGAAACTCGAAGGAATGCTCCGCTCAGTGCTCGGGGATGATCTGAACGAGGGCCAGCTCAAGATGGCGAAGATTCCAGCGGGTGCGGTGCTGATCGATTCCGACGACAATTGGTTTCCGCTGGTCGTCGTCGACAATGTCTACATCTTTCCCGGTATTCCCGAGGGGCTGTATCGAAAATTCGAGTCCGCGAGCAACCGCTTCAGCGGCATTCCGTATGTGCTGAAGCAGGTGTATGTCAACCGCAGCGAGACCGACATCGTCGAGACCCTCAACGCCCTGCTGGAGGCGTTTCCGGATCTGATATTGGGTTCGTACCCGAAGCTTCGCGAATCGTCCTATCAGGTGCTTCTCACGCTCGAATCCCGTGACAAAGACTATGTTCAGCGCGCCCTGGATCGGCTACTGGCCGATCTTACGGAAAGTGCAATACACAAGGTGGAGTGACTGGACCCCGCCACGCGAGACCCGCTACTCAAATTCTACGCCTACGTGCATCCCTTGTGGATGGTCGCGAGCCTCGGGGTCGTGGCTCTTGCGCTGAGAGCCGGCCTGCGTTTGCGCCGCGCTCGGTTCGGTCGCGAGCCGAGGACACCGGATCTGCTTCGCACCCATCTGCGCTTCGCGAAACCCGCGATCGCGCTCATCTGCGTGGGCTTTCTTTCGGGTCCGATTTCCGCGGCCTGGCTTCGGAACTGGACGCCCTTCGCGACCTTCCACGCCTGGCTCGGCTTTCTCACTGTCGCGCTGTTTCTTGCGGCCGCCTTTCTCGGGTGGCGCCTCGAACAACACCGCGGTCGCCCTGTCGACGCGCATGCGACCCTCGCGGGCCTCGCCGTGCTCCTGGCCGCGGTTGCGGTGGTGGCGGGGCTGGTGCTGCTCCCGTGAATCCCTTGGCTGGATTTCGGCGCTTCCACCCTCGGCACTTCAATCTATAAGGCGTCGACGGTGCGTTGACGCAACCAGTGATCGGCGAGTACGAGGCAGACCATCGCCTCGACGATCGGCACGGCGCGCGGCAAAACACACGGATCGTGACGTCCCTGGGCCTCGAGGGTCGTCGCTTCGCCGTCACGCGTCACGGTTTGCTGCGCGTGCGAGATCGTTGCCGTCGGTTTGAAGGCGACGCGCATCACGATCGGCTCCCCGTTGCTGATGCCGCCCTGAATTCCGCCGGAGCGATTGGATTCCGTGTGTGGTTTGCCGTTTTCGCCCCGGCACGAAGGGGTCGTTGTGTTCGATCCCCGTCAATCGGGTGCCCTCGAAGCCGCTCCCCACCTCGAAACCCTTCGACGCGGGCAGCGACATCAGCGCGCTCGCGAGTTCGGCCTCGAGTTTGTCGAAGACGGGTGCGCCCAATCCCGGCGGAACACCGCGCGCGACACATTCGACGACACCGCCGAGTGAATCCCCCCGGTCCCGCGCCGCGTCGATGCGCTCGATCATTTCGGCGGCGGCCGAGGGCTCCGGGCAGCGCACGAGGTTCGATTCGACACTCTCCAGAGTCACAGCTGCGGGATCGATCTTGGCCTCGACTTCGTGGACGCGCCGCACCCAGGCCAGTACTTCGATGCCCGCCGCGGTGTGGATGAGCTTGCGGGCGATCGCGCCCGCCGCAACCCGCCCGACGGTTTCCCGCGCACTCGCTCGACCGCCACCCTGCCAGTTGCGGATACCGTATTTGGCCTCGGTGGTGTAATCGGCGTGAGAGGGACGGTAGAGGTCTTTCATGGCTTCGTAGGCGGCGGGTCGCGCGTCCTTGTTGCGAACGACGATGCCGATCGGCGTGCCCAGCGTCTGGCCTTCGAATAGCCCGGAGACGATTTCGGCCTGGTCCGCCTCCTGGCGCGGCGTGGTGATCCGACTCTGCCCGGGTTTGCGCCGGTCGAGATCCGTCTGGATTTCCTCCAGCGAAATCGGCAGCCGCGGCGGGCAGCCGTCCACCACGACGCCTACTGCGCCCCCGTGGCTCTCGCCGAACGTGGAGATGCGAAAGATCTTCCCGAAGCTGCTGCTCATGGGTCCGGAGGATAGCAGTCGCGTCGCGCGAGGTAGTCGCTGGCGAGTTCCCGCAGCCGATCGCCGCCAAAACTCGGATCGTGGCCCGCGTGGACCACCCGCATGGGAAGCTCGAACAGGCGCTTCATCGTGCTCACATTGTCCTGGATATCGCTTTCGGGAAGTTCGTCGAGCAGGGGGCCGTCAATTCGAAGATCTGGCCGTCGCGGGCATGAGCAGGTCGAGGGCTTTGGCCGTCAGTGTGGCGTGGGGTAGGGAGGAGATCGCGCCAGGGGCAAGCCACTTGTGACCCGCAAAGCCGTCGAGTCGGATTCGATCCGTCGATGTGCTGGCTCGGTATACGTGGAGTGTCAATCTTCGGTGTGTGAAGGCGTGCTCGACGGTTCCCGTTGCGGAGGCCCGAGTGATTTCGAGGCCTGTGCGCTCTCGCAACGCGCGTGTGAGGCCCGCGCGCGGCATTTCCCCAGGAGCGAGGTCGCCACCGGGCAGGTCCCACAAACCCCCGAGAAGCCCTCGGGCGGGTCGGCGCACAGCCAACGCCTGGCCGCGCCGAATGACGAGAGCGGCGACGGCCTCCACCCGGCGGGCCGGTTTCTTCCGCGCCTTGATGGGGAGGGATTCCGCGTCTCCCGCCGCTCTCGCGTCACAGAATTGCGAAACCGGACAGCCGGTGCAGCGGGGCGTGCGCGATATGCAGACCGTCGCGCCCAGCTCCATCAGCGCCTGGTTGAGGTCGCCCGGATGTGGTCCCTGGGCGAGAGCTCCCGCTTCTTTCCAGAGTCGTTCGACGACCGCAGGCAGACCGATGTCTTCTCGAATTCCGAGCAAACGCGTGAGCACGCGTTTGACGTTTCCGTCGAGAACCGGTTCCGGTCGGTCGAAGGCGATCGACGCCACCGCGCCCGCCGTGTATCGACCGATTCCAGGGAGTGCCTGCAGGGCCTCTGCATCGTCCGGAAGCTTTCCGCCGTGGTTCTCGTCGATCAGGCGCGCTGCGGCCTGCAGGTTGCGCGCGCGCGAGTAATAGCCGAGGCCCGCCCAGGCTCCGAGTACTTCGTCGGCATTGGCAGTCGCAAGCGCGTGCACGTTGGGGAAGCGCTCTAGAAAACGCTCCCAGTACGGGATTACGGTTTCGACGCGCGTCTGTTGGAGCATCGCTTCGGAAATCCAGATCGCGTAGGGATCGCGAGTCTCCCGCCATGGCATCGCGCGCTTGTTGGCACGGTACCAGTCGAGTAGCCGTTTGCGCGCGCGCTTCACGTAAATACCGACCGCAGGAGTTCGTTGCCGGATGGGAACCCTAGCGGGGCGACGTTGCGAGGTGCGCGTCGATGTGCGTCTTTACCCATGAGGGATCCCACCACTCGAGAGGCTCTACGTATGTCCCCCCGAGAAGAATCGCAAAGTGGAGGTGATCACCACCCGCGAGTCCCGTTGCGCCCGAGAGTCCCAGGGTGTCGTTCTTCTCCACGCGGTCGCCCGTCGAAACACTCATCGATGAGAGGTGTGCGTAGAGAGAGAAAAGGTCCATTCCGTGATCGATGATCACGCAGTTTCCGTAGATGCCGATATCGTCAGCAAAGATCACGATCCCCGAATTCGACGCCTGGATGGGCGCACCCGCAGTCGACGCGAGGTCGTAACCAAAATGCGTCGCTTGGGAGATCTTCTGGCCGTTGACGAAGTAGGAGCGCTGTTCCGCGAATTTGCTCGTCACCTTGGAGTTTCGGAGCTGGGTAAACGCCCCGTTCCACAACTTCGACTCTGAAGGGATTTGCGACGATTTCTCTGATCTTCGCCTCGTTGGCGGCGCGTAGCTCCGTGTTGATCTGGTTGAATGCGCGAAGGAGGTCATCCTGGGGGATTCCCGCGGCGTTCGCGAGGTTGCTCACCTTGATCTGCAGGAATCGATCCGGGGAGCGTGATGTTGGCTTGCGGTAGAACGCGCTCTTTGAGCACCACAGGCCAGCTCGTGTTCGCGACATTTCCCGCCCGATCTTCTGCGACAACGACGATTTTTGGTTCCCGCGGCGAATCGGTGGGAACGGCAAAGAGCGCGAAACGCTGCCCCGACGACGCGTCCTCGCCCGGCGCCGGAAAGCCGCGGTAGAAATTCGCGCCCACCATCACGCCGTTGCGCGTCGTCTCTTCATTGATCGAGTAGCGCACGGACCCAGAGCCACCGCGGGACACGTAGGTGAGGCCACTGGCGACCTGAATCCGGGGCTTCTCGAGGTCAATTTCCAACGGGATCTGGCGCTGGGTCTCGTTTCCGCGGAAGCTGTTGCGCCACGACCAATCGCGCGCCGTCACTGTAAGGCTCGCGTCACCGTGAACGAGCCCGAGCGCCTTTGGGTCGATCTCGATCTCGATTCGTTCGGGAATTTCCAGCGCGTTGCCGCCGGTCCTCAAGTCGCCGGGAAAGCTGCGTTCGAACACGACGGACTCGCCGTCTGCTTGTTGCACGCTGATCTGGATCTCTCGCAAACCCGATTCGAGATCACCGATATCGAAGGCCACGCTGCTGCTGCTTCCGATCAGGAGCGACGTGGGGCCCTCCACGGTCGGCGCGTTGCCCTCGAACCGAATCCAGGCGAGCGCCCCGGCGCCGAGCAGCAGCACGGCGAGCGAAATTCCGAGCCAGCCTCTCACCGTCACGAATCCCCCCGACCATCAGTGTGATGAGTTGCCGCAGTCTACCAGACGCGCTCGCGTATTGACGCCGCCTCGCGGCTCGCCGATCCTCGACCAGCCTGAACGGAGGAGAGCACCATGTCGTCGCTGCGCCGTATCGTGATGGTTCGCCACGGAGAAACCGAGGGACAATCGAGCGTCCGCTTCCACGGCAGCGCAGACGTCGGACTCAACGACGAGGGGCGGGCCCAGCTTCGCGAGACCGCGCGAAAGATGAGGACCGAAATTTTCGACCTCGTGGTTGCGAGCCCCCTGCGGCGCTCCTGGGAGGGCGCTGCGATCGTTTCCAGCGGCGCACAGGTAAGGCTCTATCCCGAATTTCGCGAAGTCCACTTCGGTCACTGGGAGGGGATGACGGCCGAGGAGATCGAGGAATCGAACCCGGCCCTGTATCGAGATTGGCAGGCGGGTGCCGCGAATTTCGAGTATCCCGGCGGCGAACTTCGCGAGGCGTTTCGTTCCCGCGTGGCGCGTGGACTCGATGCGCTGGTCGCAAGCGGCGCCACGAGTGTGCTCCTCGTCTGCCACAAGGGTGTGATCCGAACGATTGCTGAGCGGCTGCTGGACGAGCCCCTGTCGGAGGGTCCGGAACTCGGCGGCGTCGTTTCGGTCAGCCGCGGCGCCGATGGCCAGTGGTACGAGGGTCGCCATGGCAGCAACCCGCCTGGGCTCGAGGAATAGCCACTTCGCAGGTGGCCGGCGAATCCTTCGGATTCGCTTTGCGGCGTCGGCCGCGCCGATTCTTGGCACGACCTCTTGATTCCATCAATATTGGACCTTTCGAGTGTGTTGTTGCTTATGCGTGGTGCTCAAGTGCACGCTGCTGCGCGCCGATCCAGCGGGTATCAATCCTCAGGAGGTTGCAAGATATGCTCGATCGAAGCATTCGTTTTATAGGAATCGCCGTTTTTCTCATCTGCCTGCTAGGCCCGGGAACTGCGCTCGCGACCCTGAAGTGCCAGTGCAACAATGGAACGATCAGTCACGCGATGGGCGCCGATTTTAGCGACGACGATGCGGAAGAGTCCTGCAACGATGCGTGCAGCTCTTCGGGTGGAGGACGGGTCTGGCAACTCGACCAAGACCGCGAAAACGTTTACGGCTCGGGCGGTCGCTCCAAAGGATCTCGCCCGAGGCCCGGGCCCCGCAACCGTTGATTTGGCGCCTCAGCTGAGTTCGGATTCCTAGCGGGCGCATCCTTCGGGTTCGCTTTGCGGCGGCGGTACCTATTCGATCCCGTCTGGCTGGCGAATCTTTCGGGTTCGCTTTGCGGTGACGAGGTCTGTCCGGTCTCGTCTAGCGGGCACATCCTTCAGATTCGCTTGCGGCGACGAGACCTGTTTGGTCTCGTCTAGCCATCGTCGGCTTCGCGCAGCTGCGCGATCACGCTGAAGTCCTCGAGCGTGCTGGTGTCGCCGACGGTTTCTTTGCCGGAGGCGATGTCGCGCAGCAGTCGTCGCATGATCTTGCCCGAGCGGGTCTTGGGCAGCGCATCGGTGAAGCGGATGTCCGCGGGTTTGGCGATCGGGCCGATCTGCTTTGCGACGTGACCGCGCAGTTCCATCACGAGATCGTCATCGCCAACCACTCCTCTCTTGGGGGTGACGAACGCGACGATGGCTGTGCCGGTAATCGAATCGGGCCGGCCCACGACCGCTGACTCGGCGACCTTGGCGTGCGATACGAGAGCGCTCTCCACCTCCATGGTTCCGATCCGATGTCCCGAGATGTTCATCACGTCGTCGATCCGCCCCATGATCCAGAAGTAGCCCTTGCCGTCGCGGTGGGCGCCGTCGCCCGCGAGGTAGGTGTTCTCGAACTTGCTCCAATAGGTCTCCTTGAAGCGTTTCGGATCTCCCCAGATGCCGCGAAGCATGCCGGGCCACGGCTTCTTGATGACGAGGAATCCGCCGTCCGGCGGGTTCGCGGGCACGCCTTCTTCGGTGTAGACGTCGGCATCGATGCCGGGGAAGGGCAGGGTCGCGGAGCCCGGTTTGGTTTCCGTCGCGGCGGGTAGCGGCGTGATCATGATTCCACCCGTCTCGGTCTGCCACCAGGTGTCGACGATCGGGCAGCGGCGGCCGCCGATCACGCGGTGGTACCACATCCAGGCCTCGGGGTTGATGGGCTCGCCGACAGTGCCGAGCATGCGTAGCGACGACAGGTCGTGTTTCTTGGGATGCTCATCGCCCAACCTGATGAAGGTTCGGATCGCCGTCGGCGCGGTGTAGAAGATGCTCACCCGATGGCGTTCGATGATGTCCCAGAAGCGATCCGGGCCTGGATGCGTCGGAACGCCCTCATACATCAGGCTCGTTACGCCGTTGGCGAGGATTCCGTAGATCACGTAGGAGTGCCCCGTAATCCAACCGATGTCGGCTGTGCACCAAAAGGTGTCGGTCTCGTTCAGGTCGAACAGCGCTTTGGCGGTCGTCGTGACATGGGTGAGGTAGCCGCCGGTGGTGTGGAGAATTCCCTTGGGCTTGCCCGTCGTTCCACTCGTATACAGGATGAAGAGCGGGTGCTCGGCGTCGAGCTTCGCCGGAGCGCACTTCGAGCTGACCCCTTTCATGAGATCGTGCCACCAGTGGTCGCGCCCCGACTGCCATGCGACTTTCTCGCCTGTTCTCCGGACGACCACGACGTGCTTCACCATGTCGACACCCGCGATGGCTTCGTCCACAGCTGGCTTCAGCGCATGGGGCGAGCCCTTCCGGTAGCCACCATCTGCGGTGACGACGACGTGTGCGCCCGCATCCTCGATGCGATCGCGGAGCGCCTCCGCCGAAAAGCCACCGAACACCACGCTGTGGACCGCGCCGATCCGAGTGCAGGCGAGGGTCGCGATTGCGAGCTCGGGGATCATCGGCATGTAGAGCGCGACCCGGTCGCCCTTTTTCACGCCGAGTCCTTTGAGGGCGTTTGCGAATCGGCATACCTCGCGATGCAAAGCGCCGAAGGTCAGCACCCGTGTGTCGCCAGGCTCCCCTTCCCAGATGATCGCGGCCTTGTTGCGCCGCCAGGCGTTCTCGCCAACCAGGTGTCGATCGAGGCAGTTGTAGGAGACGTTCAACTTGCCGCCGATGAACCATTTCGCAGCCGGGGGCTTCCACTGCAGCACCTTCTTCCAGGGGGTGAACCAGCTGACGTTCTGCTTGGCCATCTTGGCCCAGAAGCGTTCGGGGTTCTTGGCTCCGAGCTTGCGGAACTCGTCGACGGTTCGCTTGTTCCATTGGGCGCTCTTTCTGAACTCGGGGCTTGTTTGAAGGTGCGCTTCTCTTTCAACAGGGATTCGATGTCGGCCATGCCGCTCCATCCTCCGGATCGGGTCCTGGGGTTTCAGTCGATCGCCTCGGGTTCAGCGATCCGTGACGAGCGCCTCTACGTCTTCCGGATCTGTCGCGATGGCTTCTGTCAGGTTTTCGCAACCCTCTTCGGTGATCGCGATGTCGTCTTCGATACGGACGCCGATGCCTCGGAACTCCGCGTTCGCATCCTCGTCGTTAGCGGCCACGTAGATTCCCGGCTCGACGGTGAAGACCATGCCCTGACTCGAGGGGTCGGTGATTGCCGTCGGGTCCGTAATTGCCGACGTCGTGAACGTCGAGACCGAGCCAGTGGCTCGTCTTGTGCATGTAGAAACGGCGATAGGTCTCTTTCGCGATCAGGTCGTCGACATCTCCCGAGAGGAGTTTCAGGTCGACGAGGCCCTCTACGATGGGCGCGCACCGAGGCCTCGTGCACGTCGGCGAGGGTCTTGCCGGGTGCGCATTGGTGGATCCCTGCGCGCTGCGCGGCCAGCACCACGTCGTAGATCGCGCGGCCTGCGGCAGTGAAGCGTCCGCCGATGGGATAGGTTCGGGTCACATCCGATGCGTAACCCTCCAGCTCACAGCCCGCGTCAACCAGCACCATCTCGTGATCCCGAAGCTTCTCGCTGTTCGTCACGTAGTGGAGAACCGTCGCGTTTCTCCCCCCTCCGACGATGGTCGTGTAGGCCGCGCCCACGCGCGCCTAGACGCCGAAACGTGTATTCGATGACCGCTTCGATTTCGTACTCGTAGGCGCCACTCCTTGCGAGCCTGGCGCCCGCTTCGTGGGCCTCGCGGCTGATCGCCGAGGCGCGGCGCATGATGTCGAGTTCGGCGGGCTCCTTGTACAGGCGCATCTCGTGAACGATGGAGCGGGGATCCACGATTGTGTCCGCGGGGGTGCCTACGTTGCGCGAGCGTAGGCGCATCCCGTCGAGGGTGCCCGTGATCGCGCGATCGATCTCTGAGCTGTGCCCGAGGACGTGGTAGATTCGCTTGGTTCGTCGGACGAGTTCCGGAAGTTGGTCGAGAAATACCGTTTGGGCATACGCTTCGTCGGCCCCATAAACTTCGCGCGCGCCCTCGACGCCGGGTCGATAACCGGTCCAGATCTCCATTTCGAGGTTGCGGGGCTCGACGTACAGGGTGTACTCGGGTCCACCATCGGTCCTCAGCAGCGCAATCGCGTTTGGATGGTCAAAGCCCGTCAGGTACCAGAAGTCGCTGTCCTGGCGGAAGGGATACTCGGTGTCCCGGGAGCGCAGGGCCATGCTCGCGCCCTGAAAAACCGCGACCGCATCGGGACCCAGGGCGTCGCGCACTCTCTTGCGTCGCTCTTCAAACATCCGCCAATCTTACCCCGCATTTCCCGGCCGGTCTTCTATGGAATATCGCGGCAGACGACGCTCACATTCGAACAGTAGGTTGCGCAAATTCGATCGCCTTCGGCGACCGCGCTGTAGTAGAGGCCGTCGTCGGCGAGTTGGGGAAGCCGGGTCGAGCGAACCTCGCTTGGCGAATCGACGACGTGGACCCAGCCGCTCCAACGCGAAACGACCGCGCGCCCGTCCTCGGTCAACTCGATGTCCTGGACGAAATCCAGAGCCGCGGCGAACGCGCCATCCAGGAGGATTCGCTGGCCGCCCTCCGGACCCTCTCCCGGCGCGCTGATCTGCAACCACAGATTGCGACCCTCGACCTCCGCCCGATAGCCCGTTCCGTCCTCCGCGAAGGCGACGAATTGGATTTCCGGTTCGGATATCCGCAGCAACTCCTCTCCCCGTTCGCTCAACAGGTAGGCGTCATGGCGCTGGGGATCTCCGGGAGCGATCGGGAGCAGGTCGGTCGTGACCCAGATTTCACGGCGTATGGGATCGAAAGCGACGGTCTTCGGTGCGACCCGATAACCGGCCGGCGCTCGAAGTGGAAATTCGGCGAGTCGCGTTCCGTCGGGGTCGAAGGACACGATGGCACCACTGCCTTCGCGTTCCAAGGCACTGCCGTAGCGGGAGGCGAGCACGCCACCGTCGGGTCCGAGCGCGAGTTCGTTGAGGCCGGCGCCGAGGTCGGGAAGGCGGACGACTCGGCCACTCGGCACTTCCGCGTAACCCGCGGGTTCGTAGAATGTCGTGAAGTAGATTCGACCGTTTGGGTGCGCGAGAACGTCCCAGACCCCGGATCGATTGCCAGCGGCGCCCACTTCCAGCGGCTCGAGCATCCGCTCCCGACGCAGATCGAATCGGCCGATTGCTACCGGTCCTTCCTCGAGCAGATCCGCCATCGGGTCGTTGCCGTGTGAGCGCATCGCGGACCAGAACGCGGCCGTGCCGAAATAGAACACAGCGTCGCGAGCGTCTCCATACC